>Ga0208645_1000260_pt1 | contig 65466 bp, 73 predicted proteins | sample VirMetDEL_Sep_01_FD_184519 | JGI IMG/M metagenome (GOLD analysis project Ga0208645, IMG submission 184519) | Aqueous microbial communities from the Delaware River and Bay under freshwater to marine salinity gradient to study organic matter... | ecosystem: Environmental > Aquatic > Marine >... | reverse complement strand
GAGGTGATGGACAGGAAGTTCTCCGATCCTCGATCCTTTCCGTTGAGTGTAACCGACTCTGTGATTGTGACGTCTAGTGTAGCCATTACTTCATTCCGTATTTAGCCTTGATGCGCTTCATGAGTTTCGCAGTGGATGGGTTCTTTCCTCCCATGGCCTGTCTGTATGGGATACCGCTCACGCCTGCCGCCTGTGCAGCTGCAGCTCTACGAGCCTGATCCGCAAGGATGGCATCTCTTTCACGTTGCGCGTTGGCGCTCACGCCACGGCGCAACATCTCAACCCTCTCCATGTCTGTCATGGGACGCAAGCCGAGGGCTGCTGCAACTCTACCGTCTCTAGGGTCCATAGTGGCAGACCCGACATCAAAGCCTCCAGTGTAATCAGTGGCGCCACCGAGTCCAATGCCCTCTTCAGGACGCAGGGCTTCTTTCGCACCTACCATGTTGCCTCGTCTTCTGATCAATTCATCTCTGCTGCTGCCAGTGGCAACTCTTTCGTCCCCAGGGTACATCTCCCTAAAGACTGGACTGCCGTAGCTCCATCGACGAGGATTCGGTGTATCAACTTGAGAGGCCACTTCTCTTGCACTGCGCAAGGCAGGATCTGCAGCGTTCTCCTGTCTGCGTCTCTCCAGCTCTGGCTGAAGCGCTTCTCTTCTTTCTTCTGCGGCGCTAGGTCCCGCGTCTACCTGTGTAGGCCTGAACGGGAAGGCACCGCGTACCTCTGGACCACTGAAACGGTACTCCTCCAGTGCGTCGTTGTATGCTCTCTTCTCGTCACGCGAAAGATTTCTGTACTCCTTCGGACTAAGCTCCCTGAATGGGACCTCGTACGTAGGATAGTCGAGAAGTCTTTGTTGTCCGTCGACGAGAGATGGCCCCATACTCGGGAGTGGTCTAGCTTCAAGGTCTGCAATAGACTTGATCTGACGACCGCTTAACCCCTCTAGAAGATCTTGAGTTAAATTTCTAGGAGAGACCCGAGTCGCTCCCATGGCTGCGGGATCTCCATAGGGTGTATACTCTGGAGTAAAGTAAAGATCCTGATTGAGAATCTCACCAGTAGCCGCATCCGTACGCAACGCATTTGGATCGTTCATTGCTTCGGCGAGAGCTGCTCTTCTAGCAGCGATCACCTCAGGATCTTCCGCTTCTTCGGCTTCGGCAGTTTCGGCAGCTTCATCGGATGCAGGTTCAGAAGCGGTCTCCCCCACTCCAGGTCCTCCTGCTTCAGAGGTTGGTTCTTCTTTTGCATCATTGGTAGTTTCTTGTGGATCTGCATCTACCCCCATCGCCTCCAACCTCTTCAAAAGCTCAGACGTTTCGGAGGGCCTTTCCTGGCCCGCCGTCACGTCCCCAGGATCCCCTGAAGGAACACCTTCTTTATTCGCACCACCCAGTCTGCTGAAGATGTCACCACCCAACAGCGCTGCAGCACCGAGTCCTGCACCCATCCCGAGTGGGAGACCAAGTGTGTATGGTCGTCGACGGCGTGCCGCCTTTCTAAATCGACCCTCTTGATCAAGAAGATCCTTCTGCTCACGTGCAGAGAGTGTCCCCTTGCGGGCCTGCTTCCTCAGGTTGCGCCTGAGAGCACGGCTCCGCTTGTCTACTTTTCTAGCCATGCAGCAAATATAATGCTTTTGTTTTTACCTCAGATGATCAAGAACCGCCTCTTAACGCCTGGACACAGCTAACCTGTATTGAACAGTTATACATCCTTATTGATTTAGTGTGGGTGCGCCAAAGCACCCCATATAGAATAGCAAAGGTATAACAGAAATTCTTAAAAGTCAAGATTGAATTGTTACTTTAATCAATAGCCTTAACCGCTTCCTAACGAGACTGTTACGTGCTCTCCCGCTTTGACGAGCGGATCGCACGCCTCGAAAAATGGGTGAGAAATACGTAGGGTGGGGATTATATGTATCTGACGAGAGGCCAATTCGACACAGAAAACGAGTTTTCTGACCCCCCTCCCTTCGACACAATCAAAGATTGTGGGGTAACTTTTGACGCTAACCATCTCACCGACAGGTCTTTAGACCTGTAGCTTAAACCTTTGGTTTAACAGAGAACTGGCTAAAAGGGTACGCAGCTTGTTCCTAGGCATAATGCGTTGACAATCACCCCCTTTCCCTTTCCAACTTGGAGTATTACTCCAACCTGACTAGACACTACCAACCTCGATGCTGTTGGTAATTGCAATAACCATGGGTTATTGAGAATGTTTTGTCAACATCAAAATCCATTGGCGGAGCGGTGCGCTGCGTCAGTAGCACACATAGCCAACTTGTTGGCTTCCTGTCACTACCGAGGATTCGGTCAAACTATTACTTTACTTCGTAAAGGAATAAGATGGTGGCAGAGTAGAGATGTAGTAAGAAAGAGAAGAGGAGTCTTACGACTTCTCTTCCTTACTACTATCTCCTAGAGCCTTGAGAAGTCGGTTCTAGGTCAAACTTCAAATTCATTTTCAATGAATAACTTCCAATTCCAAGACTGCCGTAAGGCAGTGAACCAAGCCACCTTCCGTCCTACTTCAGAGCGTAAAGCTCTGGCTCTGAAGCTTCTGCAAGAAGCTATGGACTTCGTCAATAACCTCGAAGAGGTTAAGCCGACCAAGAAGAAGGCCAAGAAGGGCCGTCGTAAGACGGCGAAGAGAACACCTTCACAGAAGGTGGCAGACCAAATGGACAGAGCTTCGATGAAGACCAACGAAGTTGGGCCAGTCAAGCCTTCCAAGAAGGCTCCGAAGGCTTCCGTTAAGGAAGCTGCTGAGTCAGCCAAGGCTGTCTCAGAGCACACAGGAGCTGCTCAGAGAGCAGCCAAGAAAGCCGAAGTGAAGGCAGAGGATGACAAGTTGGCTTCTTTGGAAGCCAAGGTTGAAGCCCTGACAGCTTGCTTGGCCATCCACATGGAGTCTTCGACTCCTCAATCAATCAACGAAGTTGGCTTCGACGACGTTCCATTCATCATCTAATTCATTGAAAATGAATACCAAACATTCCTTCGTGCTCCGTCTTATCGATGAAATCGATAACATCCTTGAAATCAATGGAATTGATTCAAGCATACCTGAAAACGCAAGTCTCTACGAGACTCAAATCGGTCTCATTGCTTTAGCAATGTCAATGGAAAAACTCTAATTCATCGAAGATGACAATCATTCTCCAACTCTTCATGCTCTGCGTATACGGAACACTCTGTGTTCTCTGTGTGCTCGCCTTTCTCAACTTGTTGAGGGGCCGAGGGCAATAATCCCAACTACTAGAGAGTTCTAGTATATATACCCTCTCTGAACGTAGTGAAGAGAGTATATATACAGAACCTCTCAATGTCAAACTTCAAACTTCAATTCATCATGAACACATTCACTGATGTCCGTTCTCAGCTGATTGCTGAACTCCTCGATTCTCACCTTTCCTTCGAATCAGTCCGTGCCACGGCTACGTGGGATGAGATGTCTTGCCTTGAGCAGATGACCCTGGAGGATTTGATGGATATGTAATATCCAATCACAGATACACTGATGAGCCTTGAGTAGGCGAAACACCCCTTTGGGGTGTCTGTATCAAACTTCAATTCATTTACAATGGCATCATTGCAATCTCTTTACATGGCCCTGCAAGACGGCGAGGGCTTCAGCGTAAACGCTGACCAAAAGACCTTCACAGGCCGTGGCTACGCAGTAGGCGGCACCGAAGTCCCTTCTCTTGTCGTTGAAAACGACAGCCTTTCGTTCAATAAGTTCTGTCTTGCCATGACAAGCATGGCATCAGAGATGCTCGACCCAGACACACAGGTGATCGGGGGCTGGGTGGATGCAGGAATGGCCTTCATCGAGGTTTCCGACGTGGTTCGTAGCAAGTACGTAGCCTTGGAACTTGCGAAGCACCGAAACGAAATCGCCATCTACGACTTCCAAGCGCAGTCAGAGGTACGCAACCCCGACTTCGTTGTTGGTGGAGCCACCACGAAGGTCGAGTTGCCTGCACGTCAAACCGAAAATCAAACATCATGAACATTTGGGAACGCTACCCTGCGAAGGGAACACACTACGAAGCCATGAAAGCAAAGGCAGGACTTCATACATTCGAGTACTACGTATACTACGGGAGGGACCGCGATGATTGGCGCGGCCCTCACAAAATCAAGGCTCTCACGAAAGAGGAAGCCATCCGCTCGGCACAGGACTACTTCGCAAACACGGGGTGGACCGTGTGGAACAAAACCTTCAAAGTCATTCAAAATCAGTGATTTACCATGTCAAACTTCAACGAATACTTCAACCCATTCCGTGACCTTTGTCACGACGAACTCATCGAGGCGTACGCCTACTACTCCGAGTGCCGCGACTACGAAGCAACCTCAATGGTTGCCGAGGCGTACAACGAGGACACATGGCTCGACCTCTCTTACTTCGGCATCGGCACCACCGACCAACCTTAATAGAGAGGTAGTATATATACCTTCTGAATTTATGAAGAAGGTAATATACAACCCTCTCAATGTCAAACTTCAAACTTCAAACCCATGACTGAATCAAACTTCCCCACCATCGGCTCCGCCGTGCTGTACCTGAACGGCTTTCACTACGGCGAGTTCCTCGACCGCTTGAACGTGGTTTCACGCCACGACCCTGAATGGATTCGGAACATCGCTGACGCCACAATGATGTTCGATTGGGAGAGCGAAGAGGAGAAGAAACGGATGCTCAAGTGGTCTATCAAAGAAAAATATGTAATCGCAGTAAACTCATGAAAATCACACAAGACCTTTGCGACAAATGCGTTTCCGTACTCACAGATGATGGGTACAACGCATCGGTAGTGGAGTGCGAACCCAAGCAGTATGCTGTCTACATCGACAGCGTATGGGACTCGGCACTTCAGAATGCAACGTCCTTCCGTCTCCACGACGAGGACATCATGTACCACGCATCTCACTTTGGTTAATTGAAGTTTGACCACGAGGGGGTAACTACCTGAAACGTCAGGCTATCCCCTCACTTTTTTACCTGAAGCGTCAGGCCAAACCCTGACTTTTTTCAAGGGAGCGCAGTCGGTGCGTCCGAGGTGTTCGAGTCCCCTCCTCCCTTCTATAGTATGTATGTATATATCTCTCTGAACAGAGTGAAGAGAGTATATATACAGACAATACTTATCAATCATTTTCAAACTTCAATTCACTACCTATGAAAATTTATGCAGTAATCCACGGAGTGTGCGGCCTGTACGAAGGCTACTCCGACACCACTTGCGAGTTCTTCCCCGACGAAGAGTCCGCCATCAAGCACATCAAGCAAAACCTCGACGACTACCGCAAGGACGAGATGTGTGTCAACATCGAACACAGCCGTGACATGATGCACACCTTTGTCACCATGGACCGCGACCCTGACAACTACAAGGCTTGCGTCCCCTCAGACATGGACCACGACGACTACGTTGCAGAGTACATGGATGACGTGAGTGTCGAGGTGTTCCGCATCGTCGAGGTTGATGCCTCACGATACGAGAACTCTTCCACCACCGAGCATATCTGGCTGACGTGGGACCAACAGGATTCCTGCGTGGCATGGGACTACTACCCCCTGTGTATGTCACTTGTGGCTCGTGTCTCCTCCGATGTGATGGACAACAGCACCGACGACAATCCTCACCAATCCCTGCACAACCTTGCACAAATGGGTGAGTTCATCTCCTCTGTGTACTACCGCAACGAAGCCTTCATCGACATCGACGACTACACCATGCACGCTTTCCGTATCCCCAAGAAACTCAAGACCGATGAATGAACAACCCTATGACTACGCCGCCAACTACCTCCGCTCCCTTGTGTACTGGATGGACAGGCGACCTGAATCCCTGAACGACGGCATGACCGTTGAGCAAATCATGAATCAATACAATCAACACCGAAACGCATGACTATCGAATCACAGACAGACCTCGACATCCGAGTGGCAGTCAGCGACTGCTTCAATGCCAACAGCCTTGACACCCACGTCAAGAGTGCATACCAACTACTTCAGAAGTACCTACGTCAGACCCACGGGTTCACTTACGATCAGGTGGACGAGGTAGTGGACCGCATCGAAGAGCAGGTGGCAGAACACATCATCAGTATTCACGAAGAACAGAACGCATGACATTATCAGACATCCAAGATTACTTCGATTACGTTGTCCAAGAGGTGTGCGTGCACGACCCCGAGATGCTTCTCGAAGCAGCCACCGAGACAGGCGCAACGTTTAAACTCGACCCTTACAATGTTCTCTGCTTCATGGTGGAGAACAAGCCACTGCCTGGCACTCACAGCTACGGGTTCCACAGCCCCTACGGACGATCTATTCGTGAACACTTTTCATTTATCTACCACTCATGACATCAGTACAAGAAAACAAGAACGAACTCGAAGCCGCTGTGCGGTACTGCGAGTCAGCCATCAGCCGTGCCAAGCAAACCATCGAGTCGATGGAGTTCCGTCAGCAGGCGGCAACCAAGGCATGGCACGAACAGACAGGGCGTGAAGAATCCCTCACCAAGAAGCTTGCGTTCATGACCGAGGAGTACGACAGGATGAAGGGGTATGCTGACAAGCTACTCGACGAGATTGCCACGCTCAATGACCAACTTGCAGAGTTGTCCAAGGCATACAAGGACTCCACCCACGAGGAGGTCACCATGAAGAAAGCATGGCGTGAGCAAAGGGAACTCGTAGCCCTGCGTGACGACCAGATTGCTATGCTTGAGCGACGACTCGCCAAGTACACAGGTGAGAAGGTCTACCCCTTCAAGGAGGGAGACCTTTACTACGTATTCAATCAGCTCGACGGCACATGGATTGAGTCGGTCTGGGATGACGAGTCAGAGCGCATCCACGACAGCCCAAGTGTTCCAAGTCGCCCACACAGGGTGTACTTCACGGTCGATCAGAAGAACGTACTCGACAAATTCAAACCCGAAGATGACTGACATGGAAAAAATAAAACTTAAAGACATTACGTTTTACAAAAATAAAACTCACATAACAGTTCCAGCAGGGAGGCAGTCTCTGAAGGAAAGAAAAAGAATTGACATCTATTCCCTAGACAGACAAACAGTATTGCCTGGCTTGACTAGATTCCAAGGCGTAGTCGAAGGCGTAATCGATAGGAAGATTGATTTCTGGAGGTTGCGCAAGCGAAAGAAGATGGAGGACGGTGATGTGTTTGAGGTTTACACTCACCTCTCCTCCGAATGTGAAGCAATGAAAGCCTACGCAAAATTTGTAATCAAATCAAATGTAAATGACTGACGAGTACATGGACCGCAAGTGGGCGGAGATAGAGGAGAAGATGCGGCGCTTTGAGGCGACCGCATCCCCTCAAGACAAGATGATGTTGGACTGCATGGTCCGAGATTGGGAGTCTAAAATGAGATTAAAACTACAGCATGAAGAACATCAAAAGATATCGCGTACGTTTTCACCTCGCCAAGGGTGATAACTTTATGAAGTGGCAAGTGTTTGATAGACAGCAGAATACGAAGTCTTACTTCGACCCATCCTTCAAGACAATAATGATGCGTAACTGTGTGCTGGGTAACCGACCTGCTACGGCCAAGCGCATCTTCGAGGGTGAAAACAAGACGGTCTGTGCATGGGTTTCGTGCGACGACATTCAGGTGTGGGACTCGGGTACGGTCAAGATCGACACGTCCGCCATGACACACTACAAGTACAACCCACGCAAGAACCCTCACTGGTTCACCGACACCCACGACAACAGAGACGGACTCAAAATAAAAACGATGATGACAAACAACAGAGCCATATATGGATAAGTACCTAAGATTTATGAGGAACCTCGCCAAGGGTGAGAAGGGTAGCCCCCGAAACAGGCGGCGACTGATGGAACGTGAACTCAAAAAACTCAAAGCAAATGACAGACCTGGAACTAACACAGTGGGTTCTGAACCAGAAGAATGAGTGGGATGTACCTGACTGTCCCGTCGTCAACAACGCAGTCGGTTTCATCATGGCCGATATCGACGAGCGTGGTGCGGAGGGGTTCGTCAACATGACGGCGCAAGAGGTAGTGCATGGCTACATCGGTGCGACAGTCACGGTATCCAACGGATTGATGGATCAGTTCAATGTTAGCATGAGTCAAGAGGAGATGCTCGACGAACTAGGCATAGACCAATCAGAAAAGATTGACGTCAAAGGTCTAGTCAACTCACTCAACACTGGCATGCTGGACATCATGAAGTCCATGTTGACCTACCTAGAATTACAAGAACTAGCATATAAATTTTTTTACAATGAACATGAAAATTGAGCAACTGCTCGAACGTATTCGTATCGAGTACGAAGATGCCATCGGTGAATGCATCGAACCCAACTGCCGACGCCGAGACAAGGTGGAGGTGCGGTCAGCCTTGGCTAACGCCATCAGACCTTACGCAACCTTCCGTCAAATAGCAGACATGCTAGGCAAGGGTGATCATTCCACGATCGTACACATGATGAAGCAACACGAGGTGTACACCGCGAGCTCACCATTCTATCGCTTCAATTACTCCATGGCCCTTAAAGTTATCGAGGACTTTGCAAGCAAGCACAATATGGTTCAACGAGTCATGCTAGAATCCTCTGTGTTGTGCGTCAAGACTGAGCTTGAGACACTCAACCGCACGATCGTACAGCTCAAGCGTCGGCGTGCTAAGATTGAAGAAAGTGTCGACAAATCCTTGGATGTGTCGAACCTTTCCCCTACATTTGTCCACAACTAATTCAATTCAATGTCTAATTACAAGTTCAAGACCACGAACATACGTGGCAAGCAGTACGTCGAAGTGAACGAGCGCATCAAGTTCTTTCGCCAAGAGGACCGCTTCAAAAACTGGGGCATCCACACGGAGTTCCCGATCATTGACGACACACAATGCATGTGCCGCTGTACGATCACTACAGCAGAGGGTACTATCGTGGCTCAGGGTCACGCTCATGAGGTGAAGTCATCGTCCAACATTAACAAGACAAGCTATGTCGAAAACTGTGAAACCTCAGCAGTCGGTCGTGCATTGGCGGTTCTCGGAATCGGAATCGACACGTCTATTGCGTCAGCTAATGAAGTTGAAGATGCAATCGCGCAACAACAAGCCATGGTCGACAACCCTAAAGTCCAGAAGCTTAGCAAAGCTCTCGACGCGCCAGTAGAGAACATCATGGACAAGGCGGTTGCCTACATCAAGGGACAGACGGACAAGCGCAAGGCGTTTGATTCTGTCACCAAGAAGTACGGTGATCAGCTTTCAGAGAAACAAGTTGCAGGGCTGAGAAAGTTTGTGCGATGACAATGCGAGAGCAACTCAAGGAGAGAGTGGGCAAACCCCACCTCTCCTACTCCTCGCTCAAGTATGCTCTCGGAGACATGAAGCTCTGGGAGATGTACATGAGAGGCCAGCTGAAGAAAGAATCAGAAGCTCTTCAGTTCGGGTCCTTGTATGATTTGCTTCTGTTCGAACCTGAAAAATTCAATGACCTCTACTACACTCTCGATGACGCTGACATTGTGTCTAGCATTGGTGGCCGTAACCCTCGTAGCACGAAACGATACAAGGAGTGGGTCGCCGAAGCGGGGCAAACTGCGACGAATGCGGACAAGAAACTAGCTCCTGCCGCTGACGTCAAGCGAGCTGAGGAGATGATCCAACGCCTGAAAGACTGCGGCCTGTACGACAAGCGTTTTGCAGGTGGTAAGTTTCAGGTTGAGTTCAATACAGACCTCGACGGTATCCCACTCAAGGGGTTCCTCGATTGTCTGCGTGACGGGGAGTTCATCGTGGACTCCAAGTCATCACGCTCGATCGACAAGTTCAGGTACGACGTCAACAGCTTTAGCTACGACATCCAGGCCTACATCTACACCAAGGTGTTCGGCATCAAGGAGTACTACTGGGTCGTGCAGGAGAAGGCTTACCCCTTCTTCCCTGCAGACGTCAAGTGCTCCGACGAGACCCTGTTCAAGGGTGAGATGAAGTTTCACGAAGCGATCGAGAACATCAATAACTGGCTGAACGACAGCACACCAACAGAAAAACACTATGCCGACTTTATTGTATAAGACTACACGGGTACTTTGGAAATGCTTGCTTGCATTCTCATTGTACTATACCTTTACCGATATCTTTCCTGTTTAATTTTTTTAATTTATTTACATCATGAGCGATAACAGCTATGACTCCGTACTCGTAGGGTACACCGAAGAACCTCGTTACTACGAGGACAACCTCTCATCTTGGTCCGTCAAACTCAAGAAGTCTGAACTTCAAGAGATGATTGACAAGTATGCAACCACCGTGAACGATCAGGGACAGGGCGGCAACGTCTACCTCAAGTTGTTCATGTCCAAGAACGGCAAGCCTTGCTGTTCGGTGTTCGATCCGAACAGCGCAGCTGCCCAAGCCAAGCGTGAAGCGAAGGCTCAAGCAGCACAGGATGCCCCAGCACCTGTTGCTGAGTCAGATGACTTGCCATTCTGATAGGGCACCTATCTACTACATGACCGCTCGTGTCGCCTTCAAGAAACGGAAGGTTGTACACGAGCGTGTTGTGTGGATAGTATCCGTCTTCGACAACCCGAATGACATCCGCAATTACGACATCAAAACAATGACACGCCTAGAGCATGAGCTCTACGGCAAGAACGCCAAGTCGGAGAAGCAAATAATCATCAGGGAAATCCTAGACAAGAAGCTCATCTCACATTCTACACTGACTAAAGATGAACACAAGCAACAAAATAAAGAGCAAGTGTAAAGACCTTGAGGACCTGCTGCTAAGCAAGAACGCCAAGTATGGTGACTCGGCCCTCGACCCTCTCAACATTTTCTCAGAAGCCAACGCTGTGTCGGGCATCAAGATGCGCATCGACGACAAGCTGAAGCGAATTAAAAACGCAGGTCTTATCGACGCGACGGAGGATACGTTGCAAGACCTCGCAGGTTATCTTATCCTCCTTATGATCGCACGAGACAATGCAAGTAACGATATTCAAAAACGTCTTCGACAAGACCAACCCCCATCACATACCACTACAACAAGCGTTGGAAAGGATTCAGACTGGGAAGTCGAGTACAGTGATTGATGAGGTACGTGCAGGTAACAAAGAGAAAAAGAAAGCGCTCCCCGTTGTATGTTTCAGCGGGGAGTTTTCGTCAAGAGCTGACGACGCGCTCTTCGAGCACTCGGGATTTGTTGTACTGGACTTTGATCACGTTGACGTTGACCAAACCAAGCGGGCTCTTGCCACGGATGATTTCATTCACTCGTGCTGGACTTCGCCTAGTGGCAACGGCGTCAAGGCCTTGGTCCACATCACGAATCCAGAGCGACACAGAGACCACTTCCGTGCAATGATCAAGTACTTCGAGCGCCAGTATGGACTGGAGCTCGATGAGTCTGGCATCAACGAGTCACGTGCCTGCTTCGAGTCGCACGACCCTGAACTCATTGTCAAGGAAGACTACAAGAAGTTCGGACACTTTAGCACAGAGTTCGCAGAGGCACAGGTCCCGAGCAACGAGGCGTACGACTACACGGACTACATGAAGTTGAACTTGGCTGCGCGTATGATTCGCAATGCATCCGACGGAGACAAGCATCGAGTCCTAGTCAACGCATCCCGACTATGCGGTGGTTACATTGCCGCAGGTAAGATGGAGCACGACGAGGTTGTGCGCATCCTGCACCGTGAGATCTGCAAGCGTGACATCGACAGCGAGGAGCATGCACTGAACACCATCCTCGACGGCATTGAGATCGGCAAGAACATGCCCATCCGTGACGTCATCGAGGAGGAGAAGTCTGCTCAACGTGAGATGCTGCTGAACGATGGCGACATGTCGTTCATCTCTTCAGACGATGAAGACTTCCGATGGATCGACGACTACTCCCAGGGCAAGGTGGAGGTCGGCCTGGACACAGGCGACCCCAAGCTCGACGAGTACTTCCGATACAAGAAGGAGTTCGTCATCGTGAACGGACACTCTAACGTGGGTAAGACCACCACCATGTTGTACCTGATTGCCAACTCTGCAGTCAGGCACGGATGGAAGTGGGCGATTTACTCTTCAGAAAACAAAACCGCATCCGTCAAGATGTCCTTGATGCAGTTCGCCATGGACAAGAAGGTTGCGGACATGACTTATCTCGAACGTAAACAAGCATACAAATGGGTAGGAAATCACTTTACCATCATCAACAACAATCAGATCTACACGTACGGAGACATCATTCTCTTTATGGAGAAGATTTTAAGGCAGCAGCCCTTGGACGGGATCTTCGTGGATCCGTACAACAGTCTCAAACTGGATATGAGGAACGCGAGCATCGGGGTACACGACTACCACTACGAGGCAGCGTCGGAGTTCCTGACATTCAGCAAGGCGAATGACGTAGCCGTGTGGTTGAACATGCACGCTGTCACTGAAGCTCAGAGGCGCAAGGGTCCAGACGGTTTGCCCGTTGCCCCCTACGCCGAAGACACAGAGGGTGGCGGAAAGTTCGTAAACAGAGCGGATTGCTTCCTCACGATTCACCGAAAGGTTCAATCGATGGAGCAAGACATCCGCAGGATGAGCGAGTTACATGTTCGAAAGGTGCGCGAGGTGGAGACAGGCGGTCAGCCTACTCCACTGGAGGATCCATACTGCATGCTCATGAACTTATCACACACAGGGTTCACGACACGCATTGGACAACGCGCTCTGTACAAGCCGATTACGTTTCCGAAGGAGGCTACGATGCCGATCAACCTGGACTTTGTTTCCACAAAAAGTTGATTTTGAAAAATAGCTGAGGTACCTTCGGTACATGAAACGTAAAAAGACAGGAACACGCAAGCGATCCAGCGCTCGCAAGAAGCAGCTGGGTCGTTATGCAAGTTCTCTTGAGAAGTACTGTGCAGATCAGCTAAAGGAATACGGGTTAGCTTTTGACTACGAAGAACACACCTTCGAGTTGATGGACCGATTCAGATTCCCCAACAAGTACTTCAAGATGACTGCGAAAGGTAAGGAGATGACGGACCGTTCAGGGTCCGTCGTACTCCCTATCACATACAAGCCTGACTTCGTAGGCAGGGATCACGATTGGATCATTGAGACGAAGGGTTACCTTCCCTCACACCATGACTTCCCTATGAGGTGGAAGCTTTTTCTTCGGCAATTAGTTGGAACTGACTCCAAAACGATTGTATTTTTAGCGAAGAATAGCGGTCAGGTAGACCACGCTATTCAAGAAATTCTAAAATCAATCAAGGATGGAGACATTTGAACTAAGTCATAGGATTCATACAGCGTGCGATCGTATCCACCAGGCTACGACAGACATGTATGAAGCCATGCACCCCGACGGTGAGCCTCACGGTGACCTACTCATTACCGAGCAGAACATCAGAGACTTCAGAGAGTGGGTCAACAATGAGATTGACCTGATTCGAGAACTCATCGGAGAGTACAGTGGCCAACATAGGCTCTAAACGCAGAGCTTATTCAGGCAGTACGGGAAGGGTAGCGGAGGTTAGGTTTGTGCGTGCCGCCAGGAGCAAAGGCTTGACCGTGACGAAGTCGTCACACACAGAGGACAGACACCATCACATCGATTACTGGCTTGCCATGTCACCAGAGGGCAAGAAGCATGGAGTGGATGTGAAGGGGAACAACCTACCAGATGAGATCTGGGTGGAGTTCAAGAACGTTAGAGGGAATCAAGGCTGGCTGTACGGCGGTGCAACGATCATCGCATTCGACATGCCAGAGGAAGGAGGATTCTCCATTGTAGATAGGCAAGAGCTTGCCCTGTTCTGCGAGAAGCACGTAAGCGACGAGCAGGTCAGGAACAAGAAGGATGCCTACCTAAAAAGATACACTCGCAAGGATCGAGAAGATGTGATAACCCGACTGAACTTACGCGATATCAAGACGTTACAGTCTTATAGAGTGTGGGAGTATGACACGGATTATTAACTATCTTCATAGTCCTTTTTTAATCACCACTTACAGTAACCCATGACTACCTCAATCTTTGACAAGAGGCTGAGCTACAAGCCCTTTGACTATTCTGAAATCACCGACCCCCTCATCAATGCGATGTGGGCAAGCCACTGGACACACAATGAATTTAATTTTAAGTCAGACGTCCAGGACTACCATACCAGCCTGACCGAACAGGAACGCGACGTGATCAAGCGTGCTATCCTGCTCATCTCCCAGGTAGAAGTGGCGGTGAAATCGTACTGGTCAAACATCGGCAAGCATCTGCCCAAGCCAGAGATTGCAGACATGGGTGCTGTATTTGGTGGCGTGGAAGTGATCCACTCCCGTGCCTACTCAGAGATCCTGACGAAGCTGGGGTTGGAAGAAGAGTTCACCACTCTTCTAGAGAATGAGCCTGTACTGAACCGCGTTACCTATCTGAACAAATACGTCGATCGCGTATATGAAGATGACAGGAAGCAGTTCCTCTACAGTCTCATCCTCTTCACGCTCTTCACGGAAAACGTCTCACTTTTCAGTCAGTTCTACACCATCCTTGGGTTCAACAGGTTCAAGGCCGTGCTCAAGGACACAGCCAACGTCGTGCAGTACACCTCGAAGGAGGAGAACCTACATGCAGAAGGCGGCATGGCTTTGGTCAATCAGATCCGAGCCGAACATCCTGAGTTGTTCGACGCGGATCTTGAGACACGCATCTGGGAAGAGGCACAAGTTGCGCTCGATGCAGAGCAGAGTCTGATCAGGTGGATATTGCAAGGCTTTGACAATGAGTTCCTTAGCGAGAGCATCCTGAACAACTACCTCAAGAACAGAGTGAACGAGAGCATGCGTCGCATCGGCTTCGCCTTCGAGTTCCCTGTGGATCCTGAGTCGCTAGGCGTTACAGAGTGGATGGACGAGGAGGTGTATGCGTCCGCGTTGTCTGACTTCTTTCACAAGAAGCCTATCGACTACGCAAAGAGCACCAAGAGTTTCACAGCAGACGAATTATTTTAATGTACAAAGATTTTTACTGGGTCACAGAAGAGACCCGTCAGTTTATGGAGAAGGGTTACCTTGACCCAGGCCAGTCGGTCGAAGAGAGGGTGAAGGAGATTGCCGATCATGCGCAGTCTATCCTTGAGCGGAACGGAACGGGCAAGTGGGACAACTTCAGCGACCACTTCTACGATTGCATGAAGCGTGGGTTCTTTAGCCTAAGCACCCCCGTGTGGGTGAACTTCGGCAAGGACAAGGGCCTACCCATCTCGTGCTTCGGAACGCAGGTGCAGGACGACACCTTCGACATCTTGCGTGGTGCCGCAGAGATCGGAGCCATGAGTAAGGTGGGAGGCGGTACTGCCACGTACTTCGGCAACCTTCGACCACGCGGAGCCAAGATCTCCAGCGGTGGCGAAACCAACGGTGCCGTGTCCATGATGGAGCTGTTCAACACCACCACCAATGTCATCTCACAAGGCAAGGTGCGACGTGGTAGCTGGGCCGCATACCTAGACGTAGAGCACCCAGACATCGAAGAGTTCTTGCAGATCCGCAGCGAGGGGCACCCCATCCAGGACGTGTCGTTTGCTGTGTGCATCAGCGACGAGTGGATGCAGTCTATGATTGATGGCGACAAGGAGAAGCGTGGCATCATGGCCAAGATCCACAAGAAGCGCAGCGAGACAGGCTACCCATACATCTTCTTCACGGACAACGTGAACAAGGCAGCGCCTGAATGGTACAAGGAAAACGACATGAAGATCAAGCACTCACAACTGTGCGCAGAGATCATGGAGTACACCGACGACACCAAGTCTTTCGTGTGTTGCCTGTCGTCCATGAACCTGCTGCACTACGACGAGTGGAAGGGATCATCGATGGAGTTCGATCCTGTATACATCCTGACATCCTTCTTGGACGCAGTGTACACTGAGTTCATCGACAAGGCGAAGGACATCCCCTTCATGGAGAAGGCCGTGCGCTTTGCCAGAGAGCACAGAAGCATCGGCATCGGAGCACTGGGGTATCACTCCTACCTACAGAAGAACCGCATTCCATTCGAGAGCATCCAGGCTAGGCTCATCAACAAGGAGATGTTCAAGGACATCGAGCTCAAGAGCATCGAGATGAGTCACGAGTTGGCCGATGAGTTCGGCAGGTCCAAGCACTCAGGATACAGGCGCCACAGCACCCTACAGGCTGTGGCTCCTACGACATCATCGTCGTTTATCTTGGGGCAGGTGTCTCCATCTATCGAGCCACTGCAGTCCAACTACTTCACGAAGGACTTGGCCAAGGGTAAGTTCACATACAAGAACCCGTACCTCAAGGAGGTGTTGGCCGAGTACGACAAGGACGATGCGGCTACATGGAAGAGCATCATGATGAAAGGCGGTTCTGTCCAGCACCTGGACTTCCTCACGCAGGACGAGAAGGACGTGTTCAAAACGTTCGGAGAGATCTCACAGATGGAGGTTGTTCAGCAGGCTGCCGATCGTCAGAAGTACATCGACCAGGGGCAATCTCTGAACGTGATAGTATCAGATGAGGTTAGTCTGAAGGACGTGAACCAGCTTGTCATCAAGGCTTGGGAGCTGGGCATCAAGACTTTGTACTACCAGCGAGGTGTAAACAAAGCGCAGGCAGTGGGACGTGACATCCTCAACTGTGCGGTTTGCGAAGGCTAACGTATATTCGTAGGGTTACACGGGTTTAGTTAGCTGTGGAACTTCGCTATTGGTGGAGAGGGGGCTTCGGCCCCCTTTCTTTTTTAGAAGTCGCTCATCAAGGCTTCATCAATAGCCTCTTGCACTTCATCGGCAGTAGTCTCCATCGTCATCATGATGTTGGCCTGGAACCTGGTCATCTCTTGTCCGTCATTGAACACCACGATGGTGGGGACGACCACGATCTTGTGTTGCTTCTGAAGGTCTGGAGAAGATACAATGTCGACGCGAGCCGTCTCGCAGTCGTTGAGACTTTCGATCCAGGGCACGCTGTTCTGTGCGTTGAAGCTCGCGTTGAACTCAACGACACACAGGCCTGACTTGCACACCGTCTCATCCTCTACAGCCCCCGCAAAGGTGGCCGCCAAGAGCAGAGCAAATGGTGCAGATAGGGTTGATATTAGATTCATTCTTCATCATCTTAGTTTGTCTATTTTCTCCTCGATCCTCTTGATGTCTTCCTTGATTTCAGCTACGTCATCTTGCGTTGTCATGATTGTCTGACGGACCAGCTGGTCTTTCATGTCAAACTCCATGCGCGAGATCACGGGTTCGGGTGGGGCAGGCAACTCCTTTGCCTCTGCAATATCTGCTTGCAAAGCAAACCACATGGCTACGATTGTGCCAATACCCGCAGCTAGCATACCTATAGTTTTTAAGTCTAGCGTAATCTTAGTGTCCTCCCCAATCTGCTGAGCCATATCAGATAATTACATAGTTGATTCCCAGAGAGAAGTCATGCCATGACCTGTCCCAGTACTTGTGATACTTTCCCTCTGCGAATACCCCGAAGCTTTTGTTAAAACGTTTTCCAAAGATAAGGCCTCCAGAATAATCCATCCACTGATCACTGTTCACGAACCTGTGGTAAGAGTACTCCCCGTCGGTGTCCAGGTGATACGGGATAACGTTGGCCCATGTATGTACCCAGAAGTTCTTGGTGAAGTGGTAGTAGTCGAACCCAAGTACCACAGAATGAACCCATTGGTTGGGCAATTCACTTCTCTTCTCCGCTACATAGTTCTCAAGAAACTCAGGAACAACGACCTGTTCCCATACGTCATAACTATTTGCCACGAGCTCACCGTCTGGAGAAAAAAACTCACCCGTATTTACATTGATGTTGTATCCTTCTTGCAGTGCCAGTGAAGTAAAGTGAAGTTGATTGTTGTCAAGCAGCCACTCATTTAGAGGGTCGTATCCGTATGGCTCAGACAGTCTCTGCATGACGCCAGCGTTCAGGGACAGCTTCCCCAGCTTGACTCTTGCTCGCTGTGATGCTTCGAAGTATCTCACGTCTGCGAATCCATCCTGCAGGAACTCCACCTTGCCGATCCACTTGTCAGCCACGTATCTCAGGAAGTAGTCTTGGTCTAGGTAGTTGACACCCTGCTGTCTCCTGTAGTCACCCTCGAACAGGAACTCAAAGCCGCTCACCTTTCCAATGGTGGCGGCGTCTCCGTATGACTTCTCCGTTCCGTTGTAGAATGTGTTGGCTCTGTTCTCGTATCCAAAGCGTGCGATCTTGCGAACCCCTGCAGTAAACGAGTAGTCGAACGGAGTCTCAACAACGTCTGTCTCCAATCCGTTTGCAACAGAGAACACCTCTCGATCTGACAAAGAGTTTCCCCCACTGAAGGCGGTGTAGAAAGTTGCGAACTTAAATGCTTTCTTCAGTGACTGACCAGAGACGCTGAGGCTCAGCATCATCAGGATTATGGATGTAATATATCTCATTGCTTGATGATTCGTTCTACACTAAATCCTTCCTTGTAATTTACAACAACCTCATAAACCCCGTTAGGAAGCGATTTAAGATCGATATGCCCCGATGTAGTGCCAGATACTACGATCTGACCAGAGGCGCTGTAAACGTCTGCAAATGCTCCGACAGGTGCCTGGAAGTTGATGACACCTCTAGTGGGGTTGGGCCATAACTGAATGTGATATAGCCCATAGCTCTCCACGCTAGTCACACCCTGGCTGCAGTACTCGTACATCTGGATACATACCTCATCCCATCCTACTTCGCAGCAGTAAGGGTCAACCTCGATCACCCACGAGTAGCAGAAGTCGTTGGCCCAGTATGGTTCCCCTGGGCCAGTGATACATCCAGCATCGTACAAGCATTCATCGCTTGTCATGTTGGCATCGGGGTTGTAGTTGTGCGCATCAATGTCCATGCATCCAGAAACTGCGGGGATGCAGGAGTCCTCTAGCTCAGTGTTGGCATCTTCGTCATAGTTGATTGCATCTGGGTCCATGCAACCGTAGATGTAGGGGATGCAGCTGTTGTTCTCCGTGTTCGCCTGCTCGTTGTAGTTGAACATCGTAGGGTCAGTGCATCCAAACACAACCTCCTCGCATTCAGCTGGATCGGTAGCCACCTCGTTGTAGTTGAAGGCGGTGGGGTCTTGACATCCGACGACTTCGAGTTCGTTACATACACCGTCCCCATCTGTATCGTTGATGCACTCGTTGTCGCATCCGTAGTACTCGATAGGGAACGTGCAGTCACCGTCTACGTTTGCCTCTGGGTTGTAGTCGCACGCGAAGCTGAGCGTGCATCCCACGATGGCAGGCTCGCAGAAGTCTCCGCAGACAGGCACCCCTTCGTACTTAAACGGGAACTTCTTGATAGCATCTGACCACGGGTTGGTTCCGCCCTCTACGAATACACCATTAGGTCCGTCGAAGTAGAACCCGCATTGATTGGCTGTAGTCTCTGCGTTGCCTTGCGTAAAGAACATGACGTTGACTGCCTCTCCAGAATACAAGGGGATCTGAATCTCCTTCTCAAACTCATCGGCAGGATACATGGTGAAAGGCCCCCAGGTCTCGTCACCTTGCTGAACTCCAAGCCAGCTTCCGAACCATCCATCACCTGCTCCGTCCGTAAGTGTCAGAGTAAAGTCACAGTTGTCCTCTGTCTCCAGTGTGTTGGCATTCTCGTTAAAGTTAATTGACTGAGAATCAGTACATCCTAAGATAACTTCTGTCTGGCAACTGCCGTCGTCAATCACAGCGATGGGGTCATACTCAGTAAACCACGGGTCGGTGCAGCCTTGAGGAATGGGAGGAAGGCATGGCTCTACGACAATGATGTCGCTACCAATGCTCTCGTACTGAGTGGTGTCGCCAACGTAGAACAGCTCGTCACCGCAAAGGTTGGCCACCAGTAGGTTACCATCGACACCGCCGTAGCAGCTGCCGCACATGCCGTCACCGAAGGCGTCGTATACGTTCACCTTGAACTCCGACCCCACAGGTAGACATACCGTCTCCACAATGGGAGCCCCTACAATAGAATAGCCTGACCCCTCTGCAACCACCTCACCGTCTGGGAACGTCATCAGATCCCAGCTGATCTCAGCTGCATAAGTATCAGGCGTAACTGTAACAAGGATGTTACTGTACTCTTCTTCGCATTGTACAGGTGGGAAGTCGCAAGGTGCAGGAGCGTTGGCCCATGGGTGGTAGTTGATGGCACCCGACTGCATGCAACCAAAGATAGGCGGTGGGCAAGCCAGCACTTCGAATGGAATGGTTTGCTCTGACGTACTGAAGTCGTATACCGTAGTGTCTAGGGCGCAAGTGTTTACAGAAAACCATCCCTCACCATAGCCACAGCAAATGCCGTCACCGAAGGAGTCGTAGATGGTGAAGGTGTAATCGCCTAACGGCAGGGGAAGGAACGCCTCGACGTAGGGGTACTCTCCTTGCAGAGGAGCGGACCCTGCAACGATTGCGTTGCTTGAGTCCCGCACCAACCACGTAGTCTCTTCCCCGTATGCGTCGCCTTGGATCGCAATAGACACCCATCCCTGCTGCGCTGTTGCAAACAGCGGCAAGAACATCAACAGTAAGGCTCTCATTTCTTTGCCTTCTCGATAGTTCTTCCTGCGAAGTATGCACCAAACGCAGTCAACATGAGGATTTCAAGCAGGGACACGTAGCTATCCTTTACATTGAACGGTAGATTATCAAGGGAGTCAAACACCATGGTGAGCATGAACATTGCCATCAGGCAGATCAACGTCACGGGTCTGATGAGCTTTGCAAGCTTCACATCACTACCCATATCAGCCTCCCATCTGCGCGTGACCGCATCCTGATACTGAAGTTCAGCATCCACAACTGCGTCTGCATCTTCATTCTTAACCTCTGGCTCTTTGTGAAGCAGGTTCTTTACGATGCCGAGCGCTCCTTTATCAGGGAGCAGCTCGCCTACCACACCCAATACTGCAGGTGCCTTGTCCGCCATCCACTTACCGAGGTTGGTGTCTTTGATTTTTTGTTGTTCTTTCATTCTCTTCCTAGTGCTTGCCTCACTGTCATCTCTGGGATGAGACCATGAGGTCTTGGGTTAATGTATTGTCCTCTAAGTTCATAGTATCTGGCGTTGAAGTATACGAGAGTCTTCTTCTCTTCCTCTTCGAGCAGATACAAAACGTTGTTCTTTTTGATGTAGTCCACGTCGGACTGTCTGAGATTACGACGTGCCTCTCTAATCTGAGACAACATGTCTGTCGTATTCTTGAGCGTCTCCTCCAGAGCCTGGACCCCTGTAAAGTCCACGCCATCCACATCGACATCCTCACCCTTGGCGTACGCCTTGGCCTGTGCCATGTGCTGTTCGACATCGAGTCGGTTCTGATCGAACATGTCGTAGTCGTAGAACCTTGACGCCTCACCCAGAATGATCTTCGCAAACGGGATCTCGTTGCGGCGGATGATGGGCTTCTCTGTCTCGACCAGTGCCTGCAGGAATCCTACGTTGTCGTCCGTCTCGTTGATGGCGTTCCTCACGATAGCGCCTCCTGTCACGGACAGGTCGACCACGTCACCCGCAAACTTACCCGCACCACCGAGGAGCGATAGCATCAAATAATAGTATGGGTCTGGGTTGAAGTCACCCTTGCCCGAGATATACTCCTTACCTCCTGTCATTTCGTTGAGGTACTTGTTCATCTCCACAATAAACTCGGGGGCTCTGAACGAGAGCGTGTAGTCTGGCACTTCCGTCCCGAACGGGTATTGCTCCTGGTACACCTTGCCTCCGAAGTATGTGGAGTTGAAGGCCACCTCCGTGGCAGGCTTCAGGAACGTAGGCATCATCGTAGATACGCCAGCCTGGATCAGGTTGTCACCCTGCCCGAAAGAGATCGGAGAGAACGAAGACTGCGCAGACAAGGCGAGGAACATAGCCCCATCGTCAATGTCGCGCACACCCAACGCCAGCTCCGCAGCAATCATGCCTGTGTTGTTGAACAGGTTCATGCCGTACGGGAGCGGGATCGTGATGTAGTCCTTCGGACCAGTCATGATGATCTGGTTGCGCTGCTTCTTGTAGTCGGCGATCTCTTTCTTGTACCACAATTCATCGTCGTCGTCTCTCGCAGACACGAGGATGTTGAGAGCGGTCTGCATGAACGAGAACATGGTTACGCCGATACCCAGCTTCTGAGCTGACGTGATTCTAGACCTGGATGGCTGCTGAGGAACCGCTTCCTTGAGCGTTCCAAACGATCTGGTGAATCTAGCCGAACCCTGCACCGCTGCGTTGAAGAACAGGAACCATGCGTTGATGGACGGGGTAAGCTCTCCACTCTTGTTGAAGTTTACCGTGATGTTCTTCGACAACTGTGCAGCTCTCTGTGGCGTAGCCCCTGCCTTGCGTGCTTCGATGTACGCAGAGAGTCTGATTGCATTCTCGAATGCCTCGTTGACTCCCTCTACGTACTCACCCACGGCACCGAGAGACTTGCTCCAGATCTTGGCGATGGCCTCACCAGCTCTTGACTTGCCGACTGTCTTGTCGTTGAGGTCTGACACCACCTTGTTGAGCGTGTCGGAGTAGGACCATCCAGTCCTACCTCCTGCCTTCTTCCACTCCTCCATGTACGCGATGAGCTCGGCATCCATCGGGAGGCCGTGCGCGTCTGCGAGAAGCGCCTTCAAGCTGGACATTGTGGTGCGCATCAGCGCTTTGTTGAACTCCTTGGTAGTCAACCCCATGCCAGACATGATGCCTCCCTCTCTGTCGATCTCTGCGGCAGCGTTGTATACCGCTGACTGGAGATCTCGCAAGAAGTTGGGGATGAAAAACGCAGGGTTCCACACGGTGTATGAGTTACGCAGGAAGCCCACGTACTTGGCAGCTTGCTTCGATGTGAAGTCAAGCTTCTCCAATGTCATACCGTTCAGGGCTCTGGCGTAGTCCTTGTTCTTGAATCTGATGAAGTGTTGGACACCGTTGATTCTCAGTGGCACGGTGTCCTCTCTTGCGAACATGGCCTCGTCACTGAGCTTGACACCCATGGAAACGAGCCTGCTGTCTGGACCGTGGACACTCCACACGGCGGAGTTCGGATTGCCCTTGACCAAGTTATAGAGAGACAACATGGCCTGGTCCTTACGTGCTTTCTGCACGGTGGCCGCTGCCTGCATGACTACGTTACCGAAGATGTTGACTCCAGTCTGCGTGCTACGACCCTTGGCTTTGCGTACCGACGGGCCGTAGATGGCCATGCCCGCACCACCCGAAGGGTATGCCGATGTAGACGCATCCATCTGATCCTCTGCCAGTCCGTTGAGTGGGACGTAGTACTTGAATCTCTTAGCCCATTCGTCGACAACCTTTCTGGTTTCGAGACCACCCTCGACCATGTACTTTCGGGTGAAGGCGATCATGTCGTACACTTTGGAGGCTACGGCTCTCATCTCTGGAGAGTCGAGTCTGTCCAAGATATCCTGTGCCTCCTGGTCCGACATGCCCGACCCCTCGGTAATGCTTGCGTCTCTGGTCTGGATGAATGCATTGCGCTCCGCAGCGTGACGGGCGTATAGAAAGTCTGACAGATCCTCAGCTGAAATGTCGTATGCCTTGACCAAGCCGTTGATCTCATCGACCATGCCTTCGATCTGTTCAAGATCGTTTCGGACCAGACCGTAGAACAGGTCCATCGCCATCTCGAAGTCTTGAGACTGAATAACCTTGTTCCCCTTGAACACCTCGACGTCCTGCTGTAAGAGCATGACGTCTGAGTATTTGTCTTGCAATCTCATTGCAAGTCTCTGAAGCACAGCGCCATACGGAGTGGCAGTAGAGGCGGTCCACTTATCCCGACCCTGAACATACGCCCTGCCCAAGAGTCTTCTGGACTCAAGCTTGGCACCCTCCTTCTTCTTCACGCCAACTGCGATGTCCCCAGCAAATGGCTGAAGACCAATAAGCCCCGTGGTCTTTTGCCTTGCTTCGACTTCACCACTTGCCTTCTCCGTGATTGTGTTTGAGGGGATCGCTCTCTCGAAGACGACGGGGATGACCTGTCCTCCGTCTACGTACGTTCCTGTGGTGTAGGCCATGCCGCTCCTGAAGTTGGTCCACTTCTTCTTGCCAGTCGGCAAGTTGGCGACCTCATCAACACTCTCAAACCACTGCACTTTTTCTCTCTCTCCCTTCGGGACAAACGACGCAGAGAAGATGTCTCCTGCCTGCCCTTTCTTCAATGCAGGGTCGTTAACTGCATCGAGGAACTGTTGCCTTCCTACGAACCCTTTCTGAGACCCAAGCCCACCCTTGGTTTGAAACACTTTGTCGAGCACACTTCCTCGGATAGCAAACCCGAGGCGCCCCCTCTTGTTTTGAAGCCTCTTGAGTACATCGATGACCGCCTCCTTCTGAGCTTTGGCATCTAAGGCGGTATCAATCTGCATGACATTGTCCTGAATCGTAATGCCTGGAGTCGTGCTGTTGATGCCGAGGAATCCTCTGAGTGTATATCCAAACTTGTTGGACATCTTCACCACCTCACTCATGTACTCCTCCGAGTTCTCTACTGCGTTGGGAATGTACTTGCTGAACTCTGAAGTAGACGCCTGATTGTTAAACAGAGCGTTCAACATCTTGACAGCCTGAGCGACGCGAGGATCGGTGGCTTCCATGCCGCTGATGTAGTCAATCGTAATCTGCATAGCGATGTTAAACACTGCAGGGTTACCCAAGCTGTTCTCCTCGTTAAGCAAAGCGAACAGTGCCATGTAGTGCTTCTCGTCTGACTCTCTCGTGTAGTTGGCCAGCTCCATGGCGGACTGAGGGTTGGTGTTAGTGTGCAGTATAGGCACGCCCAATGCGTTGGCCCTTGCCGCACCGAGCGGACCGCCTGCAAGTTGAAACTCAGCAACCGTCTTCTTACCGTCGACCTCAATCTCAAGCGATACAGTACCAAAGCGTGTCCAGTCCAGGTTGTGTACACTGACCTGAATATCTTCTGATCTCACACCCTGAGCCTCAAAGAATGCAGGGAGGTCTGCGTAAATAAACTTACCGACTCCTCCTCTGCCTGCGGCTTTCTTGCCGAGCTTTCTAAGCTCAAGTCCTTTCGGTGCGTCTGGCCCGAGGTCCATGATACCCTTCTCGCCCTGCAGTCCCTCGTCGAGGAGAGCCAGCTTGTCAAGAGCTGACTCCATCTCGACGGCTGTGAGCAGAGAGAAGCTGCTGTACCTCATGTTCCTACCCTCCGACCCCATCGGGAAGAACTCCCATGGTCTCATGCCGTGACGCTCTGCACCTTCTGCAAGCTGCGTGAGCAGCTCTCTTCTAGAAGGCACTGTCTCGCCAGCTCTGTTGAAGATGTCCTGGTTGTCCTTAGGGTACAACCACTTTGGTACGTTTGGTCTGAACCTAGAGTCCAGGTCGGTCACTGGGTTCAGTGCGTATGCCTTCGCGTTTCTCAAGCCTGCACGCAATACAATCACTTGATCATCCTCAGACAATGAGTAGAACTCGTCTTGAACGTATGGTCCGTTGGGTAGGAATGCAGCCCAGTTAGATACAGTAGCAAGGTTAGACGCCCTGTGAATGTCTTGGATCTTTCTTCTCGCACTTACCATCTCTGCAGTCAGGGCCGATCTCTTGCTCGCAGAAGCCACTTGGTTGGAGATCTCTTTCTGTACCCAGGTTCTAGGCTGTGGTACTGACATAACCTTTAAGTCTCCAGTTGCTCTGTCGATTACAGGCTTTGGTGACTTGACGTTAAACGACCTCCCGTCCTTGACGTAAGTCACGTTCATCATACGCTCTGGAGAAACGCCATTACCAGTGAGCTTGGCGTACAGATTTCTGTAGTGGTTGTAGTCCTTGACCGTTGTCGTGACCTGTCTCGATCTTGTGTAGAACGAACCTTTCGCCGAGTATGTTTGAACTACTTCCTTGTAGTGGATCTCCGTGTTCTCCAGGTAGGTAAACTTTTTACCGAGGTTCCTTGACTCCATCGCGTTCTGGTTCTCGCCTTCTTGCGTTGGGTCGAACTGATTCTCTGGAATGTTTTCGGCTTCCTCTTGAAGTCTGTCGTGCTCGGCCTGCGCCTCGAAGTCCGCCTTGCTGAACCGTCCGAAGTCTCCAGTCTTGGCCAACTCTCTTGCGTGATTTTGGATCACGGCAAGAGCGTCTACGTCGTTTACACTCAGCCCCCGCTTTGTGAATCCAAAGAAATTTTGAGAACTACCCAGGACTCTGGTAACCTCGCCTCCGAGATTGATGTAACCAAACGCTACAGCCTGCATGTAGTTGTTGATGATCTCTTTCTCCAGAGAGGCTTGATCGTAGTCTTTGTAGTTGTCGCGTACTGCTTGGATTAGATTAGCTACCCCTCTCTCTGTCTGAGCCAGGTTCTCAATAGCTGCAAGTAACTCTCCTCTCCTTGCACCGTCATTCACTAAGTCTCTAAACTTAAAGTGACCGATCTCGTGGAGGAGTTGCTGAGAAACGTCAAGTTCTGTAGAACTTTCGTCGATCACGATATGAACCTCATCTTGAACGCCATTATCTCTCTGCTCTTGAGAGGCTTCGAGATAGGCTGCATCCCCCTTTACATTGACAGACTTACTAAATGAATCTCTGTCTTTGTGAATGACAACACGCACCTGACCTTTAGATTCTTTTGCGTACTCGATAGCCCTGTCCACAATGGTGGCTTTGTCTGTACCGAGCTCTGCGATTTGCTCTTCGGTAAGGCCGCCGATAAGCTCCCCCTCTTGATCCGTGAACAGAACAAATCCGTTTTGCGCGCTCTCCGTAACAGAATCCAGAGTACCCTTGTTAGGATCTGATATGAGTCTACCTGTAAGCCTTGAGTAACCTAGATTCGCAGTCTCTTGAATGACTCTTTTTCTGAATCGGTTGTCTTTCTGTGCTTCCCTGAACTCTGCCTTCTCCTTATCTGACAGCTTGCCGTACTGAGCGTCAAGACGAGAACCGTATCCCTTTGCAAGCTTGCCGTCTGCAGTTCTAGCTGCACCGTTCTCATCGATGGTGATGCCTCGCTCGTCAAATGACAACACCCAGTCATAAAACTTGTCAGCGTTGTCACGCTCCATCAGTTCTGCAAGGATGTCAAACCTTCCTTCGTCGAACAACTTGGCGTACACACCAGAAAGATCCTCTCTATTCTGAAGCTCCGAAGTAACTAGACCTTTGATTTGATCCATTACCTCTTGCTCCTCCTTGTTTAGGTCGAGCTCGGAAACATCCTCCCCTCTCTCCAGAGCGGCCTTCATGTCTGCAGTCAAGTCAACCTGTCTCTGCTTGAGCAGATCTGACAGCTTAGTCTGTGCTTCTCTAAGAGCTTTTGTTTTCGCAGCGTTGCCCATGCCAGACATCTGACCAGACTTGACAAGAGACTGGTGGAATGCAGCGCGTGCTCTAGCTCCGAATGCGTCAGAGATCTTCGCTTTCTCTAGTCCAAGCTGAGTGGCGGCGATGGCGTCCTGCACGAGGGCGCCTCCGCCACCAAGATAGAGCGTAGAGTACATGCCGATCTTGCCGTCGTGATGCATGATATCGAGCATCTGCTCTCCGTCAATGCGCTCCCCAAGAGCTATACGATCTGCGATATATCCCAAACCACCAGTGGTTCCTTCAGCTACGTACTCACCTGCCGCGTTGACACCCATGTATGCAGACCTACCTAACAGCCAGTCTCCGATTGCCTCAGTAGACGTTCTGTTTCTTACGCCTGTAAACTTGCCTCTATTGAACACGGCTCTGTACCTGTCGTACGCACCCCTTGAGAACGCCTGGGCACCTGCCTTAGTCCCTACACTGTTGATGATTCTGCCTCCGCTGGCAAGAAGGTAGAACTGAGCCGCCTCACCTGCACCTTCTGTCGCACCCTTGACCTGAGCGTACATCTTTCTTTGAGTCTCCGACATGTCGTCGAACCTCGGGTCCATGTAGGTGTCGTAGTACGACCGTGCAGACACAAGGCTGTGAGTCCATGCGCCGTTGACTGCCGCACCGACGGCGGCATTACCACCCGTAAGAACGGTGGCACCAAGACCTAGGGCTTGGCCAGACAGAGACTGAGGCAAAGATCTGATAGCAGGCGCGTGGAATGTTTCAAATTCCACGTCGCTCTTGATCTCGCTTTGCAGTCTGTTGAACTTGTTCATCAACTCGCTGCTGCTCAGCAATGCGTTGTCTCCAAACTTATCTACGAGCTCCGCACCAGATGCGTACTTCGTTCTCTGATCTTGGAGCTCCTGGATTTTCTCGTCTTTCGCAACGTCTCTAAGCCTGAGCTGTCTCTCCCTCTCTTCTCTCTGCTCCTGCGTATATACTGCTGGTGTAAATGCAGGACCCATTGAAGATACTCCAGCAACCTCGAAGCCTCCCGTAGCCGTTGCAAGGGCGTCGAGGCTCTTGTCGAAGTCGATCAATCCCTGCTTGAAGGCAATCTTCTTGTCGGTAAACCTCTTGTTTCTTTCGCCTACCGCACTGTCCATGTCGAGCAGCAGCTTCACGGAGTCTTCTCCGAAGTAAGATGCGGCAAGAGCAGACTGCTCGTCGGTCATGAGATCCTCCATTACCTTGAGCTCCATGTACTTCTCGTACTCTACATACTCTTGCTCTGGATACAGAGACTTGAACTCCTCCTCAGAGATCATAATGTTCTCTCTGACATTCTTTGCTAGCTTGTCCATCCAGACCGTAAGTCTGGCGTCATTGAGTTGCCTTTCGGAGTATGGTGTTTGATTCTTCACCATGTTCTCCTTCATGTCCTTGTAGGCGTCGTCGATCTCAGCCATCAATTCTCTCCTCTCAGCGACAGTCATGTCCCTGAGGCCCTTCGCTCTTTTGATTCCGAACCCGTCCATGAGGTCGTTCACCGCAGAAGAAAGCTGCTGTGTGGTGCGACCCACGGAGTTGCGAAGAGCCATGGCGTTTTCGATCTTCTCGACATTGAGTGCCACCATCTTCATGGCTTCAGGGTCCAACGTCTCCTTCATCCACTTCTCTCCGAGAGCTGTAGGCACCACCTCCGTCTTGGCCTGGTCCACCAGGTAGCCTGCCTGGTCGATGCCCCTGACGATGTCATCGGTCATGACCTTCTCGAAGTACGGGAGTGACTTGCCCTCCTTGTCAGGAGCCATAGAGAACAACAAGTCGGTCCCTCTGATAGCACCGACTTGGGTTTTGTTCATCCCTGGAAGATTGAACTGGTAATCCTCTGCGTCCTGCAGTTCGACCTTGTCCAGTGCGTAGACGTCAGAGTCTTTTTTGACGAAAGAGAATGCGTCGTTTAGGCTGGATGGTGTGGCCACCCGCATGAGCGCACTTGAGTACTCCTGTCTGTACTTGTTCTGCTCGTCGATGGACTTCTTGTACGAGTCGAATGATTCACTGTATGGATTCTGTACATCCATAGTGAACGCATCGTTTGCTGCGCTGAGTTCTTCCTGACTCTGGAAGCCACCCTCTGGTGTGGCGGCCAGCATGTACTGATCGTATGCGTCCTGCATACTCTCGTACTGATTGTTGAACGTGGATAGAATCTCTGGCATCTCCACGTCCTGGGGCATCGTGTACCCCAACCCCTCCATCTGCTCCTGCACATTTGCAGGGAGGAGGGAGAAATCAAGAGTGGGCTGAATACCCGAGCCTGTAGGTGCGTCTTGAGGTAGTGGCGTATACGCCGACGAACCCAGCTGAGAAGCTGAGTCCGAGCTTGAAAGAACGGGGACTCCTGGGAATACTCCGTCCTCTAAAAAAAAAAGAATCCTCCTCGGGTTCGATCCCGTTTAGAAAGTCAAGATTGTCAGACATCTAAATGCTTTTTACAAATATAATAAATTATTGAGGCATCGACGCGGCGATCTGCGCCTGCTCGTCGTTGAATGCCTCAAGAATATCCATACCCTTGGCCGCTGCCTGAACCGTGTCGTCGATTCTATATCCCTTGATGTATGCAAGCTTGGCCAAGATGGACATGTATTCTGGATTGCGCACATTCCTGCCGTCCTTCATGAGTGTCGGTGCAACCATGATGTTTGAAGTACGCTTCTTGCGGCTGATCTTAGCCGCGTCTGTGGAAAGCCCCAAGGCGATGAGGTTTGCCCTACGTGCCTGAAGCTCTGGGTCGTTGGCAAGTTCGTCTCCAGTCAACTCGAAGTACATCTCGGCATCGACAAACAGGTTTTTCTGCGTATCCAGGGCGACGGACAGCACCTTGTACTGGTCGCTGACCTCGTTGTATCTAGGATCGTCTGCGGTCTGCGGGACGTAGCTCCTCTTGATCATCATGCTGGAACCGCCTGCGCTTGTAGACGGGACGAGCATGTTTGTAATCCCCTCTGCCACAGGCTGGCCTGTAGAGCCTGGCCCCATCTCACCGTAGAATGCGTAGTTGCTGGGGTTAAATGTAGAGAACGAAGGCATAGGCTTGATCTTAGTTCCAGACTCGTCGCTCTTAGCCTGCAGGTTACCGACAAGGAACCTCATCGTTTCGTCTACATACTCCCTGACATGGATAGGAGCTGCGCCCTCTTGAAGGGACGCAGCGTCTTCCTGGATGGCGGCCTGTGCAGCATTGCCGTAATTCTCGTTGAATACGTTCAATGCCGTGGCCTGTACCGATGGGTTCTGCATGGCCGTGGCCGTGACCCACTTGCTGAGCTGCTGCACCTTCTGATCGTAGCTGGTGCTCTCGTCTTTCTTGAGTCTGGTGGCGGCTGAAGCGAACTCCTTGGAGAACTTTCCAGGCAAGAGGTTGGCGTACGGTGCTGCCGTAGGAGAGAAGAACTCCTGAGACCCACGGGTAGGAGACATAGAGGCAAGACCAAACAGGTCCTTGCCGTCCTGACCTTTGAGGCGGTTTCCGTTGATGTCCGTGTAGTAGGCGTAGGTGTCTCCGTTCGCGTCAATCCTGATAGATTCTGGGTCGATGCCCGACATCTCCCACATCATGGCCTTCTGATTGAAGGTGTCCATGCTGTCCTTCAACTCCAACTCGTTGTTGGTCCACTGCTTGGTCCCCGTAACCCAGCCCTCCAGGTTGGATCTGGAAGTATTCACGTTATCTGCGTGATTCTTGAGGGTGGAGTGCAGTGTCTTCAGACCGTTGATGTCCTCGGCAAACTCTGCCGTATTGCCTCCCGTGTAGTAGTAGTTGTTGATCCTACTCTTCACCCAGTCCATCTTGTTCCCGAACGTCTGCTTGTCGATCTCTGACAGGTCTGCCACGTCGAACCCAAGCGTCTCCTTCTGCTGCTTTTCAAGCTGCTTCTGACGGTCCTTTGCAAGATTAAACTCCATCGCCGCGCGTTGACGGCGCTGCTGATTGACGATTTCGATCTGCTGATCAATCGCATCAGAGAAGCTTACAGGGCCTAGCTGAGGCTTGAGGTGGTCGTAGTACTTTTCCTTTGCCATTATGCTGCGTAATCGTCGTCAAACTGTGGCTCGTCCAAGAATCTAGCGGCCTCGTAAAGTGCCAACAGCTGATCGTATGTAGGGTCGTCTCTGTCTACGTTGTCGTACGCCTCTTCCAGACCATCCGCCTGCTCGGGGTTGAGCACGAACTCACCTCCCGTCTGGCGGATGCCAGTGTCCACCAAACCACCCTCTGTCTGGGCCATGAGAACCATGTCGTTGGTGTCGTGATCGAACTCTCCTGGAGTCTTCTGCACCTTCATGCCTTCCTCGGCCTGGAAGATATTGGCACCCAGGTTCTGGAAGAAACCTGCGCCCTCTCCTGCAGCGGTGGGGTCGTAGTTCGTAATGAACTTACCCACGCCCTTGCCGATGTTTGAGGTTCCAGCCTGTGCGAGTTGCTGCCCCATAAGTGACTCTCTCTGAGCTGCTTCGAGTTGCTGCTGCGCAAGGTCCATCTCCGTACCCAGGGCCTGTTGTTGCTGAGCGTATTCGTTGAAGGCGTCCTGCTGACCGAACTGCATACCCTGCTGAAAGGCTTGTTGTCCCTGAGCCTGATTCTGCTGCTGCTCTCTGGTCTGGGCCTCGGCCTGCATGCGTGCTACTGTGGCGGGATCTGCGCCAGCTTCGATGGCTGTCTTCGCAGCTGCCAGCTCCTCCGAGGGATCTGGCTGAAACTGTTGACCCAGGATTGCCGCGTTCCTGGTGGCCGCCGCAAGAACCTCGTCGCTCATCATGCTCGGAGCAGTGAGCTGGCCCATGCGAGACTGGATGTCATCTACGTTGGCGCCGAGCTCCTCGATCTGCTGTTCGGCCCCACGCTGCATGCCGCGACCTCGCAAAAGATCCACAACCCCAGCACCCGTACTCACCAGACCCTGACTCCTCTGCGTCTGTGGGCTCTGGATAGACGCCAAGTACTTTAAATACTGCTCGTTCATACTACAAATTTAGTTATTTTGACCCAAACTGTGGTCAAGGTTTGTGTTGTGGTGGTCCACGTTGATCGCAAACAACTCAAAGTCCACAGGATTTGCAGTTACTTTGATCTTGAGGTAGTCCCCACGAAGCGGTCTCCCAGATGACAGGTCGATGGCGTATAGCTGCACCTCCCGCTGGCCGTTGAGTTCGATCGCGGGTGGTGTTTCTTCAGAAGTAAACTTCTGTACTTGAAGCCTCCCGTCATAATTCATGCAAAAGATAGCGAATCCAGCAACATTGCCGTCCAGGAATGATTGATATCCTCCCTGAGATGTGCCATACTGTGGATTCTTTCTAAGCACCGCCAGTTCTTTATCTGCCTTCGTAAACACAAGCGGACCGTTTACGATCTGAGAAGATACGGTTTTAAGATTCATGCCCTCTCCTCTCTGGATCGCCTCCACCGTAAAGTCCTCGGCGCTGATGCTGCCGATGTGAACTAATCTTGAGTTGCGCAGGTCCGAAGTCCTGGGCACCTCTGCGTAGAAGTCGTTCTCTTTTTTTGTGAACACAGACGTCGCAGCCCCTTCGTCTATCGTTTCGAAGTCCATGCGCCAGCTGGCGTCCACTGGAGTCTCCAGCGATACCGCCTCGAAGTTCTTTGTTGCCGACGGATTGTTGTTGGACACCACCTCGAACTCGGTGTTGTAGCTGGTTCCGTAGAATTTATTGCGATTGGTATTGTCGACGTCGTGTCTCCATGCTCTCTTGTCGTGGCCCAGATCGCTCGTGGGTAAAGACACGAGCTGCTGGTCCACATGAAAGTAAGCGTTAGGCTCGAAGCTATATCTCGATGTCCATCTGTTTGACGTTGTAGAAAATGCTATCGTCATGGTTGTTCGTTGATGTATTCACTTAGCCAGTCGTCGTAACGAGGCCAAGCGGCGGGCCAGGGTGGTTGTAATCCGTCCTGCGACACCCAGCTGATTTTGCTGTAGTCGATGTTGGGGCACGTGAACGAAGCTATCTGACCGCCATTGATGGCTTCCACCAAGGCGTTTCGAATATCGGCAATAGCTTGTGCCGCCTCCTGCTCTGAGAGTGATTCAAAAGTTGCGAGATTGGGGAAGTATTCGTAAACGGCTTGACCTCTGTCTTGCCACCAGATTAGAAGGTCAAATAAGAGTTCAAGCTCGCTGTAGGTCTCCTGGGAAATAGTTCCTCCTGCATCAAAATATGACGGAGGCAGAAGCTGCCAAAGGCCAATCTCGGGATGACAGATGGGCCAGTTGACGCTCTCTCCGAGTACCTCTATTGTAACAGGCAATTCACCGATGTTGTTGTACTCGTTCTCTGTCTCCACGTCTCCCAGGATTGAAACAGTACCGAACATATCTTGCTGATACTCATCGTGTAGTGGCGACAGCGCGTTTGTCCTGAACTGAGATCCCGCTTCTGCAGACACAGAGATGGTTGAGTTCCATGAAGCAAGAACATCTCCTACAAATAAATCATTATAAGTTTGAAGATCGTCTGGAGAGTTGATGTCGATCGGGAACTGGATAGGCACGACCTCTTCATAAACATCTCCATCTTCGAAGTCTGCCTGCCCGTTTACGCCAGATCTGTAGATATTCACATCAAGCTCTAGCTTAGGCGAAGAAGTATTAGGAAGTGAAAGAAAGATCGGAGCAGGTGTATTGCTAAACACATTGGTCAGCGGGCCACCGCTTACAGACTCAACAAAATTGCTCCCTTTCCAAGAGAATAGACTGTCTGGATTGTCTACCTGAGGCCCGAATATAGACTCAGCCTTTTGATCGTCCGCTTCGCTTGTGGTGACGAAACCGTCAAATTCTGGGGTGGCCAGGGTTACATCGTATCTGTCTATCGCCTTTGCTGAGAGATGAGGGTTCTCAACTCTAATCACGAGATTGCCGAGAAGATATCCAGACGTAGTGTTCTTTGTCTTGAACGTAGAAAAATCCTCTGCAACGGTTCCGTCTCTGTACACCATCTTCCAAGATGCCTCATCCAAATCTAATGAAGGCTGCCAGAAGAACCTGACAGAGTGAACCGCTTCGACTTCCTGGTCTGGTTCGAAGAACTCATCAGTCGGGTCCTCGAATGCGGTGATGTCTACGATCTCTCCTCCAGAAGTCACATCAACTGTAGACGCTACAAATCCCTCATCGACATCTTCCGAAGGCAGTACCCCAGAGATTACGGTAGATTCATCAACAATGGAAAGCAAGTACTCTTTCTTTTGAGGGTCGTAGCCTCCGATGATTCTCTTGCCCTGACTCACCGCATTGGCCAACTCCTCTCTAAAGAATCCAGCCATGCCAGCGTCGGAGATGACGTTCACCCCATTGGCGGGGTGAACCTTGTACACCTTGCCGACAGACTTGTTTACGAAGTAGGCGGTTGTGTCTACGTTGACCACGGACGACGGGTCTCCGTCACATCCTGCATCTCCTGCATAGTATCTGGGCGTGCCCAAGAACTTGCTAGAGGCGATAAGACTCTGAGATCCAGCCACATCTGAGATAAGGGTCCTGTCTACTGGAATGTGACCGCACTTGTTGTTCTGAACAAAGAACAACGAGTCTTGATGGTTGCACAGGTAGTGGATAGGGCCTGCCTTAAAGTCGATCTCCATGTCCGAGGGGATCGTCCTGTTAAAGGACGAGTACCCGACCTTGCTCGATTCGACTACATCTCTGTCTGAGTGAATCAAACTAGCCTCCCTGTTCGATTCCCTTGCGTCCGTTTTTACAATGTTAGGTCTGCCTATGGACACAGCCCTTGAAGGGAACAAATCTGTAGCCGCCTCCGACTCTAGGTAGTAGCTCTTGAAGTTTGCCTCTGGAGCCACGACCTCTTCGTCGTTGTCTACAGGTGTCAAGAGGTCCACAAACCCTTCGCCTCCCTGAGACTCCCTAAGGTTTACGGCGTGCCTTCTAAAGAACACATCTCCCTGAGTCAACAGCACCTCTGCATTGGCGTGAGTCAAAACGCTTTGACCTTCTGTCGGTACGCTTACAATAGGATACGCAGCCCCCACCTCGTAGTACAGCCTAGCGTCTTCGTCCACCTCTTTCTTCGGAGAGTAGATTTCAAAGATGCAGTTGCTTCCCCAGTTGTCGTTGCCTTGCTCCACATCCTGCAGCCTAAATCCTTGAGCGTCGATATTGTTTTTCAACACCAAGAACAGACCTTTCTGAGCCTCTGTTACTACGGTGTCACCCGCGTCGTCAGTCTCTGCAAATGGGTTGGATGCGGTGTCGTCAAACTGCGTCACCCCCGTAACCTCAAACTCTATATTGTTGGGGTACACCCTGCTGATGTTTGCCCCATCCATGCTGGTCATGTATGACAGCACTCGGAGCCTATCACCTGGGGTGAATGAATACATCACAGGTGTTCCGTCCTCACCCTTGGCTCCAAACGAATTGCTGTACGAGATAGGATGTCCTTGCAGGTAGTTCAACGAGACGTAGATCTCGCTGGAGTTGCCTCCTTCGTAGTCCGCGTTGGCCACGAATGCACCACCTGCATTGTACTGGATAAACCTGTCAATACTGGTGTTCTTGCTGTACGCAAACTTATACGTCTTGGCCCACGGTGGTGGCGTATGAGTAATGTTTGACGCCTTGATGAAGGCAGCTCCCTTCGTGTTCGGTCCAGTTCTTCCGCCGAGTGTCTCCACGTACACGGACCCCACTGGATTTACATATCCGTGGCGTCCTCTTTCATCGTAGTAGATGATTCCAAAGTCGTGAGAGGCTCCGCTCTTAAATGACGTACCTCCAACAAACGTTGATGGCTCGTAGTTTGTAACGGCGTTCGACAGCTCACAATGAGAGTGAAGTCTCTCAAAGTCTACAGAGTTAAAGCCAGTCCCGAATGGGTCCTGCTCAATCTCTCCGCTAGTCAAGCCACCCTCCCCGTCGAATCCACCCGTTCCTGGTATAACGATAGGATACGGATATGACACCTGGTGGTCGGAATAATCTCCGTTTGTGGGTTCGGCGTTCAGATCGCTGGCCGCCATCCCTCCTGCTACAATCAAGGGGTCCGATTCAACAGAAGCGTTGTTCGAGTATTTGGTCCAGCTAGAGTACCAGATCTGAGGGCACGTTGTAATCGGTGTCCACGAATCAGAAATGGTTGTGCCTGAAGGGTTTACGTAAGCAGAACTTGCGTTCTCTGCAGAGGCGGTTAGATTGTTTAGCACAATCTTACCCGTGTAGTACGGACCCATGAGAACTGTTGTGTGCCTATACCCCAGGTCGTCGATAGGATCTGAGTCAATGATGCCCAAGTCCTCTGCGACATTGTCGTTTGCGATAAGCAACAAACCTCTTTGCTGCCCCATAACGTCTCCAGTCTCGTCTACACCACAGTACGCCTGCGCAGAAGACAAACCATCCTGATCGCCCCCTGGATACTCTGCAACCTTGGAGATTGCGTCTTGGTCGTAACCCACGAAGACTTGTCCCGCGATGGTGCCGTATCTGTCAGCCCCCACAAAATCGTAAGCATCTCCCTCAGAACCGACTCCTCCTGGACCTCCCTCTCCATCCATCAAGGAGTATCTAAAGTTTTGAGCAGACCCCGTGGAGTCGGCTGCAAATCTCAACAGGTTTCTTTCTCCATCATCGTCTACACCAACCTCTAAAAATCCAAAGCACGCTTCCATGACGGGCTTGGATGAATGGACTGTTGTGAAAGCGCTAGTGTCTTCATCGACTTCATAACCCTTGCTAAACACCGACGAGAAGTTTCTAAACACACCACCTCCCGTAGTACCCACTGGCACCTCAAGGAACACTCTGCTGGAAACCCTCAAGTTGTTTTGCCAGATTGAGTTGAAGTTAGCCTGAAACGATGGGCTATTCAAAGTGTCTTTAGAGATGGCCCACCATGGAGATTTAGGATCGAGATCTCTGACGCATGTCATCACACCGTCACTATCGTCGACCACGACCTTAGAGATGCAGATTCTGAACCTCTTGGGTGCGCTCCTCTCTAGGTAGAATCTAACGGTAGCCTTGTTTACAATAAACGCACAAGAGGGAGGCTTGTCTTGAAGCTTATCAGAAATGCTTTGACTGTTGTTGAAGAGGACACCAGCCCCACAGATAAGATTACCCAGCCCACTGTTGACTGGGATGGAGGTGTAGTCCTCCAATCCCAGGCTAATCTCGTGATCGTGAGTCCTCTTGACTTCGAGAACCTCGACAAGATCATCACTAAATCCATATTCACTCGCAACCTCTTCGATAGTCAAGCCCTCAAGGAGTCCGTTGATTACAGAAACGATGAGCTGACCACCTCCACCCTCAATGGTTTCAAGGACTCTGAACGAAGTCTTGAAGATCAATGTACCACCCTGAAGCACGAGTGGATTGCCCGCGCTAGTCCCGTATACAATCGGTCTGTTTTGATTGGCATCCAAGGAGTACTCCCCCAAGTCGCCTTGATCCAATACGTTTCTCCAGTATGTAAGGTCTTCGGTAGGGCTGTTGCTTCCAGTCCCCCCGCCCCCAACACCTCTGTTGAAGCCAAAGTAGTTTTCGTTAAACTTTTGCAAGAACTTACCTCCCGCGTGTTCCTCGCTCTGGTAGTTCTGATCCTGGAAAAACGCTGGCGATTGATCAACGACACCCTCGGTCTTGTATCCTGTTAGATTTTTAGACTGATCCCCCACATGCCTAGACTGGTGATAGGAAGAAAAATCAAACCCACTTGACCCGCCACTTGGTGTGATGTTGGAAACGTCATACAGGTGAAAGTTGTTGTCTGGGGAGAACTTTAACGATACAGAGATCTGAGTGTTTGCAGAAATCTGATCTGCAAATTGATCTGAATCGATCTTAAATCCGATGGTCTTGTTTCGTTGAGCGCTTGGGACAAGGCCGTCGGGGTCTACCATCTCGATGGATGGTGACACGTCTACGGTATACTCAAGAATCTCTGCGGGCCTGTCTGTATACACTGGCTCCAACTCAACGCCCTTACAGTCTACGTTGTCGAACCCCTCTACATAGTTCCCGTACACGAGTCGGCTTGAAACCACTGTCTGGGACTCTGCCCGTCTGGGCAAGTTGTCGAAGGTCTTGTCCGTAGTTTGCTTGGACACACCGCCTGGCACCCTGTCGTTCAGGAAGTCGAACGTGATGTCGTTTCCTGGATCGACGTTTGGGATCTCGTCGATCTCAATGAAGTTGGCTCCGTTCCCGTATCGTGCAAGCAGTCTGACGCTTTCGACTTCTACGTTCTGCCTTGGGATGGTCAGCACACACTTGTTGTGTGCCAGGATGTTGTCCTTGTTGGCAGCTCCTCTGTTGACAATGGACGGAGGAAACGCAATATCAGAGTACGGAGAGATGGCACTCTCCAACCCGTCCTTGTAGATGTTCTGATATGCAAACTGAAAGCCAGGAGAGGCTGCAAAGTTGTTTACACTCAGAGACTCATCGTTGACAAAAGTGAAAGTCACCTTGCCGAGCGGGACACGAGGGCAGGCGTTAATCTGGTCTCTTCTAGGTTGGCGATCCTCGCTAGAGAAACCATCTGTAAAGTACGCCCTATAAACGTTGACCTTCCTGGGTTCGTTCTTGTTGTCCGTGAAGTACAACAAGACGTCTTTCTCTGGGCCGTTTTGGTCGTACTCCCTGAATGTGCTGGTGTTCGTGTAGACCACATCACCCTTCACGAAACCCTTGGACGGAAAGGCGAAGTCATTAGACACGATAATTCTTCTGAGCTTACCTGGCGTAGGCGTGTCGAAGCCCGTGATGTTTCCATCATCATCTCTCACCTTGCTCGGGAGTACTCCTCTGTGGTCGTAGGCAAACACCCCGTGATTACCACGACCCTCTCCCACCATGAAGAAGTACACAATGCCAGTGTTCTGGTCTACGGTCGATCCCAGACAATACCAACTTCCTTGGTCACCGTCAAGAGATAGCTCGTCACTTGCAAACGCAATAGGTGAATTACCCTTGATGGACTTGATTACACCTGCAGACTCTGAGTCCAGATCACCGTCCACGTACACATTGAGCGCGTCGACAAAGCTGGTCTTTTGAACCAGCTTTTCGTCGGTGCTCTTATCTAGAAACCTAGGGGTAAGCTTATCGATCATTAGTATTTAGGTGCCTGCCTGAAGTTCTTACGAATTGTCTTGATTGCCTCATCCTTGGTGAAGGTGCTGAGACGTGCATTCGCCTTCCGACGTTCGTTGTAGTATTCTGCACGCGCTCTCGACTTCTCATTTGCAGGTACGCTAGCTTTTCTCTCGACGAGCTTGTAGTAGATGTAGGATCTGAGGGCTTCCTCTGCGTAGACGTGGACCTCTGGGTCTGTGGACCTGGCCTCGTCTGCGATGTACTCCATGACGACCTCGCTGGCGTTGGTGTGCAACTCCACCTCGACCCTGTTGTCTTGAAGGTTGAGGCGGTAGTGTCCTGCAGCCTGCGCTCCACCGAATCCGTAGAGTCTACCCGTACCACCTTGGAACGTGTAGTTGTCGAACACGAAGCTGTCGTCTGGGTTCTTTGGTGTAGATCCTGTAGCAGTCTTGCTGGCCTCCACGTCGTCCACGAGGTTGGCGTCGATGTTAAGCGGTCCTTTCGCACTCTCCGTCTCAGCCCCTGTGGTCACCTTCTTGCTGGAGTAGTTGATGTTGTTGTTCTGCACCAGTGATCTGATGATGCCGTCCTCGTCCACAATCCCTATCTTCGAGAAGTCCACGAAGTCATCGGGTAGGGCGACCGTATCGTTGCTTGTATCGATGGCCAGCTTGAGAGACTTGATCTTCTTGCCCAGGTCGAACCCGATCTCACGAATGCCACGCAGGGCGAAGTTTCTAATCGCCACGTCCGATGCATTGCTTACGTAGTCATCACCGTCAAGGGTGATGATGAAGTCCCTGATGATCTGACTCAGCTTTACTTTGTTCATACTCATTACTCAGCTGATTCTTTGCGAGCCCCGTATCCCTGGAGGTTCTGGTCTCTAAGTCTAACTCCGAGAAGCTCACACATCTCGGCAATAATCTCTGGCACGTACTCGTCTGGGATCATAAAGTCGTACGATGTTGCGGGGTCTACAGCTGAGCTGTTAGGAATGAAGTTGATCGATGGTCGGAACGACGGCCTTTTATCCGTAGTTCCGTACGCATAAGAAGTGGGAAGGCTGTAGTAAGTAAGTGTTGTAGACCTGATGGTATCTGGGAACACCTCAATGTCTTCAGAGATCAAGGCTACGGGAAACTCCTGGGTAGGCGTAGAAAGATTGCTGCCCAAGATCATGTTCATCTTCTCGACATCGTACACGATCTCACACGGAGTCCTGTTCGTATCAAACTTCCTTACGAGTGCATTCACCCTCAATGAGATGATCTTGCTTAGGTCGCTAGGCTTACCGAATCTATTTGTAGAGCCCTGCTTCTTTGTAAGCTGCACGTCTCTCACGTAGATGGAGACGTCCTCGGATGTGAACTTACGTGCAGACTTGTCTCTGCCCGCGTCCATCCCCTGACGGATGAGCCCCTGCGCCTTCGTGAAGTCATCGAAGAGCTCGTTGTATACGTTCATCTGCGCGATGTGGGCAAATGAATTGAAGACAGCAGGTGTGATGAAGCCTTTCTGCTCCTTGTTGCTGATGTCCTTCAGTGCCTCGTATACCTTTAATACACTTGCCATGAGACAAATATACAAAAAAGAAAAGCCGCCCTTTCAGGCGGCTTCTCGTTAGGCGAGCTTGTCTAGTCTACTCTCGATATCTGATAGGACTGGAGCCCCTTTCTCCGTGAGGCAGAACCTCACCATGACGTCCATGGATTCTTGACCCGCTGGTACCGATACGATCAGGGAGTTTGAATCAAACCAGTACACCCCGTCCTTCTTCAGGTTGATGATTTGGTAGTCACCTGCCTGCTGGATGGTCGCACGTGTCGTGACCTGTGGCGAATCAAAGGCTTCGATAAACTCCTGGGTCTTCGACTTGGCGATGTTCAAGAGGTTGTATCGAATCTCCGTCGTAGGCTTGTTGATGTTCACTTTGAAATACAGAGCGATAGGGAGCAGTTCTGTAATGTCCTTATCCCGAACCATACCGATGGCTTCGCTAAGCGCAAATTCGCGCTTCAGTGCAGTCTCAGCGTCCTTCTTCTTGTTGACCTCTCGGAAGACTGAACCACCGTTGGTCATGTTCATAGGATGCAACTCCATGAACTTGCGCAGGTTCGGCTTCTCCTTCGGCACGAAAAGCTTGCCTTCTCGGAATGCGACGGTCTGCTTCACGGCGTTGTCGCTCTGCTCGTCGGCCCAGATGCTGGGTTCGTTAGGACAGTAGCGCATCTCACGCACGGTGTCGTTCTCCTCGTCGTAGACGGTGATGCCTTTCTGTGGGAGCATGAATACGATGCCCGCACGTCGCGGGATCTCAAACTCCACGGTTCTGTTATCCTCCTCCTTGCGCTTGAGTACGCGCTTCTTGGGGGCTGTCGGTGCTGCAGTTGCTGCAGCTGCCTGGGCTTTGGGGCGCCCAGGAGCCCTTTTGGTTTGTTGTGCCATTTAATTAAAAATTATATAGGTTAAATAAATCTTGTGCAAGTTGTGCAGCAGAGTCGACCCCGACGTCCTTTTCGATCACCCCGAACCTGGCGATGCTGGACTTATTGAAGTGATTTGTGGCCAAGTCCTTTGCGGTTCCGAGTCTTTCGATCTTTAGCCGACCAGACGTTTCATCTTTCAGTGGCTTGATCGCTCCAATCACACCCCCGCTTTCAAATCCTGAGTGATAGAACATCCTGCCTTCGCTGTCTCTGCGCACAATCAGAACGTGACAGCTGTCTGCATCAGTAGCGCCGACCTTGTACTTTCTAGGAAAGTCAACGCTAGAGCTGGTGGACGCAGGAACACCAGTCTGTCCAGAATGCCTGGCCTGGAATGTGTTTAGGGTTTGAAGAGGTCCTCCTTTAATGTCGGTTCCGTCTTCAAACAGAACTCCATTCGGACCAAGTGTCTCTCCTGCTGCATCCCCGTACGCCACAAGCAAATATTGATTGTACAGCGTTGCAGTGTACTGCGTATCGAACACCATGTACAGGGTGTAGTCTCCGTCCACGTTGATGGCGGGGACTATGAAGTGCTCACCCTCCACAAAGAACGCAGCCTTTGTCCTAAGCCCTCTCTGCGCTACGGATGGGTCTGTACATGCAGGGGTCCCTACGTTGGAAGAGATGTCGTACGTCGCCCCACCGCTGCCTGCATTGTCCCAAGAGTTGATCGTGTGCGTATCTGAAACGCTTGCAAGCCCCTCGTGGTTGTAGTCCACGAGAGGCTGGTTCACGCCGAAGTCAATACCTGCAATAAGAGCACTGTCCTCTGCGTCTCTGTTCGCCTTGGTGCTGGTGTCGCCCGTCTGCATATTGATCGGACGGCGGTGGATCACAGGGGAGACGGTATCCAGCGCGGCTTGTGCCAGAGTAGACTTCCCGTCGACCACATCAAACCGCATCACGTTGGAGGCGGTCTTCTCACTGGTCATGAACTTGATCATGGATTCTACAAGATCGAACTCTCCGCCCTCCTCGCATCCGATAAATACGTAGGACTTCTCAAGAGACTCTCCGTCTCTGAGGTTTACTTCTTCGTAGATCGACACGTTGTTGAATACAACCTTGACCTTCCCGAGCTCTGAAGAAATGTAAGACACGCTGTCCGTGGGGACCGCGAGTAGACTCAGGCCAATACCTGAGTCCGAGGCGGTTACGCTGAATGCACTCACCTCTTCCTTTCTAAACAGGAAGTACTTCTTCATTGCAATAAAGTTACCGCAAATATAGCAAAAAGAAAAAGGCTCCCGAAGGAGCCCTTTCTGTTGAGTCAAGACATCTTACAATGCATCTTCTTTTGCTCCGAAAAGTCTAATCAAAATTTGACCACCAGTGTAATCTCCGTCTGGGGACGTGCCCGTATGGATCAAATGAAGGTACTTTCCGTCAAGTGCTTGATTTACATCAAAAGAAACAGACTTACCAGCAGTGTCTGCAGTAAGAGCAGTACCAACCGTAGTCAGACCTGATCCCTCTCCCTCTCCCTTGGACTCACTGTCGTGTCTAGCCAACTCTATCACATCGTCTCCTCCAGTAAGCGGCTTGATGCAAATCATTTCGCCTCGATAGATCACTCCGTTTTTGGCCTTGTTTACAAGAGTGATCCTGCAGTCTGTTCCATTCTCTTCTCCAATGACTTGGTCACCCACAGCGCTAGAGTGCAGAGGCCCATCTGTAAAGTCAATAAGAATCGTAGTAACTACTTCAGAGTTGTAATTACCAATACGACCAGATGTTGTGATGTCGGCTCCTGAGCTATTGATGTTGTCTGAAATTGCAGTAACTTTTTTTGAGAAAACAATTTGAGAGTGAGCTGCAAATTCAACACCTGTCATCTGCTTGACGTCAGGGTGAATTGTTTCCTCAGTAAAATCATCAGCGATTGTTATTACTGCATTGTTAGAGAAGTTAATCTCATTAACAATGTGCTCCATCAAATCTCTTGGGTTGCTGCCAGATGTCCTCAAAAGAGTTAGATCCAAAGTATCAGTCTCAACAGACTCCTTGAAAAACATTCTCAAGTTAGACGCCGTAGTAGTTTCCATCCCCGCAAAAGTTGACACAGGTACTGTGACTGCATTTTGCTGACTGCCTCCACCTTCAGAATCCCCTTCGTCAGGGTTGAAGTGTAAAAATTTCTTATTAGGATCCATAATTACTGAATAGAAAGATCACCAGGAAGTTCAATATTAAGAAGATCGGTGTGAATAAACTCTTTACTTAGAGTATCAGCCACAACAATAAAAGGCTTTTTGCTCGTCCTAATCGCATTAGCAACGGCGTCTATAACATCTTGAGCCTTATTCCTTGTGGTTGACGCCTTTAAGGTGACTTCGGCTCCTATTCCGTCACCAGTGTCTTTAAACTCAAAAGTGACACCGTCGCTTTCTGTGTCTATTTTCATAGCACGAAGCAATGAAACAGGCATGCAGATACAATCCCGACCGTCGGATTCGGCATCTGCGAAATATAAAAATTTTAACATCGTAGTTATTTTTTATAGCTGAGGAGTATCCTCACCTAACTGTTAATGTAAAAGAGAAAACGGGGCCGAAGCCCCTTTTCGTTAAATCAGATGAGTAAACTCAAAGTTTACCTCTACGTTAGAGTTTTCAGTAACCGCGTGGTCGCTGTGCAAGAACGTCAAGTACACAGTCCTATCTACATCTGTGTACCCTAAGGCAGCAGCAGGAGTAGTATGAGTTGTGCTTTCAAAATTAGTATCAGCATCAAGGTTTCCTTGTCCTCCGTTCAATAGATACACTGTATTTTCAGGAATAGAAGTTCCGCTATCAAGAAAGCCATCTACCTGGGTTCCAAGTTGGGCGCCACTACTGGTTGATCCAATCTCCCAGCCGACCTGACTAGAAGCTCCATGCGTGGAGGTGTTTGTAAACCTTACGATAATCTCTCTCAACAAAGTTCCAGCAGGCTGAGTGACTTCAATAATAGCTCCATCGGCATCTTGAGTAAATACGTCTGTTGCAGTAACTCTCTTGGCAGCCGTTACAGCTCCTGACCCGTGTTTATATGTAGGCATAATAGAAAGTATTATGAAGCTAAGGGGAAGGGCCGAAGCCCCTCCCTTTCACTTCAGGTTAATTATTATCCCTTGATGACCACGTGCTGGTTTGCAGCACGGACGCAAAGGGCGATTTCGGATCTGTAGTGGAACACAGCCTGGTCTGTACCGAGGTCGCCGTTGTTGTTGTGACCCAACACGCCGCCACCAGTCACCCAGTGCTCCATTTCACGAGAATATCCGTTAGCCTCCTTGTAGTGCATAGAGAGCGCAGGAACAGAAGCACCGCTGCGGGCGTCGTTCACAGTTCTCAAAGGCACCATAGCACCCTGGATAACTCCGTTGTCAACAGCACCCAACAAGGTTGGATCGTTCAACAACTTCCAGTCGTGCTTGTGGAAGGTGTAGCCACCGCGAGTGAAGCTCTTGAAGCCCAACTGCACGGCCATGTCTGCAGAGTTCTGGAATGCACCGAACTGACCTGGGAGACCCGCAGTCACACCAGTAGCGATACCAGATGCCAACATGTCGTCGATGGCCAAGTCCTGCTTTCTGTTGACGTACATGGCGTACTCGGAAGGAGCGCCCTGCTTGTCCAACTCCAGGATCAAGTCATCGAACTCAGAGAAGCTGTCCATGGGGTTAGCTCCTGCGTTCTGCATCACGATACCTCTGTCCTCGACGGCGGAGAAGTAACCCTCAGAGCCTGCTCTTGCGCCAGTGAGATCTGTAGCCTCGGAAGAGCTACGCTTCTCACCGAAGAGCATCATCAACTCACGCTTGTCTTCGAAACGAGCACGTGCCTCTTTCTCACCGTACATGAACCATCTGTAGTCTCCGCCACCCAAGTTCACGTAACCGATGTTGGTAGCCTGAGATCCGTTGACCTCGTAGCGATCCTTTACGATCATATATGGGTTGGTGTAGCGGACCATACCTGGGTCGGTGAATGCGTGAGGCTGTTCAGTACCCTGTGCGTACAAGTTTCCGAGAACAACGAAAGTACAGTTGCCTGCACCTGCAGTGATGTCAACCGCGTCGGTGTGACTTCCGTCGAGCTTGACCAAAGTCACGTTACTGTTGGTACCATCAGATGCAAGTCCACCAGCCTGAACGATGAAACGAGCACCAGTCTTTGCCTCCATAACGACGTCGTTCACCTGAACATTAGTCTTGAAGGTGGCATCGGAGACGGCGAAACCGTCGGTGTCATCAGACTGGGCAGTGTCTGCCGCGATGGTGAATGATCTGTGGCGACGGCCTTCTTCCCACCAGTCGACCTGGTCTGAAGAACCACCGCTGTTGATGGCGCCTGTCAACTTCAAGAATCCAGTGATACCCTGATCACCGTAGGTCTTGACGAGGTCTGGCATGACGTCCTCCTTCGTTGCCTTAACGAGGTCGTCAATAGTAGTATAGCTCTCAGGAGAGGCTTTAAAAGCACGGCTGAGATTTTTTCTTTCAACCACCACATTTGGTGAGCTCAAAGTAGGGTCGAGGGTTGGCTGTCCTGATTTAATGTTAGCCATAGTTTCTTAGTTTTTAGATTTTAAAAGTTAATCCTGAGGATGAGTTTCTCAGGAGGTTTCTCACCTGATCGGAGAGAGGATTGTTTTGTTCTTGACCTGTCTGTTTTGGCGCGGCGGTAGAAACATTCGCAGCCTTGTCGACGAGACCTCGCTGACCGTCACCCAACCCCTGTTGATACGCAGAGCGTACAATGGCGTCGATGTTCTGTGTCACGGCGATGTGAGTCGACAGAGCGTCGTAGTTCCAGTTGCCTTCGCCGTCCACGAACGGGTCGAAGAAGTTTTCAATGTTGGCGTTGGATGCCTTCACGCGATTCTTAGTGGCGTCGTCGAAGCCAAAGGTGAAGCTCTTGTCACCGCCCAGGTCGAACTCCAACCCAGTCATCTGATCTACTTCTTTTGACATCGTGCTGATCCACTGATCATCAACGATAGGATCCATGTCCATGTCTTGCTCTTGGGCAGGTGCGGTGTAGCGATCTCTCAAATCGGAGATTGCAGCGCGTGCCTTTTGAGCATCGACCTTCAGTCGCAGTTGCGACATCTGGATGGTGTTGGCGTCATTAGCCTTGTCATCCATTGGGTAACTGTTCTGTACGAGAAGATTGATCTCGCTAGAGGAGAGGTTAGGGTACTCAGATGCCAGATTGACTCTCACTGCTGTGAGGTCGTCCATACCTGATGGATCCAGCGACTGATATCTAAACCAATCTTCAGGACCGCGTCCCGTCGTTTCGACGAACTCTGCGATCTTAGCGACTCTCTCATCTAGAGCAGTCTGTTGTTGAGCTCCCTGGAGTTGATCAAATGATTCGATCTGCATGCCGAGCCTTTCGCTGGCGTAGTTCAGAACGGCTGATTCGATGTCCTCCTGAGAGTACTCAGGTTGTTCTTGTTGTGGTTCGGCCTGTGGTTCTGGCTGAACTTCTGGTTGTGGCTCAGGTTGAGCCGCGTCTGGGGCTTCGTATGTAGCGGGCTCTGGGGCCTGCTCCTCCTGAACAGGCTGAGACTCCTGTTGGGGAGTCTCTTCCTGTACTTGCTCAGACGCGATCATGGCGTCTGGCGAGTCGAAGACTTCAAAGCCTGCGACGGGTGAGTTGTTATCTTCCATTATATTTTAATTGATTTGTTTACTTCGCTGGGCCGTGGTAGGCCAAGACCTTTCCAGATGCCAAGGTGATGGCATCGAAACGACCATAGATGGTCATACCTTTTGGAAAGACTGTGGTCGACGCGACCTGATCACCAGTGCCGTCGAAGTCATCTGCACTGTCGGTACCGAAGTACTTGGTGTTGTCCTCTGCTTCGAGCTTGGTGAACTTGGTGTCCTCAAGGCACGTAACAGCAACGTACACCATCCCTGTAGGAGGTGTACATGCTGTATTGCTGTCGATGTGCGTGCTTCCGAGTTGACCGAAAGCAGCCTGAGAGGACATTCCTTGGTTTGCTAATGTTGCCATGTCTTATGTATTAGGAACCTCCGTATGGGTTGTCTGAATCATCGTTGCCGAACACACCGTACTCGATCAACGAGTCGACTCTTGTGCCGTACACCTCGTACTTCTTGTCTGGAGCGACTGGGATAAACGCAAATTCACCTCCGCCAATCTTGGCTACGAGACCAGTGTCGGTGTCATTGTGAATGTATACATAGTTCTCCAGATCCTCCTCCAGGTTTTTGATGTAGAGGTAGGCTCTGTCTTCGCACTGATTGGCGATGTAGATAGCGAGGTCGTTCGTGTCCGCAGCAGTACCCTTCACCTTCGCACGAATCAAGCTACCTGAATCGACATTGATGCCACCAGATACAGATAAGTTCAAAGGCGACGTAAGCACGTCGCTGCTCGCGAGAGTAAGTGATACTGTTACGTTAGCCATTAAGCTTCGTAGATAACGAGGTACTCGACGGTCATGTTGACATCAGAAGTGTCGATGTCAATGTCGTTGTTTCCATCGTAAGGAATCAACATCCAGTCTCCTCCGTACAGTCTGCCAAGAGAAACGTTAGAGCCGCCAAGTTCGATCGTGATAAACTCAGAATTGCTAGTAGAGGTGTTCTTGATGTACACCTTGTGAGCCTTGTCTGCAGTGTAGTCTGCAGCAGCGACGAGGTTGTAAGCAGTCTGTGCTCCAGCAAAGAACTTTCGAGCAACGCCAGTAGTCTGATCCAGGCCAGTAGCGCTACCAGCCTTAGTCAAGGTTGCGGTAGAGCTCAGGGACAATGCGTCTCCCGTGAGATCAGAGCTAGAAAGCGTAATTGATGCAGTGGTTGTAGCCATTTTTGTTTGTTGTTATTTCTGCAAATATAGTAATTATCTGTAACGCGCAGTTTTACGCGCGATAGACTTGGGTTGTTTTACGAACTGCTTCTTGCTCTTAGCCTTTGCTTTGTTTGTCGCAGATTTTTCTCCCGCACTCAACGCACTCCACGCAGCCTTAGGAAGATACCGCTTCTTGCCCTTGGACTTAACCTCCTTGGACTTTCCTTTCTTCTTGTTTGCGTGGGTTCCAGACGTCATCCATTCTTGACCCGTCCAGTTCTTGAGCGACTGCTGTGACTTCTTGAGCTTTGGCATTAGTTTTTATATCCTCCGCCTGCGGCCTTGTAAGCCTTGGCTACCATCTGTGCTTTGCGTGCAGACCACTGACCTGGTCTGCCGCCCTTCGATCCAGCTTTGATTCTGTTGAAGATTCTCTTGCGCATACCTGGCTTGGTGTAATTACCTGCCTCGTTTACGCGGCTCTTGCTTTTCTTGTTGAGTTTAGGCATGATTTACGAGTTTGAACTTTGCACTCTTGACTGCACCTGGATGCGGTTTGTAATCTCCCTTCATGAGGAAGTATCTACCACGCTCCTCCATCCAATGGTAGCCCGAAGGAGGCGGTACATCCATGGCCTTGGAGCTGACCTTCAACTTGCCCCCTTTGTTGTATTTGACTACGCTTGGCATTACCACTTTACTTTATTAGCCCAGTAAGCTGCGCTGGTCTTCCCCTTAGCGATGTTCTTTCTGTGGCGTGCCTTGAACGACTTGCGCTTGGCCTTCATGCGTGCAGACTCACCCGCCTTGGGCTTACCTGCGGTGGACGCCCCACGTTCACCGAAGCGGATGATCTTGACTCTACCGCCGTCGCGTACCGCTACGATGTGTGACTTCTTCCCGCTTGAAGATCTCTTAGGTTTGTTCAGTCCGCTAAGACCAAATCTTTTCAGTTTCTTTTTATCGCTTTCGTTAAGTGCCATATTGCAAATATAAACAGCTAGGCTTTATGGGTTCTGCTGGTGTTCTGTGCTGCTGGAGCCAAGGTCTGCAGATGTATCGAACTCAACAATAGTTGTCACATACCAGTATGTGGTACTGGACAAATCGGCAGAAGCGTTAAGACCTATCGTACATAAGTCTCCAGCCTCGAAGTGCTGAGCGTTGTCGAACACGAAATGGAAAGTATGATGGTCGTCAGTATCAGTGACAGCCAAAGTCTCATTCTCCTCTTGCGTAAAGCTGCCTGGGGCAAAGATATTAGTTCCAGTGGGCGCGGTGTAGACTCTTACCGTAAGGTCTCCGCTTCCTGAAAGAGTTGCAGGACGAATAGACACTGAAACAATTCTTCCGTCGTATGGCATAAGCATGGCAGCCTCTTCCTGATAGATTGTGGTCTGCTCGTTAATGTCTTTCCATGGCAAATAGTGATAGGAAGTCCCAATGTCATCTAAGAACGACATTGAGTGTACCTGCCTAAATGTTGTACTACTGCCTCCGCCTGCAGCCGCAAAAGACAGGTTTCCTGATCCGTCTGTTTTTAAGAACTGACCAGCACTTCCATCGGCAGTGGGCAGAATAAAGACAGTGTCAGAGGTCAGGGTAGTGGCACCTCTCAAAGCAACAAAGTTGTCTCCTGCGTCGTCGTAGAAAGATACCGTGCCTCTGGTAGTTCCTGCGTCTTTAATCTGAGTTACTCCAGTAAGCGTGTCGTTGACACCATCCAAGGCATCAGTAAACGAGAGGGTTCCTGATCCGTTGGTCTTCAGTACTTGACCGTCGCCACCATCAGCGGCAGGGAGAGTGAAGGTCAGATCAGATGCTAGAGATATAGGAGCCTGAAGCGCAACGAAGTTGTCATCTGGCAAAATATCACCTTCGTACAACTTAATTATTCCAACCCCCACAGAACCAGTTCCTCTAGTTCTGATTTCGTCAGCCTGCAAAACAATTTTGCCTGTACCATGAGGATCAATAACAATGTCTCCATTAGAAGCAGATACAATCTTGTTCCCGTTGACATCAAGGTCCCCTCCAAGCTGAGGCGTTGTGTCGTCTACAACGTCACCTGAGGGTATGGTTGGAGCCCCTGAAAGGTCTGAGTATGCCCCGCTAGTAGCTACTGCAGCGAGAGAAGGCTTACCAGAAAGATCTGAGTAAGCTCCACTTGTTGCAACAGTAGCCAAACTTGGAGTCCCCGTTACATCCGAATAAGCAACAGCCCCCCAGGAAGTGTCGTAGTCAGTTCCAGAGTCCTTGATCAGAACCTGATTCGCAGTACCTCCAGTAGGAACACCCTGACCATCTGCACCGTCTGCACCGTCAACGCCATTATTACCAGGAACGCCTTGGATTCCCTGGGGGCCAGTGTCTCCCTTGGGTCCCTTCTGAAGAATAGACACAGAAGAAGATGCAGGGGGTGTGACCGAAACGCTCGTACTCTCCGTGGTAAACGATGCCTGGGTAGTACCAGACACAGTAACCGTAAGAGAGTTACCGCTCGTGGTATTTACCGTAATCGCCATTAAAGAGTCGGATTGGAGATGTCGTCGTTGACAGTGAACTGTCCTTCAAGAATTGTAGTGGCTACGCTGTTCACAGTCTGCTGAATGTCGTACACGTAGTTGCCAGCTTCGATAAGCTGCATGGCCTCGCTCGTTGCAGTGAACGTGGCGTTGCCGTCATCGTCCACCGTAACGGTGAAGTTCGTGGCAACCTCGACCCTGTCGGCATTCACCTTTGTCGCAGACCTGCCCTGGTCCGTCGTACCCATGATGAGCTCCCTATCGGAACCGTCTGGAAGTGGGTCCCCCTTCACTTGCATCAAGAACGTGTATCCGCTGGTGCTGAGCGTGATGGCTGTGCCAGCCGAATCCTTGATCAACAAGCCAAGGCTAAATGTATCTCCGCGCTTGCACGTGATGTCAAGCCTTTCGGAGATATCTAGGTTTACTTTATTGGCCATCTTCTTCTAGTTGTTCTTGTTGTTGAGTTTGCTGCTGGGTGAGTCTTTCGTTCTTGCCATCCTCCTTCATCACCTCCAGCTTTTCCTTAAAGTTCTGATCGTCTTCACGGAAACCAAGTGTGGCCTGTGCTTTGATCATCTCGATCTCCTTACGCATCTCGTGCTCCATCTGCATGAGCTGCATGTCGAGCTGACCTTTGAGTTGGATTTCCTGCTGCTTGAGCTGAGACTCCATCTGGATCTCCTGCTGTTTTGCCTGTGATGCAGCGGCAGCAGCTTGTTGAGCCTGCTGCGCCTGCACTTGAGAATTCTGTGCAGCCATCTCTTGTTGCTGCTTCATTCGCTTCTTGCGGCGAAGGACGAGCAGCCTCTCTGCCTGGTTCACATCCTTCAGTGTGCGAACAGCGATGGCGTCTTCAAGATCGATCTGACCCTGCTGAATGGACACCTGGATGTTCTGCTCCAGGTACTCCTTGTCCTTGTCCTCCATCTCTTTGACGACCTGCACCCCGAAATTGTACATGGCCAAATCTCTGAATGAATCAAGGACCGACATGTTGGTCTCTCCGATAGCGTTGGCGTAGATCCTGAACAGCACGGACTCGGATGGGATGATCTGAATGCACTTGACGATATCCTGACACACCTTCTTGTACATCATCATCGATGCGTTGGTGATGTCGTGGATTGCATTGTTGCCCTGGACGATGGCGTTCTGCTGAACCCCGACGAGCATATCACCCTTCGGTGTAGTCCCGTCCATAGATTCGTTGATGCCAGACGTATCTCTGATCAACTGCAGGTAGTGGTTGTACAGAGCCACCAACTCTTGAATGTTCCTGATGGCATTGCCGATTTCCCGTACTGGAGGATTCTGGAATCCACCCTCTGGGTTCTTGCTCCTGTAGTAGAAGACACCAGTCTGCTCGTAGATGTCGTGGATCTCCAGTGGCTCAAGCTCACCGCCCTTTCCAAGCTGGACGTTCTCCAACCCTTCGATGTCGATGATCAATCCATCAGGCTTGGCCTTGGCGACCGCCTGCTGGATCTTCAAGTGAGTGAGCTGAAGCATGTCCGCAAACCCTGTGCAGCTGTCCACCATGGATTTGGGGACCATGCGCAGCATGTTTGTGGCTACGGGAGAGTAAGACAACGTCACACGGCTGAGGTCGTGTACGTTCTTCGGCATGTTTTGCTTCTTGCCGTACCCGTAGATGGTCTCGGTACCGACGATGAACGAACCACCGTAAACGCAAGAAACCTCCATCTTGTGAGGCTTTCTTTCGAACACGGTGCCAGCTCTCTCCTTGTAGGAGTCGCCCTTGTAGTAGAATCCAGTGTTACCGAATCGGTTCTCCTTCTCCTCGAAGTAGATGCAATCGACGCCGATGAACTCGAAGTCCATCACCTCCACCATGTACTCGTCGTATCCGTAAATGGTACGCATGTACCTGTCGTCGTAGTGTGACGAATTAAACCTAGATGCGTCGTTGGAATACTTGTCCTTGACCTTGTTTGCGATCTGCTTGTAGTCCTCCTCTGTAAGATCGTCTCCCGCCAACCGCTTCAGCTCCTGAATGGGGATGCGCTTGATGTGACCAGCGTACACCATATCCCCGAAGTTAGGGTCCTCCGTGTAGCTGTGGACGAAGGTGGCGGGGTCGACGTACTCCACGTCGATTCCCTTGTTGGGATCGTTCTGCCTCTTCACGACAGCCATACCCAAGGACACGAGGTCGAGTACAGCTCTGCGGAATGTGGAGTCATTGAAGTTCGCCCAAGACAAAGTCATCGCAGTGGCAAGCTGTGCGGCCACCTCTGCGTCCGTCTTGATATTCGTGTCCATGAACATCTCAGCCTCCTCCAAAGATTCTGGGATGTCGTCTGGGTCCATGTCGAGCACTGCGCCCGTCTGCTCCTTCAACTGCTGCAACTCCTTCCGTGCCTCCACCTGCATGCGGATGCGGTCCTTCTTCTTGTTTTTCTCGGAGGAAGAGACAGGGTCGATGGACTCCAGGTTCGGATAGGGGTCCCTTGACAAGATTTTGTTAGCGACGATCTTGACAAACTTGGGGAGGATCGGTACGGGAGTGTAGTCGAGATTAAGCAAACTACCGTCCCCGTCCATGGGGTTGAGTGAGCTTAGAAGTTTTTTGTAGATTGTAGTATCTTGCGTACCGTTCGCGTAGTCTCTGTTGCGACTGAAGATCTTGTTTCTTCTACCGTAGAGAGAGTGGGTGTCTGTAGACTGCCCCCACTGGGAGTAGATGGCCATGGCATATTGGAGGCCATAGGACTTTTCCCTCTTCGCCTCTGCAGCAGCTAGAGGATCTGGAAAACCCTTCTTCTTATTGTTGTCGCTATACATTGGCACAAATATAACAAATCAGCCCATTGTCTTGTAGCGACGGAAAAACTGACGCTCTGTAAAGTCCGTACGCTCAACGGGTTTCGACTTCTGCGAAGCCAGGAGTGCGAGACCAGAACTAATCGTCAAGTCAAACTTGGTTCGATCGTTAATCTTAAAGCCGATCCAATCCTCCAGAGTCCTGTTGAAATACATCTTCCCGTACTCACCTGTATTGTTATTCATACCTACGTGATCGTGGATGTACTGCTCGATGGACTGAGCATGAGACTGGATTACATCCTGAGAGTTGGACGGGATACCCTTTGTCTTCACATTCACCTTTGCGTTAGCAGACATCAAGTGCTTCGGTCTGTCCATCAGGTATCCATCGTAACCTCTTGATTCAAAGTACCTTACAATACCATACTTGTTGTTCTCTACCAGCAACGGATACCCGTAGAAGAACGCAGCCATGAGCACGTCCTCGTAGAAGATCTTGGCCAGGTCTGGACGTGAAGCGTACTCCACGACGAACATGTTTGACGGGTTCTCGATATGAAACTTGTTGTACAGATGCAGGGCTCCCTTCGAGCCCCTGCCATCCACTGTGGCATCCAGGTCGTACGAGTCAACCCCACCACATCCACGATCGACGAACGGGGCGACAAGCTTGCCACCATCCATCCTCCTCACATTTCGCTGCTCCTGCGGGGGCATCCACGCCACGCGGAATCTCCCGTTGACGTCTGGAGAAAACACGACAGTCTTGTCCTTCTCCTTCCAGATGAAGTTGCCCTTGACAACAGGGTTGGGGAACAGCTCGTCGTTGTACTCGACCTGCTGATAGATCTTACCTACGTTGAATATGCTCCCGTCGATGCTGTCACGGAACGCCTCATCCGTGGTGAACGGGAACTGCCTGGTTACCTCGTTGAGTTCCGAAGGATCGCCCTTAAGACTTTCTCTTTCATTTTTGAGATAGGTCTTCGCACCGATAAGAACAGCGTCGCCGTCAAGCCCATCCACAGGCTCAGCAGGATCATCAACAATGGGTCTACCGTGAACATCAAAAAATCCCTCTAAAGATTGGTGCGAAGGTATGAACAATCTGTACAATCCAGATCTGGTTCTACCATTCGCGTTTCGTTGATTGGGGTCGGAGTCTGCCCAAAGGTCTTTGTACTCCTTGCCTCCCTTGTCCATTGGATTTACAGTAGAACCCACCAGAGCCTTTCCCACAATCTTGCGACCCACGATAAGACACGTACGCTGAATCCTCCAAGCGTCACGAATATCCGTAGGCTTCTCCCACTTCCCCGCCTCATCCAGATATAGTATGTGTAGCTTCTCTCCGTCGTATGCGTTGTTGGTAGTGTTCTTCCAGTTGATTACCGTATTAAGAGCCTCGCCCGTCTGCGAACTCTTATTCTTCTTCGTGATTCTCTTAGAGGGCTCGCGAAAAGCCAGCTCCATGCGCGGATTGGTCGTTCCATCTTGAATGGGTTTAAAGAAGAAGGGGTAGTGCCTAAACATGTAGACCACCTTCTTCATGAATATATTTTCTTGAGCGTCCTTACCAGTCTTGGACTGGATGCCAAGGAGCTTGTCCTTGACCTGTGTCGCTTCATCTAGAAGTACAGACGAGCAGATGTTCGTGTACCCGCTTCGTCTGCACTTAGTGTAGAGCTGACCGATACATCGGTCGTCCGCCTCACACGCAGCCAAATGTAAGAAAATATCTCTTTGGAACAAAAGGAAGCTCGGATAGCCTATATCCATCCGAGTCCATTGGAGCATCATGTAGTGCCTGCCCGTAATATATGTAGGCTCACCGTCGTTAAAAAACCAAAAGCCCTCACGCCTACGGCGAAACTCCTCCTCGATATACGGACGAAACTTCTGTCGGAACTCCCTTGGCATTTCCGCCCACTCATCCATAGACTTAATCCGAGACAACTCCTTGGGCATAGAAACCCTTTTCCACAACTGCATGTGGTTTGGAAGTCCATGTCCTTCAATCTCCTCTTCGGGAGGCTGAGCGGGAAGTGCAATGTGTAGCCCACCGATCGAAAGACTTTCACCTTTCGTACCGTTGGGGCAAATTGCGATAATGTCCTCAGCATCAGTAGACACGACCGTGGCTGTCTCGCTTAAACGATGGCACTCCAGTCTTTGGGTTCTTGATCTCCATGTACTTACCGCATGGACACTTGATGTCATGGTAAGCCCCGTCCTCTCCGAACTTGATGGAGACTCCCGTCTTAGATTCTTCGTGCTTCTCCTTGCATCCGCAAATGTAATCTGCCATAGTAGTTGATTTAATTTGTACACCCGCAGGGACTCGAACCCCGAACCTGCGCATTAGAAGTGCGCTGCTCTATCCCGTTGAGCTACAGGTGCATTCTATTACTCTTCGTTCCAGGAATCCTCCCAGAAGTAATGATGTCCGTCGTTTCCGTTCTGGCCGATGATGTTCATCCTCCTGTCAAGGTACACCTCATCCTGCCACCAAGGGAATTTATTTTGAGAATTTTTCTGCGAATCCCCCTGAGTAGTCTTTGGCTTCTTCGATTCCTCCATGGTCTTTTAGGTCTTTAATCATTTGTTCTAGACGCTGGCGCTCGACCAGCAACTCCTTGCAATCCGTGGCTGTCTGCTTGATAGACTGGAGCTCGGCTTTTCGAGCCGCGCCTCCAGCCTCTGGGTCTACAGGCTTCCTGACTTCATCGATCATGTTGTTGATGGCAACCTCCATGCTCGACATCAGCCTCTGTGCAGCTTCAATCGTTGTGAATTTCTTGCGTGACAAAGTTTACGTATTGAGGTGTCTTCTCGCCCATGTAGGCTCCGACAATGTTGTACTCAATGAACTCCACCGCGTCGTCATACTCCATCCCTTCTGCGATAAGTATTTCGATCATCTTGTTGATGTCGTACACGGCTACGACGTTGGCCCCGTAGGTGCAGCCTACCAGGGCCTCGTCGAATCCATCGGCGGTGAGGCATTCCTCCTCCTCCAGGATCTCCATAAGGTGCTCTCTGTCAATCATGCCTCTACGTATAAAAGATCCTCTACCCTGGTGCGGTAGTATTCCTTGCCGTCGATCTTGATTCGGTAATCTCTGTTCTCCTTAAAACCCACGACATCGCCTACCTCTACTCCGATGTCATTCAGTTCCTCGGACTCGAACGCAACCCTGCCCTTGGTGGGGAGCTTCTCCGTCAACTGCACCATCTCGATCAGATCGTTCGGGAACTCCTCCTCTTCTACAGGTTCGAGCAACGACCAGCCGAAAAGCGGTTTGATCTCATCCGTGTCTTGGTCCTTATATGCAATGGCCTGATTGCTCAGCGCCTCCTCGCTGCACTTTACGATGTAGTGCTTGTCGTCCCCCGTAAGAACCTGACCGCCCTGCATGACAACGAGGTGATGAAAGTAAAGAGTGTCTCCTGGGCGTACTCCCGTATCAATCTTAAATGGTGAACAGACGACAGGGCCTTCAGTGACTCGGTTCTCGAATTCCCCGTTCTCGTTGTATTTATGATCGATGTAAAGCTCTAGGCCGCTGTCGGTCACGAGGGTGTCGTTGATGAGCTTCTCTAGCTCAACAACAAAATAGTTGTAGGTGCGCATGAATTAAAAGTTACAGTCGTATTCAATGATGCAGGGCATGTCGTCTACAGATTTCCATAGAACCTGCCCGTCATCTGTCTGTAAATATACGAGGTATCTTTTTTTACTGTACCTGAATAGGTGCTCGTCGTCCAACACGATTGCCGACACATTGCCCGTGCCTGCCTTCATCCCGACGTAGTACGCCATGGCATCCTTTGGATCTCTGCCGATGACAATCTTTCTAATAAGTCCGTCCATTAGTTTAATGAAATACCGAGACCGTTGAGTAGATCGTCGAGGTCTCCCCCGATGTCCTTCTGCTCTTTCCAGGTCTCTTTAATAAAATCGATTATAGTGTCTAGTTCTTCTTCGGAATCCAGAGAATACCCATACATTGTCTTCATCGTAGACTTAGTGTCAGTGTATGGTTCTAGAACACCGACTACAAAGATAGACATTAACTGATCTCTCATTTCGTACTTGTCGATGATCTCGTCGATCTCCATAAGTTTTTGCTGAATCTCCATGAGGAAGTCGTCTTGCTTCATATCTTGTAGTTTATTATGCCGAGGAGTAAAGTATCATCCAAGAAGATGTTCCGCGACTTTGCTAAGCAAGATAAGAAGTATCTGCGTAGGAACAATCTCAAGAGACTCAAACAGGTGAGACAGAGGGTACAGTCGGAATGGGAAATCTCATTCTCCGACCTGGAGTTCTTGCTCTGGGGGTACGACCTTCAGTTCTTCACGATAGATTATGCCGCCCAGGACCTGGGTGCCAACAAGACGAATCTATCGAACAGGGTCATCTATCCGCTGCAGAGGAAGAAGTATCTGTACAAGCACTTCGACAAGCTCACCCCATCCGACACGTACGAGGATCACCTCTTCAGAGACGAGACCAAGTACAACTACCGAGTACGCTACGCCCTCACACAGAGGGCTAGGCTACTCGTACAGAAGTTCTACAGAGAGCTAGAGGGTTGATCAGAGCAGAGAGTCCACTTCAATCCTTGCGCAGTTGGGGCTCTCGAATGAACCACCATCTCTGCTGACCCTGGACTGGAAGTCAACAATTATCTGAACATCTCTTGAGTGATTCGCACTCAAAGTAGAAACCTCTGTGAGGGCACAGTTGTTGGCTTCGAAAGAACCACCGTCCCTAACTACCCTCAAACCAAAGTCCCTGACAATGTTTCTGTCAAGGAAGTCGTCGTCCAGGTTGTCAAACGCGCTTGTAAGGCAGCTAGGATTATCTGTGCTACCCCCGTCTCTCTCTACCCTCAGCTTGAAGTTCGAGAGCGCCAAGGCCTCGATAGAGAACGCAGAGGAGCTAGATAGAATAGATGTACCTAGTCCTAGCATTACTCTTCTTCTGAAGCGTAGAGATCAGGCTGCTGCACTTTGCACTCCTTGATGAACTCCTCTTCTGCTGCGGAGTTGCCGAAGGAGTGGACGCCAGGGTAGACACACCAGATCATCTGGTTGTCCCAGCTTGGATCTGGATCTCCATTCCAGAGAACATCGACGTGCCAGCTAGAAGAGAATACAGGTGCAGTGACTTCATTGTCGTCTGCATCATACACCCCTTTTTTGGTTACGATGTTGCCAAGGACTACGATGCTGTGGGGGTGAGAAGGGTGCCCTTCTTCATCCACCCCCAGGGCCTTGATCTTCGTTGTGGCGGCAGACTTGCTGCCGAACTCGTACTTTCTAAATTTTCTCATTGTCTTACGATGTCAGGTCGATACACTCTTGATCGGTGAGCACTCTGTCCCAGGCGGCGATTTGCTTGACTCTGATGGGAGTTGACTCGCCGTCCAGGAGGATCCTATTCCATCTTTCCATATTCGTGTTCACGTCATCCTTTACTTCAACGCCGTCGTGGAAGACCTTGATCCTGCCGCTTCCCCAATCTCTTGTGATGCAAAACTTTGGTGCGGTGCCTGTATGCTCAATGCCTGAGGGGACAAACAACCCATCTTTGTCTTGGAACACTGTGGTAAGTCTCTGCTGGTTGGTGGCTGATCTGTAGATTCTTAAGCTACCGAGGTTGCTAGCGGCGCTAATCGTGATGGTGCTGCCTCCGTAATCTCTAGGTATGTCTCTGTTTTCTGCAAGCTCGACAAACCAAGTGACATTCTCACCAACCATGTAGTCTGCAAGATCGAGGTTGCCATTATTAGGCGCTGCTTCGTCATGGTTCCTGGTCAAGCTTCCAGCGCCGTAGTTAGGGATGTAGGACGTCACACATCTTCCATCACCGTCTGGCGACGAGGTAGTTGCACGCTCGATTTGATAGCCGTAGAACAGCATACCCTTGCCTGTGTCTCCAGCGTAATCCTCGCTGCTGCCGTTAACGAGTTTTATGTTAGGTCCAGTGTCGCCTGTATCGCCGCACTGAACACCCTCGATGCAGCACCTGTACCATCCGTTACCTACGTCGTAGATGTAAGGATTCCCTGTTCCAGTGTCTGATCCAACTGTATAATTTGTAGCCGTCACTGCGGTTAGATCAAACTCTACTTTAAGGGGCAACCTTGTGAAGTTTCCTGCCTCAACCCTAAACTTGTCTCTACCCGCTTTTTTTGCGTAAATAGACAACGTGTAGTACTCGGTATTGTCAAACCCTTGTGGCGCTTGTATTCTGTGTTTGCCAGTCGCCGCAGTCTCTGTCATAAGCGTGGCGTTGTACAGCCCTTCAGGTGACCGAGTGTTCAGGTCGCTACCAGATCCAAACCAATCATTCTTCTGAGCGGGGCAGCTTTCTATTGTGGCGTTTGTAAGTGTAAAATCTCCACCTTTTGTCGAATCCGCAAAGTATTCAGTGTGATCCACGACGTTTACCCTCTTGGGCTCCAGCAAAAGAGATGGGCATCCACCGATAGCCCCCTCGTAGCAGATGCGAGGCTCGTCGTCGCTCATCCCCACAACAGCACTCTCTGCACTCGTAGACTTGTTCTCGATGTAGGAAGTAGGCACCTGGCCTCTTTCCACCTGAGGCTTTGACAGGGTGACTGTGGCGGTGGCCTCGATGTCAGAGCTTGTTCCTAGGCCGAATCTCATCGTAAGAGTACCAGTCATAATTACAGACACAGCATATCGCTTGTTGGCAGAGATTGTGTCTGTAGCAGAGATAGGTATTCCGTTTTCAAAATACGCGATGTTGGTCTTAGTGCCAGCATTGGCCCCCAGAATCTGGTTTACTCGAGGTGCCGTACCCGTGACTGCATTCACATACACGGATGAAGTGTAGATGCCTTCCGAAGAGAACGAGTTTGAGACCATGAAAGCTCGGTCACTTCCTCCACTTGCGTCTGTGACTTCAAATACAATACGATCACTAAGGCTACTGTGAGGAGCGAAACTTGTGCCACCCTGGACAACAGAGTTTCCGTGACCAGTAGCTTTTGTGTCAGTGCCAGCACCAGCAAACACCGTGTTGAACATGAGGTTCTTCCTACCCTTCTGGATCATGCCGTCTGCACCGACGCGAGTAGCTGTCATATCGCTACCTCTTGAGAAGGTGGTGAAGTCCTTTGCTCTCTGCTTAATTCTCTTGATAGAGACGTTGTCGATAGAGATGCTGTGGTTTGCTTCAATCAAGGAAAAGAGAAACAGCGTGTTTGACACTGAATCTCCTCTGTACATTTCTATAGAGTGAGTCCCAAGGGTGTCTGGAACGGGGTCGTGGCTTCCGTCAAAGTACACTCTAAGGATGTCGTCACCATCGGAGGTAGTTGAAGTGACAGTGTAAGTCAGCTTGAAATACCCACTAGCCTCTGGAAAGAGATTTCTGTTGGATGATCCGTCTGGATTCGTAGCATACGCTCTTGCTGCGGCGTTGGCTCCAGTTGTTAAGGTGAGAACACCGTTTGCAATCTTGGAAGTAGCACCAGCACCCTGTTGGGCACTGTCAATGTTCCAGCCCCAGTCGCCGTAGGTGCCGTTCTGCAAGGCTCCATCAGTGCCATCACCACCTATCGTGAAGTCACCGTTGATTACAAGCTCCTCACTGTGAAGGAGTTCTTCAGGTTTGAGGTTGTAAACCGTTTCGTTCTTTACAGCCCCACCCGTAGGCAAACAGATAAACGCTGCGTCGTCGTATAAGCTCATTTGTTGTTGTTTTCTTTCTTAGAGGCCTTTGCCAAAGATAGGTTCGTAGTAAACTTTTCCGTCATCGTCTCGGCAAGCCTTGAGACACCTTCCACGATTAAGACCATCGCGCACATAGCTAACGTGGACCCAATCAGGATTGTCTTGATCACCAAACTCCCAAATGAGTTGATCAAACGTAAGGTTGTTGAGAATGTATTGGAAGATCTCACCGTTTGTACAACCTCCGAATACGTCTGCGTCGAGATCAAGAGCTCTGCCCTGTACATGCTGACTGCGCTTCGACCCACCGATCGCAACATTGAGCTCCTCCGAACGATAGCCGCTCGACACATATATAGCAGTTCCGAAAGCGTTGCGCAGAGGTTGAAAAATATCCTCTGCAACGGCTCGTAGATTTTCGATGGTCCAGTCATCTGGTGTGTTGTCAATTCCCAGGCGCACCGCCGTTCGGCTTTTGGTGACTTCCCTTAGAGATAAATTTTTTGACAGATTCATTGTTTAGTCGTCTTTTTTCGTTCGCGACTGCAGTGTTTTGGTTCTTTCTTTTCGAGTTGAAGTAAAACTTCTTCATCCTCTTAACGAATTTTCACGCTCCAAAATTTGGACGGTATTGAAAGTTTTCCATATACTGAGATCAGCGATCAGCCAAAGTTACGAAATCTAATTTAATACCTATACCCATGAACAAGTTTCAATTCACCCTCGCTCTTGCAGCCATCGTCGCCGTCGGATCTGTCTTCATCGACACCGAAGCACACGTAGCACGTCGTGGTCAGGTCTCCCTCAACGGGGCACAGATCGAATCCGACATCGCCTTCCTCCGCCACATGGCGTCTCCACTCCCTGGGCAGGAGTAATCCAAAGTACATGAAAAGAAAAAGGGGCTCGCGCCCCTTTTTTTATGATCTAGATCTCATGATCTGTAGTGCCTTCTCGTAGGCCTTCTCCCTCGTCATCATCTGGCGTGGTGATCTGCGCACTTGATTCTTGAAGATGTAGTCTGCGATCTCCTCGGGTTCCATCTGACGGTCCTCGAACTGGCGAGTCTTGGGGTTGCGGACCTTGATGTTTGTCGGCACCTGACCTGTACGCAAGTATGGGGCCGTGATGAATCCAGTAAAGTCATCCTGCATCTTGCCTGGCATGTCCTGCATACCACCCTGGAGTTCTCTATCCGCACCGACTTTCAGAAGTCGTGCGGATCTAGGCGCAATAGGAGCGAGGTCCCCAGGTCTAGCTGCAGGTTCGTCTGCAGGTTCGGGTTCTGGCATGGTGGGCACATCACCCACTGGCATGTATACGTCGGTGGATGCGGTACCGAAGGCTGACTGTCTGTCGGCTCTGGACTGCTGGAGATCGTTGATGTCTCTAAAGTCTCTCACGTCAGCATCGGGTGCAGTGTTGAGGAGGAAGTCGGCCACGGGTGGATCCTCTCCCTCTGGAACGGCCATCCCGTCTTCCGCGTACTTCATTCGGTACTTAGGCACTGCCATGCCGTGCTTGGCCTGCAAGAGCCCAGGCAATCCAAAAAGGGCTGCCATAGGGTTACCGCCTGGCATAAAGTTGCTAGCCATGCCAGCAACACCTCCGACCTTCTGAAGCAAGGGGTTGTTGCTGTTCTGTGCCATGCCTCCCAAAAATTTAGCACCTTGTGCGATTCCGCTGCCTGGAGTGGCGTAGGCCTTGGCCACATCCTTGATGCCACCGACGAGACCCTTACCCTGCTTGAAGGCATTGACTCCAGCCATGATTGCACCGCCCAAACCGTACTCTACCTTACCGCCCTCTCCCTGAGACTTCTTGTTCTTTTTGAGCCTCCCCTTCAGGACGTCGGCGTAGGTAACCTTTCCGTCTCCTGTCAAATCTGGGAAGGACTTACCTCCCTTCTTGTATCTTTTAATCTTTGGCATTACGATGCGATAAAGACCTCTACTGAGATCGCGTTAGATCCTGGGTCGACGAGGATCGACTCCAGGTCGTTGAGTGTTGTTACGATGGTTGCGTTGGCGTCGCTCACTGCAATCCCGTCTTCTGGCGTACCCATGATGTAGCTGCGACCCGCCGCAACGAGAATCGTTGCAGAAGAGTCTGCCGCGCTGTCGTCCTCCCCTGTCTCCACCTGTAACGAAAGGTTGATCGGATTGGCGGAGTCCAGGTTGGTCACACGGATGTACTTGACATCCCCGAGGTCCAGAGCCCCCTTCCCTCCAGTGACACCTCCTACTGCGCTCTTAAACAGAGCAACCGTGGTGTCTTCGTTTGCGGGGCATGTAACGATGCGGTGCAGTACTTCGTTTACGGAGGTGATGGACAGGAAGTTCTCCGATCCTCGATCCTTTCCGTTGAGTGTAACCGACTCTGTGATTGTGACGTCTAGTGTAGCCATTACTTCATTCCGTATTTAGCCTTGATGCGCTTCATGAGTTTTGCAGTGGATGGGTTCTTACCTCCCATGGCCTGGACTCTTGGGCCAGTGGATCTCACTGGGATCCCGTCAACGCCTGCTCTTCTGGCTCTGTTCCTAGCTCTTGCAGCTTCTCTAGCCATCGCAGCTCTCTCCCTTCTGGTGCTCATGGGGAAATCCTCAAGCGGGATGTCGGCTTCTTCTGGCATATCGAAGTTCTCGATACCTCTGAGCGGCAAGTAAGCGTCACCGAACTCCAGCGGGATGTCCGCCTCTTCCGACAGCGGAATGTCTTCGATGGTGCCGATGGTGTTTGCGCCCGCTCTCAAGCGGCGCATAAGCTCATTGTACTCGTTACCTCTGTCCAGCGCATCTTGCATACGTGCCGAGGCGAGTTGATTCTGTGCCCGCTGCTGTGCGTCTCTACCCTGGGAGGTAGGTGTGCCTTCCCCAGGAGGCGCAACGTAATCGTAGATAGGGCTGGCCTCCAATCTTCTGACAGCCTCCATTCTAGGATCATCGATGTTTCGCCCAGATAGATCGGCAAGAGCGTCACGCATAAAGCTTCTTTGATTTGGATTGGTCGCTCGTCTAGGCGCATCTTCGAGCGTGAACTCAACATCACCTCCAACTGGCCTTCCGCCAGACACCTCCCCAGTCTCAGCATCACTTCTCATACCGTCGATACCATCAGAGAGCCTTGAGGCACCGCTATAAAAAATAGAGGGGTCCATCAAGGACGCCCGCGCCAACTCATCGTCGATGGTCTCTTCAGCCTGCTCAATTTCTTCAATGTCTCTGATGAGTTCATCATCGGATGCAGGTTCAGAAGCGGTCTCCCCCACTCCTCCTGCTTCAGAGGTTGGTTGTTCTTTTGCATCATCGGTAGTTTCTTGTGGATCTGCATCTACCCCCATCGCCTCAAGCCTCTTCAACAGCTCAGACGTTTCGGACACGTCCCCAGCACCTACTGGATCCCCTGGAGGAACATCTTCTTTCTTCGCACCACCCAGTCTGCTGAAGATGTCACCACCCATCAGCGCTGCAGCACCGAGTCCTGCACCCATCCCGAGTGGGAGACCAAGTGTGTATGGTCGTCGACGGCGTGCCGCCTTTCTAAATCGACCCTCTTGATCAAGAAGATCCTGCTGCTCCCGTGCAGAGAGTGTCCCCTT
>Ga0208645_1000257_pt1 | contig 65867 bp, 80 predicted proteins | sample VirMetDEL_Sep_01_FD_184519 | JGI IMG/M metagenome (GOLD analysis project Ga0208645, IMG submission 184519) | Aqueous microbial communities from the Delaware River and Bay under freshwater to marine salinity gradient to study organic matter... | ecosystem: Environmental > Aquatic > Marine >... | reverse complement strand
TGCGTATGGCTATCACAAAGCGCTTTCTGTAGGAATGAACCCCGAGAAGTTCGCGCAGTTTTTCTTTGAGCAGGGAGTTGCAAGTGCCATCGAAGATTACGATAAGAGCACAAAAAACATCTCCATGAGCGAAAGATCAAAACCAACAGGGTCAACTTCAAAGGGTGATTTCAGAGTCAAGCCGGTGACAAGCGGAGACAATCCGGATAGACTTAAAATAAGAGTCCGCAAGTAGTTTTATATTTTATAACCCTTAAGAAAAAAGAAAATGGCAGGTTCAATATCAGTATCACCAACCTATGCGATACAGCCTAGTGCTCAGCAGGTCGCAGTTTCAACAAATTACATCACTAACTTCAACTTCTTGAATCAGTATCTTCCCGATACTTATGAGAAGGAGTTTGAACGTTATGGAAATCGAAGCATCTCATCATTCATGCGAATGGTTGGTGCTGAGATTCCGAGCACATCAGATTTGATCAAATGGTCAGAGCAAGGTCGACTCCACATCAAGTACACGAACTGTACTTCTGCGGGTGCTCCATTAGCAACCACGGCGATTATTACGGTTAACGACACTTTGGTTCCGAACAGAGCTTCTATTGGTTTGACCACCGGTACTATCGCTTTTCGAGTTGGCCAAACTGTTGTTATTTCAGCGAACAATGGTTCCGGATCCAACAAAGGTATCATTACGGAAGTAGGTGCACCGGGTTTGCTTGCAAACCAATTCAGAATCGCGTACTACGAAGGTGGTGGACAGGCGTTCGCTGCCGGTACTCCATGTACTGTGTTCATTTATGGTTCTGAGTTCAATAAAGGAACTGCCGGAATGGTAGGGTCTCTTGAGCCGGATGATGAGATCTTCGAAACCAACCCAATCATCTTGAAGGACACCTATGAAGTTAGTGGTTCTGACATGGCTCAGATTGGATGGGTAGAAGTTACCACAGAGAATGGTGCCACAGGATACCTTTGGTACATGAAGGCATCTAGCGAGACTCGTCTCCGCTTTGATGACTACCTCGAAACATCAATGATCGAAGCAGTTCCTGCAGCAGCGGGTTCGGGTGCTTTGGGTGCCAACTACAAGGGTACTCCCGGTTTCTTCTACACAGTAGAGAGTCGTGGAAACCTTTGGTCAGGTGGTAATCCAAATACGCTTTCAGACTTTGACACCGTTGTTGGACGTCTCGACAAGCAGGGTGCTATCGAGGAGAACGTTCTGTTCTTGAACAGACAATTCTCTTTCGACATTGATGACATGCTCGCAGCTCAGAACAGCTATGGTGCGGGTGGTTCTTCTTATGGTCTTTTCGACAACGATGAGACAATGGCTTTGAATCTTGGTTTCACAGGATTCCGTAGAGGTTACGACTTCTACAAGTCAGATTGGAAGTACCTCAACGACCCAACAATGAGAGGTGACCTCGCTTCGGGTGCTGTTAACGGAGTATTGGTTCCCGCAGGAACTAAGAGCGTTTACGATGAAGTAATGGGTAAGAACGCCAAGCGTCCATTCCTCCACGTTCGCTACCGCAAATCTCAAACTGAGGATCGCCGGTACAAGACTTGGATCACAGGTGGAGCAGGCGGAGCTACCACAAGCAATATTGACAAGATGGAAATCAGTTTCTTGTCAGAAAGAGCTATCTGTACATTGGGAGCTAACAACTTCTTCATTTTCAAGCAGTAGTCTTAATAGTAGTTTTGGAAGGGGAGGTTAAATCCCTCCCCTTTTTTTTATCATCAAATTCAATCGATTAAAATGAGTAAGTCAATCAGTAAATTCCCATTGGAATTAAAGGACCGCACCTATCGCCTTAAAAACGGTGCATCACCATTATCTTTCATAATGTCTAGTAGGGATACAAACAGAAAGCGTTTGCTCTACTTTGACGAAGAAACAAAGACGCAGAGACCTTTAAGGTATGCGCGAAACCAACCCACACCATTTCAAGACGAACAGGATGCCAATGTTATTTTGGAGCCAATAATCTTTGAGGATGGCATGCTTTACGTTGACAAACAGAACACAGCTCTTCAATGGTTTTTACACCTCACTCCCGACCGAGATAAGATATTTGTCGAGGTTGATGAGGAGAAGGACGCTCAAGAGGAGGTGGATAGATTGGATATGGAGGCCGAGGCTATCATACAGGCTAAAAGCATATCCTTGGAGCAAATGGAGGCTATCGCTAGATCTTACCTTGGTTTAAACCCAACAAAGATGACTTCAGCAGAATTGAAGAGAGATATTAGGCTGTTCGCTAGAAACGAGCCCGAAATGTTCCTTTCTGCTTTATCTGACCCCGAATTAAACCTTGGAGGAGAGGTGATGAAGTATTTTGAGCAACAAATTCTTTCATTGCGAAAGAACGATAAAGAGGTTTGGTTTAATCTCCCATCAAACAAAAAGAAAATGTTGGATGTCCCTAATGGGAAAACACCATACGAGGCTTGTGCTGATTACTTCTTGACCGACAACGGTATAGAAGTTATGGCGGCTTTGGATGAATATCTTGTTTGATAATTACTTGGGAATCAGTATATTTGAATTTTAAAACATAGACTTTATAGATCATGGAAAAATTCTTATCAATCCCGGTAACAGGGCAGCAAGACCAATTGGTTTCTGCCACAGACATCAAGCTTATCAAGCAAGCATCAACAACCACCGTTACAATCACTTATGGCGGAGGTAAAGTAGTCACCATCACCCACGCAACAAATGCGGGAGCTAGTGATAGAACTCAGAGAGATGCCATTCAAAGTGCCGTTATTGCTGCACTTCAAACCGTTTGGAACAGAGCTGCATATCAAATTGCAAGCTTGCCATACGCAGTAAGTGGAGTTACAATCGCCTAACACCAACCCACATAACCACTCCCTTAAAGGGGCACTTCTTTATGAGGTGCCTCTTTTTTTTATATCTTTGTAATAAGATCATGAGATGATAAATTCCATCCGAACCACAGTACTAGCAATACTCAATAAAAATAACTTTGGGTATGTATCACCGGAAGACTTCAACCTCTTCGCCAAGCAGGCTCAATTAGATATCTTTGAGTCATACTTTCGAAACTATAATAAGGCCATTACGGACGAAAACACAAGGAAGTCCGGGTCGGATATAGGGAACATGTCAAAGATGGCTGCAGAGGCAATTGGTGTATTCACGAGAGAAGAGGTGACTCTTACTAGGGATGTAGACAACAAATATTTTTTACCATCTTTAGCCACAACAGGTGATGACTATTATTACATTAGGTCTATGTCTGTTTTTAACTCTTCGGGAGCATTTTTGTCTTACGCTGAAAGAGTTGAGCTTAGCAAGATAAGAACCTTGCTTGCAAGCCCATTGACATCTCCCACATTGGTTTGGCCATACTATACTCAAGAAGGAGGGAGGGTGGCTATGTATCCGTCTGATATAAACCAAAATGGCTTAGTGAAGTGTACCTATGTCAGGTATCCGAAAGACCCAAAGTGGACTTACACGATTGTTGCAGGAGCTCCGATATTTAACCAATCTGCCGTAGACTATCAAGATATAGAGCTACCTATTGAGGATGAGATAAGATTGGTGGTTAAAATACTCCAATATGCAGGCATATCTATCAGAGAGAATGATGTTTATAGCTTTGCAAAAAGGGAAGAATTAGAAGATAATCAAGGCATGTAATGGCATACATAAATCAATACAAGTACTATGAAAACGAAGGTGTGGTCCCTACTGATGAGAATTGGGGATCATATCAGTATGTTAGTCTGTCTGACATAGTCAACAACTTCTTGCTGATGTATCATGGAGACCATTCGCTCATCAACAATGAGCCAAGGTACAAGATTATATTTCACGCGAAGAGAGCCATACAGGAGCTGAATTACGATGCCTTAAAAGAAATCAAGAGCCTTCAGTTGGAGGTTTCTGACAATTTGATATTCGTACTTCCACCGGACTTTGTGTCTTGGGTTAGGATATCGCTGTATAAGAATGGTGCCTTACTTCCGCTGAACGAAAACACCCAAGTGAATACGGCAAAGACGTACCTCCAAGATAGTTCCGGCGGATTTATCTATGACTCAAACGGAAACGTTGTGAATCCTAGATTTTCTGAATTGGACTTGGATAGATTAGATGGAAAACTACTGACTCCATACATCAACCCGAATAGTCCATACAACGGATATTTGGGGTGGTTCATCGATGGGGAATGGTATTTCAGATATGAGGTCGGCGGTGATTTTGGTATCGATGCGTCTACTGCTAATGTTAATCCAACTTTTAGGGTTGACAAAAGATCGGGTGTCATAAACTTTGACTCGCGCATGCAAGGTGAGCAATGTGTTTTAGAGTACATTTCCGATGGCATGGAGAATGGGCAGGAGTCGCAGATCATGGTCAACAAGCTTTTTGAAGCGTATGTGTATGCGTATATTGAGAAGGAGATGTTAGACAGCAAGCTGAATGTTCAAGAGTATATCGTGAACAGAAAGAGGAAGAAAGCGAAAGCATTGTTGAATAACGCCAAGATAAGGCTCAGCAGAATGCATCCGGGCAGACTATTGATGCCATTGAGAGGTCAAAGCAATTGGATTAAATAATGGCCAAGAACGGTAGACATTTTATAAAAGGCAGAATGAATAAGTCTGTCGATGAGAGGCTTATACCAAATGGAGAGTACGTTGACGCTCTTAATGTTAGAACAGGGGCCACGGAGGAGTCTGAGATTGGGGCTGTTGAGAATACCTTGGGTAACTTAAAGTTGACGACCCTTTCTTACGATGGTATACCTCTTAGTCCTAGCGCTGTATGTATTGGGGCTACGGCTGAGTCTGAGACCAATCGGATATTTTGGTTTGTGCATGACCCCGATTGGAATACACTAGGCAATAATCCGCTTGATTTGGTAGTTTCATATGATACTACCGATGGATCTATTTCGTACCATGTCATCTCCGTTTCTGTACTGAATTTTGACCCTAATTACTTTATTACAGGGGTAAACATACTTGACGATTTCTTGCTTTGGACCGACAACCTTAATCAGCCTCGCTGCATTAACGTTAAGAGAAGTTATGGTAAGCCGGCCAAGATCATCATCAATTACGTTGATACAATAACCGATGAGGATTTGTTGGTGATAAAAAGGCCACCAATTGGGTCTCCGTCTATAAAAAACTTGACATCGGGTTCGGGGAATAGGTATCTGAGTGAGAAGTTCATTTGCTTTGCGTATCGGTATAGATATGCAGATGGAGAGTATTCTGCGACATCACAATTCTCTGAGCCGGCGTTCGTGCCGGGGGCGTTTAACGTAGACCTCGTTACAGGTCTCAATACCGGCATGATTAACTCGATAAACTCGTGCGAAATAACTTACAATTCGGGAAGCCGCTTGGTGGTTGGTATAGACATCCTGTTTAAGGACATGGAGTCGGGCACAATAAATGTGATCGACAAGCTAGACAAGAGCAATCTAGGTCTTGTTGATAATACGGATTACAAGTATGTTTTCAACAATAGCAAGTCTCTTACCGTTCTCCCAATACAAGAGATATCAAGGTTGTACGACAATGTTCCGATAAAGGCGAAGGCTCAAACGATAATGGACAATCGATTGATGTACGGTAATTACGTTGAGGGCTTTGATTTGGTTGATTCATCGGGATACAAGTTGAGGTCAGAATTTGACATATCTCTTATTTCAACTGAAATAGATGAAGAATCTATTTCGTCAAGACTAGATGACGCCACATATACAATAGACACACCGAAGACGGTAACAGATGGTATTGTTTATTTCGATCTAAGCGGGCTTAGTCTTATTAAAGGTGCCGGAGTATCTTTTGAGGTGGTTCTTTCTCATGACTCTTTTACTACATCGGGAATACCCAATCCAACAGCCACAAACAATGGTATAATCTTCTCACTTACATATATCCTACCGAGAGATTACACTAGTGTGTACGACTTAGCAACTAGTGCTGAGTTCTTAGAAACCATAGGTACTGCTGCGAATATTCAAACTGTAGCGAATTCATGTTCCGGTTTTACTGAAACAGATGAATACAATTGTGCATTTGACTTTAGCTTGAATGCACTAGACAAGTCTTCGAGCGGTATAAACTTCTCATCAGAACCTATAAGGGTACTGTCGTCAACATCTAGCAATGAGATAGGGTTTCAATTCCCTGCAATGAGATATGATGATGGTGGATCAAATTATGCGTATGAGTACTTGGCACCAACATCGGTAAATGCGGTGTATCGCCCAATAGCAATCGCGACTAGCCTGCATAGCAGTATGGGGTATGAGGTTGGTATAATTTACATGGATGAATTCGGCAGATCCACTACCGTTATTACTAGCCCTGACAACAATGTTTTTGTTGGTGCAGAAGGATCTGTTACAAGAAATCGAATTCGTGTAACAATACCATCTCAGCAGAGGCCACCCGCTTTTGCGTCACACTATAAGTTTGCTATAAAGCCCGAAAAGGAAACATATAACACGATATACTCTGCTGCATTCTTTGAGGTGGATGCATTCTGTTGGGTTAAATTAGAGGGGGAGAACATAAGGAAGGTTGAAGAGGGCGACAAGCTGATAGTAAAAGCTGACACTTCGGGGCCACTAAATAGGTATGTGGAGGTTTCTGTTTTAGAAAAATCCGTAAAAACTGCGGGCTTTATACCATCAGCAACTGAGGGTACTTACATGAAGATACCTTCAAATGACTTTTCTGTCTCCGGCCAAAGTCGTCAGAGGATATATTACGGCCAAAAAACAGACTCAGTCCAAGGTGATGATTGGCCTGTTGTGAGATATGAGGTTCAAGTTGAGGATCCAAATGCCACATCAGCAACAGACCCATGGATAGATTATTCAATACCCGAAGGCGCGACTATTTCGATTAGCGTAAACGCAGACCGAGAGGGGAGAGGTTGTTCGTGGTCTTGCAACACTAAGTCGGGTGTTTCAAATATAACGGCCACCGCAAAGAGGGATTACTCAGACTTTAAATCTTGGTTTGATTCAGAGGGTATTGCGTCACTTATATCTAGCGCACTTGATTCTTCATCGTTTTGTGGAGGCTCTCCTGTAGTGATAGATTATGACCCAACGGTTATATCAATGTCATCCTTGGGTGCGGGTTGCGATGATATTAAATCCGTGCTACCACAGGGGGATAATGAGAGTATCTTTTTAAGGTTTGTTGACGATGACGACTGTCCAACTAGGGCGAGTAAGAGGTATTTGTGTGCTATTGGTATGAGGGCGTGTTATCGTAAGAAGGAGTCAGTTGTAAGGCTGAATATTGTTGTGTACAGAGATAGTTTTGCAGATCTGATATTCGAAACAGAACCAAAGGATGCCTTACCCGATGTTTGGTATGAGTCATCAGATTCTTATGAAATATCCGGAGGAAACCACCTAGGAAACGTTCAAGATCAGAATGTAAGCACAGGAGTTCCTGCGATCATAGATACGGCTTTTTTCAACTGCTATAGTTTTGGAAACGGCGCTGAGAGTTACAAAATACAGGATTCCATTATTGGTAAGTCAATGCTTTTGGGCAATAGAGTCACTAGCGTTGCTGCCCAAGAGTATGGGCAGGCCCATAGGTATGCTGATATAACGTACAGCGGAATATACAACGATGAGACCAATGTTAATAAGTTAAATGAGTTCAATGCAAGCTTGCTAAACTTCAAGGATTTAGAGGACTCGTTCGGACCTGTTCAAGTATTGGATGGAATGGATACCAACATCTTGGTTCTTCAAGAGGATATGATTTCGTATGTTCTAGTAAACAAGAACCTCTTGTCCGATGCTGTCGGCGGAGGAGCGGTCACATCCGTTCCCGAGGTATTGGGAACTCAGATAGCTAGAAAGGAAGAGTATGGCATAAGCAACAATCCCGAGTCTTACGCCAAGTATGGGGCATTGCGTTGGTTTACTGATGAAAAAAGAAGTGCCGTTATAATGCTTACAGGTGGAGGGGTGCCAAATGAATCCCTAAGAGATATCACAGGGTTAATGGACTCTTGGTTTAGAGACACCTTCATAAGCAATTCGGGTACATTCAAGCTTGGCGGATACGATCCATATAACGATGAATACGTTCTGCACATTTCCGACAAGGTAATACCTGTAGAAGATGAGTGTGAACCATGTGGATTCACGAAAGGAGTAACCGTTGACGAATCTACATCATACTCTGATTGCATTGATTTGGGAGAAACTGTTGGTGACTCTTATGTTGATTATAACATCGTGAGCACCACAGGGTCTGTGAATATAACGGTGAACTACAATGGCACCAACTACTCTAGTGGTCCTGTAAGTACTTCGGGGTCACTTAACTTCCCGAAAGGTGTTGTTGGTATCACATCTGCAGACATTACGGTGTCGGCTGTGTCCGGGGAAACAAATATCATTTTAACAGTTAGATGTCCCGAAGCTCAAGAGATTAACATCATCCAAGTGACGCTATCTAGCTCGGCCGTATTCAATCAAAAGATACACAACCAATACAGGTGGACTGATGGGTCATTTATCTCTCCATTACATTCCACGCAAGTGCAGATGGCTCTAGGCACGACCGCGTATGTCGTTTCTCAGTTCGAGTGGTTCTCGGGACCACAAGGTGGAGGATACATACCTGCAGATGGAGCCGTTGTTTCAATGATATCTAAGAAGATCGTTCAAGATGGGGATGACCTTATCTTTGACGCATCGAGAGATGGATTCAGATATCTAAGATCAAATACGCTTTACTCGAACACACCCGGCGGAATAGCCGCTCTGTTGGCTGCTTCATCTGCCGCTACACCAATAACAGGTAGTGACCCCGAATTCAAGGCGTCATTCACAATGCCGTCAACAAATGACCACTACCTGTACCTCATATACGACTATGTTCGTGACTATCAAATAACGCTATGTCAGAGTTTGACCGATGACGAGGATGCATGCTTTGGATGTCAAGGCACCGAGCTTATTGAAGTAACGCAATGCCGCGAGGATGGTGTTGTTGAAACTAGGGTTGTACCGAGAGCATTCGGTGTAAACCTTGGCGAGTTTGTGAAGCTCCTCGCATTTGACCCCGAATGCGTGTTTGAGGTTACTGCATTGGATGTTGGAGGCGTTGCTACAGCCGAGATATCGGGTGTTGCGTTTGTTGAAAGTTGTGACGATGTTTGCGGGTATTATGAAGTAAGCAACCCTACGGCCGGATCACTCAATATTGCATTCGTAGATTGTGACGACATTGCTCAGACATTTACGCTTATATCCGGCCAAACTACGAGCTACTGTATAAAATCCCTCTCATCAATTGATGCGGGTCTGACAATAACTTTAACTAGCTGCGACTGTCCATAATGGCAACACAAGGAACATTTTACATAGACAATCCCGATTTCGCATTGGCATATGCGGTCTACACCGACTCTACTTTAACCACTCCGGCACCCGATGGATGGTATTCATTCAATGGAGTCGTAAGGAGGCAAGTGGGCGGTGTTTTGGCCGCTGTTGCCCCCTGCGATACACTTAGTCAAGAGTGTATTTTCTCTGTATCCACATCTGTGTTTAGAGGGATATACAATATGACTGTTGGACTAGGGAATGACCCTAGTTTGTATACAGGTGCGGTGTTGATATTCTTCAACCCAAACAATGTGGCGAATGGGATAAAAGCGTCATATGGGGGAAACTCATACAACAAACTTACATCCCCTGTTGATGGTTTCCATGGGAGTAGTGCAGGACCAACGACATACACCATCATAGGTAATGATGCCGAGTCCACAGGGGCCTCTCCCGAATACTGCCCAAACCTATCCGTAAACACATCATCTCGTCAGTACGATAGGTACTTCTACAAGGATAACATTGGTTTCGTCTTAGAGGGCGCCCTAGAGTCCTTAGGCATAACAACTAGCATGGTTAGTTTGTCGTCAGGCGTTTCGCCCGGGTCGTGCTTAATGGTGATACCAAGAACAAACGTGTACTACCCATCCGTAACAGTTAGCGTTTTGGCTTGTTGCGAAATATCCGAGTGGGATATCGAGGTTAGGTGCCCGGTGAAACTAACAGGATTTGACGCATCTGATGTTGGTGGTACTTGTGCATCTTCAACATACCCAAACACGTTCTACAATGCTCCTGTTGACGGATCTAGCTTTGGCGACCCATCTTTGTACGACTTCATATTCTTGGACGAGTATGGCGAAACAAAGGTTCCTGCAGGAGATTACAAGTTGGATTTGACGCCAACTAAGAAGGTGATAATCGTGGATGCGAACGGAGTGATAACAGGTATAGCAAATTGCCCATAATGGAGTCATATACACTTACATACAGCACCATAACAGATGGTTGGCCATCGTTCTATTCATACGAGCCCGAAGCGATCGTGAACTTGAATCAGTACATGTACACTTTCAAGGGTGGAAACTTGTACAGACACAATGTGAATCCTGTCAGAAATGAATACTACGGTACACAATTTTCGTCAAAAATGACTAGTGTATTCAATGAAATGCCTACCGCGAACAAGCTTTACAAGGCTATGGGTTTACACTCTACGGACTCATGGGATATGACCATGGAGACAGATATCAGTTCTACCGGGGAGATATCATCTGTGTTTTTTGAGAAAAAAGAAGGTGTTTGGTTTTCGTTCATAAGGAATTCTTCGGATGTCCCTTCAAACCTGTCAGACTATCAACTCAGAATTGCCGTTGGTATAGCAAACAGCACATCGGTGAACACGGCTGTGCCCACGGATACCATAATCAATTTCGATTCGGGTCAGTTCACATATGTTAGTGTAGGTTCGATCATAAGTGTTGGTGACTACATGTACTTCAACTCACTCGGAACGCCTGTTCTATGTGGCGTTGTTACGAATGTAGAGGTAGACATACCAAATGGTATCAACAGGGTACGAATAAATACCACAATCCCATCAACCACACCAATCCCTAGCAATGTTGAATTCTTTTTGTTTGTCAAGTCGGGAAATATAGAAAACGCATCAATATTAGGTCACTACATGGTGTTCACCATGGAGAACTCATCTACGTCAAAAGTTGAATTATTTTCAGTTGAAACAGACGTTATGAATAGTTACCCATAATTAGGTATCTTTGTGACAATGAGCATGGTGTGCATTCCCTTAGAGTATAAAGATTACGACCTTATTCTTACGCCATGGTGGAATTCTTGGGGTTGGATTACTCCTCCATCTAGAGATATTTTGCCCGAAAACGGAGTGGGTGGTATGATAGTTTTTGACGGAGAAACACCTGTATGTGCGGGATACATATATGACACCAATTCAAAAATCTGTTGGATAAATTGGGTGGTATCAAACAAACACTACAGGAAGAAACCAAATAGAAGTCAAGCCTTTTCAATGCTGATTAAGAACTTGGAAAGAGAGGCTTTTGCAAGGGGATACAAAGCATGTTATTTCGCATCAAACTCAAGAGTTCTTAATGGTAGGTTGGAGAGGGAAGGATTCTTGAGAGGTAGTTCAACACAAGAATTGATAAAATCATGGGATTAGAAACAGCCGCAATCGCAGCAATAGGGTCTGCCGCCGTAAAAGCAATAGGCGCAGGCATGTCTTTCAAACAGGCATCAGAACAGCAAAGACTTATGCGGGAGGCGCAGGCCTCAGCCGCAAAAGCAATAGCTCAAGCAAGGGGTGAGTTAAGCACCAATTATATGGCAGGACTTTCTATAGCCATGGAGCCATACGACTTGGAGCGTGAAGCCATGATACAGTCTGCCGCTCAAGCCATTGAGGCTGCTAGAGAATCGGATAGGGGTATCGGATCTATACCTCTTATTCAGAGACAAGCTCAAGAGGCTCAAAGAAGAACTAGGGCTGACATGGCTGCTGAGATGCAGCGACTAAATCAAGTTGCCGCCACGGAGGAATCTAGATTAGCAGCGGCTAGGTCTAGGATCAATCAGATTGAAGCGATGGGGGCTCAAGAGGCTGCTGCATATAGGGAGAATGCGTACAACGTATACATGAATCAAATGCTAAAACAGATGGGTGGCGCAGCACAGGACATGTTGGGGCTTATACCAACAAACTACAATCTACCTGAGGAGGATTCATCTAGTAAGACCAACACAATAAACGAACAACACAACAATGGCTAATAGTTTTTTCGGTTGGAAAGAAAGGGATCTTGACCGACTTATAGATTGGTCCTCTGTAACTGATTCCGTATCAAAATCCATAAAGGATGAAGCCTCTGCAAGGGAGAAGCAAAAAGCTGAACTTAGAAAGTCATCTGATGATTATGTGCAGAAGGTTTCCTCTATCGAGTTAGGAGATGACGTAGATGCTAATCAAGCGATAATGAATGCATCAAATCAGCTTTCTCAAGGCATGTTGATGCTGAATAAACTTCTCAACGCAGGGGATATAACCATTCAAGATTACACGAGTCGCCGTCAGAAACTATTCGATGGTGCCGATGGTGTTATAAATGCGTTTAAAGGTTACAATGAGCTGTACTCAAAAAAGCTAGAGAGGAGTATTAATAATAAAAGCATGGGTTTTGAATCCTTCTTGATGGAGGGTGTTGAAGGTTACACCGATTTCAAAAACATGCGCGTATACGTCAACCCTCTCAACAGTCAAGTTGGTGTCGCCAAGTTCAAGAAGAACGAAAAAACAGGCGAGATGGAGGTAGATACATCTCCGGGTAACATCATGCCTATGAACGTGATGAACAACATATTGAAGACTGAGTACGACAAATATGATTTTGATGCCGTGCTGAGTAGTGGCGCAGATAGACTTGGAAAGGAAATAATCAAGCAGATTTCGGGAGGCTACTTTGAAACCGTGGAGGATGTCATGGAAAAAGAGGATTTCGAGAAATCTGAGAAGCTTTTTATTGAAAGCATGCTATCCAATCCATACAATGCCTCTGATATTCTTTATAATGCTTTGGGGTACTCATTCACTTGGGACCCGGAAGAGGCTAAGAAGGATAAGAAGAAGATATTGGTTGGGTATGATCCGAACGGAAACCCTGTTCCGAAGATTGACCCTGATCAGAAGAAGGAGGCCGAAGACGCGATGAGGGAAAGGTTTAGAACAATGCTAGATCGAAGCATTAAGAAGGATTCTATACCTAAGTACAACTACTCGGGTGGCCGTACTACAAAAACACCACCTACCACCACTAAGAGTTATGGTGAAATGACAGACAAAGAGCGCGAGGCATACATTGACGCTCTAACTTCAAAAGGTAGGGGTGTGGTAACTGAGCAGATGAAGGCCCAATTATCTCCTCAAATGATTGACAGAGATCCATCGGTAAGTATCCCTCAACTTCAGACAGCATTGGGTGGATATGCGTCATACTTTGACTTCAAAAAAGACGGAGATAAAATTGTTGTAGTCCCACTTGGTGCAGGTGGTGCGGGATATACCGTTCCAACGCGTAGATTGAAATACTACCCATCTTCCGACAAACAGAACGCGGGTAAGGTTCTTCCGGAATATGAAAGTGTTCAAGAGGAAATGCGCGAAAATCTGAATGGATTGGCAGCCTATATGTCAACATACCTGTCTACAAATGATATTGTGACAGGACTAGGTCTTAATTCAATTAGGGACTTGGATACCGGCGCACAACAAGGCGGTGGTTCGGACGGTGATATATTTGATGAACTTGACGAAATTGTAGCAGAACAATAACATATGCCTAAAAAATATACATACAAAGGAAAGGTGATCAACGAGGTGGATCTCCTGTCAAGATATGGTGGTGAGAAACTCCAAAAGCTTATTGATAATGGTATCATAAAGGAGTACACAGAGGTTGGCGCAATCGCTCCATCAACTGCACCCGAAACGGCAACCGATGGCGGACCGTCTTGGATTTTCAAGGATACAGAGATATCCGAGAAAGTTCTTAGGGATAGGTATGGTGACGAAAAATTCAACGCCCTCGTGAATGGTGGTATTATTAAAAAAAAAGAAGAATCAGTATCACCAAAAAAATCTTCTGTTGGCGAATCACCTTTACCGCAGAAAGAGTCTGTTGGAAAGCCAAAAGAAAAAGAAAAAGAGCCCGAAGTCACATTGGAGTCTTTGGCAAAATTGGGCGTTGGGGAAGAAGAGTTCGCGGATGAGAAGATTCAACGACCGGCACCCGATCGCGGCATAACAAAAGCCCCCGAAGCCCCTACCCAAGATAGAACGGATATCCCTAGATACAAAGGAGGTTTTGGTACATATGAAGAGGAAACTCAGAAAATTCAAAGGTTCAATCCTTATGATAATCTTCCTCAAGAAATTATGGATCAGATCCCGCAGGAAGCCATTATTTATGATTGGGGGGAAGATGGTGAAAGAGTTATGGTTGGTGTTGACTTCTCTTTAGTTGACTCCGATGTAACAACGGCTATATCTGAGTACGCAACAGACAATGAGCGTCAACAATTATCAAAAAGCCTCTTAAGATCTATAGCAAGTAGCACAAAGAAGAGGAACGAAGTCATATACAAAGAGGTTTCAGAGAAGAAGAGGGAGTTGGATGAGTATGTTGATTGGGCGACAAAATACGGACTCAATGACGCAAAGCTAAACAACAACAAAGAGCAGTTCAATGAGATAACCTCAAACATAGAAAAGCTCAAGAGTGATTACAACGAATCTTTAGGGAAATCAAAGAAGGAATTTGCAGAAAGGGAAAATGCATTGGAATCGCTGAGCCTTCTAACGGAAAGCGACCTAAGTAACCCAATAGTTACAGGCTTAGAAGATTTCTACAACGCGTTTCTAGCTAAAACACCTAGCTACGTTGCACAAGTAGTGTCGATGGCTGCATTAGCTGAACACAAGGCTAGGAGAGGGTCTCTCTACATTGCGGATATGATTTTTGGAGGTCAAGATCTTGAGTTTTACGATGAATTTATCGCACCAATAAAGACTGAACAAATTGAGAAGTTCGTAAAAGGCGCGGCCAAGGTTTCGGAGCTTGCTCAAACTAGAACGGATCTAACTGATAAAAAAGCAGCATTCATTGGTAATACGGTAGGTCAATTAGCTTTACAAGTTGGATCAACGGCTGTTGGTGGTCCCGCTGCAATGTGGGGCGTTACAGCAACAATGATGGCTGACGAAATGTACGAAGACCTCAGAGGGCAGGGTCTAGACCACATTGAAGCTCAAGAGTTGGCCATGGCATACTCGACAATCACAACACCACTAGCTGTTTTCGTTCCGGGCAAAATAGGAAAGAGGATGATGACTTCTGCTGCTAGAAGACATGTCGTGGACTATATCAAGGAGAAGGGCGTAAAGAATGTCATCAAGGACAAAATGATGGACAAGGCCGTTGAGTTTTCTCTCAAAAAAATAGGTATAGGGATGCTTAAGGAGTCTGTAGAAGAAGGTATATCTGAAGGTGCTGAATATGCTGTTGGTGTAGGGGTAAAGGCATTGAGTAATGCAATCAGCAATACAGATAGATTGGATGACAGATTTGATGTAAATCAATTCTTTGAAAATGTGGTATTGGGAGCTGCGGGTGGATTTATAGCATCAACAGGTGGCACTCTGCTTGGTGCTAATGTATTTTCATCCACCAAGTACTCTGTAATAGAGAAGGCTCTCATGGATGACAAAACCTTCGAGTCTCTTAAAAGACAGGTGGTAAACCAAAGGAAAGCGGGATCCATAACAGAGAATGAGCAAAATACTCAAATTGCAGTATTAGAGAAGATGAGGGAATTGGCTAAGGCTATTCCTCAAACGAAAATGAATGAGCAGCAAAGAAGAAGGGTATTCAATCTTCTTATGGAGCGAGAATCAATAGAAGAGGAAGCTGCGTCATTAGGTGTTAAAAAAACCGATGCTCAGAATAAAAGGATACAGCAAATAAATGACAAGATTACAAGGATATCACAGGCCGCAGAGAGAAGAAGTGACAGAGCTAAGCTTAACAGAGCTATAGCATCTATCAGAGACAATGAGCAGGTGCTCATGTTTGCTGACGACATAGATCAAGTCCCCGAGCAGTATAGAGACCGAGTTAAAGAGGTTGGTGACAAGACCATTGAGTACAGGGAGTCCATATTAGGTGTTCCTGTTGGTGAGAAAAAGACATCTAAAACGCCGAAAAAGTATTCATACTACATGACCGGCGCAGAGATAAAAGCAGAACAACAAAAACAAAAACAAGATGCCATTCAAAAGCAAGAGTCAGATGAGACTGATGTTCGCCAAACACCCAAAGGTGGCGAAGAAATGGGTAAAGAAGTACAAGCAGAATCTGAAGTCACTACCGGAGAAGGTGAACAAGAAGCCAAAGAAGTAGATCCAATATCTGACGAGGATTACCGCGCATACAAAGAAGATGGGGACGTTTCCGATCAGACCATCATGCGGATAGCTGCCAAAATGTACAACAACGAAGAGCTGAGTGAAAGGGAGAAGGAGATATCTTCTGATGATGCATTGGTAGAGCTGTTTGAAATGACTGTTGATGACATTCGCGAAGAGGAGAAGGCCAAGAGACCAAGAAAACTTGAGCGAAGGAAGTTCTCGGTGATGTCAGATGAGACCATACTCGACAACGTTATAAAATCTGCCAAGACTATATTCCCGAATGCAACCATAGTAACACTAAAAAACATAGACGCCATCAATGAGTTGGTTAAGAACACAATGCGCGGCACCAACTTGCGAGCGCAAGGAAATGAAGGTGGTTTCATTGTCATAGATGCGAAGACCAACGAAGTAAAGGCCATCCTCATTAACGAGGAGTACGCCGACCAAACAACGATGCCTCACGAAGTATGGCATGGTATACTTCTGAAGGCGTTTGGAGACAATCAAACTTTGTTTAAGAAGTTCCGGGGAGAGATAAAAAAGATCTTAAAGGACAACGGATATGACGACTTACTCAGAGAGCTACAGGAGTTTACAAACCAATACGGAGACGATATTGCCGCAGAAGAGTTCTTAGCTCAGTTCGGTGCCCTTCTGACAAGGGAGATGGGCAACCTCCAAAGGCTGACAAATAAAGAGAGAACTCTTATCAATCAGATACGAGACCTCATCAACAGGTACGCAGAGCGCATTCTTGGCGCACCTGTATTCCTAAGTACAGCCACGCCAAAGAATATCGTGGACTTCATGATTACGATCTCCGATACCATGGCAAGAGGTGAATCACTAGAAGGGTTCTTCGAGAAAGTGCAGGAGGAGATAAAGAAAGCAGAACCTAAAAAGAAGCGAGGAAGACCGAAGAAGGAGACCACAACAGAGAAGACCAAGGAAGAGGACATAGAGGCAAGGAGAAGTTATAGCCTTAATGAATTGGGAAGTATAATCGGTCGCGATAAAAAGTTTGGTGGATTATACGTTTCCAATAAGACGGATCCGGATGGAAAGCCTACAGTCGAAAGAATAACAGGTGAGACACCGGAAGAAGTTTTAAAAAAAATCAACGCCAAATATGATGAAGAATTGGCTGAACTAAAGAAGAAGGAGGCCACAACAGAGGAGGCTAATGTAGAAACAACTACAAATGCTTTGAAGACAATTAACATATTGTCTAATGTTACAGAAGCAGAAGCACAAAAAAATGAAGGCTTTACACTTATAACGGCTGACTTTGGGCGTAATGGTAGAATATCTTATGAGATTAATGATGCAGGAGAGGTTGAAGTTTTAAGCATAGAAAGGAATAAAGGAGAACGAACTTCTGATAAATCAGGTGCTATAGGAGAAGGCAGTATGGCTATTGCATCTATATTTAATAGTAATAAAGATGTAGATGTTATTTATTATGATGATGATTCACAAGGTTTTTGGAATGCAATAGGTGGAAAAGTAGATAGTTTAACAAGAGAAGATTTTTTCAAGTATTACAACAATAAAGCAAAATCAATATCTGAATCTTATCATAAGGCAAAAACAGATGGAACTAATCCTGAGCTTGTAAAGACAGTTGAGAGTTTAGTTTCTAAACCTAAGGCAGAGTTCCGGGCTGAAGAGGCTGAACCCAAGAAAGAAGAGAAGAAGGCTGAGCCTAAGAAGGAAGAGCCCGCCAAGAAGGAACCGACAAAGAAAAAAGCCGAGGTCGATATAGAAGCTAAAAAAGCTGATATAGAAAGAGAAAGACAAGAGGAATTAAATAAACCTCTTGATAGGGTTAAATCTGCTAAAACAAGAGATGAATTAATAGAGGCCGCTGAAGAATGGATTGGCATTAACCCTTATGATGATGGAGCTACTTCTATGGGCACAAGAAGTTTGTTGATGACCCCGGGAAGTTTTCAAAAAGGTAAAGAGGCTTTTATAAATGAAAATAAAGAAGCATCTAAAATAAGGGATAGGCAAATCAACGCCGAATATGATGCAAAATTAAAAGCATTAGAAGAAGAACCCGCCAAGAAGGAACCGACCAAGAAGGCCGAACCCAAGAAAGAAGAGAAGAAGGCTGAGCCTGCTAGACCTAAAAACAAAAAAGAAAGAGAGCGAGCCTCGGCAAAGAATACTTTCATCTACCATGAGTTTTTCGATGCTATTATTGAGTCTACTCCGGAGCAATACAGAGCTGCATTACAAGAAAAAGCAGACACAGGGTATCTTGAGAATGCGCTTGATTATGGTGTTCGAATAGGTAACTCAGTTGCTCCAAACACCAATGCAAGCACACTACTTGATATGACCAAAGAGGAGGCTGAGTCTGAATTGAAGTATTTTGACGAATACTACAGACAAACTAAGGAAAAGCCTACCAAAAAAGCTGAACCCAAGAAGGAAGAACCCAAGAAAGAAGAGAAGAAGGCTAATACAAATAGCGATCAATTCTTCGAAGATATGAATAAGGTTTTCCCATTTGATGATATTCAGGGAGGATATGCGGCAACTGATGCTGATGGAAATCTGCTTGGAAGAGTAACACTTAGATTTATTGATGACAATACTGTAAAAATAGATGAAGTCGTAAGCGAAAAAAGAGGTCAAAGAGCAGGTAATGGTTCCGCTATAATGAAGATCGTCACGGAGTATGCGGACAAGAATAACGTAACCCTTAAATTAACCGCAAATCTAATAACAGGAATGGAGAAAGTGGAGGGATTTGACACCCCTCAAAAACTTAGGGCCTTCTATGAAAAATTTGGATTTGTAAGGGATGAAAAAAGAGCGACCATGACTAGGTTGCCTAAGAAAGCCGAGCCAAAGAAGGCTGAGAAGAAGACCGAGCCAAAGAAGGAGGCTACAAAGAAGAAGGAACCTGCCAAGAAAGAACCTGCCAAGAAGGAGCAAACGATATTACCACAATCCGAAGTAACCATAGAGGGAACGTTTCAAGGATTTCAGCGATTGGTTGGTAAGCGAGTGACAAACTTTGCGAGAGGACTAGGTACAGGAGATATAAGGGGTAAGGTTCCTTATGGCAAGGTTGTATTTAGCACAAGAGTTGAGAACGGCAAGAGAATAATTTCTTTAATTGAAGGTAGGCATGAAGATTTTGTTCGTAGGCGTGGATTCTATTCTATATCATTGGCTTTTGACGAGAATGAAGATATAGATGTAAACACAATAAAGCGGAGGCTACAAGAGATTAACGAAAAAAGTAGAGAGGATGGTAAGTTTAATCCACGAAAAGCGGAACTGATTATAAAAAAAGCGCAAGAAACGCCTGTTAAGCGCAAACCTCAGCCCGAGCCTAAAAAGGTAGAGCCCACCAAGAAGGAACCGACCAAGCAAGAACCGACCAAGAAGGAACCGACCAAGCAAGTACCGACCAAGCAAAAAAGAGACATCCAAGAGATTATAGATGACTATGATGCCATGGATGCAGAGGAGGCTCTTCAGATGGCGAAGGATGATATCTCTGATATGGTTCCGGGAACAGAGGAGTACAAGTCATTAGAGGAAGACATAGCTGCTCTCACGGAGGAAGTCATGAAGGCTTACGAGGAAGTTGAGACTGCTGAAGAAGTAGAGACTGCTGAAGAGGCTGAGTATGAAACTCCCGAAGGGGCGGTTGAGGTATTGGCCGTATTTGAGTCGGATAATTTATTTTTAGCTAATGGCGTAAATGTGATCTACTACAAGAATGCCGATGGGGAAATAGTTCAGAGGTTTGTAATGAGGGAAGGGGATCCGAAAGATAGAGTTGTTCAAAAGGATTTTCTTGATGGTAGAATAAGCTCTAAAGCTTTTGGTCCTTTATTAGGCGGAACAATGATGGGGGCAGAGCCATCCGTAAAGAAAGAGCCCGCTGCCAAAAAACCCGCCGTCAAAGAGCCCGCTGCCAAAAAACCCGCCGTCAAAAAGCCTGCAGCGAAGAAAAAGCCTGCAGCGAAGAAAAAGCCTACGCCAAAGGAGACGAAAGCTGAGATTCCAAAAACTGAAACCGAAGAAAAAGTAGGACAAGTTGAGAAGTTTGGAGATGCAGAAATAAAACAAGAAAGTAAAAACAGAAAAGGGGAATCGGTTTGGTCATACACATCGCCATCCGGTAGTGGTTTTATTATAGACAGGAGCGAATCTGTCTTGACTGACGGATCTCCTATTGGTTTTGTTATCTCTGACTCACCAACAGGGACGCCTAAGAGAAGATTTAAGAATTTTACAGATGCAATAGCTAACGTTTCATTAGCTCAGAAAAAAGAAACACCAACTAAACCAAGTACAAAAGAAAAGCCAAAGGCACCTGCAAAAGAAAAGCCAAAGGCGCCTGCAAAAGAAAAGCCAAAGGTAACTTTAGATGCATACATATCCGCCTTAAACACATTGATTGATGACCTTAAAAAATCTAGAAAAGGACTTCCATCAAATAAAAGGCAAGAAGTCAACAGGAAGATACAAGAAATCGAGGAGAGGATTGAGTACGCCAAGTCTAACACCCCGCTTGAACTCAGAACAGAAGAAGAGATGGAGTCTGAGAACAGGGTTAGAAAGTACATTGGCTCCAAGAATGCAAACCTGTCTACAGAGTTAGCAGACAAGAAGCGCAAAGCCATGGAGATGGATGCCGCCGGTGAGTCCGCTAAGAAGATCAAAGCGTTGACTAGCTTTTACAAAGCCGCTAATTCTGAGTGGATGTTTGAAATAAGTGACCGTGATGCTAGGATTAAATTAGATGTTAGATCTTGGCAGGATGTTGAAGATGTTATAGCTATGAGCAAGAAGGATCTGACTGTGGGGGATGTAATAGATCACCCCGAGCTATTCAAGCACTATCCTTCCATAAAGAACATTCCATTCAAACTAATGATTAGCGAAACAGGGAGAGGGGATTCGGGCATATACAGCATGTTTGCAGGGGAGTATAGCACTCCGGTCGGAAGGACTGACACCCAATTGATTACGGTCGTGGTTCCAACACAAGAAACCGATGGTGAGGAAAACTTCAAAGCCCTCAGGAGTAGTATAATTTCTGCGAACGTAGTACAGAGAGTCTATGACAGTTTTCCACTAGCTGTGAGAGAGTATATCGCTAGGGTCTCAGAGCATTTAGCATTCGCTAAAAAAGGTTCAAAAATCCCCGACAGCCCTCTTATGAGAAGGCTAGAGAGAGAAACAATGGACTTCATTATAAAAAACTCGAGTCCCGATAATGATGTCAATGGCGCCATTGACGATATGATTAAAATCTTGGTACAAGGAAATGAGAGAAGGGCGAAAGATTATGCGGGAACCCCCAAGAAGATATCCACGGACATGAGAAAGGTATTTTCACGCCTTTCTGATTTTGAGGATACCCTAAAAGGAACAATGTTGCATGAAATCCAACATGCCATACAATACATAGAGGACATGCCTTGGGGAGGAAACAAGTTGGCTGCATTAAGGTATCTGAACTATGAAGAGCAGAGAAACTTAGCAAAGATATACACCATAATGGGGCCGAAGACGGCACGGAGCATGCTGCATGATGTTTACAAAAGTTTTGCGGGTGAAGTTGATGCCAACAACGTTCGAAGAAGGATGAACCTAAGTCAAAGGGAACTCGACAACTTAGCTCTTTCCGAAACAGAGGATGTTGCTGAAGAGGATAAGATATACATGAGCAAAGCTGAATTCGATCGCTTGGCAAGTCGTAGGGCAACCGAGTTTGAGAATAAGATGATTGGTGCAGAACCCCCCAAGTCAAGCATGAATGTTGTTAGACAGCAGAGAAAGAAAGAGGAGTTAGAGAAAGAGATGTCGAAGAAAGAAGGCTACAAAGCTGTAGCAAGTCGCATCAAGAAAAACTACAACACCATGGCTGATGAGGGTGCCAAGAAACGAGATATACTTGCAAAGGCCATAGAGATATTGGAGGCTAGCGATTTCTACAAAAAGGCAGACGATATTACTAGGAATAGGGCTGTGATGCTTACTACGATGAATCATGGGTATTCAATTAGGAAGTCACCAAAGGCAAGCACCATATTGGGTCAAACATTTGATGTCGAGAACATAACCATATCAGCGAAACAAGCCCTTTCTTCTCAGATAAGAACTCAAGGCCGTGGTATCAGAGCTGTGTTGGCCGTTCAACAAAGGTTGGCAAAAGAGGTTTACGAATTGGTGAAGGAGAAGAAGTTGACAATGCGCCAAGCGGGTAAAATCCTCAAAAGATTTAGCCGAGTCAATCCTGCATCTGACGCATCCATAAGAGCGTTTGCTGACTTTGTATCCAACGTTGTAAAGAACGAAGAGTACAAGGATAGGTCTGCAAAGCTTAAAGTGATGCGTAAAAAGGCCAAGGACAACATCAAGAAGAAGTTAGGAAGCCTCTTTGGATACAATGCATTGGTTGACAAAATGCTTTCAATCTCTGAGAAATCCATCCCACCATCTGTCATGGATGAGTACATCTCGATAGTAGAGGAGTTGGGAACGAGTGCAGCCGTGTTGGATCTTGGAGAGGCTAGAGAGTTGGTTGACCGAGTAACCACGGTGATGGATGCAGTTGATGCAGAAAATGCACGAGTTGTGGACCTTCAGATGGCGTTTGAAGATTACTCTGACAAAGTGATGTCTTCTGATGGTAAATTGATGTACGAGAAGACGCTCGATAAGATGGTGAACGATGGTATAATTACCATCGAAGAAAGAGATATGATGGTGCGACTGAAGCTATCCATACTATCAAATGAGGTCTCAGACACCATGACAGATCAAGAGCTTGACGCAGAGCGTAGGAGTATAATAAGTGACATCATGTCCCTCAAGCTTAGTATACCCGAAGGTTTGCCAAAAGCTGAAGAGGCCCTACTCAGAAGATTGAAAAAACTGATAGAGGATACCGAGGCCATGATGAAAATGTCGCCATCCGACCTAAAGAAACTTCAAAAGGTAGTAGACAATGCCAATAATGGGTACGCTCACAACGTAACACAAGTATTGGTTGAGAGGATCGAGTCTAGAAGAGCTACAATAGAGTTGGCGGAATCGGTAATGAATGCAAAGCCATTGCTCATAAGCAGGGTTATTGCGAGCGCTAAAGCTTTGTTCTCTAAAGGTAAGAATAAGTATACGGTGATGGCCGAAAGAACTCCACTATACTTTATAGATCAAGTTTTTGGAGACTTCAAAACACCGACCATATACAACACCCTATTTGAAAATACCGCAATAGGTCACAGTAGATTCAAGACAGAGAACAAGAAGGTGTTGGAGACCTTGTCGGGATTGGACAAAAAGCTGTACGAGGCTTTTTCCTACAATCACAATAGTGTGACCGAATCCAAGTACAAGATGACCGCGTACCTAATTCAGAAGGAATTTGAAAACAACCCCGGTAATAGCAAGGTAAATCCCGCAATAAAGTTTTTGGACGCAACAATCGAGTATGCAGAAGCAGAAAAAGGAGATTACACTAAGAAGGATGCGGAGATTCTGAAGAGGATAAGGAAGGACTTTTCTACAAACGGTCAAATCGATCTTCAAAAAATAGAGAACTCATTAAACAGGGCAGAGCGAAATGCCATAAGATCAATCGAGAAGATAAATCAATCCCTGCTCCCATTGGCCACCCATCTTGGTTTAGTTGTTCATGGAGAGGGCATGAAGCCATTGAATGCCTACAACCACCTGTCAGTAATTGTCGACCCAAGCGCAAGCGGTGTACAGTTAACTCAATCCCAAAACGCCATGAATGCGATGAATCCATCGACAAGAACAGGCATCATAAAGGAGAGAACAGGGCAGGTTAATCCGATTGACTTTGACGCATTTAAGTCTGTGTCTACGGCAGCTAGAGATGTGTTCATGGACTACTATATGACTGAGCCTGTGAGGACATCTTATAGAACGATAAGAAACACGGAAAATGAAATAAAGAAGAAGTTTGCAAAAGAGTTGGAAGACTTGAACAGCCAACTAGAATCTGCATCGAAAGAAGATAAGGAGCTCATAGAAAAAAGGATAGAGGAGAAGAGGAAGCAGAAGGCCGAGAAAGAGAAACTCTTCGATGTTATAAAAATGGCTCACAAATCTGCCGTAGAGAGTGTGCTGATGTCATCAACGCATGAAACAACATTCATGGATGACGTTACTTCATATCTTTCAAAGTGGGGATACAGAGCAGTCCTAGCCAAGTCAACACGAGCAATATCTGAATTTTTATCAAACGCGGCTTTTGCTATGTTGGTTGATTCGAAATCCTTTTTCTCGGGCATGAAGTACGCATCGATATATTCTAGCCCTGATGGTGTCGCCATAGCGGAAAACGTTGGATCTGTTCAGTTGTCTAGGATATACCCACAAGGTACACTTACAGGGAGGATGATTGATGGCACATTGAAAGATGATGCAGGAAGCGTTAATAGGTCGAGAGCCAAGAATGACATCCTCAATAAGGCTCAGCAAATTGGGTCATTCAAAGTGAGAGGCGTTGGTCTTGGGTCTATTCGAGATGCATCAGAGGTGATCGCAGACAAAATGATCACCACCCCCGACCAAGCTATCATGAGACCATTTTGGTTTGGGGCCCTAGCCAAGGAGTTTAAGAAACAATCGGGAAAGGATATAGACTTTGAAAAGATCAAGAACAACGATCAAGAGTACATCTCAGAAAACCAAGATGCATTGGATGCGGCTAGAAAAATGGCCGACAAAAAATCTGTGCTATTAGGTGCATCTGACAATCCATTTCTTTCTGCGGCGAAAAGTAGACCAATCAATGGATCGGCATTCTCTCAGATACTTCACATATTCAACAACTACATGACGCGATTCCTTGTGTATGAGTTCAACTCATTCCGATATGGCATGTACGCAGCAATCGGAAGGGGTGACATAACACCTAGACAAGGTGCCGCAATCATGACCGCAGTAGCAACTCGTATGGTGATCTACTCTGCCTTGACTCAGTATCTTTCCGGAGCGCTTAGATCATTAATATCGGGAGATGATGACGAGTATACTACATTAGACTTCGGTCGCGCCGTGGTATCGGGTGTATCGGGCTTGATATTAGGAAGAGACTTTGGTAACATAGCCAAGACCTTCATCAATATGAATGTCGAGTACATTAACATGAAGTATCTAGATATGCTTAGGGATGGTGATTACGATGCGTATGAAGATAAGATCGCGTATACAATTGTTCCTATTCAGCCCGATCCTAGAAGGAATATGATGATGGATATCATGATGAATATCATGGGGCCAATGTCTCCAATTTTGAGAACAATGGAGTTTGCAGGAAAGCAACTAGTCGAAAAGGAAAAGGTAGAGATTGACGCAATCAAGAGGGATGAATTAGAGAATTACCGAGCTGTCATTGAGATGGCGGGGAACCTTGGATACGTTCCATTCTACGCAGATGTTAGAATGATTATGAACACCATGATCTACAAAGACATCATTAAGGAGAAGAAGAATCCAACAATGCCCAAGAGCAAACTCAAGGAGGAGTATCCGGACCTATACGAAAGATTGTATGGAAAAGACTCGCCATCGGGAAGAGTCAAGGAGATGGAAAGACGAATGGATCGATCTAAGAAAGATTAATTGTGGTGAGATCAAATACTGATCTCACCCACAACCTTCATCTTTTGAGCCAATACCCATGTGCCACCCTGTGACTCGGGGCGATCGTAAAGCTCTGTGTCATCAATTTCAACCTCAACCCACACCCTTCCTTTTTCCGAAAGGTGAGGGGCGTATGGTTTCAATGTGCAATGCCAACCTTTTCTAACCGCGAACCCCTTGGTCTTGTGTTCTTCGGCATCTAGCCATTCACCGACAGGGATTCTGCTTTTCTTGTTGATAAACAATGGAGCATAGCTACCATCTTTCATTTTTCTTACTAATTTGTATGCAATCATAATAGTGTGTTTTATTAATACCTCAAATACTTTAGGCCACTCTGTCTATCAAAGTAGACCATCATCTCTCTATCGTGGAAAGATCCTTCTCTCTGCTTTTTCCTTCCGGAAAACTTGGCGATCCCCTTAAGTTCTCTAGGGTCGCCATAAATAATGCCATCATCGCAGGCCCAAATGACAATAGGGTTTAGCATCTTGTCGCAAAGCTTGACGAGCTTTCTCATTGCTATTGGTAGAGGGTACGCATTCCTCAGATAGGATAGCCGGCCCTTAACCTCTACATACCCAATAACATCCATACCCGACATTAGCTTGAAATCTATATCATTGATACCTAACTTCTCATACGAACATCCGAACATTGAGCAATACTTCTGTATCGCTTTTATCTCCCGATCTAAATCCTCTTTGGTTTCAAATCTTTTCATGTTATTATTCTTTACTTCATACTTAGTGTATGACATATCCATCATTATCGGCTATATCTGCTGTTAATGGTGGATAAATGGTTCAGCTAATAGCACATAGAACCGTGTTTGAGTAACTTTTATACCCGCTCGGGTATGATATACCATTATTATACCTTATCGGGTATAACAGCTATTAAAACGGCTGCTATACGCTTGTTATGTGGCATTAAAACCAAATCAACCAATCCATAAATCTCACAAAGTTATCTTCTATACCAAAGTATGTCATTATCAGCCAAAGGTACTTACCTAAAAAAGCACCAAAGTTTACACATAAAATAAGCCATGCAGGTATTAATACCCACTTAAAATAACGCCACATAACAAAGGCTATACTCCATGCTTTTTTATTGGGTTTATGAATGTTTTTTGCTTCGTTCATAGTTCTGTAATATTTTAAAGTTTAGTCCTCGATTTACGGCACTACACATAGCCACACCGTTAGGCACATTAAAATTCAAGTGCATTTTCAAAGCATTCATTCTCTTCACAAAGTCTTTTTGCTTCGGTAAACGTATAGCATCTGCCAACGTGGGTTTGTAGTTCATCATTTTTAAATACTTCGTACTTGCCAATAAGTTGTGGGTGTTCTGATTCTTGGATAAAGCAACCTTTATAAAGCCACTCATCACATTCTATTTGTCTCGGTTTTTCTACTGCCATTTTATTAATTTTTAGCTCCCTACTAAGCAAGTTTCTCTCCGCATGAAAAGCAAAAAAGACTCCCCTTTATCGAATCATTAATATTCTTGCTGCCGCAATTTTTACAACAACCAACTCTTATCTCGCCCTCACCGTTTGACACCAACCCTTCTGACATTGATATGGCTCTCAAAAATTCATCTGCAACCTCATCGGGTATTTGATCTCTAAAAGACTTTAATACATTCCTCACCTCAGCAACCGAGCTCACTACCTTCAAGTAATTTTGTATCATCTCAGACCTGCTTATGGTAGCCAAATTGCTTGATGAAAAGTTGAACATTGACCTAGCCGAATTGTACCACTCTCTTACATATGGTTTCGATATGCATAGCGGGCCGAACTCGTCTAAGTAGTGAATAATAGTTGAGTGATCTTTGTTTAATGTCCTGCATATAGCAGAAGGGCCCAAGCCATGTTCGTTGAGTATTTTTGAGTAGATCATCCTAGAGAACACATGGTCGTGCTTTCTAGATTTACAATCAACGCTGTGCCCGGTAACCGTAAACACAACTTCTTTTAGCTTGTTTGATTTTGATAAAATTGGATTCATATTATTTTGATTTTTCGCCCGAGTAAACATCAGCTTTTACGCCATGCTCGGTAAGTTCTTTTAATCTATACTCCTGCAGCTTGCTAAGCCTTCCTCCGGGTGCTTTGATTTCATAAAACTCCACATCGCTCCCCTTTGGTATAGCCAACAAGTCAGGTATACCATTCTTGTTTGATTTGATAATTTTTAGAACGTAGTACCCTTTAGATTCTAGCTCCTTGATCTTCTTTGCCTGTATCTGTTGCTCTTTCCCCATTCAATCTGATTAATACGTTCACCGGATCCTTTCCAACTCGTATCAACTGAAGATCAACCCATTTGGCCGCATCCCTCATATTGTCAAAATACTTGAATGAGTGACGACCTGTTTTTTGGTTGTAAAATGACCCTTGGTATCTCTTATTAGCCCACTTTGAGCTAGGGTTCTTAACCTCTGATACACCGAAATAATCTGTCTTTTGTGTTTTCATAATCTACTTAATAATCCTTTTTCAAAATGTTTTTTCGTGTAGTCTTTCTTATCCATAACAGCCTTGTACACATCATCCTCTATGCCACCTTCAGAGAAGACCCAATACACATCATTGCGCTCTCTTTCCTTGGTTGTCATTCGATCCCTTGACTGCCAATAGCTTGTGGCGGAAAAATCAATATTGTAATACACAAGCGCATCAGCTTTTTGTAAGGTTATACCCTCACGACCCGACTGAATTTGTAAGGCTATAACCTGACAATCTGTGTTGTTGAACACATCCAAGCTATCTGTCAAGTATTCTTTTCCAAATACTTGACGCAGAGCATTCCATTCCTCCTTAAACTTGTAGAACACGCCTATTTTCTTTCCCTTGAAGTAGTCTTTAATAAAATCAGCCTTAAACGTGTCCAAGACCATTGATTTACCGCTCTCAAATTTAACAGTTCCGGAACACATTTGATGAACCTTACTCATAAGTTTGACACCTGTGTCCGCCAATATAACCTCCTCCTTGCCCTCTATAATCAGATCTCTTTTCAATCTCTTTATCATGGATTCTATTTGCTTTGGCATCTCAACCCTAAGCACATGCTCCACCGTTTTAACCGAAAAGCCCGATTCCTTCTGTGACCATGATATGGTGTATGGCTCCATCTCATATATGATCTTCTCAGTTCCACCCGAATAATCCTTGATGTACATCGAGTTCACCTTCTTCTGCTTGACGTTCACATACTCGTCACAGAACCGGTAGAAGTTTTTGCACTCTTCAAAGGGATTGCCCGGTATACCATACACTTGATGATACATCTGTGAATAAGATTCGGGTGTCGGCGTACCCGACAAAAGAACCACGCCACAATGAAACCTCTCGATAAAAGCCTTACATTGCTTTGCGCGAAGGCTTGGCTTTGGGAAGGCCCCTAATGTGTGGGCCTCGTCCAATATAAAAAGGTCACACTCATCAACATTCAACTTGTGCATGCTCTCGTAGTTGGAGACTATCAAGTCAAAGTCGGGATTCAATTTTTCATAGTCCTCCTCTATGCTTGATATAGCTTTCTTCTTAGTCAAGAAGACAACCTTCCTGCACCCAAGTATTTCCGCCAACCTAAGTGATGTCAGCGTTTTCCCGGTTCTAACCTCCATCGATAGATAGACGAAACCCGATTCCTCCATTATGTGAGACGCCTTGGTGGCTATCTCTTCTTGATAATCTCTTAGCGTTATCTTACTTCTGTTTCTCCCCATGTTTTCGTAATACTCAATACTTTTTTCAATCTTTGGTATAAGGTCATCAGCATCTGCGTACTTATACTTTTCTATCACCTTAGATGATCGTCCTCGACCAACCTTTATAGACACTTTTTTTGACATGACATCTCTCATAATTCTGAGCTGCTCTACCATCATGTCATCAGTATATCCCGATGTTCGATCTATAACGTCATTACTCATATATCAATCACTTCTTCATTTGGTCTCTCAGATAGGAAAATTATCCATCTACCGCGCACATCTCTACCTTCATCGGGTTGAATACCATATCGATAAACTGAGTAGCTGTGGAGCCACCGATAGAACTTCGTACGACTGATTGTCATCTTAGACTTAGGCCCATAATCGGGATACTCCGATATGAACGAATCATACAAGTCCTGCTTGTAGACCTTCCTATCGGGTGCAAGCATAGAGTTCTCCTCGTTTGAATCTATCAACCCACACCACTCAATAAAGTCGTGCGTAGTCTCAGCACTAAGCTGACGTATCTTGAGGTTAACAAACTTGCTCTCAACCAATCCTTTTGACATGTACATCTGAAGGCACGAGATCATGTAGTTGTCGAACATCGCCCACTCTTCATCATCCCAATCTCCAAACATCAGTCGCCCAAATTCATCCAACGGAGTGAAGTGCTTACGGTAGTGTTGATGAAACTCTAGCTCCCACTTCCTTCTAGCGAATGAATTACCGGCGCCTCGTATAGCGTAGTTGGTTGTTATGGCCACCTTCGGGGATTTCTCAAATGGTATCTTGATGGCATCCTTATTCTTCTTCTCTAGCGTCAAGCCCTCGGTCACTACGCTAAACAAACGCTCAAAGTCGAAGTGCTTTTTGACGTCATCAAAGCATAACACCTGCGTATCGGCAGAAACCAATTGATATGCGAACGATCGCTCGAACGTGAAAGACTTACCATCAATCACAACCAACTTCTTCATCTGTGATATGGCGTTGATGAAGATTCCCTTACCTGTACCACCTTCGGGGTTGTCGGAAATAACCTCATCATTCAATATTACGGCCGGGCAGTACGATAGGTTTTTATACCCATGTAACAGGAACCCAATAGTGCTACGCATGGATTTTATCCTCTCCAACTCATGATTACAAACATTCTCAATGAATCGAGAGTAGTCGCAATCAATGGATAGTGTAACAGAAAAGCTCCTATTGATCACATGATCCTTCCAAACATATCCACCCAAATCCATGTAATCCATAATCTTGATGTCATCCTTAGTCACCTGCACAGCGCAGTTGCGGTAGTACAAGTATGATGCATACTTGGTATCACCAATGAAGTAGATGTCAATCGTGGATAGCAATGACAAGAACTCCTCCCTAAAGAATCGCGTCTGATCAGCGAAGTAGTTGTACACCGTAACATCATCCAACTCAAGTAAATGGTTTAGCACGAAGTCCTTGATCTCCTTCTCTGAGGTATGGTCAACCAAGTTGTTGGTGACCTTAACGAAGACGTAGTTCTTTCCTCCCTCCGGGCAGTACTTGTAAAAGCCATTATCCTCCAAGAAAGACTTGAACATGATGTGGTCTATCTGAACTTTACCCTTATCGTTCTTGGTCCAAAACACACCATTCTCACTATCCTCCTCAACCCTAGAAACAACAGCCTCTGCTATATCAGTACGGATCCCCGATGTCACCAAGTTTGCTTTAACGTCCTTCCTGCTAGTCCCTCGCTTTAGCTGAGCCTTAACATTGTTGATAGTATCTTGGTCTTCGTAATACTTGGTGGCCCATTTGTCGGTCTTGGAGTAGGCGGAATCAATGGTCCTCTTTATCTCCTCAAGGGAAAAATCTTGCGTAGCGTACTGATTCAGAACATACTCAGCGAGAGATCTGTTGATACCAAATTCATTCATGGCCATGGCCAATACGAACGCGTTATTATTCCTGACACCAACCTCCATTGGGTACTTCTTTGACCACCACTTGACCAAAATCTCGACAATCTTATTTTCATCCGTGATTGGGATGGTTGGTTGATCTATACTCTTGTCGACCTCGGTGTATTCGGGCTCAGATATCTCTGACCAAACAGATGAGTTCTCATTGACATAAATCAACGGATCGTAGCTCTCGTAACACACCCTACTCACATTCTTAGATGTGCTATCGAAGTAAGGTGAGTCAAAGTGATCACGCAAACTATTGAAGTAGTTCTTGTGGTTCTCGGGATCTCTTGGAATTTTAACCAAGACCTTAAGTCCCGAACCCGATGGACTAATGAAAACCGAGTAAACGTATGGGCTGTTACACATGCGCTCCTTGTCTTGAAGCAAGTCCTTAGACTTGTGATACCCATCAAAGTCTAGGCAAATCAACCCGCTGTGCTCAACAAGCGCAGAGTCTTCTCTTCGAGAGAACTTGCCGCTGAAGCAAATGGATGGAAGGCTCTTCTTCAACTCTTGCCTCTCAGCCTTCCTCTTTTCAGCGCGAATTTTTTTGACAAGGTCTTTTGATGCGCCATCCCTTATCCTACCCAACACAACGCCTACCGATCGGTAGAATGGAGTGCTAGTATCCTTGATATCCTTGAATATCGTCACATTGTATGTCATGCTCATGTCGATTTAATGTCGCTTTGTTTTAACTAAGTTGCTCATTCATAAGGACTATTCTTTTTATGTTTATTTTTATTACATGTATATAAAAAAAATAAATAATAAAGAAAAGAGATAGTGTATACAGAGAGAAGTAGGACTGTTATTTCCGACATTTTCGTCATTCCCATACTTCTTCAACCATATCTTCGAACTTGTATCCTTCGATGTAAGCCCTGCTATCACTAATCTCTCCGGTGGATTGAACGTCATTTGGGTACCTTCTGAAGTACTTCAAATTTCTGCCATTAATCATCATACCTTTCGGCACAAATATGACATAGAACTCGACATTGTTGTTGGTATAGACACCAACCAATATGCCTTGAAGCTTTCTTCTTAGGTCGGTCATGCTGCCGATTGTACACCTAAGGAATTTCTTTGACTCTCTTAGAACTTTCTTCTCTGTAGTCGATTTGATAATGTTTTCTTCTTTCATGATTTTAAACTTTTGATTTCATTTTCTAACCTGCCGATAACCCGATTCAAAAACGTTTTGTCGTCCTCCAATCTAGATATCTTTTCATCGATATCTTTGATGGCTTTTTTATACAAATCAATTTCATATTCTTTATTGGCTATAGTGAGATGATTGTCAGGATTTGTTTTTTGCCCACTCAGAGGCTCTGTGTTTAACTTTCTCTGTGTCATCGTAGGTATGTTTCATTTAAGATACAAAAGGGCCGCAGAACGGCCCTTTTATGATTCATTGTGAATCGTCAGAATGGAACATCGTCCTCTGAGTCATCTTCAACCTTTTTCTGTGAAGTCTTCTTTCCTCCATCATTCGATGGTTTCCAATCGTCAAGAGAGGCATACGCATTGCCTGTTCTTCCGACATTCACATCCAAGTTTACCCAACCCTTGTCTTCGTTCTCTTTTAAGAACTCAACGAAGTCTTCAACTTTGATTGACAGTTTACAGATAGCCCACTCGGGCGCATCCTCGCGCACCTTAACTATCATTCCGTTTGCAAATACTTTTTCTTTGCTCATAATTTGATGGTTATTTTTTGTTGTAAATAATTGCTTGTTTGCTCAATGATCTCAGACTTCGTTATTGGAGAGTTGACAATCATTGGTACTTTAATCGTGAGGTATCTGTTTCTCTTAAAGATATTCCTCAATGTAGTGATCCTTGACATCGCTTATTGGATTAAGTCCGAAATACTTCTCATATAGCTCAACGCCCCTCTTGACTCTTTCTTCGCCGCTAGAAACGAATGCAGATGTGGGTGTAAATATACCCAACTGCAACGTAAACTTGTCAACGACCAAGAACTTCATTGGCTTACCAAATATTTCTTGGTACAGAAAGCATTGGCTGTTGTAGCCATAAGCGTAGGCTGATGACCTAAACTTATTGATATCTGACGTGGTCTTAACATCCAAGATGTGTGAGCTCGTAATGATATCTGCCTTACCCTTGAATTTGTATCCATGGATCTCCTTTATGCCCGGCTCCTCATACATGTTGCCATCCTCGTATATGATGTCGAAGAATCGAACGTTTGATGTCACAGCCTTGATAATGCTATCGCACTTATCACGCTCGCTCTTAAGCATGACAAAGTCTAAGTTCTCAGCCTTCAAGAAGTCCTTGTAGATTTTGGTGTTTCTACTTGAAACATCAATCGTAAGTATGTCTTGAACCTTGTGTGGCTCTAATAGGGAGGTGTGAATATACCTCCCCATGGCCAAGTTTAAATCATCCGGCCTAGGTACACCGTACTGACGTGGATCCTTTAGCAACACGTTAATGTCTGAGTTGCTTAGGTATTTCCTACCAATACCATGATAGTACTCAAGGTCGTTGCGCAATAAATCTAAGTCTTTACTGACACTCCCCATATGAATTAACCGTTAGATTCTAAGTTTGACTTGATCTCCTTCTTGACGCCTGCGGAAACCGTGTACTTGCTCTTGAGGTTGGAGATGATCTCTTCAAGAGAAAGGTGGTTGTTGGCCTCAACATATTTGAGTACTCTTGACCAATTCTCATCCCCTACGTTGAGTGTGATAAGCTTTTTACCTGCGGGCTTTGCTGATTTAGAGTCCTCGTCTGAAGGCTCTTCCTCCTTTAACCACAAGCTAATGCCCAACCCATGCATGGCTATCGCCTTGGTGGTAGATCTCTGAATTGTCTTGTTGACATCAAAGGATGTAATCTTCTCAACAGGTATTGAGTTGTTCCGATTGTCCATGATAGGCAGGTAGTCAATCATCTCGATACCATTAATCTCAATACCAACTTTGACATAGCCATAGCGCCCATCAGAGAAGTAAATGAGACCGGTGTTGGGATCCTCGTACACGTTTCGCTTGGCCTCCGGGAATAACTTCTTAAGCTCATTCCAAGCATGACCCCAAGACATGTAGTTGGAAGAGTAGCGACCATCGCCTTTCTTTTCGATCTTCGAGGATACGTCTACGCTAGACAGAACCTCATAAATTGATTTTTCTTTGTTCATAACTAGATTTTATTTGATTTAATTTAGATGCGTATAAAGGGTTCGAGTCAATCTTCTGACTCATTGATTTAACTCCATCGATGATTGTAGATCTTGCTATATCCCTCGAATTCATCACCATGTACTTCTGAATGAAACTTGAGGATAAGCCGATCTCATCGTAGAGTATGTAAAATAAAAATTGCCTCGCTGTGTGACACTCCTTCTTTTTTGAGGCTGAGAAGAATTCTTCACGCGTGATGAATAGCTCATCACATATGGTGTCTACTAAATCGTTTAACACTATCATAACCGTTTGCAAATATATAAAAAACTACTGAAAATGAGAACGTTGTCCTAAATATTGTTTAACTTATTGAAAATCAAATCGTTACATTTTTTCTAAAAGAAAACCCGGCGTGATGCACCACCGGGTCAACAGTAACAAAACAATAATGACAAACCAAACTTCCCTGCATGCATCCGCAGGGTATATCTTAATTGAGAATCATAGGATCTCCGGGTATCTTTTCTATGGCCACTACTATCATATCTCCATCGTCTGTGTTGACAGTCTTGCCTGTTCTTATTAGGTTCCAAAGCTTTTCGTCATCAACACCATAGAACGCGTAGTTGTAATGCTCCATCACATACCTTGGTATTCGAACATCTTCCTTCTTTAGTGAAGTGAATAATGCGAAAACCTTACCTGTTCTGTATTCGTCAGAGAGCATGACTCGCCAATGCTGTACGCTGTCTATTGATATCCTATAATGATCTTTTTGATTCATATTTCCTTCCTGTGACTAGGTCTGTGATAATGACCGGTGTCTTGCACTTCTTACAAAGATAGTGACATGATCCTCTATTATACGCATCCTTTGCCTTTTGGCTTAGTCTGTGATTATAACCAAGCAAGCCATGGTTCGCGCACTCCAACATGTATCTGCCATGTGGAGTTCGTTCCGGCGGAATGTCCGCGCACCTTGTTGGGTCTGCCCCAATCATCTTGGCGACCTTCTTCCATTTTGGTCCGTGCCCCGCATTGTACCCTGCAATAGCATGCGCAATCTCATGCAAGATAATATCCTTGACTTCGTCATCTGACAAGAGTGGTATGTAATGCCGGCTTATCTCAATGAGCTTCTTGCGATGAATACATCGCCCAATAGCTCTTCTTGTATTGCCTAGGCGAAAGCTCCAATCATCTAGATCGTGCTTGCTGATTAAACTCTCTGTGAGTTGTTCTACTTCTACTTCTTTCATTACAGTTGAATTACAAATCCCGACTTATCTTTCTTGGCATCACCCTTGGCTTTGAGGCCCAAGATAACACCTCTGTTGTACAACATCATAATGTCTGACTGATCCCCATCAACAACAGGATATTCCATATATTTATCGGGGAACTTGTCTGTTGAAAACACCATGGCTACATTGCCACCGGCCTCCAATACGTTGATGCAGTCATGCTGATTCCTAGGATCCTCGCTCCTAGAGAATGTGACAATATAGTGTTCGCTTCTTGCATACTTCACAGCTTTGGCAGCTATCTTGGTGTAGTCATAGAACACTAAGTTGTCCCAACCCCTCTTGTCTGCTTTGAGCATCTTGTATAGCGGGAGATCTGTCGTGCCATTTAGTCTGATGGCAATCTTGGTGCCCAATTTTGCGGCTCGCTCTTGTAGCTTTTGTAGCTCACCATGTAGTTGTTCTAGGAATAGGAATCGATCCTCGACATAGTAGTTGGACTTGTTGATCCTAGATTGCTGAACATTGGTGAACCTACCCCGGCCGGATGAGTATAGGCATGCAGCCCTGCACCCTGCGGACGATGATGGACATAGGTTGACACCGCTGTCGTTGGTTGCGTGAGGAGCCATATACAAAATATATGACTCCAATGAATTCTTAGCTGTCTTGGCATTGGTCGTGCCCTTGCTTAGTAGATGTTTTGGTCGTGTGTACATTACGATAAAATTTGTTTGATACTTATTATGTCTGTTTTGTTTAGGTTCATAAACTTTAACTCGGTATCGTTCATTAGCTTGTCACCAAAATGCTTGATCACCATCTTGAGTTTCTTACTCTTGTTGGTGTACTTCGGTATCAACTGAACCGTCTCGGTAGTCTGCCGTGATATGATACTTGCCTCCCCGGTTAAGGGATTCCATTCAATGTGGTAGTTGCCCGCATAGATCCTTTCAACGTATTCAAGCTCGCTATGCTTTGTGAACATCATAAGGTCGGGGCCTCCGTATTTATTCCAAACCCACTCCGTGAACTTGTTCACATAGTTGGGGGCGTTAGGAATCCATTCCGGCTTGTACAGGTTCGGACCATCGCCTGTGTAGATTGGCTTGATGTTTTGCATGATCCAAATAGCCGCCTCTTCGTATCCAACAGGTTTGACTACTGCGATCGTATCGCATCGATATGTGGTTATCTCATCCATACACTAGATCGCCTAATACTGCCAACTGAAACCAAATGTCTGCAGTCTCTGCATCGTCATACTCGTTGATGACATCATGGTATGAGTCAGTAAAATCCCTAGCCAACAGGACAATGCCATGCACTAGGTCGTCATACGTCACCTCTACCGGATCATCATCAATTGGGGTCACCTTCAGCACATAGCCATCGTTCTTCATTTTGAGTAGAGTTTTCTCTGCCCCATTTGGTTCGCTTACTTCCGCCCAATAGGAGGAGCCTCCCTCCCAAGCGGTGATGAAGAGGCCATACACTATGTCCTCTAATCTTTCTTCTGTTAATTCAATTTCGATTTTCATATTGCTTGTATTTTAATAGTCGTTTCTGTTAGCAACAATTAGTAGTTACCATCACCATCAATAAAGTATGGGTTTTCTATATCATCACCTTTATATGCAATTATTTGCCTGTCAGGGAAATCCTTTCGTGCATTATCAAAATTAGCATACACATAGTAACTCCATAATTCAACTCCGTCAGGGGTAATTAAAGTGTCATCGTTTCTGAAGTCAGGTTGGAAATATATCTTTTCGTTCATAATAATTAAGTTTTGCTAACAAGGTATGATGTGATCGTTTCTGTTAGGTGGTATGATGTGATTCCACCCGGATACTCGCCTTGTGTTATTGCATCCTTTTGGAATAGGGATGACAACACACCCTTTAGTTGGGTTGGTGACCCTGTGAACTCAGCCATGATGTCGTTAAATGACGCGGCAAACTCGTCACCATATCCAATGATCTTGATTACCTCATATTCTAGAGGTGTGAATTGTTTTTTCTTACTCATAAAGCCATGTTTGATGTATTTCAATTTCATGAAGACTCACATCCCCATCGATATTCAGCGAAACTGTCGCATCTAATGGAGGGCTATTCTCCGCATCCTTAAACTTCATTCCGTCCTGTATGCGTATTCCGGTCACCTCTGCATCAAAGTGGGACTCTAAAGCCTTGAAGGCATTGCGGGTTATGGTTGCGTTGTCGCAACCTGTTATGGTTCCAATGTTAGGACATTCACCGTTGTCCCTCTCGATTAATGTAATGTATAGCTTTTTCATATTGTTTTAATTAGCGGTGTTCAAATTACCCGACATGAGTATATCATATGGGATATAGTATGAAACATGATGGGTCTCCCATGAGAATTCGAAGTTTATGCAGTCAATGGCATCTATCTCGTATTCGAATTCCCTTTCTGTTTCACCGGTGTGGATGTTTACCACTTCGTAGATTGGATAACAAGTTGTCATATTGATTCTATTGTTTGGTTGACTGCGTCTGCAATCTGATCGTTAATAAACTGAATGATAATGTCCTGCCTGTCTTCAAGTAGGCATTCAAAATAGGTACGCAAGTCCCTGTCAGACTCACCTACAATTTGGTAAAACTTCTTCTGCTTTTCTTTCGGCAGGAAGTCTACTGCTGCTCGTACATCGCTAGTGTACCAACTCAGCGATGCTTGGTTTTCAATCTTTATCATAGGTCTATATTAGTAATTAAAGCACTCTGTCATCGTTAGTGTAGCTCCACTCTTGGTAAACTCTACATCTACCCAAGTCCGCACATGGCACCCACAGCAGTCGTGCGGGCACCCACAATACTCCGATCGAACACTATTCCTTCGCGCCCATCTATTGATGAGCTTGTACCTTGCTTTTGTTATTCGGCCATTGATTTGTCTGACGAGTATATTCTCGTCACCACCGGCCATTTCTAATTCCCACTTGTTCATGATGTTTGCTTTTGGTTATACCATTCAATTATCTCTACAAGCTCTTTGTACACACGATCGATGTCTGCATTAAGTAGCGCCCCTCGTAAATCGTACACCGTTCCACCGTAAATCATTGACGATACTCTTTCTACCACCGGCATTAGCCAATCCCATGAGATATGGAACGCTAATTCCTTGGAGTCGAAAGGGTAGTACTGCTCTGTGATGTAGTCTCTCTGCAGGTAGAGACTGTCTCCACCTGCCATAAACTCAGCTATGAGTCTGTTTGATTCTGTTGTGTTCATGATTATTTATTTTGGTTGTACCATTGAATTATTTCAACCACCTCTGCATGCACTCTACCGATATTGTCAAGAAGCATGAAGGGTGTGATGCCCTGCGATATTTCAATTGGGACGAGCGAGGTCAACCTCGCAATGACCGGCATGAGGTGATTCCATGAGTAATGAAACTTTAGAGATGTACCACATATGCTGTACCCTTTCTCTTCGTCAAAATACTCAAAGAAGTTTTCTCCGTTTACTACCTTTGGCTTATCTACTACATTGTAGCCTAAGAACTTGGCGATTACTTTGTTTGATTCTATTATATCCATATCGTATTTATCATAAGTCATCCTCCAACATAAGTTCTATATTACTGCTTGGGTTGTACGAATTCTCTGCATACAGAAAGATTGAATCCTTGAGTATCAAGTACTCGAACCCATCATGTGGCCACTCCGGATGCGCTTCCTCTCTATCTTCCATGTACTCTACACCGGAGGTACACTTAACATTTAGCGATACAATGGCATTGTTCATGGCGAACTTCCTAGCCAACTTGATCGCATCTTCGTCTTGCTTGTTCATGTCTACAATGACTGTGTCAAAGTCGATGCTATCCCACTCTGCATCTGTTGACATGGAAATAAATGTGAATGTCTTTTTCATTTTGTTTTTTTTATTGGTGTTTATAATTTGCAAATTGCCTGCATATACTTTTGGCGTTCTCAAAAAATCTACCATAGCCAACAAGGACGCCATTCTTTGTGACCATGTATCGTTCATCCGGATCGGGGTTGTCTTCCCTCAATTCTATCACGCACCCATAGTACGTCCACTTGTTTACATCGAGAGCTGCGAGACCGAATGGATTCCTTTTTGGAGGTTTATTACTTATCCTCGTTCGAGGCCCATTCAACATCCATATCGTGCCCTTCTTTGCGTACTCGGTTGGCACATAGGTTGAAGGAGACTTGATAGCCCATTCAGAAACGAATGGTCTGATTCTCTCGACAAAGTCTAAGAGGTCACGAGGTTTGACTCGCAATGCCCGACTCATGGAGGTGGTATACTCAATACCATCGTCAGAAATGGAGAGTATCTTCTCTCCACTTCTAACGTTAAGACCTTCGATCCAAATGATATAGTATCTAGGTGTACTCATAGCAAGTCTGTTATTGAAACATACAACGTAATTTCGCCGCCCTTTGTCCTAACCACAAGCCTACACCCATTCCTAATCTTGCCACCACCATCTACATGGAAGGATCGAAACCCTTCGAAGATCGATGATAGGTGTACATACATAGACATCAGCGTGGCTAAGTAAAACCTGCGTTGCTTTATGGTTGCGAACGCGCAACCTACAGAGGGCTCTATGAGTGTGATTACTTTGTCCATTTCTTTAAGGCTTTAAGAACTCTTAATGCTTCTGCAGATATCTCCGAGTACTCTCTCTCGCTGAGAATGGTCGTGGTAACTTCGGCTTTACGCCCAAAGAACCTTACCTCAATGTCATCAAACTCAACACAGAATCCTGTTCTATCTCGACAGTTAACATCTTGATAAACAGTTATCCTCGTTGTAGACTCGATAGGGATATCGGTCAATGTATCCCTTGTGGTCATGAGCTGTTTTGCCGAACTTGTAACGGAAAGGTGACCATCCCTACCATCGAGTAACAACCTAGTCACTTCGCAGTAGTGTTCCGATAGGTGAATCAAACGCTCTAATTGCTTTTTCATATTATTTTATTTGAATGATTTTGCCGTTCCATAACTCTCCATTGAGGTACCATTTACCTTTGGCTTGTTGGATACTTACCCCATCTAAGGCATTGAGTCTATCCTTTGTGGTGGCTGAGTCCCAACCGCAATTGGTTATCCATAGAGAGTTGTCTTCGTGATACTTGAAAGCTATTTCGTTACCGAATAGCTTCATGATGGTTGCCCTTGAGGCAACCTCGATTTCTGTGTTTCCGCTCTTGAATGGCTTGTTACCATTGAAGGCATCGATTGCTTGTTGTGTAATTTTTCTCATTGTTTTGTTTTTAAAAATGGCTCCGGCATGGGAGTCGAACCCATGGGCAAGCATCTCTTTCGCGTTACTGATTTTAATACGCGCCCAACCATTACCGGAATGAAGTCTATTTAATGTCGCAGACAGACTTCAGCTCTGCTTTCAATCTTCGGGCATCATTTCCCCTAAAACTTTGCGCATTGGCAAGGAAGTATATAGCTAACGTTCGTCCATTGTCATGCCCGAATCTATCTTCGGGTGCCGAAACGTATCGCATTGCTCTTAAGTATGGCTCAGCACCAAAGTATGGTTTTGGCCATTTCGCAGATATTTCATCTGCAATCTTGTAGATAGGTCGTTTACTCATGCGTGTTCCTCCTCTTCTTCATATAGGTCAGCCCATGCAAGGTCTTCGTTCTCTTCCCAAAATTGTTGGGATAGCTTGAATGAACCTGTGCTTCCCGGAACAATTTCATGCCTCGATGGTATTCGATTACCATAGGCATCATAGTGAACCTGCAGCGGAAGCATGCATGCTCCCGACCTTAGGCAGTCCATAGCCGAACGACCGACAGACCCTTCTAATTTCCATGCAAGACCGCTGTCGATTAAGTCTTGCATCTCTGAGTACCCTGCCAACTTTTGGAGGGACTTCACTCTAGCGAATGACATTTTTTTCATTTGATTTGATTTTTATGGTTGCGATTTCGCAACCTTGTTTTACTTAGGGAAAATCTCAGTCCATAAATTCTCGTCATGCTCCCATGTCTCGGGTTCGGGGAAGACAAGCCATCCCAAAGCATCTTTGACCACCTCGTCAAAGGTCGGTGTGCCCTCCCAATCCTTGGTGTAAATTTTACCCTCGGATAGTTCGTCCCATACATAGTCTGAATTAGTGCAGTCACTAAGACCTCTCGTGAAGTACTTTGTGACGAAATTGTCGTCAGCGTAGTGGAAGTACGCCACTCCGCCATTCTCTGTGATGATGTCGAACGACTCATCAATGGTTGATTTAATTACTCGGTATCTCATATCTCTTTTGGTTTTGGTAAGCAATAATCTGTTCTGTCCAACTGAGTATCCTAAACATCCAACGTCTCTTGTTTGGCTTTACATCGCACTTGAACTCGCCCATGTATAAATGGGTGTATGAGTCTATGACGACCTCGAACGTATCAGATACGGATACAAACATCTCAAATAGGTTCATTTTGCTCATGAATACGCATGGCTCGCCTGCAGTTGGTTTCTCGACCATTATTTGGTCGCCAACTTGGTATATCTTGAACTTCACCATATCAATCGCATGAATCCCAACACTTCCAACTTGTGGTTCCATCTGCGTTCAACTTGAACTCAAAGAAACCATATCCATTCGGGTGGTATCCGCTTTCGATCTGAAGCATTCTCGCCTCCTCTTCGGATATCGCACCTTGGTACAACCACGCATGGTGGTCGTCCATTCTTTCGCGCGTTAACTTTCTGTGTTCCATTGCTTTCTTTTTACTTTCCAACGTTTTATGGTTGCGCCGTTTCGCAACCTTTTGGTGAGGTGGTAATCGCCGTCATCTTGAAGGTACACTTTATACAGACCTCTGAGTCTGCGGTCGTACATGATAATGTCCAACGACTTCACGTCAATACTTTCCATCGAGTTCAACCACTTGGTGGTCATGGCTCGAAAAGTGCGCGTATCCGCAGTACTATACTTCCTGCGGATAGCTGAGAAATGCTCATTCATCATATCTAATATGTAGTACGATAAACCCTCCTACTATGCTCACACAAAACCCGAAGATTGCGAGCCCTAAAGAATCCGCCCACTCGATGCTGAGTGTGAAGAATACTAGTATTCTCAGTAGCATAAAAAAGGCATTTATCAATATGATAGATGCCATGTAGATTGCGAGGACTTCCAAGAGTCCAATGATTGATTTTTTCATTTTTTTTATTATTTGGTTTATGGTTGCGTCTACGCAACCTGTGGTTTTTTAAGTCCTAATAATTCTCCGTACACGCTCCTGTAATGAAGGTATTTCTCAAAGAGCATTTCATTCCATTCCACACCATTTTGGTGGGCTACCTTCCCTAAGTAATACTTCGACAGCTCATCAACTAAGCTGACCGCTTTGTGGTGCGGCATTGATACTTCAGTCAACTCAGACCCGATATACTCATGCAGGATTAAGTTCTTTCCATGAATACCATCATTTTTAATGGTGGTATCAATCTTGTTACCAAGCACACGTTTGGTGCATGCTTTGCGACTTTTAACGTTACCGCGCTCATCGAACACCGATTCAATGCGCTCGAATAATTCATAGAATACTTTTATTTTCATATGTTTTTGGTTTATGGTTGCGTCTACGCAACCTGTTAAGATTGTTCATTATAAATACACCACTCTTCCCACGCCTCATCCTCATCGGTGAACGTGAGTAAGGTGAAACTCGAATTGGTTTCGAGCTGCTCTTCTGAGCGCTCGATGAACGCGTCCATGCGAGCCTCATCTTCGCTCGCAGAGTAAAACGATGAGGTCTGCAGACCTCCGTTGTGCCACACGTTGAATGCGGCTTGAATTTTATTTAAAGTTTCCATAGTTGCTGCTGCGGAATCGAACCGCACATGGTTGCGTCCGCGCAACCTTTCCAAAACAGCAAAAAGCGTTCAGCTCGGCACATGATGAGTGTGATGAGTGTGAACGAAAAAAAAGAGGCGAGCCGAAGCCCGCCTCAAAAGAATTACATATTCTTCAATTCGCCTTGCAAGTATTTTACAAGGGCTTCGACCTTCTTGCGGTCGCCCTTGACTATTTCGAACTTGCCGTCCTTGAACTTAGCCTCAAGGCCATTGAAACGGATGACGTCCGCCGGTGGTGTTTTACCTTTGTTGCCCTTACTTCCATCCTTGCCATTAGCGAAAGCTATCAACCCTTCCGGCGTGACCGGGAAGCCCAATACTTTAGCATCTGATAGAAACCCTTCGTAAACGGACGCATCGCTGTCCTTAATTTTGGCGCAATTCGCCAACCTAGTAAGCCATGTATAGTCCTTACCAATGGTGGTTGAGACGAATTGTTTCCAATTAACACCCTGCTCACGATACAGCGAGCTTAATCTGTCATTCCAAAATTGACGCAATTTTAGGAACTCGCGCCCAATGTTTACGGCTTTCTCAAGACCATTAATAGAGTGGGTTTCAAGTGAGCGCATGCCATTTTTTATGGCATTGACTACAGCGCGTTCATTGCTTTCAAGCTTAATTGTTTTGGTTTTTGGTTTGGTTGCGCCATTCGCAACCTTTGCATTTGAATTTGACATGATAAAATAAATTTGGTTTGTTTATATTAGTGGTTGCGTATCGGGCAACCTTTCCGAGTCGCCGTTACCAATAATAGGCATCCTGCGACATGTAATGTATAGCAAGCGACATGCCAAAAAGCTAACTGCTTGATAATCAGCGAGTTACGTTTTGGCATGACCTAAATTTTGTCCAATATAGTAGACAAACATGTCCAAAATAGTCTACACTTTTCCTTCCAACGGCATCAAGTGGGCGGCGTAATGTCCTAAAAATCAACAAGTTACAGCGATTGAAAAATCGTGATTTTCGGCGAAATTGGGTTTGAAATTAGGGCTTGAAAGTTGTAAGTGATTGATTACCAAGCACTTAGTAAAGTGCTGAGAATCAATTAGTTACGCAAAATTTTGTCTATTACTCTGAGAATCAGCAACTTAGCTGCTGTCCAAAATTTGTACACTTTTCGGGCTTTGATACCTATAAAACAGCCAAACCCACCGAAACCATAACTGCTTGATTATCAACGAGTTACGAAAAACGGCTGACCTATGGGCTTTTGGAACCCATAACTGATTGATAGTCAGCCACTTACAGCAAAAAAGCCAAAAAAATGCAGCCTTTTTTAGAAAATAGCACCCCCCACCCCAACTTTTGATCGTTTTCACATCGGGGGCTTTTCCGTGAAATCATATATATAACCCAAAATCCCCCCATATCTCTCCCAAAAAATCGTCATATCGCCGACAAAAATTCGTCAGGATACCATTTCAAAATCGACATTCTTCAGAAATTTATCGATAGCATTACTATCACTCCAAAAATCCCCTTTTTTAAACCCAATTTATTTTCGACATAATTTTCTCTTTTCGACACAATTTCTGTCTCTTTTATGACGCTATTTTTTACTTAACTTATTGATTATTAATACTTATGTTAATTTTGTTAATTATTAAAAGCTATATAGAGGAAAAAAAAAGAATAAAAAGAAAGGGGGAAGTATATAAGAGAGAAAAGGGGCGAACCATTTCGACATTTCGACATAGCAACATTTTATTTTGGTTTTTAAAATCCTCTGATTACATTTGCCTCACCAAATCGAAATTCAATGAATCAACAATCAGGTTATTACCCAAAGGACCTATTCTTCGATGAAGAGGGTCGCAGAAAGCTCATCTCGGGCATTTCAAAAATCTCAAAAGCCGTTGGCAGTACATTAGGGCCTAGTGGCAACACGGTGCTAATCGAGTCACCTCACCTAACTTCTTCGCTAACCATCACCAAGGATGGTGTAACAGTCGCCAAGTCGATCGAACTTTTAGACCCGGTGGAGAATCTCGCCGTAAGAGTCATCCGCCAAGCGGCGGACAAGACTGCTTTGGTTGCAGGAGATGGAACCACAACGTCAATTGTGTTGGCTGAGGCCATCATCAAAGAGGCCATGGCCATGACATCCAAGGAGGACAACAAATCTGCCTTGGTTTCGAACATCAACAAGGTTTGTGAGGAGATTATTGGTGAGCTCGAGAGCATGTCTACTGAGATATCCGAGGATGACATGAAGTCCATAGCCACCATTTCTGCCAACAACGACAAAGAGATCGGGGAAATCATCTCCGAGGTCTACAAATCTGTTGGAAAGAATGGGATAGTCACGGTGGAAAAGTCGGATACGCCCAACACGCACACCAAGGTTGTGAGTGGAATACGCGTCAAGCGCGGTATGGCGTCTCAATCTTTCATCAACAACTACAAAAAGGACGAGTGTATACTCGAAAATGCGTATGTGTTGGTGACTGAGATGGAGGTTACCGACATTGTTCAAATTGAAAACATCATCAAGCCGGTGGTTCAGAATCGCGCCCCGCTTTTGATCATAGGAGACTGCTCTCAGAACGTGATTAACACACTTTCTGCGAACGTTGTGAAGAACGGACTGAAATTTTGCGTGGTTAGTGCGCCCGATTTCGGTTTTAGGCGCCATGAAATCATGGGTGACATCGCCTTGAGCGTTGGTGCTACGTTTTTCAGCGAAAAAACAGGTGATGACCTGAGCATTGCCTCCACATCAGACTTGGGATTTGTCGCCAAGGTAGTTTCTGATCAGTTGGAGACTATCTTGGTGAAGTCTGATGATGAAGATCACTACGACAATGAGGCTATCGACAAGAAATTCCAAGAACTCGTTGAGGCTCGCGATGAATCCAATGACGAAAACTACCAAAGATTCCTATCCGAGCGGATCGCTTCGCTCAATGGTGGAATTGGTATCATCTACGTTGGCGGTAACACGGACATTGAGCAGAAAGAGCTCTATGACCGCATCGATGACTCCGTTTGCGCGGTTAAAGCTGCGCTCGATAGCGGTGTTTTGCCCGGCGGGGGAGTCGCGCTCTACACGGTGGCATCAAAAATGACGAGCTTCCGCGATGAGTTGGATGATGACAAGTCCGTTTCTGCAGAGTACAAGTTGGCTCATGACATACTTGCTGAATGTTTGACCGAACCGATTATCAAGATTTTTCAGAATGCAGGTCTGAACTTCTTCGACTACAACATCAAGTGCTCTGTTGGAGGTACACTCGGATGGGATGTACGAAACATGGTGTATGGCGACATGATTGAGATGGGTATCATTGACCCGCTTAAGGTGACCATAAGCGCACTCAAAAACGCTGTTAGCGTGGCTACAACGATTATTTCAACAAATGCCATCGTCACGATGGTGAGATCAGAAGATTAAAATCCAATACAATGACAATTCAAGAACAAAAAGAGCACTTAGATGAGGTTTTGAGTCAAATGACCTACCTCCTTTTGAGAAAGGGTAATGATTACGCGAATGAAGACAGGCTTTCTAATTTCAAGTTGGCAGGAAGTATAGCGGGAGGGAATGCCGCTACGAACTGCTTAAACATGATAGCCACAAAAGTTGCTAGGTTGGGTAACCTTCTCACGAGTGATAAGATCCCGGTTAACGAGTCGATCAACGATTCCGTGATTGATTTGGCGAACTATGCCGTCTTATTGCACATGATACTGAACGAGGGTGATATCGTGTCAACAAAGGTTGATCCGATAAATCTCCCTGATGGTTTCCCAAGTATTGATACAAAAATCAGAGGATGAAAGCAGTAGGGAAGTACATCGTACTCAAAAGAATCAAGGAGGAAATCAAAACCTCATCGGGCCTGAGCATGCTTCAGTCTCAAGTAGAGGACATGCGATACCACAAGGGTACCGTGATTAGCCCCGGGCATGAGGTTACCTCAGTAAAGGAGGGGGATGTCCTGTACTACGACAAAGCGGGTTCCTTTACCTTGATGATAAATGGAGAGTCTCACACGGTTGTTAGAGAGCAGAATGTCATTGCCGTTGAGTAGGATCAGTTGGTTCATCGTCTTCGTCCTTTCCCCTCTGTCTATGTGCTGAGACCTTTCTCCTCATAAGTTTGATAGCGTTGATGTAGACCTTGTCCCGGTAGGAGTTGTTTACCCTTACCATCGGGTTTAGGACCCTGTGTAGGGATATGTCTATCTCTCCTTCAAGTGTTTTGTACATTGACGCTATCATGTATCTACCCTTTCTACTAATCCTGTAGACCGACCTGTGGCTGCCTGTTCTGTGTCTTATGGTTTCAATGAAGCCCATCTTCTTCAAGTTTGAGAACCTTTGATTGTCCCATGGCATGATCTGCTCATACTCCTTGAAGTTTTCGTAATCGAAGTATGGCTCAGAGTACAGGAATAGCAGCATGTCTAATTCTGACTGCTCTAGGTTGTGCTTTATTCTGTAGTATGTTGAGACTATTCTGTAGAATTTCAGATAGTCATGCTCGCGTTTTGCAAGCGGCTTTTCGTTTTCATTCATAATTGATTAAGTTTGTGCAAACTTACCAAATGTCAGATACAAATACATACACAGCAGACGGCTTTGACGATGCGGTTATTGGTCTTGATACCCAAGGAGGAGGAGTACCTCGTGTCGTTTACAGCATTGAGTTGATGATCAAGAATCTTTGCGATAAGCATGGTTGGGAGATGGATGAGGCTATTGAGTTCCTTGACTTCAATGTCTTTGGAGCATATTTGGGCGAGGGGACACCCTTGTACATCCACACCATGACAGCCGAAGAGGTTCGTGATTATGTTTCTGATTAAATTGATTAAATTTGTACAAATCTAAGTGATGCCTTCTAAAACCTCTGAATACTACAAGAAGAACCCCAAGGCGCGAGCAAAGCGATTGGAGTATCAGCGAAAGTACAACAAGAGGAAGTCTGAATTGAAGAGGAGGGCTGAATTGAATCAAATTAATAGAGAGAGGGGAACCTATGGGAATGGCGACAAAAAAGACGCCTCTCATACAAAGAGGGGGATTGTTATGAAACCACAGAGTTTAAATCGTGGTTCAAAGTCTGATTCAGCCGGTGACCGCCGGGCAAGAGGTAAATCAAATGGCAGGAAAAAGGGTAGATAAATCCAAGATGAAGTGCAATTCCCCACGGCCAAGCACTCGGCCGGGGAAGAAGCGAATGGTTAAAGCCTGTGAGGGCGGAACCGAGAAAATCATACACTTCGGTGCAGAGGGTTATGGCCACAATTATTCTGCTGCAGCTAGGAAGTCTTTCAAGGCCCGGCACAAGTGCGGGACCGCAAAGAGTAAGCTGACAGCTAGGTATTGGGCGTGTAAGAATCTTTGGGCCGGCAAGGGTGGGTCAACGCAAAGTTCTCCTAAAGGAAGGAGAGGTAAATATTAAAAGCATGAAAAAGAAATCACCTGCAAAAAATGGTATCAAGAGACTCCAAAAGCGCGAGTCAAAGCTTGTGTCAAAAGGCTCAAAAGCCGTTGACGAAGGTAGAAACAGAAAAGCTGACCGCCTTTTAGGTAGAGCAGCTAAAGTTGAGAATCGGATGATCAAGAAGACCGAGAGGAGATCTCGCTCAAAAAGAAAGTAAAGGATGCCAAAGGACGCTTGTTATAGGAAGGTAAAGGCATCGTACAAGATTTTCCCATCAGCGAGAGCCTCTCAAGCCATTGCTAAGTGCAGAAAGGCTTCCGGGTCTGTTCGCAAGACGAGTAAGGGTACCTCTCTGAAGAGGTGGGAGAAAGAAAAGTGGGTTGACACCCGAACCGGAAAGCCGTGCGGCGCCGGAGGAAAGAATGAGTATTGTCGCCCATCGAAAAGAGTTTCATCAAAAACCCCAAAGACCAAGTCTGAAATGAGCTCGAGCCAACTTCGTAAAAAGAAGGCTGAGAAGAGAAGAGTTGGTATGGGTAAAAGAATTAGCAAGGCATGACATCAATACCAAAGGGGACGAAATTCAGAGGTGTAGCACCTGATGTTCCCACAAATGAAAAGAGATCAAAGTTGCTCAACGATTCAGTTGGTGCGTATACTCTTGACGATTTTGGGTCTTCAATATCCGCTCAAGAGTTTTATGTCTTTGGTCCAACGTACATAACAAACTTGGATAGCACTCCTGTAGAATTAACCACAACAAATGGTGTTGATGAATCTTATTGTGGAGAAATGTTTGGACCAAAGGAGGGTACTCTATCAAGGTTCAATATAAAGCAAGCAGGTGTTTATGAGGTAACCGGAATATTTAGTTTTAGACCTCAGCTTAGTAGCGGAGGAACCGTTGTTCCTCTTACTTTTAAAATCGGTTTCACAGGCGGTCTTAATTATGGGACCATTCTTTCGGGTATGGACGAATCAACTATAGCTATCCAAAGAAATAGCAGTAATGCTCCACTTTACAATGCTGTTGTTAATTTCATTATAAGTGTTCCTCAAGACAAGGTGGGGAGGGATTTTATTCCAAGCATATACTTGGAGCAACAGTCACTAGCAACTATTAACTTGTTTCAACTTATGGTAGTTAGCTACAGATTAAAAAGGGTTTATACAGTATAGTTTTTTGATAAGAATTAGCAAGGCATGACACTTATACCTCCCGGCACTAAGTTTCACGGAGTGGATCCATCCGTTCCAACACAAGACAAGAAATCTGCGTTACTCAATTCATATGCAGAGGCTTATACCATTGAGGATATCATTGCGTATTTCCAAGCGGCGAATTTAGGTTGGTGTAGGTATGATGATGGCCAATATACACCATCGTCCAAGCTTACGCTCACCGATGGTAATCCGGTCCTTATTCCAAACAATGGGGCTTCCACCTATAAAAGTCAGCCTTCTTTAGCTGATTTTTACGATACAAGTACAAAAAAGCTTGTGTCAACAAGGGTGAATGATGTGTATCTGCTAACGGTGGTGTTTAAAGCTGAGGCGGATAACGCAAATCAAACACACTTACAGATATCTATGTCGGGTCCTAGTGGTTATGACAGGGTAAGTGAGTCATTGGGATATTTCAAGGGTAATAATACTGAGGATAATTTCCATAGGCTTTACCAATACTACACGGATGCGGACTTTGTTTCTAATGGAGCTCAGTTATTTATAACATCTGTAGGTGGTGTTTCTCGTATTTGGGATGTGATATTCTTTGTACAGAGGACACAATTAGGTTCTTAGATGTCGTATATTTGTAAAGAAATTTTTTAACCACTAAAACCAATACCATGAAAAAATCATCTATGAAAGGCGGACCCATGAAGAAGGGTTGTTCTACCATGAAGAAGGGATCTATGAAGAAGGGATCCATGAAGAAAATGGGCGGAAGAAAAAAGTATTGATTTCGCTATATTTGTAGTATGGAGTCAAAGGGCCTTGGAGATACAGTTGAAAAGATAACCACAAGGACAGGGATAAAATCTGTCGTTGGTGGTGTTTCTCGCGTTCTTAAAAAGGATTGCGGTTGCTCGAAAAGAAAGCAAGCGCTTAACCGGATGTTTCCTTACAAAAAATAACCATGGCATATCAAAAATTACAGACATCTAGAGCGGCAGCGGTCGTACCAAGTGATACCGTAAACATACCAAATGTTGGCGGTGGAGTTAATTATGGTTGCACCCTCTATGTAGGAACAGGAGGAAACTTAAGGGTTCTTACAGCAGGATTGGATGACGTTACATTTGTAAACTTCACAGGAGGGTTCCTCCCTGTTCAAGTAGTTAAAGTTTTTTCAACAGGTACGGCAGCAGCGGATATTCTCGCGCTATGGTAGAGTCAATGAACGCCATAGGGAATTTCCTTAAGCCAACTATTGGTTCGGGGCCTCCTCCCGGAGGATCTTACATCGTCAAGGAAACCGGCGAGTATCTTGTTATGGAAGGTTCCACCTCTGACTATATGATTATCGAATAATGGCAGTATTTAAGTTTTCAGATTTTTCATCAGTATCTTCATTCCCTACAGGTTTTTTGGTAGGGTACGATGGAGTCAATAATGTCCGCATATCGTACTCAAACCTCAAATCTGCATTGATTGTCAATTGGGATGAGGCGTATACAGCGACTACTCAAGATACGGCTTCTTGGTCCGCCAAGGGTGTCGGAACGAACGTAAACGCTGCACTTGTTGCTAAGAACGGAGGTGCTACTGTCGCTCATATTCCCGATGGTACATCTGCAGGTGGTAACGCAAGAGGATTTGTGGCTACGGATTGGCAAAAAGATAGAGCCTCGAATATTCAAGTTGCAAGCGGAGATTATTCTGTTTTATCCGGAGGTCGGGATAATAGAGCAAGCGGAAACTATTCGGTAGTCGGCGGGGGTACGGTTAATGTTGCAAGTGGTCTTTACTCATCAATATTGGGCGGTGTGTTCAATAGTGCTGACTCTAATGCTGCGACTGTTGGTGGCGGGCAGGATAATTACGCATGGGCAAACCACGCAACCGTTGCAGGTGGACAACAGAATGGTGCGTATGCGATTAGCGCGGTTGTTGCCGGTGGTTATCAAAATGTAGCGGCATCAAATTATGCATCGGTTTGTGGTGGCGATGGGAATGCGGCAGGTGGAGACCGTTCACACGTTGGTGGTGGATTAGATAATGTTGCTAATGGCAGTAGGTCTATTGTTGGTGGTGGTGATGGGAATGCGGCTCGTTCACCTTTGAGTTTTATTGGTGGTGGTAATGGAAATAGCATAGAAACAGGTGCAGATGCGTCTTCCATATCGGGAGGGCAATTCAATGTCGTACAGAGTGGGGCGAGTTTTGGTCATGTTACCGGTGGTCAGAATAATGCTGTTTATGCAGAGGCAGGTAGAGCCGGAGGTATTTTTGGGAAAGCAAACAACTATAATCAAGATTCATTTGGATACTCAAACGGATTCCAAACGTCAAGCATACGCATTAAGAACAGGAATGCGACATACTCTACCGGTTCAATAGACTTGTACACAACAGGGTCTGTTTATCCTGTAGTTCCAACAAATGCAGCATATGTTGGTATTTGGAACGTACACGCAAAACTTGCCATACAATCTAAGACAGGTGATGGTGCGGCGGTAATATCGCCCGGTGACGCCATGTGTTGGCAATTAGAGTTTGCGGTGAAGATTGTAGGTACAACCGTTTCTATTTTAGGGTCGCCGTTAATTGTTTCATCTTTCGGTGACTCATCCTTATCCTCGTCTACCGTGTCGGTGTCCATAGGCGCAGGTACATCCAACTTGATTATTTCAGTAACACCTCCAACAGTTGGAGTGGGTACAATAGATTTAATAGCATTTGGCTCTTTGGAGTTTTTAGAAATAGCAGCAACATAATAAGTCATGGCAATACAGATTATTAATAGCACAGTTAAAACTCAAGATGGATTTGATGTTCAAAATCCATGGGTTTTCGTAGATCAACACATGATTGGCTCTACCTTCGCAAGTCTTAGATACTACAAGAGTAAGCAAGATTATCTTGATGGAAATCGTCAGTTGAATATGGCCAAACTTCCGGCTTCGGTTGTTATGGAACTGACTAATTCTCAGTTTTGGGGAGAGTCCTTAGCTGAGGATTTTCACAACAAGTGTATTGACGAGATCGAGAAAGTGACAGGTATTGGTACTTGTGTGATCGATAAGACTGAGTTTTAAGAAAAATTAGATCATGAGTACAGTATATCCGGGTTCAGAAATAGGTGTAAACACCCAAACGGCAAACTACACTATCGAGAGAGGTGACGCAGGCAATCTCATTAACATGAATGTTGCTGTGGCAAACATAGTTACTGTTCCACCCGACTCTTCTGTTGGCTTCGAGAATAATGTTCAAATCGTTATAGCTCAGTATGGCGCCGGCCAAACTGAGATTGCTGCAGGTAGCGGCGTTACAATACGAAGTAAGGATACTAATACAAAGATCGCGTCTCAATACTCGGCCGCTACATTGGTAAAAATCGGCGCTAATGAGTGGTACCTCTTTGGTGACTTGACGGCATGATAAAGTCTTTGCACGGCATATTACAGCAGATCTCCGGCGGGGTTACACCTACGCCCGGGTCATTTGCTATAATTATTGAAGCCACAAGTAGCTCTGAAGGGGTTTGGAAGTACGACTTTGATACGGACACTTTCACCTTACTCTCTTCTGAGGTTTTTTCTTTTAGTGGAGCAGGTCCTGTTGAATTGCAGATATCGCAAGATGTTCCATACTTCATGGTGGCCACCGTGAATTCATCGTCTTCAGCAAGTCCCGAGGTGATGTACTCAAAAGATGGTGGCAACACTTGGGAGTATTTTAATTCAGCAGTTGGCGGTTATTGGTTTGGTGGCGCTGTTGCAGGTAATGGGTTGGTTGCGACAGGAATGAGATCTAATCCAACATCAAGATGGGCATGGACCTACGATGGTGGATCGACATGGGCTGAATACGTCCCACCAAGCCTTGCAGGGATTACAAGGTTACAATGGATGAACCATGATGGAACGTTGTTGGCGTTTCCAACTTCGGGTAATACCGTTGCTCTTGTAAATCCTTCGGCTCGAACATTATATGCGCAGCCATCAACTCCGTCTATTGATGCGAGATATTTTTGGGCAAAGCCCGATACCGTGTATACTTTGTCTAGTCCCAATAGGATTTTCTTGTGCCCCGCAGTAAGTGGTACTGCTATTTATTATAGCGATGATATGGGGCAGAATTGGTCTTCGTACACCGTTGACGCCGGCTATACATTTACTTACTCAAAAATGTGCGGAAGTGATGATGGGTCCAAGCTATATCTAATGCTTGATAACGGAGCGGCAAACACAGGTAGATTATACAAAAGTACTGACAATGGGCAGACATGGAGTAATATCACTCCGGCCGGCCATACAGGGAGATTTGCAGTTTATCAAGGAAATGGATGTGACCCAACAGGCGTTAATTTATTCTTTGGACAGCAAGGTTTAAATACCTATTGGCAGTCAACAAATGGTGGTAATACATGGACATTAAAAACTAATACAGGCGGCACGTTTGCTAATGCCTTTGCTGTTCAGAATGTCAACCCTAATCTAATTGCATACGAACCGTTTACCGGAGCTGACGGTACTATTGTGTCCACTTTGTATGGTGGAACAATGGCCGGCGCTACATGGACAAAGTTCATTTGGGATTACAATAATAAAAACCCAAATGTAGAATTAAAGCGTACATCTAATCAAGGTTGGTTTGATTGGTTGCAAGGAGCGGATGGGGTTTTAGGTTGGACCATAGAAACAAATGAAAGCGATGCAGAGATTAGGTTAAATAGCACTAGTAATACATCGTTGAATGGCATAGGTCTAGGTATTGTTTTTAGGTATTCTGATATCAATAATTACATGGCTATTCAATTGAATAGAAGTGTAAGTGGTATTCAGAATTTTTATGTTCAAAAGAAGGTGTCCGGTGTTGTCACTACATTGTTGTCACAAAGCGCATCATCTATGGTTGGTGCGTTCAAAGTGAAGTTAAGCGGTTCTAGTTGTGAGGCTTATTTGAACAACAACTTGCTTCACACTTGGACTGAAACTACCCTACAATCAAATACCAAGCATGGGATATATGTAGCGTGGGGGAATAACAATGGTAGAATCGAGCAGTTTAGAATTGACAACTTTACTGTCTTGAAAACTCAGTTGCCCGATGACTATCTACTGTACTTGGATGCGGGAAATAGTAGCAGCTATCCGGGTACAGGCACCACATGGTTCGATTTGAGTGAAAACAACCTTGATGGAACTTTGGTAAATGGTGTTGGCTACGATAGCGGAGATGGAGGTGGTTTAGTCTTTGATGGAGTGGATGATTATGGTGACCTTGGAACAATATCAGAGTTGACAGGGATATATGATTTGACTGTATGTGCTTGGGTTAAGCCTATTTCAAATAGCGGTAATGGTGCGATAGTCAATCGTTATTTTAATACAAGTTCCAATAATGGATGGTTTTTAGCTAATTCATCCGGAGCCGAACCCTTTAATTTTAATTTTGGTGGAAGGGAGAGCAGTAGTGTAACTGCTAATGTTGCTACAACTGATAAGTTCAATTATGGAGATTGGCACCACGTTGTAGGAGTTAAGAGTGGCAATAAATGGAGTATTTATGTTGATGGGGTTTTAGAGAATTCAATAACGGCAGGTTCGGGTACTGTGGCTTTTCTGAATAATGTGACTTATTTAGGTGCGTATCCACAGTTCTCTGAACCACCAAATAGAAACAATAACATTAACATCGCTCAAGTGCAAATATATCGTAGAGCGCTATCACAGGTAGACATTACGAGTTTGTTTGACTCTACTAAATCGAGATACGGATTATAACACACATCACAAAATGAACGAACAGAACATCATTTGGCTCAAGAATAACGCACCACTCATATACGTTTTCTTTTCTTGGATCTCATTGATTTTGTCAAATTCGGGTGTTCAGCCAACCTTGTTGTTGGTACTTGGATTTTCCTTTATGGCTGATTACGTTTTAGGCGTATTGGCGGCTATTAAGACAAGGGAGTTTGATAGCCAAAAGGGCCTTATTGGCTTCTTGGCAAAACTTATGGGTTTGGTGCTGATCATATGTATATCAATACTACTAAAGTTTGCGGGGATTAGTAGCTCAATATCATTGACATCATTCTTTGTTGTTATGTCAATTAATGACGTTATGAGTGGCCTTAGGCATTGGTACACCATAAGAACAGGAAAAAGAATGAAAGAGTATGACGCGATAAGCGAGTTGATTATACAGCTACATGATCGTCTTAGGGGAATCGTTAAGAGGGTGATGCGTTTTTTGAATAAGAATGGGTCGAATAATGGCGGTTGCTAAATATGCGATTCTTATTTGTTTAGCTATTGTTTTTCCTGTAAAACTTTCATGTCAATCATTTATATCTCCCGGATTAAAGGCATCCAAAGATGGATTAACTCCATACATTGAGTACAGCCAAGTATTTACAGAGAGGTCAAAAAAAGGTGTTGAGTTTAAATTTGGGCCTAGGGTGGGATATGCTTGGGATGTGTTTGGTGGTGGGGATCATTTTTATATTCAGCAGGTTCTTTCCGTAAATAGATTTTCCATAAGTCCTTTTTGGCTCAGAAGTTACAATAAAAGTGTAGGATATCAGATTCCTGTATCACTTGGTTACGCTCACGATAAATTCGAGGTTTGGGGTAATTATGTGGTTCATGCCAAGTCATTTGATTTACATGTAATTTTGTACCTTAAAAAATACGAAGTATACTATGAAGATTAAGATCGTAAGAAGCGAGTACACAAAAGACACCACCATCGGTGATTTGTTCATTGATGATGAGAGGTTTTGCTACACATTGGAGGATACCGTAAGGGCTGAAGGGATAAAGGTTAAGGCGCATACAGCGATACCGGCCGGAGAGTACAGCGTTGATGTAACCATGAGCCCTAGATTCAAGAGGCTGATGCCAATAGTTTATAACAGGCCCGACAAGGTGACTCTATCCAATGCGGGTATATCATTTGTTGGCATACGCATCCATGGCGGTAACACGCACAAGGGTACGGCGGGGTGCCCATTGGTTGCATATAACAGGCCGTCAAAGGATGTTATTCAAGATACCGCAGAAAAGGAGCTTACTCAAAAAATAAAGGCGGCTATAGATTCCGGCGAAGAGGTTACATTAATCGTAGAAAACAAACCGCAGCATGGCTAGAAGAAGATTGGCTCCAATTTACGCGTACTACGCATTTTTGGCTTTGATCATATTGTTTGTAGCCACCATGTCATCATGTTCTCCCGAGCGTATTGCTTTAAGGGATTCCAAGAAGATTGAGAGAATATTGAAAAGACATCCATCTTGGAGAAAGGATTCAACTATGGTCAATGTAGTTCTTAAACCTAGAAGGATAACTCACTTTCCTGTTGACAGCGTGATAAACTACATCAGCACCAAAAACGATAAGATTGTCATACGCATAACTGATTCCATCCTGTCTATTGATGAGATCCCATCTCCGGACACCTTGGTTATTCATGAAACAAAATGGATAAGAGACCCGCTTGACGTAATAGTTATAGACTCCATGTCTAGTGTAATAGTTATGAAGGATAAAGAGATAAAGAAGCTCGAAAAAAGAATGAGGAACTCTGTACCTATTTGGAAGGCTGTTTTGTTCGCCGTAATACCGGTTCTGCTTCTTGCCCTTGTGCTGATTGGTCTTGGGAAAATGTTTGGCAGAAGTATTTTTTAGCGATTCGCTATATTTGTAAAAAATAAACTATAATCAAATGGCTAAAAAGAAAGAATTAAAGTCAGCTAGAATGCTTGACAAAGAGACCCTTGACTTGGCTAGGTCTTTAATGAACAGATTCGAGGCATTGAAAGTTGAGATTGGCTCGTTGGAAGTTGAGAAGCACGGAAGACTGCTTGAGATGGACAACCTTAGGAGGCAATTCGCTAGCTTGGAAAAAAGCTTGAAAGAAAAATACGGAGAAGACTCCGTTGTAAATATGAGTACCGGCGAGGTAACTCACGCCGTAGACAAATAAAGAAATGACTAAGATATCAACATACGCAGAAGTCCAATTTGACGAGAGCAGCATGCTCTTGGGAAGTCAGAAGGACAATTCGAACAAGACTCAGAACTATAGCTCGGAGTCCATATCGGAGTTTTCATCAAAGAGACTGTCGTTTACTAGTGTGGGATCGAATTCTTACGCTGTTATCGCTTCAGACAGGTTGCTGTATGTCGATGATGGTAGTATAGGTAGTGCTGTTACCATCGACTTACCTGCTGTGGCATCTAGCCAAAAAAGGGTACTGAAGGTTATGAAACTTGGATCTTCTCACAACGTGACTATTCAAGCTAATGGAGCTGAGCTGATAAACGGCTCTAATACTTTGGTTCTGACGACTCAGTATAAGTGTGTCACATTGCACTCTGATGGTGCAGCTTGGTATGTTATAGCATCTACATGATCATAAGGAAGGTAACCATAGGGCCCGATTATAAGGTCGGTATGAATTTCGTCATTGGTGGACCCATTGGCGGAGGAAATACCATTCACAATATCAGAAAAATTGCTGATGGGTCTATCGAGATTCATGCAATCAATGATTCCGGTGAGGTTAGGCTTTGGAAAACGTTCAGTCCAATGGTTCCAATACATATTGAGTTTGATTTATCCTTTTGATGAGATCACCGCACTTTTACATAGTTGAGCCTGTTGATGGTAGGAGGTATAGCAATATACTGAACATTGGGGGCACAAACTTGCTGACTAGTGTATCTGAAGAAGACCATAAAGCATCAAACAGGTTTGCGAAAGTAATAAGTACTCCCATCAATTATTCGGGACCCATAAGGCCCGGAGACATTCTTGTAGTTCATCACAATGTGTTCAAGTACTACAACGATATGAAAGGTCGAAGAAAGAGCGGCAGGAGTTTCCTGAGAGATGGTCTCTTCTTTGTTGACTCTGATCAGTTTTTTATGTATCACGATGGCAAAGATTGGAAGTCGAGAGATAGGTTCTGCTTTGTGAGTCCTATCGAAAAGAAAAAGTCAATACTATCCAAGCCGGGTCGATATGAGCCTCTTTTTGGAAGAATGGAGTACCCTAATGACTACTTGTCATCTCTTAATGTGAAGAAAGGGGATACCATTGTGTTCACCCCCGACAGCGAGTATGAATTCAAAATAAACGACAAGGTGATGTATCGGGTTTTTGATCATCAGATAACCATAAACATGGATGAGCGAGAGTAAGAGCATAGAGTTTAGGAGAAGGATAATTAAGGCGGGTGAAGAGGCTGTTGAGGAGCTTATAAGGGTCGCTAAGGAGAAGATAATAAAGCCGAAGGAGGAGGTTGATGGAGAGTCCCCTGCATTGGCTGCAGATAGGCTAAAAAATGCCGCCGCAACAAAAAAAGCTGCAATATTCGATGCGTTCGAAATATTGGACAGAATAGAGAAAGAAAGGGATAATTTGGACCTAATTGAGAAAGGTATAGATGAGTCAGTCAACAGTAAGACAGGATTCGCAGAAAGAAGGTCGAAGCGATCTAATAGTACATCTTAAGAATCATATTCCAAAAAGCGTAAAGACCACCGCAAACATAGCGGGTAGTTGGAAATATGGTTACAATGAAAAGTATGATGTTGTAGTAATATCAAAGGATGGTCAGATAGGCGAGGTATACGAAATCAATGGCTTGAAAATAGCGCTACCTAGATCAAATGACAAAGCTTACGAAAGGTCTCCTATCAAGTCAAAGCAATATTGGGAGAGGTTTGATATGCCAAAGGATTTGTCCAAGGTCAAAACAATGGCTCAATGGAATGAAATGCCCGATGCTTTCAAGACGAAGTGGATAGATTACATAGAGGAGGAGTTTGATAGGAGGGAGTACGGCTTTTGGTTTATGAACAATGGTGTTGAAACGTATATCACCGGCTCTCACTACATGTACCTACAATGGTCTTCAATAGATGTTGGATTTCCGGATTTTCGTGAGGCTAATAGGGTTTTCTTCATTTATTGGGAGGCATGCAAAGCTGACAATCGATGCTATGGTTTGAATTATCTGAAGATAAGACGTTCGGGGTTCTCTTTTATGGCATCTGCTGAATCCGTGAATATTGGAACGATAGCTAGTGACGCTAGAATAGGTCTTCTTTCAAAAACAGGTCCGGACGCAAAGAAGATGTTCACCAATAAGATTGTTCCAATCAATACGAAGTATCCATTCTTTTTCAAGCCGGTGATGGATGGTATGGACAGGCCGAAAACAGAATTGGCGTATCGCGTTCCCGCGTCTAGGATGACTAAATCCAATATGTATGGTACTGATTACAATGACGATGAAGGTCTGAACACCACGATTGATTGGAGGAATACAGACGAGAACTCTTATGACGGTGAAAAGCTACTCCTATTAGTGCACGATGAAAGCGGGAAGTGGATAAAACCTAATAACATACTGAACAATTGGCGCGTAACAAAGACTTGTTTACGATTGGGTAGTAGGATTATTGGGAAGTGCATGATGGGTTCAACATCGAATGCTTTGGATAAAGGTGGTGAAAACTACAAAACCATGTACAATGACTCAGATCCTCAATTAAGAAACAAGAACGGCCAAACAAAAAGCGGGATGTATCGGCTTTTCATACCCATGGAGTGGAATATGGAGGGCTTTATAGATAGGTACGGTATGCCTGTGATGAGAACTCCAAAGAAGCCTGTAGAGGGTATAGATGGAGAGATGATATCAAAGGGTGCCATAGACTATTGGGAAGATGAGGCGGATTCATTGAAGAGTGATCCGGATGCTTTGAATGAATTTTACAGGCAGTATCCTAGATCTGAATCTCACGCATTTAGGGATGAAAGCAAGGAGTCCATATTTAACCTCACCAAGATATACGAGCAGATCGACTACAATGATGCGATGATAAGCGAACATCATGTCACTCGTGGTTCGTTTCATTGGAAGGATGGTGTAAGGGATAGTGAGGTCATTTTCACCCCCGACAACAGGGGTAGGTTCTTTATAAGTTGGGTGCCACCTAGGCATTTACAAAACAATGTTTCTGTCAGAAATGGTGTCAAATATCCCGGAAACGATTACTTGGGTGCATTCGGTTGTGATTCTTACGACATATCGGGAACCGTGGGTGGTGGGGCGTCAAATGGAGCTCTTCATGGGTTGACAAAATTCCACATGGAGGACGCTCCTGTCAACCAATTTTTCTTGGAGTATGTGGCTAGGCCCGATACGGCCGAGACATTTTTTGAAGATGTCTTGATGGCGATAGTTTTCTACGGAATGCCTATCTTAGTGGAAAATAATAAACCTAGACTTTTGTACCACATAAAAAACAGGGGGTATAGGGGTTTCTCTATAGATAGGCCCGATCGGCACAAGTCGAAGCTTTCCAAGACGGAGAAAGAATTGGGAGGAATACCAAACTCTTCTGAGGATGTCAAGCAAGCTCACGCATCTGCCATCGAGTCTTACATTGAGAAGTATGTTGGTTACGATACCGAGGGCACATATAGAGAGCCTGACGAAATAGGCTTTATGCCATTTAACAGAACACTACACAATTGGGCCAAATTCAATATATCTAATCGTACAAAATTTGACGCATCCATTAGCTCGGGTCTAGCTATCATGGCATGTAATAAACACATTTACACACCCGAAGTGAAACAGTCGAAGATAAGTGTTAAATTTGCGAGATATGACAATTCGGGAGGAAGTAGCGAAATAATTCTATGATTAGCGAAAAGAAGTTATCTATGCCATCCATTGACTTTCCTAGTCAAGGGGTTCCCGATTCGGTAAAAGACACCGAGGAGTATGGCCTTAAAATTGGTCAAGCTATTCAGCATGAATGGTTCTACCGAGGTGAGGGAAATAGCATTGCTCGATTTTACTCCCAATGGGATAGTTTTCACAAGCTCAGACTCTACGCTAGGGGCGAGCAGAGTGTTGCAAAGTATAAGAGAGAGTTGGCTTTTGATGGCGATCTAAGCTATATGAACTTGGATTGGACTCCGGTGCCAATCATACCGAAGTTTGTTGATATCGTTGTCAACGGAATGTCCGACAGGCTGTTTAAACCTATGGCATACGCACAGGATGCTATGTCGCAGGCTAAAAGGAGTAAGTATCAAGATATGGTTGAAGCTCAAATGGTGGCAAAACCAATACTTGAGAAAATACAATCTTCTACAGGGGTCAATCCATTTGTCATGGATCCCGATGATCTCCCCGAAAATGACGAGGAGCTGTCGTTGTTTATGCAGCTCAAGTATAAGCCGGCTATAGAAATTGCTGAAGAAGAGGCGATCTCTACCGTATTCGAGGAGAATCATTACCAAGACATCAGAAAGCGTGTAGATTACGATATCGTTACCTTAGGCATAGGTATTGCAAAGCACGAATTCTTACCCGGCGATGGCGTTAGGTTGTCGTATGTGGATCCCGCAAATGTTGTGTACAGCTACACAGAAGACCCACACTTTAGAGATTGCTTTTATTGGGGTGAAATAAAGAGGATTCCTGTAACGGAGCTCTATAAGATAAAACCCGATCTGACTAAGGAGGATATCGATGAAATATCGAAGTACTCTCAAGATTGGTATGACTTCCATAGCGTATCGAGCTACTATGATGATGACATCTTTATGCGCGACACGGTAACAATCATGTACTACAATTACAAGAGTACAAGAAAGGTTGTTTACAAGGAGAAGATGTTAGAAGGTGGGGCAAAGAGGATTAAGAAGAAGGATGATACCTTTAATCCTCCCGAAGAGATGATGGAGGAGGGAAGGTTCAGAAAGATAGAGAAGACCATCGATATGTGGTATGAGGGTGTGATGGTGATGGGTACTAATATCATTTTGAAGTGGGAGCCCGCTAAAAATATGGTCAGACCAAAGTCAACATCTCAGTACGCGCTGTCAAATTATGTGGCCGTAGCCCCGAGAATGTACAAGGGTGTGATCGAATCTTTGGTGAGAAGGATGATTCCTTTCGCCGACCTCATTCAAATGACGCACCTTAAATTGCAGCAGGTAATATCTCGCGTTACGCCGGATGGTGTTTTTATTGACGCTGATGGTATAAGCGAGGTTGATTTGGGTGAAGGACAAGCTTACACTCCCGAAGATGCTCTCAAGCTGTACTTCCAAACAGGTTCTGTTGTTGGTAGAAGTTATACATCTGAAGGTGAGTTTAACCATGGTCGGGTGCCTGTTCAAGAGCTTAGTAAGAACTCGGGAGCTTCCAAGACTCAAATGCTTATAGGTAACTACAACCACTACTTGGACATGATTCGAACTGTGACCGGTCTTAACGAGGCTAGAGATGGTTCAGATCCCGACCCTAGAGCTTTGGTTGGTCTTCAGAAGCTTGCTGCACTAAACTCGAATACAGCTACTAGGCATATACTTGAAGGTGGCTTGTATATCTACAGAACACTTTCTGAGGCTATTTCTTTGAGGGTTTCCGACATTCTAAAGTACGCAGACTTTTCTGAATCGTTTGCCAATAAGATTGGTAAGTACAATGTCTCGATACTGAACGAAATAAAGGAGTTGTATTTGCATGACTTTGGTATACACATTCAAGTATCCCCGGATGAAGAGCAGAAAGCCAAATTGGAGGATAACATCAATGTAGCCTTATCCAAGGGTGATATCAACTTGGAGGATGCCATAGACGTCAGAGAGATACAGAACATCAAGTTGGCGAACCAACTACTGAAGGTTAAGCGCAAGAAGAAGCAGGAGGCAGATCAGAAGGCTCAAATGCAGATGGAGGCCATGAGGGCTCAGACAAACGAGAGATCTCAAATGATAGCCATGCAAGCCGCCAAGGTGAAGGCTGAGCATGAAGCGTCAGTAAAGGCTCAAGTCAAAATGGTAGAAGGGGAAGAAGCAAGAAAAACCATGCAGTTTGAGGCTGAGATGAAGCTTAGATTGATGCAGGAAGAGTTTATGTACAACATGAAACTCAAAGGAATTGAAACTGATGGAATGCTGAAGAGGGATGAAATGAAGGAGAATAGAAAGGATGACAGGATTAAACTTCAAAGCAGCAATCAGTCAGAATTGATAAATCAGCGCAAGAACGATCTTCCGCCGATAAATTTCGAGTCAAACGAGGATTCTTTGGATGGGTTTAGCTTTGAGGAGTTCGAACCTAGATAAAGTATTGGTATTCAATAAATTACTATCTTTGTTAAAATAATCTAATCAAATGGAAATAAAAGTTAGAGACATAGGGTCAATGCCCGAGAAAAGCGTTAGCGAATTGGAAGAGGAGGTTATAAACTCCGTTTCTAATGAAAATGACGAAAATATTACAAAAGATGACGATTCGGATGGATCCGAAAGTTCGTCTACTGTGGTAGAAAATGAAGGCGAAAGCGAAGGTCTAATTAAGATGTCCGAAGCGGATGTCTTATCGTTCTTTGAAGATAAGTATGGCTACAAGGCTGAGTCCATAGATAGCATCATTAATCCGAAAAGTGTAAAGAGCGACATCCCTGAGGATGTTCAAAAGTTCTTAGACTTTAAGAAGGAAACAGGTAGAGGTCTTGAGGACTTCTACAAAGTTCAGAAGGATGTTAACTCTATGGGTGAAGATGTTCTTTTGCGTGAGTACATCTCGTCTCAGAATCCCGAATACGATGAAGATGACATTGATACTGTTTTATCTAGCTTTTCGTTTGACGAAGATCTTGATGATGAAATGGACATCAAGAAAGCCAAAGTAGCTAAGAAAGATATGGTTTCTAAAGCCAAGAAATGGTTTAATTCTCAGAAGGAAAAATATTCCGCACCGCTTGAGTCAAGCGTGTTAGGACTTTCCGATGAAGAGAAGGCTGAATTCGAGGAGTTTAGAAAGCAAAAGCAGAATGCGGTTGAAAGTCAGAGCGACATTCAAAGAAAGAGAGAAAAGTTCACACAGGAAATGGACAAAGTATTCTCATCTGATTTCAAAGGTTTTGATTTTAAGGTGAGTCTAAACGGAGAAGAAAAGAGTTTTTCTTACAAGCCCGGATCCTCCGAGGACTTGAAAAAGGCAAACTCTAGCCCTATGAACATGATCTCTAAGTTCCTCGAACAGGATGGAACGATTAAGGATGCGTATGGCTATCACAAAGCGCTTTCTGTAGGAATGAACCCCGAGAAGTTCGCGCAGTTTTTCTTTGAGCAGGGAGTTGCAAGTGCCATCGAAGATTACGATAAGAGCACAAAAAACATCTCCATAGCG
>Ga0208645_1000255_pt1 | contig 65893 bp, 61 predicted proteins | sample VirMetDEL_Sep_01_FD_184519 | JGI IMG/M metagenome (GOLD analysis project Ga0208645, IMG submission 184519) | Aqueous microbial communities from the Delaware River and Bay under freshwater to marine salinity gradient to study organic matter... | ecosystem: Environmental > Aquatic > Marine >... | reverse complement strand
TTCTTGACGACCATAGAGCATTGGAACCACCTGATCCCATCCCGAACTCAGCAGTGAAACGATGCATCGCCGATGGTAGTGTGGGGTTTCCCCATGTGAGAGTAGGTCATCGTCAAGATTAAATTCCAGAACCCCTGTTTGCTCACGCAGACAGGGGTTTTGTTTTGGGCGGTCGGAAAGGGCCACTGAATCTGTAGACACTCGATGTCCGGTTTTGGGCCGAAAGCAGCCCCTTTCTCGACAAACAGGTCTACCATGCCAGCCCGGCAGTGGTCCACGCGCTACCGTCCATTTTTCATAAAGGCTTCGCAATGACCATCGACCAAATCTCCCTTCCCAAAGGTGTCGGCCCTCACGCCTCCAAACTCCTCGACGCCATCACCGGTGCCTCCACCCACGAAGAACTCAACCGTGCCGGCGGCAAAGCCGAAGGTTTTGTCTTGGGCCTCGAGTCCACCAAAGCCATCAAGAGCCAAATCGCCGAGTCGTTGTATGTGGCTTACGACGACGCGGCGAGCAATCGCGCGAGTGAGTTGAAGGGCTAGTCGTCAGCCGCCGAGGTCTTCGGACAGGTCAAGCAGCAAGGCGCGGTGGACGTGTTACAGGGCAAGACTCAATAACCATCCGAGTGCGCCGCTTCCGACAACCACCAGCCACGGTGGCAGCTTCCACACCATCAACGCCACCAGGCCGACCAGGGCCAGGCCGAAATCCCGTGCGCTGAAGATCGCACTGGTCCATACCGGCTGGTACAGCGCCGCCAGCAACAGCCCCACCACCGCTGCGTTCACGCCCGCAAGGGCGGCCTGGGTGCGCGGGCTGCGGCGCAGGCTTTCCCAGAAGGGCAGTGCGCCCAGCACCAGTAAAAACGACGGGGCGAAGATGGCCAGCAGGCAGAGCAGGCCGCCGAGCCAGCCGCTCGGGGCCTGGCTCATCGACGCGCCGAGGAACGCGGCGAAGGTGAACAAGGGGCCGGGCATGGCCTGGGCGGCGCCATAGCCGGCGAGGAAGACATCGTTGTTCACCCAGCCGGTGGGCACGACTTCGGCCTGCAGCAGTGGCAGCACCACGTGGCCGCCGCCGAACACCAGCGAGCCGCTGCGGTAGAACGCGTCGATCATCGCCAGGCCCTGATTGGGGATCAGTTGGGCCAGGATCGGCAGGCCGGCCAACACCAGCACAAACAGCGACAACCACATCGCCCCCGCGCGGCGGCTGAGCGTCACGGGTAATGCATCGTGCGCGGCCGGTGGCGTGGGCTTGAACAGCAGCAGGCCCGCCAGCGCCGCCGCGCTGATCACGGCGACCTGGCCCCACGCCGAGGTTTGCAGCAGGGCCACGCACGCCGCGATCAGCATCACGGTGATGCGCGCGGCGTCGCTACACAGATTGCGCGCCATGCCCCACACGGCTTGGGCGACCACGGCGACGGCCACCACCTTAAGGCCATGCAGCGCACCCGGCGGGAGCGCCGTGCTGTGCTGGGCAATGCCCAAGGCGAACAGGATCAGCACAACGGCCGACGGCAGCGTAAACCCCAACCATGCCGCCAGCGCCCCACCGTAGCCAGCCCGCGACAGGCCCAGCGCGATACCTACCTGGCTGCTGGCCGGGCCGGGCAGGAATTGGCACAGCGCGACCAAATCCCCATAACTGCGCTCGCTCAGCCAGCGGCGCCGGGTGACGAACTCGTCGCGAAAGTAACCCAGGTGTGCGACGGGGCCGCCGAAGGAGGTGAGCCCCAAGCGCAGGAAAATCAGAAACACCGACCAGGAGCTGGCGGGGCGATCAGTCGGGGAATGGGCCAAGGTCGGCGTCTCGGTGAGGGCAATAGGGGAGCGGTGTGTCGAGGCACCTTAGCGAATTTTGATGACGTGAAGAAGAGGCCGTTACGTGAAAGCGTAACCCGCGTTGTTGTACTGTTGGCTCCCCAGGACAGGTGCCCACTGCAAAGGATTGAACATGACATTGACCGTCGAAACCTTTCTCGAGTTGGCCATGGCCAACCCCATCAACGCCGAGATCACCGCGCGCCTGCCGGCCCTTGGTGTGAACCAGTGCATGCTGACCGCGGGCTGTCTGTTCCAGGCTGTTTGGAATCATCAGTCGAATCTGCCTGCTGACCAGGGGGTAAAGGACTACGACGTTTTTTACTTCGACCCGGACCTTTCCTGGGAGGCCGAAGACGCGGTCATTCGCGCTGCACAGCGGCTGTTCGAGGATTTGGATGTAGAAATTGAAGTGAAGAATCAGGCGCGCGTTCACCTTTGGTATGGCCAGCGGTTTGGCCGACCGTATCCGCAGCTGCACTCCGCGCGCGCCGGGATTGATCGTTACCTGGTGGCCGGGACGTGCATTGGGCTGGATGTGGCGACGGGCGAGGTGTATGCGCCGTTTGGTTTGACTGATATGGAGCAGGGCCTGCTCAGGATCAACCCGATCAATCCTGAGCCGGAGTTGTTTGCGCAGAAGGCGCGCAGCTATCAGGCGCGGTGGCCTTGGCTGAGGATTGTCGAGGATTAGCCCAGCGCGCGCGGCCGTTCGGCAGGTGCTGCGCGCTGATCCCATCGCCGCCTCGCCGGGCTCGACAGCGCCGACATTTGAACGGTGTTGCCGTTAAGCGCGCAGTCGCAGAATCTGCGCCCCGTCAAACGGGTCCGTCAGGTAGTGCGCCTGCACCCCGAAGGTGTCCTGCAGCCGCTGCGGCGTCAGCACGTCCTGCGGCTTGCCCAGCGCCACCAAACGCCCGCGGTCCAGCACGGCCAGGCGATCACAGGTCAGTGCCTGGTTGAGATCGTGCAGGGCGATCAGGGTCGTCACGGGTAACGCCTGCACGCCCTTGAGAATCGACAGTTGATGCTGAATATCCAGGTGGTTGGTCGGCTCATCCAACACCAGAATCTGTGGCCGTTGCGCCAGGGCGCGGGCGATGTGTACGCGTTGGCGCTCACCGCCGGAGAGGCTGCGCCAGGCGCGGTTGCTCAAGTGCATGGCGTCCACGTCGTGCAGCGCCTGGCGCACGATGCGGTCGTCTGCCTCGGACCACGGGCTCAGCGCTGACAGCCACGGGGTGCGGCCCAATGCGACAGCGTCGAACACGCGAATGGCGTCGTCGGTGTCGGCCTGTTGTTCCACCACGGCCAGACGTTGTGCCACGGTGCGGCGGGGCAGCTCGCCCAGGCGCTCGCCACCCAGGCGTACTTCGCCATGAGCGGGGGTACGCAACCCGGCCAACAGTTTGAGCAAGGTGGATTTACCCGAGCCGTTCGGGCCGACGATCCCGAGGGTTTCGCCGAGCGTCACCTCCAGGTGGATATCCCGCAGCAACTCGGCTTCCCGCACCTTGAAGCCCAGCCCGCTGCAGCTCAATACCGGCGCACTCATCGAGGGTTTCTCCGGCCGATCAGAATCAGTGCAAACACCGGCGCGCCGACCAGCGCAGTGACCACGCCGACCGGAATCACCTGGCCCTTGATCAAGGTGCGCGACAGCACATCCGCCGCGATCAGAAACAGCGCGCCGCCCAATGCGCTGGCCGGCAACAGGCGCGAGTGCCCGGTGCCGAGCAGCAGGCGCGCGGCATGGGGAATCACCAGCCCGACAAAACCAATGGAGCCGACAATCGACACCATCACCGCCGTGACCAATGCCGCGCAGCCCACCAGCACCCATTGCACGCGGCGTACCGGGATGCCGAGGGAGGCCGCCGAGTCGCGCCCGAAGGTGAACGCATCCAGCGCCCGACGATGCCACAGGCACACCGCCAACCCGGCGACCGCCACCGGCACCGCCAGCCACACCGACGGCCAACGCACGCCGCTGAGGTTGCCCAGCAGCCAGAACAGAATGCCGCGCGCCTGTTCGGAGCTGGCCGACTTGGTGATCAGGAACGCGGTGAGCGCATTGAACAACTGCGAGCCGGCAATGCCTGCGAGGATGATCTGCCCGGTGCCGCTGGACGAACCGCTGGCCCGTGCGAGCAATACCACCAGCGCAAACGCCGCCATCGCCCCGCCGAACGCACCGACCGACAGCGAAACCAAGCCGCCGCCGACGCCCATCAGCACCACCAGGACTGCGCCGGTCGAAGCGCCGGCGCTGATGCCCAGCAGGTAAGGATCGGCCAGGGGGTTGCGCAACAACGACTGCAAAATCACCCCGCAGGTGGCCAGCCCGGCCCCGCATGCGGCGGCGACCAGGGCGCGGGTCAGGCGGTAGTTCCACACCACGCCTTCATCGATCGGGTCCAGTACGTAGCCGGCCGCCCACAGTTTGTTGGCGAGTACCTGCAACACCACCTGCGGCGCGATGGCGGTTTCGCCGATGGCCACGCCGGCGAGCACGGCGATCAGTAGCAATGCCAGGGCGAGTAGGGTTCGTATCATCTCGGCAGGTCGTAGCCGTCGATGGCCGCAGCCAGTTGTTCAAGACCCTCGAAGGTCCGCACGCTGGCCTGCAGGGCCATGGCGTCGAGGATGATGATGCGGTTGTGTTTCACCGCGTCCATGTTGCGCGTCACCGGGTCGCTGCGCAGGAAGGCGAGCTTCTGTGCATGATCGTCGGCCGGGTAGCGGCGGCGGTCCATGCGGGCGATCACCAGCACGGTGGGGTTGGCCTTGGCGATGGTTTCCCAGCCGACGGCGGGCCATTCCTCATCGGACTGCACCACGTTGCGCAGGCCGAGCGTTTGCAGCATGAATTCGGGGACACCCTTGTGACCGGCCACGTAGGGATCGCTGGCCATCTCGGCGCTGGAAAACCACACCAGCGCGCTGGCCTGCTTGAGCCCCTTGCCTTGCACGGTGGCGACGGACTTGGCCAGGCGTGCCTTGAGTTCATCGTTGAGTTGCTGGCCGCGATCCTGCACGTCGAAAATCTCCGCCAACTGGCGGATGCCCTTGTAGATCGTGTCGATGCGGAACGGCTCCAGCCGCGTGCCGTCGGCGCCCACCCGGTTGTTCTTGGCTTCGCAGTCGGAGGGCAGCAGGTAGGTGGGGATCTTCAACTCATGAAACTGCTCGCGGGTGCCCACCACGCCTTGCGGGCCGACCACCCATTCCAGCTCGGCCGCCACCAGTTGCGGGCGCTTGGCGATCACCGACTCGAAGCTCGGTTCGTTATTGGCCAGGCGTTCGATGCCGTCGTTCAGCGCCTTGAACTGTGGCAGCACGTTGTTGAACCACAGCGACGTGCCGACCACTCTATCGCCCACGCCGAGGGCATAGAGCATTTCGGTGGCGGCCTGGCCGATGGTCACGGCGCGGGCGGGCGCTTGCGCGAAGGTCAGGCTGCTGCCGCAGTTCTCCACCGTCAGCGGGTACTGAGTGGGGGCCGCTTGGGCCAGGGCACACAGGCCCAGGCCGGTGAGCAGGGCGGTAACGCGTGGCAGCATTGGGCAATCTCCTTGGAGCCGTACCTGGAACAGGGGGGGTACGGTTCGGAAACACGCCCTCGACCGCTGCGGGTGAGGCAGGCAAGGATGTCCTTCCCGGACACCCCGCCGGTTAGTGATTTTGCTGGGCCGGCAGGTCTCCTGACTGATGCGTCGTCGCCACGCTCCAGCCTTCCCGGACGGGGTCCAGTGGCAGTGGGGGAGCGGGCTCGGCATCTACAGTTGCGGGGGCAGTTCCGATTGGCGCGGTGTACCGCGCTTCGGATTCCCTATTAGTCCCGTTTGGGAACCGGCGCGGTATGGTAGTCGATCACGGCGGGGCGATATAGCCTTAGGTCGCCCGGTTACAGACGAATATCTTCAGGGCCCTGGATCAGCGCTTCAATTCGCGTCCCCGTGGCGCGCTCTTCATTGCTGAAACCATCGTAGTCGGCCAGGTTGGCGAAGCGGATACCGGTCAAGCGTTCGATCTGAATCACGCTGCGCTGGTAGGTTCTGAGCTGGCCGAACATGAGGTCGAGCTGACCCAGCTCGCGGTTTTGGTCGATCATGTAGGCGCTGGCGCAGGGCTTGCCGTCGTCGCTGAGGTAGGCGACCACTTTCCAGAATGCTTTGGGGATTTTAACGCCCCGGTAGACGCGGTCGTCGTCCGCCAACACCGGGCCGGTAAACACCGTGGCCCGGGCTTTCCAGCGTTGAGTGTTATCGAGAATGTAGTCCTCGAGTTCCAGCCAGGTCTTCTGGTTGAACCCGCTCATCTGCGGTGAGCAGTTGGTGAAGTGGAAGGTGTCGGCATTGGCGGTGTTGGCCGCGTCACCCCAGTTGGGGTCCTGTCGGCGCACCAGATGACCGCGGTCCAGGCCATTGTCGGTGTAGAGCGCATCACCCACCTGTGCGCTGATGGGCAGGCGGCCGTCGTAGGCCCAGGCGTCGTTGCTGCGGATGATATCCACATGCTGTGCGCCATCGATATTGGCGCCCACGTAGAGTGCCAGTCGCCTCGAGCGCGACATGGTCACTGAGAAATGCGTGTAGTCCAGGCGCAGCGGCTGTACGTCAGCCAGCAGGGCTTCATCCACCGTGGGCCATGGCACCACGAAGCGGTCGAGAAACGCTTCAGCGTAGCCGCGCCGGTCCTGCAGGTCCTTGGCCGCGGTGACACGCGCAGTCGCCGCCCTGGCCTCCATGAGGCTGGGGCCGGCCGCGAGCAACGGGCGCAGGTCGGCGAGCCGGGGGCGGTGCGAAAGGTCGATTTTGGTGGCGCGTGGGGGCATTGTAAGTTCCTCGCAGTCCTCGGATTAACACTACTGCAGCATAGCTTCATGACAATTTGGCCCAAGCCGCCACGGCAGGACTATTCTTGAACGGTTACCCGGACGTTCACCCCACGCCAAAATGGAGCCAGCCAATGTGTGTTCGCCAGCATCGCAACCCGATTTTCTGCCTGATCCCGCCATACATGCTCGACCAGATCGCCCGCAACGGCGATAAAGCGCAACGGGAAGTCGCGTTACGCACACGCGCCAAAGACAGCACGTTCCGTTCGTTGCGCATGGTTGCCGTACCCGCCAAAGGGGCCGCCCACATGGCCCTGCCCATGGGCGCCGAAAAACGGCGTTCGATCTACAGCGCCGAGGGCGCCGATAGCCTGCCGGGCAAGTTGATCCGTGGCGAAGGGCAACCCGTCAGTGGTGATGTGGCGGTGGACGAGGCCTACGATGGGTTGGGCGCCACATTCGATTTTTTCGATCAGGTCTTCGACCGCAACTCCATAGACGACGCCGGTATGGCGCTGGACGCGACCGTTCATTTTGGCCAGAACTACAACAATGCATTCTGGAACTCGAGCCAGATGGTGTTTGGTGATGGCGATCAGCAGCTATTCAACCGGTTCACGATAGCCCTTGATGTCATTGGCCATGAGTTGGCCCACGGTGTGACCGAGGATGAGGCCAAGCTGATGTATTTCAATCAATCCGGTGCGTTGAACGAGTCGCTGTCCGACGTGTTCGGCTCACTGATCAAGCAGTACGCGCTGCAGCAAACGGCGCAAGATGCGGATTGGTTGATCGGCAAAGGGTTGTTTACCAAGAAAATCAAAGGCACTGCGTTGCGCTCGATGAAAGCGCCGGGCACCGCGTTCGATGACAAGCTGCTGGGCAAGGACCCTCAGCCGGGGCATATGGACGATTTCGTGCAGACCTATGAGGACAACGGCGGGGTGCATATCAATTCCGGTATTCCCAACCATGCGTTCTATCAGGTAGCCACGAAGATCGGCGGGTTTGCCTGGGAGCGCGCAGGGCGTATCTGGTATGACGCGTTACGCGATGCGCGGTTGCGGCCGAACGCGGGGTTTCTGCGTTTCGCGCGCATCACCTACGACATTGCCGGTCGGCTGTACGGTGCTGGCAAGGCCGAGCACAAGGCGGTGAAGGAAGGCTGGAAAGCAGTGGGCATTAACGTCTGACAACCCGCCTGGGCGGTGAGGAACAGCCATGCAAATTTCGATCAAGGAAATTGGGGGACCCGCGTTTTTCCCGGGCCTGGCCCGACCGAACACCGTGGAACTGGAGACGCTGCCCGAGGCGGACCAGCAAGAGTTGCGGCAACTGATCGAGGCTTCACACTTCTTTCAGTTGCCGCAAAGCACCGCGCCGGAACCCGGTAATCCAGGCCAGGTGCATTACACCCTGACCGTGACCGAAGGTGAACGCGAGCACACGGTGTGTGTGCTCGCGCCAGTGAAGTCAGAGGCGCTGGACGGGCTGGTGCAGTGCGTGCGCCGGCATATCCGCTGCTGAGCCTGCTGCGCAGCCCCGCGGGATCACGCTCCCTTGCCGCAGGGGTTGCTTTGGATTATTTGCGATCCAGCCACACCGTCTGCGCATTGCAGAATTCCCGCACGCCAAAGTGCGACAACTCTCGCCCAAAGCCGCTTTTCTTCACGCCGCCAAACGCCACCCGCGGGTCGGACACGCTGAAGGCGTTGACGAAGATCCCGCCGGTTTCCAGCTGGTCGGCGATCTCGCGTGCTTTCGCCGAGTCGCGGGTGAAGATGCTCGCGGTCAGGCCGAACTCGCTGTCGTTGGCCAGGGCCACGGCGTGATCGGCGTCGCGGGCGCTGATGATGGAGGCGACGGGGCCGAACAGCTCTTGTTTGAACGAGGTCATCTGGTCGGTGACGTCGGCCAGTACGGTCGGTGCGTAGTAGTTGCCGGCGCCGGGCACTTTGTCGCCGCCCAGCAGCAGGGTCGCGCCTTCTGCCAGGGTCGCCTGGACCTGGCCGTGCAGTTCGTCGCGCAGGTCGAAGCGGGCCATCGGGCCGACGTAGGTGTGGGTCGAGGTCGGGTCGCCCATCACCAGTTGGCGGCTGGCTTCGACGAACTTGGCGGTGAAGGCGTCCACCACGCCGGCTTCGATGATCAGGCGCTTGGCCGCGGCGCAGACTTGGCCGCTGTTCTGGAAACGGCCGATCACCGCGGCCTGGACGGCGGCGTCGAGGTCGGCGTCGTTGAGCACGATGAACGGGTCGCAGCCGCCCAGTTCGAGCACGCATTTCTTCAGCGCGGCACCGGCCTGGGCGCCGATGGCCATACCGGCGCGCACGCTGCCGGTGAGGGTGACGGCGGCGATGCGTGGGTCGGCGATGGCTTTGGAAACGCCGTCCTGGGTCACGTTGAGCACTTCGAACAGGCCTTCGGCAAAGCCGGCTTTGTGGAACGCCGCTTTCATCAGGTAGGCGCTGCCCATCACGTTCGGTGCGTGTTTGAGCACGTAAGTGTTGCCGGCGAGCAGCGTCGGCACGGCGCCGCGCAGGACTTGCCAGACCGGGAAGTTCCACGGCATCACCGCGAGGATCGGGCCCAGCGGGCGGTATTCGATGTGCGCGCTGCCGTTGTCCACCAGCGTCGGTTCCGCGGCGAGCATGGCTGGACCGTGGGCGGCGTACCATTCGCTGAGTTGCGCACATTTCTCGATTTCGGCGCGGGCCTGGGTGATGGGTTTGCCCATTTCCAGGGTGATCATCTGCGCCATGGCTTCGGCTTGCTCACGCAGCACGCCGGCCAGGGCCTGCAACCGCTCTGCGCGCTGGCTGAGCGGCTGGCGGCGCCAGGTGCGGAAAGCGGCGGTCGCACGGTTGAGGGTGGCGTCCAGCTTGCTCTCGTTTTCATACGGGTAACTGCCGACCGTTTCGCCGGTGGCGGGGTTGATCGAGAGGGCGTGGGTCTGGTGAGCGATAGCGTTCATGGCACCGTCCTGCTGAAGGTTTGGATTGGAATCAGCGTAAGGGGCTATATCTTTTCTGGAAAGTGAATAATATTAAGCGATACGTTCACGATTGGAGAATGATTTGGACCTGGTGCAGCTGGAAATCTTCAAGGCCGTTGCCGAGCAAGGCAGCATCAGCGCCGCCGCGCAGTTGATTCATCGGGTGCCGTCCAACCTGACCACGCGCATCAAGCAACTGGAGCAGGATCTTGGCGTGGCGCTGTTTATCCGCGAGAAGAGCCGCCTGCGTCTGTCCCCGGCCGGGTGGAATTTCCTCGGCTATGCGCGGCGTATTCTCGACCTGGTACAGGAAGCCCGTGCCACGGTGGCGGGCGAGGAGCCCCAGGGCGCGTTTGCCCTCGGTTCGCTGGAAAGCACCGCAGCGGTGCGTATTCCCGCACTGCTGGCGGCATATAACCAGAAGCACGCCAAGGTCGAGCTGGACCTGAGTACCGGGCCCTCGGGCACGATGATCGAAGGCGTGTTGTCGGGGCGTCTGGCGGCGGCATTCGTCGATGGACCGGTGTTGCATGCCACCCTGGAGGGCCTGGCGGTGTTCGAGGAGGAGATGGTGGTGATTGCACCGCTGCATCACGCGCCGATCACCCGCGGGCAGGATGTGAACGGGGAAAGCATCTATACCTTTCGCTCCAACTGTTCGTACCGCCACCACTTCGAGCGCTGGTTCGCACAGGACGGCGCGGTGCCGGGGCGGATTTTCGAGATGGAGTCCTACCACGGCATGCTTGCCTGCGTCAGCGCCGGGGCCGGCCTGGCGCTGATGCCGCGCAGCATGTTGGAAAGCATGCCGGGGTTTACCACGGTGAGTGTGTGGCCGCTGACGGACAGTTTCCGCGTCTTGCACACTTGGTTGATCTGGCGCCGAGGCACGGTGTCGCAGAGCCTGAACAGCTTCGTAAGGTTACTGGAGGAACGCGTCCTGGCAACCCCATAAAACCAATGTGGGAGGGGGCTTGCCCCTCCCACCTTTCAATCATCATCAGCCGCCGAATTGCAGGGTACCCATCGCCAATTTGGCCATTATCGCTGTCGCACCCAATTGCACGAGCCACAGGGCCAACCCGCCGAGGAATACGCCGAGGGCCACTTGCAAGACCAGGCTTTTCTGGCGCTTGGCTTGCGGCGCGCGCGGGGTGAAGTGGTCCAGTTCGTCGCGGTCGGCACGCAGGTCCAGGTCGTCGTTTCTCATAGGGCTCTCACAGCAAAGGGGCAGTCGGGGTTCAGTCTAGGGGAGCAGGGCGTTTTCTGACAGGCATTAAAAAGGGAAGCCGTAGCTTCCCTTCGTTCAGCGCCGCCAGGTTTATAGAACCTGAACAATCGCCTTCGTTACCGCACCAATGTTCGACTGGTTCAACGCGGCCACACAGATACGCCCGGTGTCCAGCGCGTAGATGCCAAACTCGGTGCGCAGACGGGTGACTTGCTCAACGGTGAGGCCGGAGTAGGAGAACATCCCACGCTGGCGACCGACGAAGCTGAAGTCGTGGCCCGGCGCAGCCTTGGCCAGTTCGGCGACCATCTGCTCGCGCATGCCACGGATGCGCAGGCGCATCTCCGCCAGCTCGGCTTCCCACTGGGCGCGCAGCTCAGGGTTGTTCAGCACTGCGGCCACGACCGCCGCGCCGTGGGTCGGCGGGTTGGAGTAGTTGGTGCGGATCACACGCTTGACCTGGGACAGGATGCGCGCGCTTTCTTCCTTGGATTCGCTGACGATCGACAGCGCGCCCACGCGTTCGCCGTACAGGGAGAACGACTTGGAGAACGAGCTCGATACAAAGAACGTCAGGCCCGATTCCGCGAACAGGCGCACCGCGGCGGCGTCTTCGTAAATGCCATCACCAAAACCCTGGTAGGCCATGTCGAGGAACGGCACCAGGTTTTTCGCCTTGACCACGTCCAGAACTTGTTGCCAGTCGGCCGGGCTCAGGTCGACGCCGGTCGGGTTATGGCAGCAGGCGTGCAGCACCACGATCGATTGCGGCGGCAGGGCGTTGAGGTCGGCGAGCAGGCCGGCACGGTTCACGTCGTGGGTGGCGGCGTCGTAGTAGCGGTAGGTCTGCACCGGGAAGCCGGCTTTTTCGAACAGCGCCTGGTGGTTTTCCCAGCTTGGGTCGCTGATGGCAACCACGGCATTGGGCAGCAGTTGCTTGAGGAAGTCTGCACCGATCTTCAGCGCGCCGGTGCCGCCGACCGCTTGTGCGGTAATCACACGGCCAGCGCTCAGCAGCGGCGAGTCAGCGCCAAACAGCAGCTTTTGCACAGCCTGGTCGTAGGCCACGATCCCGTCGATCGGCAGGTAGCCACGGGCGGCGTGTTGCGCCACGCGAATGGCTTCCGCTTCGGCAACGGCACGCAAGAGTGGAATCTTCCCCTCCTCGTTGCAGTAAACGCCCACGCCAAGGTTGACCTTGGTGGTTCGTGTATCGGCGTTGAATGCTTCGTTGAGGCCCAGGATTGGATCGCGTGGTGCCATTTCGACAGCGGAGAACAGGCTCATTTTTGCGGCAGCTCTTTGGGGGAAAGGAGGGACGTGTCGCGCTCCAGCCGAATGCACTAGAGCGGTGCACAAACGGGGAGCTAGTATAGAGGCCATCACGGTCAAGGGCGACAACCGAAACGGCTTTTCGGCCAAGTTTTTCGGTTTATTTACCGACCGTCAGTCTTAATCCAACCTTGAGCGTAGACGGCAGGTCGGACGATTGCCTTGAAACCCGGCACATTCGTCACCACTTCTACAGCTATCATGGTTTTTTCCTGCAACCTGCGATGAAAATTCGCGGGTCGCTGAGCTTTTTTCGTCCTTGGTGGAGTGCAGCCGGGGGTGACTTGAAAGAGGTACGTTATGTCGGATTTCCAGCTCGTCACCCGCTTTGAACCCGCCGGCGATCAACCCGAAGCGATTCGCCAGATGGTCGAAGGCATCGAAGCGGGCCTGTCGCACCAGACGCTGCTCGGGGTGACCGGTTCGGGCAAGACGTTCAGCATCGCCAACGTGATCGCGCAGATCAACCGCCCGACCCTGGTACTGGCACCGAACAAAACCCTGGCCGCGCAGTTGTATGGCGAGTTCAAGGCGTTCTTCCCGAACAACGCGGTGGAGTACTTCGTTTCCTACTACGACTACTACCAGCCCGAAGCCTATGTGCCGTCCTCCGATACCTTTATCGAGAAGGACGCATCGATCAACGACCACATCGAGCAGATGCGTCTGTCAGCGACCAAGGCGCTGCTGGAGCGCAAGGACGCGATCATCGTCACCACGGTGTCGTGCATCTACGGTCTCGGCAGCCCGGAAACCTATCTGAAGATGGTGCTGCACGTCGACCGTGGCGACAAACTCGACCAGCGCGAACTGCTGCGTCGGCTGACGAGCTTGCAATACACGCGCAACGACATGGACTTCGCTCGCGCCACCTTCCGCGTGCGCGGCGATGTGATCGACATCTACCCGGCGGAGTCCGACCTGGAAGCGATCCGCATCGAGCTGTTCGACGATGAAGTCGAGAGCCTGTCGGCGTTCGACCCGTTGACCGGCGAAGTGATCCGCAAACTGCCGCGTTTCACCTTCTACCCCAAAAGCCACTACGTCACGCCGCGCGAAACCCTGATGGGCGCCGTCGAGGGCATCAAGGTCGAGCTGGCCGAGCGCCTGGAATACCTGCGCGCCAACAACAAGCTGGTGGAAGCCCAGCGCCTGGAACAACGCACCCGTTTCGACCTGGAGATGATCCTGGAACTGGGTTACTGCAACGGCATCGAAAACTACTCGCGCTACCTCTCGGGCCGTGAATCCGGAGCGCCGCCGCCGACGCTCTACGACTACCTGCCGGACGACGCGCTGCTGGTGATCGACGAATCCCACGTCAGCGTGCCGCAAGTCGGCGCGATGTATAAGGGCGACCGTTCGCGCAAGGAAACCCTGGTGGAATACGGCTTCCGCCTGCCGTCGGCGCTGGACAACCGGCCGATGCGCTTCGACGAATGGGAACGCATCAGCCCGCAGACCATCTTCGTCTCGGCGACGCCCGGCAATTATGAGGCTGAGCATGCGGGGCGCGTGATCGAGCAACTGGTGCGCCCGACCGGCCTGGTCGACCCGCAGATCGAAATCCGCCCGGCGTTGACCCAGGTCGACGACCTGCTCTCGGAAATCAGCAAGCGCGTGGCTCTGGAAGAGCGGGTGCTGGTCACCACGCTGACCAAGCGCATGTCCGAAGACTTGACCGACTACCTGGCCGACCACGGCGTGCGCGTGCGCTACCTGCACTCGGACATCGACACCGTGGAGCGCGTGGAGATCATCCGCGACCTGCGCCTGGGCACCTTCGATGTGCTGGTGGGGATCAACCTGCTGCGCGAAGGCCTGGACATGCCGGAAGTGTCGCTGGTGGCGATTCTGGACGCGGACAAGGAGGGCTTCCTGCGCTCCGAGCGTTCGCTGATCCAGACCATCGGCCGTGCGGCGCGTAACCTCAATGGCCGGGCGATTCTCTACGCCGACCGCATCACCGGCTCCATGGAGCGGGCGATTGGCGAGACCGAGCGCCGTCGCGACAAGCAGATCGCCTTCAACCTGGCGAACGGCATCACGCCCAAAGGCGTGTTCAAGGACGTCGCCGATATCATGGAAGGCGCCACCGTGCCCGGCTCGCGCAGCAAGAAGCGCAAAGGCATGGCCAAGGCCGCCGAGGAAAGCGCCAAGTACGAAAACGAACTGCGCTCGCCGAGCGAGATCGCCAAGCGTATCCGCCAGTTGGAAGAGAAAATGTACCAGCTGGCGCGGGATCTGGAGTTCGAAGCGGCGGCGCAAACCCGCGATGAAATCGGCAAGTTACGTGAGCGCCTGTTGGCGGTTTGATCGGTGGTGGCGGTACTGGCCTCATCGGGGGCAAGCCCCCTCCCACATTTGACCGCATTTCAACGTTGGAACCCGATCAAGTGTGGGAGGGAGCTTGCTCCCGATAGGCGAGAAAATGTACCAGCTGGCGCGGGATCTGGAGTTCGAAGCGGCGGCGCAAACCCGCGATGAAATCGGCAAGTTACGTGAGCGCCTGTTGGCGGTTTGATCGGTGGTGGCGGTACTGGCCTCATCGGGGGCAAGCCCCCTCCCACATTTGACCGCATTTCAACGTTGGAACCCGATCAAGTGTGGGAGGGAGCTTGCTCCCGATAGGCGCGACACGGCCTCAATGACTCCCCCCAGCCTTAAGCCCCGCCGGCAACGTCTTGGTCAACAAGATCGCGAGCATGCTTACGCCCAACGCGAACCCCACGCAGTGAAACGCATCGTTGTAGGCCATGATCTGCGCCTGCTGGTGCGTAATCTCACTGAGTTTGCCCAGCGCCGCCGTCGGGTTGCCGAACTGTTCCGTCAGCGTCGCCAGCCGCTCCGCCACCTGCGGGTTGGTCGGCACGATCGCTTCGCGTAAATAATCGAAATAGGTCTTGGTGCGCGCATCCAGCAAGGTCGCCAGCAGCGCGATACCGATGGCGCCGCCGAGGTTGCGCAGGATGTTGAACAGGCTGGAAGCCGACCCGGCGTCCTGCGGCAGGATGTAGGCCGTGGCGATCAGCGAGATGGTCACCATGATCAACGGCTGCCCGAGGGCGCGGATGATCTGGATCTGGTTGAACTGGCTGCCGGCAAAGTCCGGGTTGAGTACCCCCGAGGAAAAACTCGCCAGGCCGAACAGCCCGAAGCCTACGGCGCACAGCCATTTGGGCGACACGTATTTCATCAGCTTGGGCACCAGCGGGATCAGGAACAGCTGCGGAATGCCCATCCACATGATCACTTCGCCGATCTGCAGCGCGTTGTAGTTCTGGATCTGCGCCAGGTACAACGGCAACAGATAGATCGAGCCATACAAGCCGACGCCCATCCCCAGGCTGGAAATACTCGACAGGCCGAAGTTGCGATTGGCCAGGATGCCAAGGTTGATCAGCGGGTTGGGTTTGGACAGCTGCACGATCACGAAGGTGATCAGGCTCAGCAGGGCGATGCTGCCCAGGCTGACGATCAGGTTCGACTCGAGCCAGTCCTTGCGGTGGCCTTCTTCCAGAAACACCTGCAAACAGCCCAAGCCGATGGCGAGGCTGACGATGCCGGCGTAGTCGGTGCTTTTGAGCAACTCCCAGTGGGGCGCCTTTTTTTCCAGGCCGTAGAGCAGCCCGGCGATCATCAGCAGCCCGGGCGGCACGTTGATGTAGAAGATGTATTCCCAGCCCCAGTTTTCCGTGAGCCAGCCGCCGATGGTCGGGCCGATGGACGGCGCGAAGGTGGCGGTCATGGCAAACATCGCCATGCCTTTGGCGCGGTGGTGCTCGGGCAGCTTGATCAGGGTCAGGGTAAACGCCAGCGGGATCAGCGCGCCGCCGGTAAACCCCTGCAGGGCGCGGAACACGATCATGCTTTCCAGGCTCCAGGCCATGGAGCACATCAGCGAGGCGATCAGGAACCCCACCGACACCCACACCGCCAGGCGCCGTGCCGAGAGCAACTGCACCAGCCAGGCGGTAAGGGGGATCATGATGATTTCGGCCACAAGGTAGGAGGTGGAAATCCACGAGCCTTCTTCCAGGGTGGCCGACAGCGCGCCCTGGATGTCCTTGAGGGACGAGTTGGTGATCTGGATGTCGAGCACCGCCATGAAGGCGCCGAGCATCACGCTCATCACCGCGATCCAGTCGCGCCGGGTCGGTTCGCCGACCGGGCGCAGCAGTTGATCACCGGCCATCAGGCTGATCTTTGATGTTCACTTTGACGGTGACGGACATGCCGGGGCGGATCTTGCCCTTCAGCGGGTTATCCGCAGCAAACGTAAGTTTCACCGGAATCCGTTGAACGACTTTGGTGAAGTTGCCGGTGGCATTGTCCGGCGGCAATAGGCTGAACTGCGCCCCGGAGGCCGCGAACAGGCTGTCGACCCGCGCCTCGATCGGCGTATCGCCGTAAGCATCGAACGTCAGCTCGGCCTTTTGCCCAGGCTGCATGTGGCCGATCTGGGTTTCTTTGAAGTTGGCCTGAATCCAGATGTCCTGGTCGGGGACGATCGACAGCAGGTAGGCGCCGGCCTGTACGTATTGGCCGTTGCGCGCGGCGCGTTGGCCGACCAGGCCGCTGATGGGCGCGTGGATTTCGCTGCGGGTCAGGTTCAGCTCGGCCTGGGCCAGGTCGGTTCTGGCATTGGCGATCAGCGCGTCGAGGCGCTTGATCTCGGCATTCAGCGCGTTGACCTGCTGGCGCTGCCCCTGCAGGTCGGCCTGGGCCATGGCCACTTGGGAGCGGGCGATATGGTTGTCGGCGGAGAGGGTGGTCACCCGTTCTTCCGAGACGTAGCCGGGTTTGCGCAGGGTTTGGGCGCGGGACAGGTCGATCTGCGAGCGGCCCAGGCTGGCCTGGCTGGACGCGACTTTGGCTTCGCCGGCGGCGATCAGGCTGGCTTGCTGGGTCAACTTGCTCTGCGCCTGGGTGCGCTCGGCTTCGCGCATGGCGAGGGCGGCGTTGGCGCGGTCCACGGCGAGGTGGAAGTCGTCGTCTTCAAGCCTCACCAGCAACTGGCCTTGTTGCACGTGTTCGTTGTCGCCCACCAGCACCTCGACAATCCGCGCGCCGAGCTGGCTGGAGACACGGGTGATCTCACCCTGCACGTAGGCGTTGTCGGTGCTTTCGTAGAAGCGGCCCCTGAGGAACCAATGGGCGAAGAAACCCAGGGCGATCAGGCTCACGATCAATACGAAGATAAGCAGGCGGCGTTTCAGTGGGGCAGGCATGGGCGCGGAGTCTGTAACAAGAGGTAATGGAATATAACCAGCCAGCCAGCTGGCAAATAGCTATGGCGAGTCTCCAGGCTCAAACTTGGCCTATATGCCATGCTCGGTACGGAGGACGCTGGAGCCTAAGTGCCCATGGCTGTTACCATTCGCCCCTTGTTTCAATTTCAGTTATATCGCCCATTCGAGACCAGCCATGACCACCGTCCGCACGCGCATCGCGCCATCGCCTACCGGGGACCCCCACGTCGGCACTGCCTACATCGCCTTGTTCAACTACTGCTTTGCCAAGCAGCACGGCGGTGAATTCATCCTGCGGATCGAAGACACCGATCAACTGCGTTCGACCCGCGAGTCCGAACAGCAGATTTTCGATGCCCTGCGCTGGTTGGGCATCACCTGGTCGGAAGGCCCGGACGTCGGCGGCCCGCACGGCCCGTATCGCCAGAGCGAGCGCAGCGACATCTACAAGCAGTACACCCAGCAGTTGGTCGACATGGGGCATGCGTTCCCCTGCTTCTGCACTGCCGAAGAACTGGACCAGATGCGCGCCGAACAACAGGCCCGTGGCGAAACCCCGCGCTACGACGGCCGTGCGCTGCTGCTGTCGAAAGAAGAAGTGGCCGCGCGCCTGGCCGCCGGCGAGCCCCATGTGATCCGCATGAAGGTGCCGAGCGAAGGCGTGTGCGTGGTGCCGGACATGTTGCGCGGCGACGTCGAGATCCCGTGGGACCGCATGGACATGCAAGTGCTGATGAAGACCGACGGCCTGCCGACGTACTTCCTGGCCAACGTGGTCGATGACCACCTGATGGGCATCACCCATGTGCTGCGCGGCGAAGAATGGCTGCCCTCGGCGCCGAAGCTGATCCTGCTCTACGAGTACTTCGGCTGGGAACAACCGCAGTTGTGCTACATGCCGCTGCTGCGCAACCCGGACAAGAGCAAGCTGTCCAAGCGCAAGAACCCGACCTCGGTGACCTTCTACGAGCGCATGGGCTTCATGCCCGAAGCGATGCTCAACTACCTGGGCCGCATGGGTTGGTCGATGCCGGACGAGCGCGAGAAGTTCTCGCTGCAGGAAATGGTCGATAACTTCGACCTGTCCCGCGTGTCGCTGGGCGGACCGATCTTCGATATCGAGAAGCTGTCGTGGCTCAATGGCCAGTGGCTGCGTGACCTGCCGGTGGAAGAGTTCGCCAGCCGCGTGCAGCAGTGGGCGTTGAACCCCGAGTACATGATGAAGATCGCGCCGCTGGTGCAGGGCAGGGTGGAGACGTTCAGCCAGGTCGCACCGTTGGCCAGTTTCTTCTTCGCCGGTGGCGTGAACCCGGACGTCAAACTGTTTGAGTCGAAGAAACTCTCCGCCGATCAGGTGCGCCAGTTGATGCAACTGATCCTGTGGAAGCTCGAAAGCCTGCGCCAGTGGGAGAAGGACGCCATCACCGCGACGATCCAGGCCGTGGTCGAATCCCTCGAGCTGAAATTGCGCGATGCCATGCCGTTGATGTTTGCCGCGATCACCGGGCAGGCCAGTTCGGTGTCGGTACTCGACGCGATGGAAATTCTCGGCCCGGACCTTACGCGTTTCCGTCTGCGCCAAGCCCTTGATTTGCTTGGTGGTGTGTCGAAGAAAGAAAACAAAGAGTGGGAGAAGCTGCTGGGCGCGATCGCCTGAGTCAGCGCTTGTGGCGGCCAAACCCCGGTTTTTCGGGGTTTGGTTGGTAAGTGATTGTTATCCCGGCAAAAAATTTTGGAAATTGTTGAAAATAAATTTGACACGTTCCCAAAGCGCCATTAAGATTCGCCCCGTCCTCACCGATGAGGGGCTATAGCTCAGCTGGGAGAGCGCTTGCATGGCATGCAAGAGGTCAACGGTTCGATCCCGTTTAGCTCCACCAATTTACAGGTTCAAGGTCTGGCCACACCGTCCTTGAATCGATCAGGCCTAGCTTGATCAGGTTGTACAGAAGGTTTTGTCCCCTTCGTCTAGTGGCCTAGGACACCGCCCTTTCACGGCGGTAACAGGGGTTCGAGTCCCCTAGGGGACGCCAGTTTCAACAAGCAGTTCGCAAGGTCTGCTGCGCCGCGAGGCGAAAAATCCGGGGCTATAGCTCAGCTGGGAGAGCGCTTGCATGGCATGCAAGAGGTCAACGGTTCGATCCCGTTTAGCTCCACCAATTTACAGGTTCAAGGTTTTGGCCACTCCATCCTTGAATCGACCAGTCTCAGCCTGGTCAGTTGTATAGAAGGTTTGTGTCCCCTTCGTCTAGTGGCCTAGGACACCGCCCTTTCACGGCGGTAACAGGGGTTCGAGTCCCCTAGGGGACGCCACGATTACCCGCTCTGCGGGATTTTTAAGGGTCATTCAATTATTGAATGGCCCTTTTGTTTGTCTGGCGTTTGGCCAATTCTCCCTTCCCTTGCCCCTCCGGGCTTCTGACCAATGGTCGTGCCGCTCGCTTGCGAAATATTATTATGGTTATAATATTTAACCCATGAGAGTCGGAGGCACACGATGAGCGATAAAAAAGCGCAAACCCGCGAACGTATCCTGCAAGCCGCCAGTGCCGCGTTGGTCCAGCGTGGCCCGGCCGAGCCGAGCGTTGGCGAGGTCATGGGGGCGGCGGGGCTGACTGTCGGCGGCTTCTACGCGCACTTTGAAAGCAAAGATGCGCTGATGCTGGAAGCCTTCAGCCAATTGCTGGCCCAGCGCCGTGCATCGATCGACGACATGGATGCCCAACTCACCGGCGAAGAGCGCCGTGCCCTGGTTGCGGCGTTCTACCTGTCGCGCAAGCACCGCGACTCCACGGCCAAGGCTTGCCCGATTCCGGCAACCGTGGGCGAGATGGGCCGCCTGCCGGACGCCTTTCGCGATGTCCTCAACGAACATGTGGAACTGATGGCCGCACAACTGGCCGCCAGCCCGGAAGACACTGACAAGGCCCTGGCGGACATGGCCTTGATGGTCGGTGGGCTGGCATTGGCGCGTGCCCTGGGGCCGGGTGAATTGTCCGATCGTGTGTTGCGTGCCGCCAAGTGGGCCATACGTTAAGAGGGGTTGTAAAAATGGGCGCATTGACCTGGATTCGTGGCGTCAACGGCACCTTGGGGCGCCTGGCGCCGCACACGGTGGCCAACAGCATGCGGCGGGTCTTCATGACCCCGCGGGATCTGCCGCCGCGGGATTGGGAGTTGCCGCTGCTGGCGCACGCAGAGCGCGTCACCTTGCGTTTCGGCCTGTCGGCGTTGCGCTGGGGCCAGGGCCCGGCGGTGCTGCTGATGCACGGTTGGGAAGGCCGGCCCACCCAGTTCGCCAGCCTGATCACTGCGCTGGTGCAGAACGGCTATTCGGTATTCGCCCTCGATGGCCCGGCCCATGGCCGTTCGCCGGGGCGTGAAGCCCACGTACTGCTGTTTGCCCGCGCGATGCTTGAAGCGGCGGCCGAGCTGCCGCCGTTGCATGCGGTGGTCGGCCACTCCATGGGCGGCGCCAGTGCGATGCTGGCGGTGCAATTGGGGCTGCGTACCGAAGCGCTGGTGAGCATTGCCGCGCCGTCGCGCTTCCTTGATGTGCTCGGCGGGTTTGCCGGGATGGTCGGTTTGCCGTCGCGGGCGCGCTCAGCGTTTATCCAGGAAGTCGAGCTGACCCTGGGCATGCCGCTCAAGCACTTGGACGTGGCCCATTACCAGATGGACCTCCCCGGCCTGATCGTGCATGCCGAAGACGATACCTTCGTGCCGGTCAGCGCTTCCCAGGTTATCCACGACGCCTGGTTCGACAGTCGCCTGTTGCGCCTGGAGCAGGGCGGGCACCAGCGCGTGCTGGCCGATCCGCGGGTGGTCGAGGCGGTGCTGGCGCTGCTGGCGGGCAGCTGTTTACAGGCGCGCCAAACTGCCTGATACACTGCCCTGCCGACATCAATCGACAGGAGCAAGGCATGGGCTGGGATTTGGCAACGCCGTTTATCATCGATCTGCAGGTCGTCGCTGAGGACATCGACGGCCTGGGGCACGCCAATAACGCGGTGTACGTGTCCTGGCTGGAGCGTTGCGCCTGGCGCCATTCCCAGCGCCTGGGGCTGGACCTCACCGAGTACCGGCGACTGGACCGCGCCATGGCCGTGGTGCGCCATGAGATCGACTACCTGGCGGCCGCCTATGAAGGCGACGAGCTGCAACTGGCGACCTGGATCGTCGACTGGGACCAGCGCCTGAAAATGACCCGGCGTTTCCAGCTGGTACGCCCTCGCGACGGCGCGACCCTGCTGCGCGCACAAACCACCTTTGTCTGCATCGAACTGTCCAGCGGCAAGCCCAAGCGCATGCCGGCGGAGTTTCTCGACGGCTACGGCGCCGCCCTGACAGGGGGTTAACGGTCGCGGCGGGAAACCCAGTAAACTGCGCCACGATTTTTGTTGAGTGTTTTCCATGCAAATTGCTTTGGCGCCCATGGAGGGGTTGGTCGACAACATCCTGCGGGACGTGTTGACCCGCGTGGGCGGTATTGACTGGTGCGTGACCGAGTTCATCCGTGTCAACGACCGCCTGCTTACCCCGGCCTATTTCCACAAGCTCGCCCCCGAACTGCTGCACGGTGCCCACACCGCTGCTGGCGTGCCGCTGCGTGTGCAGTTGCTCGGTTCCGACCCGGTGTGCCTGGCAGAGAACGCGGCCCTGGCCTGCGAGTTGGGCTCCGAGGTGATCGACCTGAATTTCGGCTGCCCGGCCAAGACCGTCAACAAGTCCCGTGGCGGCGCGGTGCTGCTCAAGGAGCCGGAGCTGCTCAACCGCATCGTCGAGCATGTGCGTCGCGCAGTGCCGGCGCATATCCCGGTGACCGCCAAGATGCGCCTGGGCTTCGACAGCCCGGATGGCGCGCTGGTATGCGCGACGGCGCTGGCCGAGGGCGGCGCGGCGCATATCGTCGTGCATGCGCGGACCAAGACCGATGGCTACAAACCGCCGGCTCACTGGGAGTGGATTCCACGCGTGCAGGATGTGGTCAAGGTGCCAGTGTTCGCCAATGGCGATATCTGGAGCGTCGAAGACTGGAAGCGTTGCCGCGAAGTCAGCGGCGCCGAAGACATCATGCTGGGTCGCGGGCTGGTTGCGCGTCCGGATCTTGCGCGGCAGATCGCGGCGGCACGCGCCGGCGAAGACGTCGTGGCAATGACCTGGGCGCAGATGCAGCCGATGCTCCAGGATTTCTGGACCCAGTCGGTGGCCCAACTGACCGAACGCCAGGCGCCCGGGCGGCTGAAGCAGTGGTTGGCGATGCTGACGCGCAATTACCCGGAGGCCGTCGAGCTGTTCACCGCCATGCGTCGGGAGACGGATTTGGAGCAGGTGAGCCGGTTGTTGGGGATGGCCCATCCTGCCGCGTCTGAGGGGTGACCCGTTGCGCTTGAATGCGCCGCTCGTTTGTTTGAGGAAAATGCCCCGTATCGAAAGATGCGGGGCATTTTGCGTTTTTGCGCGAGGAAGTCGGGGCGAAATAACACAGCCGGATGCCGTGCAGGTTTTGGGGTTGTGTCGGTAAGTTGCCCCGAGGGTGGTTTATTAGCGTGTGTGTCCAGTCGGATCTGGCTAAGGCTACTTGGTTTGCGGTCTTTTAAAAATTAACAGGGGGAAAAGTCCGAAAGTTTGATTTGGTTTCCTTATATGAGTCGCGATTTCTGGAACTCGATAGCCTCGTATTCCACGAAAGTATCGACTGTGAAGCAGCAAGGGTTGTTTCCAGTCGATAAAAAAACCTCGCCTGCCCCGCTGATTAACCGAGCCGGGCCGTGCCAATAAGGAACTTACTGATGTCGCTATCGATTAATCATTCACCTTTGTTCAACGGCGATACAACATCCATGGAGCGGTTGTCGCCATCCGTGTCGAAAACCTTCACGCAAACCGGCACATTGGGGGCCAATACGACTGTGGCTCACCCTGGTGTGCCTCATGACCCTTTCAAGGTTTCGAACAGCAACATGACAATCGAGACCGGCGGGCTTGCACGCTTGCTTGACATGCTGGAGCAGGTTGTCAAAACCGTGCGTGAGATGTTTTCGGGGCGGAACATGGTGTCCGGCATGTTGCCTGGGGCGGATAAAACGCCCGCCATTCCAGTGGATGCGAGCAAGCTGCCGGAGAAGCCTGGACACCTTGCATTGACGGCTGATCGGCGAGGCCAGCCGGCTCTTCCGGTGTCACCCCACATGCATCAATCCGCTGCCTCCGTGATCAAGGATGCCGACAATCAGGTGCAAGTGAACGTTAACGTCGGTCATTGTCATTGCCCCGATACGAAGGCGCTGAGCGGCGAAACGAAACCGAATGCGGCAGCGGTTTTACCTCGCGTCATGCCGATGCCGGAAGCCGCTCGCAAGGTTGAAGTGGTGCCTGTGCACACGCCTACGCACACGCACACGCCTGCGCCTACGCCCATGCCTACGCCTATGCCCATGCCTACGCCCATGCCCATGCCTACGCACACGCACACGCCTGCGCCTACGCCCATGCCTACGCACACGCACACGCCTACGCCTACGCCCATGCCTACGCACACGCACACGCCTGCGCCCACGCCTACGCCTACGCACAAGCACACACCTACGCCGGAGGTCATGCCGGCACCCAAGCCGGGTGTGCATGCGCTTGAGGTCAAGCCGCGACCGGCCACCCCGGAAGTACCGGCGATCACGCCACAACCACAGCCACAACCACAGCCACAACCACAGCCACAACCACAGCCACAACCACAACCACAACCAGATACGCCTACCCCGGATATAACCAGTCCCGGCCCGGCTGAACGTCAATCTGATATGCGCGACTGGCGGACCAGCCGCCGGCCTGCATTCAGAGCCTGACGTCAGCAACTTCCTTTATACGTATTGAACTGGATGTGCACTTCTTTGGGGCTGATGTTCCGGGAAGTGCCTGCAAGTGGAGGCCCGTATGTCATGTTGTTCAATTAATAATATTGCGCGTGTTGTGGATGTTCGTCAGGTACTTCCTGTCGATTCCATGAAAGCAAAAAATGAACAGTTTGCGCAATTAAGCGGTTTCTTGAGTGTGCCGTCTCCGGCGAGCCAGGGGGTACTGGAGCACGTGCGGGAAAACACTCATGGCGTGGCGAATAATTCAGAGCCGCTCGATAAGTTAATGACGCTGTTTACTTCGTTTTTAACTCAGCTGATTAACTTGGTCTCTGATAACAAAGAGAAGCCGGTGCCGGGAATATCCCCATCGCGGCCGGAGGTCACTACGCCTGTGGTGCCTGCGCCTGCGCCGCCAAAACCCGAGCCTGCGGCGATGATCGCGGGCCTTTCGAAGAAGCGCAACGGCGCGAAGCCCGACAATATCTGGAGCGGCTTTCGCCAAGGGCCGGATGGCAACTGCGTGACGGTATCGGCCATCAAGGCGGCGATGTACCAGTTTGGCCAAAGCCCTACGGATATTTTCAAGGAGGTGAAAAAAACCGAGCGTGGTTATCACGTGGTCATGCGCGATGACGTAACTGTCAACCTGACGGACCGGGAGCTCGCCGAAGGTGCGCGTGGGGCAAAATTTGTCGGGGCTGACAAAGAGATGCTCAAAGACGCGCAATTTCTTTTCGCGATCAGCGCCAAGCGTGCCCAGGACGAAAACAACGATGGCAGGGCGGCACGCAGTTTCGGTGCGGCGATCCGCAGCCTGAATGATGGCGAGGATGAGCGAGGGCCGGGGGAGGGGTTGAAGCGGCTGGGGCTGAGCAAGCACATGAAGAGGGTCCCCGTGCGTGAGCTCGCCAAGGGGCAGTTGGGCATGTGCAATCGGGCCCGGCATTCGGTGGCGGTCATCAACGGTCGCGAAGAGCTATGGGGGCGACAGGGAAAAGCGCCCACGCACGGCGATGCCATAGCTCTGGTGCCATAGCCCTATTGGTGAATCCGTTGAATTGAAGGGCTGCGAACGGGGCAGTCAGCCCAAACCTGGCTGCCCGTTCGGCTGCTTATTTTTTACAAGCGTCAGGAACCCAGTGCATGTATATCTCCACAGCTAGCCGTTCGATGATCGAAACGGCCCAGCAGCGCGGGGCTTCTCCCGTATTTCCGGTGAAACCCGCAGGTGAAAGGCCGGCTGATATCGCTTCGGCATTCCACACGAGCGAGCGGCGCTTCGGCGAGAGTTTTGATTGCAGCAGCCACGCGGCGGTGATCAAGTTGATGATGATGACGTTCGGTCAGCGTCCAGCCGCGATGTTTAACGAGTTGCTACCCTCGGGCGATGGGTACGACGTCACGATGAAGGATGAGTTCAAGCTGCACCTGTCACGCCAGGAGTTGCAGCAGGCGTCGCAGGCTTCCCGCTTCACGGGGGCGGACAGCGGCGTGGTAAAGGATGCCAATTTCATGTTTGCCGCCTTTGTCAAACGCAAGCAACTGACCGGGGGCTATGCCACGTTCGAAGCCGCCTTGGCGAAGACGCTCGAGGGCGAGACCACCCAGCGTTGTCTGCAAGGCATGGGGGTGTTCGGCCTGTCGCAGTTCGTCCCGGTGAGCGATATGGCGGGCAAGGGCGCGGTAGGGGTGCTGGAGACCCATAACCGCGGGTCGGCGCTGGTGCGCGAGGGGGTCAGGCATGATGGCGGGACACCACGAACGGCTGATCGGGGCTATGGGTATGTCTTGTTCGATGATCAACTGCCGCCGCCGAGCAATCGCGGCGCCGCCCCTGTGGTCGCGAGCGTCCGGCCCGCGGACATCTGGAGCGGGTTTTACCAGGGGGTCGAAGGCAATTGCGTCACGGTCTCGGCGATCAAGGCGGCGATGATCCGGTTCGGGCAAGACCCGAGGGCGATCTATAAGCAGGTTCAAATCACGCCGACGGGGTTTGACGTGGTCATGCGAGATGCCTTCCGGTTGCAACTGACCCACGAGGAAGTGCGCCAGGCTGCCGCCGAGTCGAACTTTCATGGCAATAATCGACAGTTGCTGAATGCCGCGCACTTTTTGTACGCAGTCAGTGCCAAGCGCGCGCAGATCGAGAACAACGATTTTCGTGCCCGCCAGAGTTACACGACGGCTCTGCAAACCCTCAACGATGGCGAGTACCCTGGCGAAGCGCTGCGCCGCCTGGGGTTGTTTGGCTACGTGCGTGAAAGCACGGTCGCAGAGTTGGCCAACGGGGCGATCGGCACCCTGGCAGACAACTGGCATTCGGTGGCGGTGATCGATGGGGCGCTGGATTTCTATGGAAAAAAGCAGGACCTGGCCTCATCGCGCTGGATGAGTTCGGGGTTCCGGGCCCTGAAGCTGGTCTGAGCCTCAATCCAGCAAGAGCCTGAACCCTTCTATCGGTAAGGGCCGGCTGTGCAAATAGCCCTGGAACAAGTGGCAGCCCAGCTTTTGCAGGAACGCCAGTTGCTCCGGGGTTTCGACGCCTTCGGCGATCACTTCCAGGTTCAAGCTGCGCGCCATGGCCACAATGGCGCGGATGATTTCGGCGTCGTTGGGGTCGTGGGTGGCATCGCGCACGAATGACTGGTCGATCTTCAGCGCATCCACCGGCAAGCGCTTGAGGTAGGTGAGCGATGAGTAACCGGTGCCGAAGTCGTCCATCGCAAAACTCACACCGAGCTTTTTCAGGCGACGCATTTTGCTGATGGTGTCATCCAGGTTCTGGATCACGATGCCCTCAGTGATTTCCAGTTTCAGCAGGCAGTAAGGCAGTGAATGCCGCTTGAGGCTGTGCTCGACCCGTTCGACAAAGTCGTTCTGGCGGAACTGCCGGGGGCTGATGTTCACGCACAGGCTGAAATTCAGCGGGTCCACCTTGCCTTCTTTGATCAACTGCTCGAAGGCGGCGCACGCTTCATCGAGTATCCAGGTGCCGACTTCGAGGATCAGGCCGCTGTCTTCCAGCACCTTGATGAATTCGGACGGCGCTTGCGCGCCCAGTTGCGGATGCTGCCAGCGCACCAGGGCCTCGGCGCCGACGATCTTATTGCCGCGCGCGTCCACCTGGGGTTGGTAATGCACGCTGAATTCGCCGCGTGACAGGGCCAGGCGCAGGTCGGTTTCCATGCGCAGGCGTTCGCTGGCGGTTTTCTGCATGCTGTTGTGGAACATCTGCGTGGCGTTGCGCCCCGAATCCTTGGCGCGGTACAGCGCGATGTCGGCACGTTTGAGCAGGTCGGCCGGGGTCGAGCCATGATCGGGGATCAGCGCCACACCGATGCTCGGCGTGACTTGCAGGCGTTGGCCGTCGAGGAACATCGGTTCGGAGAGCAATTCACGCAGGGTGTCGGCCAGTTCCTGAACCTGGGCGCTGACTTCGGTGCGCGTGCCATCCAGGCCGCTGAGCAGCACCACGAACTCATCGCCGCCCAGGCGCGCCACGGTATCTTCCATACGCACGCTGGCTTCGAGGCGCGCGGTGACGATTTTCAGCACGGTGTCGCCCACCGGGTGACCGAGGGAATCATTGATGTGCTTGAAGTGGTCGAGGTCGAGAAACAGCAATGCACCGCGCAGGTTATGGCGCTTGAGCAGGGCGATCTGCTGGCTCAAGCGGTCCATCAGCAGTGCGCGGTTGGGCAGGTTGGTCAGCGGGTCGTGGTAGGCCAGGTGGCGGATCTGCGCCTGGGCGTTTTTCAACAGGCTCACATCCCGCGCGGTCAGCAACAGGCAAGGGGTTTCGTTGAGGGTGATTGGCTCGACAGAAACCTCCACCGCCAGCACATCGCCGCGCTTGTTGTGCCAGAGCATTTCCAAATGGCGGATACGGCCTTTGAGTTGCAGTTCGGCCAGCAGCACCGCGCGCTGGTTTTCATCGGCCCAGATGCCGACCTGGTACAGCGTCAGGCCGATGACGTCTTCGGCACGAAAACCGGTCAAGCGGCAGAACCCGTCGTTCACCTCCACATAGCGGCCGGTGTCGTGTTCGGTGATGGAAATCGCGTCGGGGCTGGAATGGAAGGCCTTGGCGAATTTTTCTTCGCTGGCCTTCAGCGCGGCCTCGGAGCGTTGCTGCTGGGTAATGTCGCGCAGGGTGGTGACGATGCACGGCTGGTCGCCGACCTTGATCATCCGGCTGGAAATCACGCAGGTCAGGGCCTGGCCGCTTTTGTGGTGCGCGATGATCGCCACGTTGTTCAGCGCTTGGTCGCGAATCACCTGTTCGATGCGTTGCAGGCGCTGGCTCGACTCGTCCCACAAGCCGATCTGTTCGGCGCTCATGTTGATCACTTCGGCGGCCGTCCAGCCAAAGGTCTGGGTGAACGCGGGGTTGATCTCGATGAACTCGCCGTTGTCCAGGCGGGTGACGCAGATCGGGTCGGGGCTGGCCTGGAACAGGCTGGCGAATTTTTCTTCGGAGGCGCTCAGGCGTTGTTCGCGCTCGACCTGGTCGGTGATGTCCAGCAGGGTGCCGGCCATGCGCAGTGGCGCGCCTTTTTCGTCGCGGTACAAGCGTGCGCGGCTTTCCAGGTAGCGCGGGCTGCCGTCTTCCAGTTGTACACGGTAAGTCAGCTGATAGTTGCCGGCCGGGCCTTCGCGCAGGGTGCGATAGGCGTTGCGCATATTCTCGCGCTCTTCCTTGGGCATGCCCTCGAAAAACGCCTCGAACGATTCATGGAACGCTTCCGCCGGCAGGCCGTGCAGTTGGGCGGCGCGGGCCGAGCCGTAGAGCATGCCGGTGGGAATGTGCCAGTCCCAGGTGCCCAATTGCGCGGAGTCCAGGGCCAGGTCCAGGCGCTCCTGGCTGTCTTTCAAGGCTTGCTCGGCGTTTTTGCGCTCGGTGGTGTCGAGAAAGGTGCTGATCAGGTAGGCCTCGCCGTCCAGCTCGACCTTCTGCGCGCAGAGCGTGCCATCGTGGATCTGCCCGTTGCTGGCACAGAATTGCACTTCCATGGTGATGGGTTCGCCCTTGCGCTGGGTGGCCCTGACCAACTGCGCACGCTGTTCAGGGTGGAGCCACAGGCCGAGGTCCAGGGTGGTGCGACCGATGGCGTCGGCGACCGGCCAGCCGAAGAGGATCTGGAAGTACTGGTTGGCTTCGCTGATCAAGCCGTCGGACTGGCGGGTGAGCAGGACCATGTTCGGGCACAAGTGAAACAGCGTGGCGAAGCGCTTTTCGGAGTGGCTGAGGGCGTGTTCCCGTTCGCGCTGGCGGGTGGTCTCGCGGATCACGCCGATCATGCGGCGCCGGCCGGTTTTGTCCGGCGCCAGGCTGCCGTTGATTTCCAGCCAGTGCTGGCTGCCATCCGGCCACTGGATGTGGTGGTGCATGGCCTGCTCGAACGGCTCGCCGGCCAGCACCGCGTGAAACGCGCGTATCACCCGGGCGCGGTCTTGCGGCGCGAGCAGGTCCAGGTACTCCAGATCCTTGGGCAACGGTTGGCGCGGGTCGAAGCCGAACAGCGCCTGGGTGCCCCGCGACCAACTGATACGCCCGGTATCGATTTCCCAGCACCATGCACCCAGCCGTGCAGCGTTAAGCGCTGCCAGCAGTTGCGGGGCGCTGTCCCAGCTTTGTTCCGCCTCTTCAGGGTCGAGGGCGTAAATGCGGGGCAGGGGTGGCATAGGGTCGACGGGATTGCGCATTATCAAAAAGCCTTGGCTCGATGGGCGTTCGGCGCGGTTTTATTCAGGCCTTGAGGCCGCACAGCTTCATGCCGGTGTCCCTGGCAGCTCGACCTGTGCATCCAAGAGGCTCATAAAAGCCCGCGCAGCGTTCGACAGTGTCCTTTCGGTATGCACGATATAGCCTAGCTGGCGACTGAGTTGTATGCCCGGCAAAGCGATACTTGTCACCTGATCGTCGAGCATGGTGCGCGGTAATACGCTCCACGCCAAGCCGATGGACACCATCATTTTGATGGTTTCCAGATAGTTCGTGCTCATCGCGATGTTCGGCGTGAGGCCCTGGGCCTCGAACAGACGGCTGACAATGTGATGGGTAAAGGTGTTGCCGCCGGGGAAAACCGCTGGGTGCCCGGCGATGTCCGCCAGGGTGACCGAGCCGTTGCGGGTCAGGCTGTGCTCCGGCGCCACCACGAAATCCAGCGGGTCGTCCCACACCGGGGTGGCGCGCACCAGGTTGTGCGGCTCGGGCGCCAGGGTGATCACTGCCACTTCGGCGCGGCCATGCAGGATCTCTTCGTAGGCCACTTCCGAGTCGAGAAACTGAATATCCAGCGCCACATTGGGGTATTGCCGGGTAAAGGTGCGCAGGATCGGCGGCAGGCGATGCAGGCCGATGTGGTGGCTGGTGGCCAATGTGAGGCGCCCGCTGACTTCACCGGTGAGGTTGGTGAGGGCGCGCCGGGTGTCGTCCAGGACGTTGAGAATCTGATAGGCGCGCGGCAGCAGGGCGCGCCCGGCTTCGGTCAAGCCGACTTCACGGCCCAGGCGATCGAACAGGCGCACCTTCAGTTGCTGCTCGAGGCCGGCAATGCGTTTGCTGATGGCCGGTTGGGTCAGGTGCAGGCGCTCACCGGCGCCGGAGAAGCTGCCGGTCTCGGCGATGGCAATAAAAGCATTGAGGTTGGCCAGGTCCATTGTGGTATTCCAGTTGGTAATCCAAAGCATAAAAAATATGAATTTGAGTTATTTAATGTAGCGCCATACCATCAGCCTCACAAGCCAAAGGGTTATTGAATGTCTCAAGACCCGGGGCATAGAAAGACCGCTGATGAGGACCGACTGATGGCCGGCAAAACGCTTTACGACAAGCTTTGGGATTCCCATGAAGTGAAACGGCGCGACGATGGCTCGTCGCTGATCTATATCGACCGTCACATCATCCATGAAGTGACCTCGCCCCAAGCGTTCGAAGGCCTGCGGCTGGCCGGGCGCAAGCCTTGGCGCGTCGACTCGATCATCGCCACCCCGGATCACAACGTGCCGACCACCCCGGAGCGCAAGGGCGGGATCGACGCCATTGTCGACACCGTGTCGCGTTTGCAGGTGCAGACCCTCGACGACTACTGCGACGAATACGGCATCACCGAATTCAAGATGAATGACGTGCGCCAAGGCATCGTCCACGTGATCGGCCCGGAGCAGGGCGCGACCTTGCCCGGCATGACCGTGGTCTGCGGTGACTCCCACACCTCCACCCACGGCGCGTTCGGCGCCCTGGCCCATGGCATCGGCACCTCGGAGGTGGAACATGTGTTCGCCACCCAGTGCCTGGTCGCCAAGAAAATGAAGAACATGCTGGTGCGCGTCGAAGGCCAATTGCCTTTCGGTGTGACCGCCAAGGACATCGTGCTCGCCGTGATCGGCAAGATCGGCACCGCCGGCGGTAACGGCCATGCCATCGAATTCGCCGGCAGCGCCATTCGCGACCTGTCCATCGAAGGCCGCATGACCATCTGCAACATGTCCATCGAAGCCGGTGCCCGCGTGGGCATGGTGGCGGCGGACGAAAAAACCGTCGAGTACGTCAAAGGCCGTCCGTTCGCCCCCAAAGGCGCCGACTGGGATGCCGCCGTTGAGGCCTGGAAAGACCTGGTCTCCGACGCCGATGCCGTGTTCGACACCGTGGTGGAACTGGACGCCAGCCAGATCAAGCCGCAAGTCAGCTGGGGCACCTCGCCGGAAATGGTCTTGGCCGTCGACCAGAACGTGCCGGACCCGGCCAAGGAAGCCGACCTGGTCAAGCGTGGTTCCATCGAGCGCGCCTTGAAGTACATGGGCTTGAAAGCCAACCAGGCGATCACCGACATTCAGTTGGATCGCGTGTTCATCGGTTCCTGCACCAACTCGCGGATCGAAGACCTGCGCGCCGCGGCAGTGATCGCCAAGGGCCGCAAAGTCGCCTCGACCATCAAGCAGGCCATCGTGGTGCCGGGTTCGGGCCTGGTGAAGGCCCAGGCCGAAGCGGAAGGCCTGGACAAGATCTTCCTCGAAGCCGGTTTTGAATGGCGTGAACCGGGCTGCTCCATGTGCCTGGCGATGAACCCGGACCGCTTGGAGTCCGGCGAGCATTGCGCGTCGACCTCCAACCGTAACTTCGAAGGGCGTCAGGGCGCCGGTGGGCGTACTCACCTGGTGAGCCCGGCCATGGCCGCCGCCGCTGCCGTCAACGGTCGTTTCATCGACGTTCGCGAATTGATCTGAGGAATACCCGATGAGAGCTTTTACCCAACACACTGGTCTTGTCGCGCCGTTGGACCGTGCCAACGTGGACACTGACCAGATCATCCCCAAGCAGTTCTTGAAGTCGATCAAGCGCACCGGTTTCGGCCCCAACCTGTTCGACGAGTGGCGCTACCTGGACGTGGGCTACGCCTACCAGGACAACTCCAAGCGCCCGCTGAACAAGGACTTCGTGCTCAACGCCGAACGTTACCAGGGCGCCAGCGTGCTGCTGGCGCGGGAAAACTTCGGCTGCGGCTCCAGCCGCGAACACGCGCCGTGGGCCCTGGAAGAATATGGCTTTCGCAGCATCATCGCGCCGAGCTACGCCGACATCTTCTTCAACAACAGCTTCAAGAACGGCTTGCTGCCGATCATCTTGAGCGATGCCGAAGTGGATGAGCTGTTCAAGCAAGTGGAAGCCAACCCCGGCTACGAACTGACCGTCGACCTCGCCGCGCAGACCGTGACCCGTCCGGACGGCAAGGTGTACCACTTTGAAGTGGATGCCTTCCGCAAGCACTGCCTGCTCAACGGCCTGGACGACATCGGCCTGACCTTGCAGGACGGCGATGCGATTGCCGCGTTTGAAACCAAGCACCGGGCCAGCCAGCCTTGGTTGTTTCGCGACGCTTGATGTGATGTAGGCAGGACCGCCGCCATCGGGAGCAAGCTCCCTCCCACATTTGAACGTGTTCACACATCAACATGTGGGAGGGGGCTTGCCCCCGATGGGGTCAGTGTTAACCACACAAAACCCAGGAAACTCACCATGACCAAAGCCGCCCACACCCAAGTCGTGCAAAAACAATTCGGTGAACAGGCCTCGGCCTACCTGAGCAGTGCCGTACACGCCCAAGGTACTGAATTTGCGCTGCTCCAGGCCGAACTGGCCGGGCACGGCGCTGCGCGACTGCTGGATCTGGGCTGCGGCGCCGGTCATGTCAGTTTCCATGTGGCGCCGCTGGTAAAAGAAGTGGTGGCCTACGACCTGTCCCAGCAGATGCTCGACGTGGTCGCCGCCGCTGCCGCAGACCGTGGCCTGGGCAATATCCGCACGGTCCACGGCGCTGCTGAGCGCTTGCCGTTCGCCGATGGCGAATTCGACTTCGTGTTCAGCCGCTATTCGGCGCACCATTGGAGCGACCTCGGCCTGGCCCTGCGCGAAGTGCGCCGGGTGCTCAAGCCGGGTGGCGTGGCGGCGTTTGTCGATGTCTTGTCACCGGGCAGCCCGCTGTTGGACACTTACCTGCAAACTGTCGAAGTGCTGCGCGACACCAGCCACGTGCGCGATTACTCCGCCGCCGAATGGATGCGCCAGCTCAGCGAAGCCGGTCTGCATGTGCGCAACAGCAGCCGCCAGCGCCTGCGCCTGGAATACACCTCGTGGGTCGAGCGCATGCGTACACCAGCGCCTTTGCGTGCGGCGATCCTTGAGTTGCAACAGGCAATGGGCCAGGAAGTCCGCGATTATTACGAAATTCAAGCCGACGGCACCTTCAGCACCGACGTGCTGGTGGTTTGGGCCGAACGCTGAGTATTTTTCCCGACCTGCCCCAGGGCGGGTCGCATGATGAAATGAGGAACGCATGAGCAAGCAGATTCTGATTCTCCCAGGCGACGGTATTGGTCCGGAAATCATGGCCGAAGCGGTCAAAGTCCTGGAACTGGCCAACACCAAGTACAACCTGGGCTTCGAATTGAGCCACGACGTGATCGGCGGCGCGGCCATCGACAAGCACGGCGTGCCCCTGGCCGACGAGACCCTGGACCGCGCCCGTGCGGCCGACGCCGTGTTGCTCGGCGCCGTGGGTGGCCCGAAATGGGACAAGATCGAGCGTGACATCCGCCCTGAGCGCGGCCTGCTGAAGATCCGCGCGCAACTGGGCCTGTTCGGCAACCTGCGCCCGGCAATCCTCTACCCGCAACTGGCTGACGCGTCGAGCCTCAAGCCGGAAGTGGTGGCGGGCCTGGATATCCTGATCGTGCGCGAGCTGACCGGCGGTATCTACTTCGGCTCGCCGCGCGGTGTGCGCGAACTGCCGAATGGCGAGCGCCAGGCCTACGACACCCTGCCGTACAGCGAGAGCGAAATCCGCCGTATCGCCCGGGTCGGTTTCGACATGGCCCGCGTACGTAGCAAGAAGATCTGCTCGGTCGATAAGGCCAACGTCCTGGCCTCCAGCCAGCTGTGGCGCGAAATCGTCGAAGAAGTCGCCAAGGACTACCCGGACGTCGAACTCAGCCACATGTACGTCGACAACGCCGCCATGCAACTGGTGCGCGCGCCGAAGCAGTTCGACGTGATCGTCACCGACAACCTGTTCGGCGACATCCTGTCCGACCAGGCGTCGATGCTCACCGGTTCCATCGGCATGCTGCCGTCGGCGTCCCTGGACACTAACAACAAGGGCATGTACGAGCCGTGCCACGGTTCGGCGCCAGACATCGCAGGCCTTGGCATCGCCAACCCGCTGGCGACCATTTTGTCGGTGTCGATGATGCTGCGTTACAGCTTCAACCTGGGCGACGCGGCGGATGCCATCGAGAAGGCCGTGAGCCTGGTGTTGGACCAGGGCTTGCGCACCGGAGACATCTGGTCGCAGGGTTGCACCAAAGTCGGTACGCAAGAAATGGGCGACGCAGTAGTCGCCGCGTTGCGGAATCTGTAATCTCTCGGGCCCGCTTGCAGTTGTTGCTGCAAGTCGGCCCACTTTTTAACAAGGTGTAGTTGCGATGAAACGTGTAGGTCTGATCGGTTGGCGCGGTATGGTCGGTTCCGTGCTCATGCAGCGGATGCTGGAAGAGCAGGATTTCGATCTTATTGAGCCGGTGTTTTTCACCACTTCGAACGTGGGTGGCCAAGGGCCGTCCGTGGGCAAGGATATTGCGCCGCTCAAGGACGCCTACAGCATTGAAGAGCTGAAAACCCTCGATGTGATTCTGACCTGCCAGGGCGGCGACTACACCAGCGAAGTGTTCCCCAAGCTGCGCGAAGCCGGCTGGCAGGGTTACTGGATCGATGCCGCGTCCAGCCTGCGCATGCAGGACGATGCGGTGATCGTGCTCGACCCGGTCAACCGCAAGGTCATCGACCAGCAACTCGACGCTGGCACCAAGAACTATATCGGCGGCAACTGCACCGTCAGCCTGATGCTGATGGGCCTGGGCGGCTTGTTCGAAGCCGGCCTGGTCGAGTGGATGAGCGCCATGACTTATCAGGCGGCGTCCGGCGCCGGCGCGCAGAACATGCGCGAACTGATCAAGCAGATGGGCGCGACCCACGCGGCGGTCGCCGATCAACTGGCCGACCCGGCCAGCGCGATCCTCGACATCGACCGCCGTGTGGCCGAGGCCATGCGCAGCGACGCCTACCCGACCGAGAACTTCGGCGTGCCGTTGGCCGGTAGCCTGATCCCGTGGATCGACAAGGAGCTGCCGAACGGGCAGAGCCGTGAAGAGTGGAAGGCCCAGGCCGAGACCAACAAGATCCTCGGTCGCTTCAAGAGCCCGATCCCGGTGGACGGCATCTGCGTGCGTATCGGCGCCATGCGCTGCCACAGCCAGGCGCTGACCATCAAGCTGAACAAAGACGTGCCGATCGCCGATATCGAAGGGCTGATCAGCCAGCACAACCCTTGGGTCAAGCTGGTGCCGAACAGCCGCGAAATCAGCATGCAGGAGCTGAGCCCGACCAAGGTCACCGGCACCCTGAATGTTCCGGTGGGGCGTCTGCGCAAGCTGAACATGGGCACCCAGTACCTGGGCGCGTTCACCGTCGGCGACCAGTTGCTGTGGGGCGCGGCCGAACCGCTGCGGCGCATGCTGCGGATTCTGCTGGAGCGTTGATCGCCTGAGGCACTAAGAAAAACCCGCGACTGGTGACAGGCGCGGGTTTTTTGTTGGCTTTCAGGAAGGCATCGGGAGCAAGTCGAATCGTCGCACCGCAAGGCCCAGCCCAATTGCCTCACCCCCCACCACCCGGTAAAGTGCCGCTCCCCCCCGCAATGCCCGAGGCAGCTCCCATGACCCAGACCTTTGATATCGCCGTGATCGGCGCCACCGGCACCGTCGGTGAAACCCTGGTGCAGATCCTCGAAGAGCTGGCTTTCCCGGTGGGCACCTTGTACCTGCTGGCGGGCAGCAACTCCGCGGGCGCGTCGGTGCCGTTCCGTGGCAAGAACGTGCGCGTGCGGGAAGTCGATGAGTTTGACTTCAGCAAGGCGCAACTGGCGTTTTTCGCCGCCGGCCCGGCGGTGACCCTGAGCTTCGCCCCACGCGCCACGGCGGCCGGCTGTTCGGTGATCGATTTGTCGGGCGCATTGCCGGCCGCGCAAGCGCCTCAGGTGGTGCCGGAAGCCAATGCCCATGTGCTGGATGGCTTGAAAAAGCCGTTCCAGCTCGGCAGCCCGAGCCCGTCCGCGACCAACCTCGCGGTGGTGCTGGCGCCGCTGCGTGGGATTCTGGATATCCAGCGTGTCAGCGTTACCGCCAATCTGGCGGTGTCTGCCCAGGGCCGTGAAGCGGTCAGCGAGCTGGCGCGCCAAACCGCCGAGTTGCTGAATGTGCGCCCGCTGGAGCCCAAGTTCTTTGATCGGCAGATGGCATTCAACCTGTTGGCACAAGTCGGCACGCCGGATGCCCAAGGTCATACAGCGCTGGAGAAACGTCTCGTACACGAACTGCGCGCTGTGCTGGAAACTCCTTTACTAAAGATTTCTGCGACTTGCGTTCAAGCCCCGGTGTTTTTTGGCGATAGCTTGACTGTGTCATTGCAATTGGGTTCGCCGGTCGACCTTGCCGCCGTCAACCGTGCGCTCGACGCCGCAGCGGGTATCGAGCGGGTGGAGGAGGGGGATTACCCGACAGCCGTGGGTGATGCCGTCGGCCAGGATGTAGTCTACGTCGGACGAGTGCGTGCGGGGGTGGACGATCCGGCGGAACTAAATCTGTGGTTGACGTCAGATAACGTGCGTAAAGGCGCCGCGCTGAATGCGGTGCAGCTGGCGCAGTTGTTGATAAAAGGCCTTGTGTAAAAGATACTTGGCGGCAATTTGTAGATTGATTCTAACCAGGCGCTATGCTTGGCCCCAAGCAGGAACAGTTGCGTGTCGGTGACCTATCGGCTCGCCGTGCCTTATGGCAACGGTTACCAACCTTCTCGCAGGCCGGGGAGTGTTCAAACAAAGGATGAGGCTATGGTTCAAGTTCGCAAACTGGTGTTAGCAATAGCGGCCGCCTCGGCGCTGTCCTCCGGTATGGCGCAGGCGCTGCAGCTGGGGGAGATGACCCTCAAGTCGAAGTTGAACCAGCCGTTGTCGGTGGAAATCGAATTGCTCGACGTCGGCGGCCTCACGGCCTCCGAGATCACCCCGAGCCTGGCGTCGTCCCAGGCGTTTGTCGATGCCGGCGTCGATCGCCAGGCGTTCCTCAATGACCTGACGTTCACCCCGGTGATCAACCCGGCCGGGCGCAGTGTGGTGCGTGTCACGTCCAGCAAGCCGTTGCCTGATGCCTACGTGCGGTTCCTGCTGCAAGTGCAATGGCCCAATGGCCGCTTGATGCGTGACTACAGCGTGCTGCTCGACCCGGCCAAGTTCGACCAGTCGACGCCGACCAACAGCGCAGCCACGCCGCGTTTGAGCGCGCCCGCGTTGAGCGTGCCGGCCCAGCACACCACCACGGCCCGTGACACGCTGTGGGAAATCGCCGAGAAGCACCGTAATGGCGCTTCAGTGCAGCAGACCATGCTGGCGATCCAGGCACTCAACCCTGACGCTTTTATCGGCGGCAACATCAACCGTCTGAAAACCGGCCATGTGCTGCGCCTGCCGGATACCGTACAAAGCACGGCGTTGCCGCAGCCCAAGGCCATTGCCGAAGTGACCGCGCAAAACGTCGCCTGGCGCCAGGGCCGCCGTGCCGCGCCCCATCAGACGGCCGGTAAGCAACAACTGGACGCCACCAAGCGCACCCAGGCTGGTAATGCGCCGGCGAGCACCAACGCCAAGGACAACTTGAGTCTGGTTTCGGCCGACTCCGCCAAGAAGGGCGCGAAGGGCAAGGCGGGTGATGGCCAGGCCCTGAGCGACAAGCTGGCGATGGCCCGGGAACAGCTCGACACCACCCGCCGTGACAACGAAGAACTGAAAAGCCGCGCCGCAGACCTACAGAGCCAATTGGACAAGCTGCAAAAGCTGATCCAGCTGAAAAACGATCAACTGGCCAGGTTGCAGGCTGAAAAAGGCGCCCCGGCAACGCCGGCAACCCCGGCGACTGCGGTCATGCCCGCGCAGTTGGCAGGTGAGCCGCCGGCCGCTGCAGTCGCGCCCGCTGAGCCGGCCGCCACCGCGACCCCGGTGGCCGAGCCGATCAAGCCCGACGCCGTGCCTGCGACCAGCGAAGACAAATTCAACGAACTGCTGACCAACCCGATTGTGCTTGGCGTCATCGGCGGCGCGGCCGGCGTGGTGGCGTTGTTGCTCCTGTTGCTGTGGGCGCGTCATCGCAATGCCCGTCGCGCAGAAGAAAAGCACCTGCGCATGGCGCGGGCCCTGTCCGAAGAGCCGGAATTCGCTTCGAACATCGACCTTGATCTGCCACCGGACAGCTTCGCTGGCCTGGAAGTACCGGCACCGAACGTGACGTTGACCGCCGCGCCTGCGCCTGCGCCTGCGCCTGCGCCGGCACCTGTGGTCGCACCGGCGGCGGCACCACGCGCGGCCTCGGTGCTTGCGCCACTGGCTGGCGCCGTAGCGCCGGAAAACACCAATGATGCGCTGGTCCAGGCCCAATCCCATATCGACCGCGGTCACTTGAACCAGGCGGCCGATGTGCTGGAACAAGCCATCAAGTACGAACCCAAGCGCAGCGACCTGCGCTTGAAGCTGATGGAAGTCTACGGCCTGCAGAACGACAAGGACGGTTTTGTCGTCCAGGAGCGTCAGTTGGTGGCCAATGGTGAAAACCATGCCCAGGTCGAGCAGCTCAAGTCGCGCTTCCCGGCCATGGCCGTGTTGGCGGCGGGAGTGAGTGCCGCCGTGGCCGCCGCCGCGATGGACGCTCAATACGTCAAGGATCTGCTGGAAGACAAGCCGGCCGCCGCGCCGCAAGCGACGGCAGAAGCGGAGCCGTTCGATACTGATTTCGATCTGAGTCTGGACGAGCTGGAAGCGGCTTCGCCAGCGGCGTTGGACAAGACCGATCAGCAGACCTTCGAAGCGCTGCTGCAGCAACAGACCGATGCCAAGCCAAGCCCGGAAGATCTGTCGGACTTTGACCTCGACCTGCAACTGGACCCGCCGGCGTCCCAGTCCGATGACGACTTCCTCTCGGGGCTTGAAGATCAGATGAAGGACGTGTCGCCGGTCGAGCCGCCGACCCTGACCCCGGCCGCCCTGGACGACCTCGACCTGCCGGAAGACTTCGACCTGTCCCTGGCTGACGAGCCGGACGCCCCGGCGGCCAAACCCGATGCGTTCGCCTCGGAACTGGATGATGTCAACGCCGAGCTCGATCGTCTGTCCCAGAGCCTGGAAAACCCGCCGATCGAGCCGTCCTTCACCGCCGAAGACGCGGCGCTGGGCGATGACGAACCGGAGGTCGACTTCCTCTCCGGCACCGATGAGGTCGCAACCAAGCTGGATTTGGCCCAGGCCTATATCGACATGGGCGATACGGACGGCGCGCGGGATATCCTTTCCGAAGTGCTGACCGAGGGCGATGAAACCCAGCGCGGCGAAGCCAAGGAAATGCTTGGCCGACTGGTGTAATCGCCACGGGATGACCCAGACGGCGGCCTTCGGGCCGCCGTTTTGCATTGCCGGTACCAAACACATGGCGTCTGGGGCGCAGCGCCTTATAATGCCCGCCTTTGCGCAACTCATCAGGCTCTCAGTTCTTGGCAAATATAGATAACCCGGCTGCCGAAATGGCGGCTGCAGGCTTTTACCGCATCGCCCTGGGCGTGGAATACAAAGGTTCGCGCTATTGCGGCTGGCAGCGCCAGGCGTCCGGCGTGCTGACGGTGCAGGAAACCCTGGAAAAGGCCCTGTCCAGAGTCGCCGACTCGCCGGTATCGCTGATGTGCGCCGGGCGTACCGACGCGGGCGTCCACGCCTGCGGCCAGGTGGTTCACTTCGACACCCAGGCCGAGCGCTCGATGAAGGCTTGGGTGATGGGCGCTAATATCAATTTGCCCCATGACGTCAGTGTCAGTTGGGCCAAGGTCATGCCGGCGCACTTTCATGCGCGCTTCAAGGCGATCGCCCGGCGTTACCGCTATGTGATCTACAACGATCAGATCCGCCCGGCGCACCTCAACGAAGAAATCACCTGGAACCACCGCCCGCTGGATGCCGAGCGCATGGCCGAAGCCGCGCAGCATCTGGTTGGCGTCCACGATTTCAGCGCGTTCCGTGCCGGCCAGTGCCAGGCCAAGTCACCGATCAAGGAAGTCCATCACTTGCGGGTGACGCGTCACGGCAAGATGATCGTGCTGGATATCCGCGCCGGAGCGTTCCTGCACCATATGGTGCGCAACATTGCCGGTGTGTTGATGACCATCGGCACCGGCGAGCGCCCGGTGGAGTGGGCCAGGGAAGTACTGGAAAGCCGTATTCGGCGGACCGGCGGCGTCACGGCGCATCCGTTTGGCCTGTATCTGGTGGAAGTGGAGTACCGCGACGAGTTCGAGCTGCCGCAGCGCTTCATCGGGCCACACTTCCTCACAGGTTTCAGCGAACTTGGCGGCTGACGCCCGGAAAAGCTTTTGTTACCATCCGGGACTTTCTCGGTTCAACCCCTGAGGTTTCCACGACATGTCAGCCGTTCGCAGCAAGATTTGTGGGATTACCCGCATAGAAGACGCGCTGGCGGCAGTCGAAGCGGGGGCGGATGCCATCGGTTTCGTGTTTTATGCCAAGAGCCCGCGGGCGGTGAATGTGCTGCAGGCGCGGGCGATCATCGCCGCACTGCCGCCGTTCGTGACCACCGTGGGCTTGTTCGTCAATGCCAGCCGCTGCGAACTCAACGAAACCCTGGATGCCGTGCAACTGGACATGTTGCAGTTTCACGGCGATGAAAGCCCTGACGAATGCGAAAGCTACCAGCGTCCGTATATCAAGGCGTTGAGAGTCAAAGCCGGGGATGATATCGCCGGCGCTTGCGCGGCCTACACCGGCGCGCGCGGGATACTGCTGGACACCTACGTCGAAGGCGTACCCGGCGGCACCGGCGAAGCCTTCGATTGGTCGCTGATCCCCGAGGGGTTGAGCAAACCGATCATCCTGGCTGGCGGGCTTACGCCCGCCAATGTCGCGGCGGCGATCGAGCAGGTCCGGCCGTATGCCGTGGATGTCAGCGGTGGGGTAGAGCAGGGCAAGGGCATCAAGGACCACGGCAAGATTCGCGCATTCATGCAGGCTGTGCGCAACAGCGATGGCGTGATGTGACGGCTGGCAGTCTGCCGCCGTCCATAACTACCACTGTGTAAAACAGCCCGGTGCCACCCGCGGGAGGCCCGGAAATGAAGTGGCAACCCTGCACGGGCAGGTTGTCTGGAAGGCTGAGGAAACATGCGGGAAATGGCTGGTCGAACGTCTGACCCCGTCCTGCATGTGTCATCGCCACATATGAATTTAGCTCAAGGGCATACGCGGGGCTGTGTTCAAGCCACCGGTACTGGAGAAAGAAAGCATGAGCAACTGGTTAGTAGACAAACTGATCCCTTCGATCATGCGTTCCGAGGTGAAAAAAAGCTCGGTTCCTGAAGGTCTGTGGCACAAATGCCCATCCTGCGACGCGGTGTTGTACCGCCCGGAGCTGGAAAAGACCCTGGACGTTTGCCCTAAGTGCAACCACCACATGCGTATCGGCGCTCGCGCGCGCATCGACATTTTCCTCGACGCCGACGGCCGTAACGAGCTGGGCGCGGACCTGGAGCCGGTTGACCGCCTCAAGTTCCGTGACGGCAAGAAGTACAAGGACCGCCTGACCGCTGCACAGAAGCAGACCGGTGAGAAAGACGCGCTGATTTCGGTCAGCGGCAAGCTGCTGGGCATGCCGGTCGTGGTGTCGGCGTTTGAGTTCTCCTTCATGGGCGGTTCCATGGGTGCCATCGTCGGCGAGCGTTTCGTGCGCGCCGCCAACTACGCCCTGGAAAACCGCTGCCCGATGATCTGCTTCGCAGCCTCCGGTGGTGCGCGCATGCAGGAAGCCCTGATCTCCCTGATGCAAATGGCCAAGACCTCCGCGGTGCTGGCGCGTCTGCGAGAAGAGGGCATTCCGTTCATCTCCGTGCTGACCGATCCGGTGTACGGCGGTGTTTCCGCCAGCCTGGCGATGCTGGGCGACGTGATCGTCGGCGAGCCCAAGGCCCTGATCGGCTTTGCCGGCCCGCGTGTGATCGAGCAGACCGTTCGCGAAAAACTGCCGGAAGGCTTCCAGCGCAGCGAATTCCTGCTGGAGCACGGTGCGATCGACATGATCATCGCCCGTGGCGAGTTGCGTCCACGCCTGGGTAGCCTGCTCGCGCAAATGATGGGCCTGCCGACGCCGGTCTACATCGCGCCGAAGGTTGAGCCGATCGTCGTGCCGCCGGTGCCTGCAAACCTATGACCCAACGTACCCTGGGCGAATGGCTCGCCTACCTTGAGCAGTTGCATCCGTCCGCCATCGACATGGGCCTGGAGCGCTCGCAACAGGTAGCGGCCCGCCTCGGGTTGGGCCGCCCGGCGCCGCGAGTGATCACGGTAACGGGGACCAACGGCAAGGGCTCGACCTGTGCCTTTGTCGCAGCGCTGCTGCAGGCCCAAGGCCTGAAGGTCGGCGTGTACAGCTCGCCGCACCTGCTGCGCTACAACGAGCGGGTGCAACTCAATGGTGTGGAAGCCACTGACGAGCAGCTCTGCGAAGCCTTCGCCGCGCTCGATGCCGGGCGCGGTGAGATTTCCCTGACGTACTTCGAGATGGGCACTCTGGCGGCGTTCTGGCTGTTCGAACGGGCGCGCCTGGACGTGGTCGTGCTTGAAGTGGGCCTGGGCGGGCGCCTGGATACGGTCAACGTGGTGGATGCCGACCTGGCGCTGGTCACCAGCATCGGTGTCGACCATGTCGACTACCTGGGCGATACCCGTGAATCCGTGGCCTATGAAAAGGCCGGCATCTTCCGCCAGGGCAAGCCTGCGCTGTGCGGTGATCTGGACCCGCCGCAGACGTTGCTCGACCGGGTGCGGGAGCTGGATTGCCCATTCTTCCTGCGCGGGCGTGAGTTCAATCTTGAGGTCGGTGCTGAGCATTGGCAGTGGCGCGGGCGTGATGCGCGCGGCCAGCTCGTGGCGTTGCATGACCTGCCGCTGCTGAACCTGCCGATGGAAAACGCCGCGCTCGCCCTGCAAGCCTATCTGCTATTGGATCTGCCGTGGAATCCTGCGCAGATTGCTCGTACATTGCTGGCGACGCGGATCGTCGGGCGTCTCGATCGCCGTGCCTTCGATTGGCAGGGCAAGCGCCTGAACCTGCTGCTGGATGTGGGGCACAACCCCCACGCCGCCGAATACCTCGCGCAACGCCTGTCGCGTATAGCGCCGGTCGGTCGCCGCCTGGCGGTGTTCGGCTTGCTGGCCGACAAGGATCTGGAGGGCGTAGTGACGCCGTTGCTGGGGAATGTCCAGGCCTGGGCCGTGGCGCCCCTGGACACGCCGCGCAGCCGTCCGGCCGCGGAGCTTGAGGCGGCCCTGCAGAACCTTGGTGCGCGCGTGGCGTCGTATGCAAGTGTCACTGCGGCCCTTGAAGCGCAGTGTGCGGTTGCCACGCCCGAGGATGAGATTCTGTTGTTCGGGTCATTTTATTGTGTTGCCGAGGCGCTCGAATGGTTGGCCCGGCGCTCCACGGAGGAAGCTGCACATGGCATTACTGGATAGCGCATACAAGCAGCGGATGGTCGGAGCCCTGGTGCTGGTGGCCTTGGCGGTGATTTTCCTGCCGATGCTGTTTTCCCGTCAGGACGAACAGCGCCAGGTGGTCGTTGAGGCCCCGGCAGCGCCCCAGGCGCCGGTCGTGCCTCAGGTGCAGGTTGAGCCGGTGGTGGTGCCTGAGCCGCAGGCATTGCCTGAAGAAGAGCCGGTGCCGGCCGATGAGGAGCTGGCCGCGCAGCCGGCCCCTTCGATGCCGGTGCAGCCGAGTGTGCCTGTGGTCAAGCCGGCGCCTGCCGTCGCTGCCAAGCCTGCCACGCCAGCGCCTGCCCCCAAGCCGGTCGTGCCGCAGCCTGCCGCGCCGGGCAAACCGGACGTGGGTCAGAGCCGCATCGACCCGAATGGCCTGCCGATCAGTTGGTCGATCCAGTTGGCCAGCCTGGCCAATCGCGAAAGCGCCGAGGCCTTGCAGAAAAAACTGCGCAGTCAGGGCTACAACGCTTACATCCGCAGCGCCGATGGCAAGAACCGCGTGTTTATCGGGCCGTTGATCGAGCGTGCCGAAGCGGACCGCCTGCGCGATTTGTTGGGGCGTCAGCAGAATCTCAACGGTTTTGTGGTGCGTTTCCAGCCTGAACGCGGCTGAGTTCACGCCGCTTTCAGCTTGGAATGCAGTCAAGTGTGGGAGGGGGCTTGCCCCCGATGGCGGTCGATCAGTATCGGTTGTGCTGACTGACCCACCGCCATCGGGAGCCAGCCCCCTTCCACTTTGGTTTCGAGTGGGCCTTGAAATGCGCTTAACTCGTCACAAACTATTGTTTTGCAAAGCACCCGCAATCACAGCTTACCGATAGCCCGGCGCTCTGCTAAAATGCGCCGCCTTATCCGTCTGTAGGCTGCACCGTGCCATTTACCTGGGTTGATTGGGCGATCGTCGCAATCGTCGCCATCTCCGCTTTGATCAGTCTAAGCCGCGGCTTCGTAAAAGAAGCACTGTCGTTGCTGACCTGGATCATTGCAGGAGTCGTCGCCTGGATGTTCGGCGGTTCGCTGTCGGTCTACTTGAGCGGGTACATCGAGACACCTTCGGCTCGCGTCATCGCGGGCTGCGCCATCATGTTCATCGCCACGCTGCTGGTGGGAGCAATGGTCAATTATCTTATTGGCGAGTTGATACGTGTCACCGGCCTCTCCGGGACCGATCGATTTCTCGGCATGGCCTTCGGCGCTGCGCGTGGCGCGTTGCTGGTGGTCGTGGCGGTCGGGCTGTTGAGCCTGGGGCCAGTACAGCAGGATTCGTGGTGGCAGGAGTCGGTACTCGTGCCAAAATTTCTATTGGTTGCAGATTGGTCCAAGAACCTCATTTTGGGGTGGAGCAGTCAGTGGCTGGCCAGCGGGATCAGCATACCCGCTGATCTTCCGTTCAAGGAGCACCTCTTACCGGCCAAAACGCCTCAGTAAGCAGTGTTCAGTCAAGATTCATTAAGTAGGGGTTGCGTCGCATGTGTGGCATCGTCGGTATCGTCGGTAAGTCGAACGTCAATCAGGCGCTGTATGACGCGCTAACCGTCCTCCAGCACCGCGGCCAGGACGCTGCCGGTATTGTGACCAGCCACGACGGCCGGTTATTCCTGCGCAAGGACAATGGTCTGGTACGTGACGTGTTCCATCAGCGTCACATGCAGCGCCTCGTCGGGCACATGGGCATTGGCCATGTGCGTTACCCGACTGCCGGTAGCTCGACCTCGGCCGAAGCTCAACCGTTTTACGTCAACTCGCCTTACGGCATCACCCTGGCGCATAACGGTAACCTGACCAACGTTGAACAGCTGGCCAAGGAGATTTACGAATCTGACCTGCGCCACGTCAACACCAACTCTGACTCGGAAGTGCTGCTCAACGTGTTCGCGCACGAGCTGGCCCAGCGCGGCAAGCTGCAGCCGACCGAAGAAGATGTGTTCGCCGCCGTCACCGACGTGCATAACCGTTGCGTCGGTGGTTACGCGGTAGTGGCGATGGTCACCGGTTATGGCATCGTCGGTTTCCGTGACCCGCACGGCATCCGTCCGATCGTGTTCGGCCAGCGTCACACCGATGAAGGCGTCGAGTACATGATCGCCTCCGAAAGCGTGTCCCTGGACGTGCTGGGCTTCACCCTGATCCGCGACCTGGCACCGGGCGAAGCGGTGTACATCACCGAAGATGGCAAGTTGCACACCCGTCAGTGCGCTGTTGCGCCGAAACTCACTCCGTGCATCTTCGAACACGTCTACCTGGCGCGTCCGGATTCGATCATCGACGGCGTTTCGGTGTACAAGGCGCGCCTGCGCATGGGCGAGAAGCTGGCCGACAAGATCCTGCGCGAGCGCCCTCAGCACGATATCGACGTGGTGATCCCGATCCCGGACACCAGCCGTACCGCTGCGCTGGAGCTGGCCAACCACTTGGGCGTCAAGTTCCGTGAAGGCTTCGTCAAGAACCGCTACATCGGCCGCACGTTCATCATGCCTGGCCAGGCGGCGCGCAAGAAGTCGGTACGCCAGAAGCTCAATGCCATCGAACTGGAATTCCGCGGCAAGAATGTGATGCTGGTGGATGACTCCATCGTGCGTGGCACCACCTGCAAGCAGATCATCCAGATGGCCCGCGAAGCTGGCGCGAAGAACGTGTACTTCTGCTCCGCCGCGCCTGCCGTGCGTTACCCGAACGTGTACGGCATCGACATGCCGAGCGCCCACGAGCTGATCGCCCACAACCGCACGACCCAGGACGTAGCCGATCTGATCGGCGCCGATTGGCTGATCTATCAGGACCTTTCCGACCTGATCGAAGCGGTCGGCGGTGGCAAGATCAAGATCGAGCAGTTCGACTGCGCGGTGTTCGACGGCAAATACGTGACCGGTGATGTCGATGAGGCTTACCTGAACAAGATCGAGCAGGCGCGTAACGACTCGTCGAAGATCAAGACCCAGGCGGTCAGTGCGATCATCGATCTGTACAACAATTGAGTAAACACCGGCCCTGAGGGGCCGGTTTTGTATCTTAAACAAAGCATTGAGTAAGGAGTCGCAGCATGAGTCAGGAATGGGATGCCGGTCGGTTGGACAGCGACCTCGATGGCGTAGCTTTCGATACCCTGGCTGTGCGCGCCGGTCAGCACCGCACGCCGGAAGGCGAGCACGGTGATCCGATGTTCTTCACCTCCAGCTATGTGTTCCGCACCGCTGCCGACGCCGCTGCGCGTTTTGCCGGTGAAGTGCCGGGCAACGTCTATTCCCGTTACACCAACCCGACCGTGCGGGCGTTCGAAGAGCGTATCGCCGCACTGGAAGGCGCTGAGCAGGCGGTCGCCACGGCGACCGGCATGGCGGCGATCCTGGCGGTGGTCATGAGCTTGTGCAGCGCCGGCGACCATGTGCTGGTGTCACGCAGCGTGTTCGGTTCGACCATCAGCCTGTTTGAGAAGTATTTCAAGCGCTTCGGTATCGAAGTGGACTACGTGCCTTTGGCGGATCTTTCCGGCTGGGATGCGGCAATCAAAGCCAATACCAAGCTGCTGTTCGTCGAGTCGCCGTCCAACCCGCTGGCCGAGTTGGTAGACATCGCCGCGCTGTCGCAAGTCGCGCATGCCAAAGGCGCCATGCTGGTGGTCGACAACTGCTTCTGCACGCCGGCGTTGCAACAGCCGTTGAAGCTGGGTGCGGATGTTGTCGTGCATTCGGCGACCAAGTTCATCGACGGCCAAGGCCGTTGCATGGGCGGTGTGGTGGCGGGGCGTAGCGAGCAGATGAAAGAAGTGGTGGGTTTCCTGCGCACGGCCGGCCCGACCCTGAGCCCGTTCAATGCATGGATCTTCCTCAAGGGCCTGGAGACTCTCAGCCTGCGGATGAAAGCCCATTGTGCCAATGCCCAGGCCCTGGCCGAGTGGCTGGAGCAGCAGGACGGTATCGAGAAGGTTCATTACGCCGGTCTCAAGAGCCATCCGCAGCACGCATTGGCCCAGCGCCAGCAGCGCGGCTTCGGCGCGGTGGTGAGTTTTGAGGTGAAAGGCGGCAAAGAGGGCGCCTGGCGCTTTATCGACGCGACACGCCTGATCTCGATCACCGCCAACCTGGGTGACAGCAAGACTACCATTACCCATCCCGGCACCACGTCCCACGGCCGCCTGGCGCCGCAGGAGCGGGAAGCGGCGGGTATTCGCGACAGCCTGATCCGTGTTGCGGTGGGGCTTGAAGACGTCGCTGACTTGCAGGCTGATCTGGCCCGTGGGCTGGCGGCCTTGTGATCGAGTGGTCCATGGAAGCGGCTGCGGGCGGTAACGGCCGCGTCGCGCTGGTGACGGGCGCTGCCCGGGGCATTGGCCTGGGGATCGCGGCGTGGCTGATCAGCGAAGGCTGGCAGGTGGTGCTGGCTGACCTGGACCGCGAGCGCGGCTCCAAGGTGTCCAAGGTGCTCGGCGAGAACGCCTGGTTTATCACCATGGACGTGGCCGACGAGAAGCAAGTCGCCCAGGGCGTCGCTGAAGTGCTTGGGCAGTTCGGGCGCCTGGACGCATTGGTGTGCAATGCGGCGGTGGCCGACCCGCGCAATATCACCCTTGAAAGCCTTGACCTGGCCTCCTGGAATCGCGTGCTGGCGGTGAACCTCAGCGGCCCGATGCTGTTGGCCAAGCACTGTGCGCCGTACCTGCGCGCCCATGGCGGTGCGATCGTCAACCTGGCCTCGACCCGGGCTCGGCAGTCGGAGCCGGACACCGAAGCCTACGCGGCGAGCAAGGGCGGCGTGCTGGCCCTGACACACGCCTTGGCGATGAGCCTTGGCCCGGAAGTGCGGGTCAATGCCGTCAGCCCTGGCTGGATCGATGCGCGTGATCCGGCAGCCCGTCGCGCAGAGCCGCTGACCGACGCCGACCACGCCCAGCACCCGACGGGCAGGGTTGGCACGGTGGAGGACGTGGCGGCGCTGGTGGCATGGCTGCTGTCGCGCCAGGCCGGGTTCGTCACCGGCCAGGAGTTTGTGGTGGACGGCGGCATGAGCAAGAAGATGATTTACAGCGAGTAGGGTGGGTAGCCGTCTTGAAACTATTTTGTCTTTTTCAGAAAAACTTCAAGCAGGCTATTGACTTAGGTCCGCTATCTGCGTAAATTTCGCGGCCTCAACGAAGCAAAGGGTGATTAGCTCAGCTGGGAGAGCATCTGCCTTACAAGCAGAGGGTCGGCGGTTCGATCCCGTCATCACCCACCACTTCTTGAGAGTTTTGCCCTAGGGTAAGACGCAACGTTAAAGGTTGCACCGACGCGCAGCGGTAGTTCAGTCGGTTAGAATACCGGCCTGTCACGCCGGGGGTCGCGGGTTCGAGTCCCGTCCGCTGCGCCATATTTTCCAGGTTCGATTCGTCGGGCTTGAGGTTGAACAGCCAAGGCTGATCAGCCAGATGTTTAAAGACGGTCGAGGGTTTACGCTCGGCCGGTCAAGCGATACGCAGCGGTAGTTCAGTCGGTTAGAATACCGGCCTGTCACGCCGGGGGTCGCGGGTTCGAGTCCCGTCCGCTGCGCCATATCTGCTTCAAGGCCCACTGAACGCCTTGCAGCACAAAGAAAGCCGTTGGCTGCCTTTGACCCGATAGCAAAGACCCTGGTCGAAAGACCGGGGTTTTTTGTGTCTGCGATTCAGCATTGATCAGCGCGTGTCGGCAAGCTACCTCAGCCTCTGTGGACGCAAGCTTGCCTGTGATGGCGTCGGCTGAGTGCGCCGTGCCAGCATCCCAGGCAAGCCTTCCCATCAGAACCCCAGCTTATCCCGTAGCCCGTAATACCAGGCGCCCATCGCGGCAAACGGCGTGCGCAGCAGTTGCCCGCCGGGGAACGGGTAGTGCGGCAGGTCGGCAAACGCGTCAAAACGCTCTGCCTGGCCTCGAAGGGCCTCTGCCAGTACCTTGCCCGCCAGGTGCGTGTACGTCACGCCGTGGCCGCTGCAGCCTTGGGAGTAATAGATGTTGTCGCCCAGGCGACCGACTTGCGGCAAGCGCGACAGGGTCAGCAGGAAATTGCCGGTCCAGGCGTAGTCAATCTTCACATCCTTGAGTTGCGGGAAGGCCTTGAGCATCTTCGGGCGGATGATTGCTTCGATATTGGCCGGGTCTCGCGCGCCATAGACCACGCCACCGCCGAAGATCAGGCGTTTGTCACTGGTCAGGCGGTAGTAGTCGAGCAGGTAATTGCAATCTTCGACGCAGTAGTCCTGTGGCAATAGCGTTTTGGCCAGTTCGTCCCCCAGCGGTGCGGTGGTGATCACCTGCGTGCCGCACGGCATCGATTTGGCCGCCAATTCCGGCACAAGGTTCCCCAGGTAGGCATTGCCGGCGACGATGATGAACTTCGCCCTGACCTTGCCCTCGGCGGTGTGTACTACTGGGGTGGCGCCGCGCTCGATGCGCAATGCGGCTGACTGCTCATAAATCGTGCCGCCGAGGGACTCTACGGCTGCTGCTTCGCCCAGCGCCAGGTTGAGCGGGTGGATATGTCCGCCGCTCATGTCCAGCAGGCCGCCGACGTAATTGTCACAGGCCACCACCTCGCGGATGCGCCGCTCGTCCAGCAACTCCAGCTGCGTATGGCCATAACGCTCCCACAAGCGCTTCTGCGACTCCAGGTGACCCATGTGCTTGCTGTTCAGCGCGGCGAATACTCCACCGTCCTTCAGATCGCACTGAATCTGGTACTTGGCGATCCGCTCACGAATGATCCTGCCGCCCTCGAACGCCATCTGTCCCAGCAACTGCGCCTGCTTCGGCCCGACGCTGCGCTCGATCACATCGATATCGCGGCTGTAGCTGTTGACGATCTGCCCGCCGTTGCGGCCAGACGCGCCAAACCCTACCTTGGCCGCCTCCAGGACTGTCACGCGAAAACCGTTCTCCAGCAGAAACAGCGCGCTGGAGAGCCCGGTGTAGCCAGCACCGATCACGCACACATCGGTTTCGACTTCACCTTGCAGCACTGGGCGAGGCGGAGCCGCATTCGCCGACGCGGCGTAATACGACTGGGGGTAGGGGGTGTTCGCCATCCTGGAACCTCTGTTTTATATTTTTTACGAGTGCCCCGATCCTACCTGAGTTGAAAATCGCGTGCCAGCCGCCCGAAAAATACGGGTGTACGGGCCGAAAATAAAAAATTCGCATATTCATAGGGTTAGCTGCAAAAAAGATGTTGACAGCCCTCCGGAATTCCGTAGAATGCCGCCTCACAGCAGGCACGTAGCTCAGTTGGTTAGAGCACCACCTTGACATGGTGGGGGTCGTTGGTTCGAGTCCAATCGCGCCTACCAAACAAAATCCGCTCTGCTGGGCGGTCTGGAAGGGCTCACCGAAAGGTGAGCCCTTTTTTGTTGTCTGAAATTTGGGCGTCGTTTTGCCACGCCCCGTTCGCGGCGGACGGTGAAGCGGGCGATCAGAAGAAAAGCTGAGCCACCGCTAGCAGACAGATGATCTGGACGAACATCTGGCCGAGAATTTCGCCATTGAACGTTTCCATATGCGTTTGTCCGGCGTACATAGTGGCTAGCCTCTTTGTCGGCAATCTTGCCCTGAACGATGCACAGAACGTGCGGTTGCTTTGTTGAGTGTAGTGGCTGAATGAGAATCTTCACGCCGGGCCGACACAAGGCGATCACCCCCCCCACGGTTTGTCGGTCTGCAGCAACAATTCTCCCGCCTTGGAAAAAACCACTCGAAACACGTCGCCCCGCCCTGGGCTCTGCCGCTGTAGCGCCGGGGATGCGTCGCGTGAGCGCTGTTGGCGTTTACAAGCGTCGAGGTGATCCGTAGATTGCCTCGAGTCTATTTTTGTCGTCGCCTGCGAGGAAGCCACACCGTGTCCATCCCCGGTTCAGCCGTATTTGCCCAGCGTTATCGCGCCTTCCTGTTCGATATGGATGGCACCTTGCTCAACTCCATTGCGGCTGCCGAACGGGTGTGGAGTATCTGGGCTGAACGTCATGGCCTGGATGTGGCGGCGTTCCTGACCACCATTCATGGCGCGCGGGCGATCGATACGATCAGGCGTCAGGCGTTGCCTGGGGTCGATCCTGAGGCTGAGGCGCAATGGATCACCGAGGCCGAGCTGAATGATGTCGAGGGTGTCGTGGCGATTCCCGGTGCCGTTGCGTTCTTGAATGATGTGCCCAGCGATCAATGGGCGTTGGTGACGTCCGCCCCCAGGGAGTTGGCGCTACGGCGCCTACAGGCGGCGGGCATCAGTCCGCCGGCGGTGTGGGTGACGGCCGAGGATGTCGCCAACGGCAAGCCGGATCCCGCCTGCTATAGGCTGGGTGCGCAGCGTCTGGGTGTCGCGGCCCAGGACTGCCTGGTATTCGAAGATGCGACGGTGGGGATCCGAGCGGGGGAGGCGGCGGGCGCGGATGTGATGGTCGTGACCTCGACGCACCTGACACCCATGGTGACTGCGCATGCCTGGATCGACGGGTATGAGCAGTTTCAGGTGCGGCGCGACGCTGAAGGCCTGCTGCGCGTCGAGCGCCGAATGGAGTGAGAGGAGCAGGGCGCGCGTTCTATCGGCCGTGGCCTTCTTCACACGTGCCTGGGGCGCCGGGCGTGTGCAAAGGATAATTTTTCACGCCCTGGCGCGACAGCACCATCTCTCTGAGTATCTCATTGGCAAGTCGGGCAATCGCTTCTTCGCCGCGATAGTGTGCGCGCACGATGCCGGTGATTGCGAAGTGGTCGGTGTTCGGGCCGCTGAGAATGGCTGAGAGGGTGCCGTCAGCATGTAATGTGCAGACGACCTTATAGCTGGGCAAGCGCGATGCCAGTGCAGATTCGATTTGGGATTTGCTCAGGGTGTCCATCTGCTTCAACGCCTTTCAGCCGACCGTGCAAGGCCAAGCATAGGTGCTGCTGCAGGGCTGTAAATACCGGCGATCTGATAGCCAGGCATCAGCCGTCAGTGGGTAGTTCTCCGGTGTTCGCCGGGAGCTGCGCGCTGGCACATTTTGCGCTGGACGGTTTTCTGGATCGGCTTGAGGCAGAACACAAACAGGTAGCCGCCGAGCAACAGCGTCAAGTCCAGCCATGACGGTACATCGGTGACGTAGATGTCTTTGATTTCGAACCTCAAGCCGCATTCCAATCCTGCAAAGACGAGCCCGATGAACAGGGCGATCATCCAGGAACGGGCGGCAAAAGGTCGCTTCGTGCTAGGCCTCATCGATGTGCTCCTGAGTGCACTCGTATGGCGGAAGAGGTTCTCACGAGGTTCGGCTGCAAATCATGTAACAAGTTCCGGGCGTAATGACAGTTTCATCTTTTTAGCGACGATGAAGGGACCGGATACGCTGAACGCGAAAAGAACGCGAGCAGGCCAATAGGGTTTTCGCCAGCCGTGACCGTGAACGAAAAGGCTGGCTACTGAAGGCGCTTCAAGGCGTCTGGTTTTTGTCCGGCGCCGTCAGGCCGGCCTGGATGCGCTGGTAGATTTCCTCGCGATGCACGGCAACATCCTTCGGTGCATTGATGCCGATTCGTACTTGCTGGCCGCTGACGCCCAGGATGGTGATCGTAATGTCATCACCGATGTTTATGCTTTCACCAACTTTACGGGTGAGTATCAGCATGGACTTCTCCTTGATTACTTTTAAGGACACATGTTTCAGACAGGGCAGGTGTCGGATGTGTGTAGCTTACTGCTAAGCGCTTCCCTGTGACTGCCTCTTTTAGGACGCATAGAGGCGACATTAATTCCCATGGCGTCATCATACAGGTCTGCGATACATGATTCGCATTGTTTAACCCAACGTTTATGACGGCCAGAATAGACAGTGGATGATAAAGTTGCCTCTTTATCCTTAAAGGAGCAGGGCAGTGCGTAAAGTAGCGATGGCAATGGCGGTGTTGGCATTGGCCGGTTGCGGTGAAGGCAAGCGTGTCGAAGAGCCCAGGGCCAAGCCCGCCGTGACTGAAAGCCAGCCGCAAACCGGTGCGATTGCCGCTCAGGAGTGGGACCTGCGCGTGGGTCCGCCGGATCACAAGTTGCAGGCGATCACCGACCTGACCGCCTGGTTGCTGGAGCATGGTTTCAATTTTTATATCGTGAAGGAAGACGGCAAGGATGTGGTGCTGTTGGGGCCATTCCAAACCAGGGCCGAGGCTGAAGCCAAACAGGCCTTGCTGACGGAAAAACTTGCCCGTGCCAAGAAAAACGACACCGAGTCGCAGATCATCGAACACAAGGTCGCGCAGTAACCGGCCGATTGGGCGGGAAAATACCGATTTTTCCCGCTCGGTTTCAGTTGCAGGCTTTCAGATTCACCGGGCCGACGAACTCGTTGCCGCGCCCCATCACGCAGGCTACCGTCTGATTGCGTTGGCGCTCCCAGGTCTGCACCGGATAGGTCTTGTTCCAGGCTTCGTACAGTTGGCGATCCTGTTTCGACAGGCGCAAGCCGTATTGTTTACTCATGTAAAAATACGTCCGTGCGATCATCCCGCGAATGGACGGACGCGGCATGACCTTCTTGGCCTTGAAGTCGACCTGGGTCAGGCATGAACCGTACTGCCCGCTTTGCACCGGCAGCCAGCCAAAACTGAAGTTGTTCCGGTCGCCATTGACCTCGCCGATGCTCGGCACGAGGTTGTGCAGGTCGGCTTCGGCACGTTTGAACACGTCGTCATACCGCGTACAGTTCTTGCGCCCGCCATTCTGCCAGCACTGGCGCTGATGCCCGATCTGCCAGGCCGGCACGATATGTTCCCACTCGATGCGCGCGGCGCGGCTGGCGTTTTTGCGTGGGATGTAGCCGCAGGCTTTCAGGTCTACGCGGTTGCCCGTGTATTTGCAGCCGCAATAGAACTCGGTGGATTGTGGTGCGTAGAGCTTCCAGGCGATTTTCTTGGCTTCGCTGAACGTTCGGGGCGCTTGGGCGTGGGCGGCGATGGCAAAAAACAGGCACAAAAACACAGCAGTAAAACGGACACTCATTGAATCAATCTTCCTTCGGCACAACCCAGAAAATCTGCACGCCACCGTCGTCCCGGTAGGCGAGTGTAACGTTGTCGTTCTCCGCAATTTCCTCCAGCAGACGTTGCCATTCGTCCTCCGGTTCATCCGGCAGGCGGAAGATCAAGGCTGCCTTGGCTTTCTGGGCGTTGGTCGAATTGATGATCTTTTGCACACGAAGGGCCAGGCGTTCGTAAGCATCAGGCGGGGTTGGCGCTGCGGAAGAGGACTTTGCCACGGAGTATTCCTTAGTAAGCTGTACGTGCATACAGTATTTAACTGTAAGCGATTTCGCAACTGCTTAAAATTCAACAAGCTCGTCTGACAGCGATTCAAGCGAATTGATGTAGGGCGGGGAGATATGTGGCGAGGGTTTTGCGGGGAAGCAGGGGCGGGCGAATCCGCCCCTGCACAGGTGTTACCAGGAATCAGTATTCCCAGAACATCCGTTGCAGCTCTTTGCTGTCCTGGGTCTTGGTCAGGCCAACCATCGCCAGAATCCGCGCTTTCTGCGGGTTCAGGTCGTGGGCAGCCACCCAGTCGTACTTGTCGTCAGGCTGTTCGGCGTTGCGCAGCACGAAACCGCCGGCATTCACGTGGGACGAGCGAATGATCTGCACGCCTTGCTTGCGCAGTTCCTGCAGGGCCGGGACGACCTTGGAGGACACCGAACCGTTGCCGGTGCCTGCAAAGATGATGGCTTTGGCGCCGGCCTGGGCCAGGGCTTTGGCGGCAGTGTCGCTTACGTTGCCGTAGCCGTAGGCAATTTCGACGTCGGGCAGGCTCTTGATGGTCTTGATATCGAACTCGGAGTCCATGGTGTGACGCTTGGCCGGCAGGCGGAACCAGTAGGATTTGCCTTCAACCACCATGCCCAACGGGCCCCATGGGCTCTTGAACGCTTCGGTCTTGATGTTGACCATCTTGCTCACGTCGCGACCCGACTGGATCTCGTCGTTCATGGTCACCAGCACGCCCTTGCCGCGGGCATCCTTGCTGCCGGCGACGGCGACGGCGTTGTACAGGTTGAGCATGCCGTCTGCCGACATGGCGGTACCTGGGCGCATCGAGCCGACAACAATGATGGGTTTGTCGGTTTTTTCCACCAGGTTCAGGAAGTAAGCGGTTTCTTCCAGGGTATCGGTGCCGTGGGTGATCACGATGCCGTCGACGTCCTTGCTGTCAGCCAGTTCGGCGACGCGGCGACCCAATTGCAGCAGGTTTTCGTTATTGATGCTTTCGGAGGCAATTTGCATGACTTGCTCGCCGCGCACATTGGCGATCTGGCTAAGCTCGGGAACACCGGCGATCAATTGCTCGATGCCGACTTTGGCTGCCTGGTAGGTGGCGCTGTTAGCGGTGCTGGCGCCGGCGCCGGCAATGGTGCCGCCGGTGGCGAGGATCACCACGTTGGAGAGTTTGGCTTTGGTTTCGACTTCTTTTGCCTGAGCGGCAACGGGGAACAGCAGCAGGAGGGCGAGTGCGCCCGGAACAAAGGTCTTCAGTGCAGATTTCATTATTTTTCTCTCTGGTTTTTGATGAGTGCGGTAGCAAGTTCATCTAGAGCGCTCGGGCGGTTCTGAACGCCTCGAGGTGCAGGAAGGGAGCAGGATTTGTACCAGCCTGAACGCCTCCGTGTTTATTATCTAAAGTATTGATTTAAAACAAATTAAATTTATCTTTAAGAAGGTTTGTCCATGCACTTGTCCGGCTTTCCGAACAAAGCGTGGGTGTTGCGTTCGGTTGTCCGAAGATAATGACGGGATAGTCGCCGGAGGCGTATGACATCGGCGGCACTGCCTGTCGTTTTAGAGAACGATCCGGCGACGGTGATGTTTAATAACCCCGCGAGACAGGCTGGAACGCAGGCGCTAGAGGGCTTGGGTGGAGGGCGGTTTTCTTCCGTTGACAAATCCTGGCAAGGTTCTCATAGTTTGTTTAACGCAAACGTTTGCGAGATGTTTCGCGGGTGCGCCCTGAACGTCTTGAAAGCTCGTATCAGTCACCCGGGTGGGTGGGCTGCCGAAGTGTTCTTCGGTGCAAGCGTTGCTCCCAATAATCATAAGATCGGAGTGAACCCATGAAGCTGCCATTCGCTGGACGTCTTCTTGCTGTCGCTGTGCTTGCCGCCGCATCTGCTGCTCTGCCTCTCTCTTCTGCATTCGCCGCCGACACCGCCGCCAAACCCAAGGTCGGCCTGGTGATGAAATCCCTTGCCAATGAATTCTTCGTCACCATGCAAGAGGGCGCGAAGGACTACCAGAAGTCCCACGCCGCTGATTTCGACATGATCACCAACGGTATCAAGAACGAAACCGATACCAGCGCGCAGATCGATATCGTCAACCAGATGATCCTCGCCAAAGTGAACGCCATCGTCATCGCACCGGCTGACTCCAAGGCACTGGTCACCGTGCTGAAAAAAGCCTCCGATGCCGGCATCAAGGTCGTCAACATCGATAACCGCCTGGACCCGGGCGTGCTGAAAAGCAAAAACCTCGATATTCCCTTCGTCGGCCCGGACAACCGCAAAGGCTCCAAGCTGGTGGGTGATTACCTGGCCAAGCAACTGGCCGCGGGTGACAAGGTCGGCATCATCGAAGGCGTACCGACCACTACCAACGCGCAGCAGCGCACCGCAGGCTACAAGGATGCGATGGACGCGGCCGGCATGAAGATCGTCTCCACCCAATCGGGCAACTGGGAAATCGACCAGGGCCAAAAGGTCGCCTCTGCGATGCTGAGCGAATACCCCGACCTCAAGGCGCTGTTGGCCGGTAACGACAACATGGCCCTGGGCGCCGTCTCGGCCGTGCGTGCGGCAGGCAAGGCCGGCAAGGTTCTGGTCGTAGGCTACGACAACATCGCCGCGATCAAGCCGATGCTGCAGGACGGCCGTGTCCTGGCGACCGCCGACCAGGCCGCCGCACAGCAGGCCGTGTTCGGTATCCAGAACGCGCTCAAGCTGGTCAAGGGTGAGAAGGTCGACGCTCAAGACGGCGTGATCGAAACCCCGGTCGAACTCGTCCTCAAGAAGTAATCCCGGCTGCACCCAACAGCGTCCGCTCACCCTGAGCGGACGCCTGGAGATTTTCCTATGTCATCTTCCGCCCCGAACGCTGTCCTCTCGGTCAGCGGTATCGGTAAGACCTATGCCCAGCCGGTTCTGTCCGACATCACCTTGACGCTCAATCGCGGGGAAGTGCTGGCGCTGACCGGTGAAAACGGCGCAGGCAAAAGTACCTTGTCGAAGATTATCGGCGGGCTGGTCACACCGACCGCCGGGCACATGCAATTCAACGGTCAGGACTACCGCCCCGGCAGTCGCACCCAGGCCGAAGAGCTGGGCGTGCGGATGGTCATGCAGGAGCTCAACCTGCTGCCGACGCTGACCGTGGCCGAAAACCTGTTCCTGGACAACTTGCCCAGCCACTGTGGCTGGATCAGCCGCAAGCAGCTGCGTAGCGCGGCGATCGAAGCGATGGCGCAGGTCGGCCTGGATGCGATCGACCCGGACACCCTGGTCGGCAGCCTGGGTATTGGCCATCAGCAAATGGTCGAGATCGCCCGCAACCTGATCGGCGACTGCCATGTGCTGATTCTCGACGAGCCCACGGCTATGTTGACCGCCCGTGAAGTCGAGATGCTGTTTGAGCAAATCACCCGCCTGCAGGCCCGGGGCGTGGCGATCATTTATATTTCACACCGGCTCGAAGAGTTGGCCCGTGTCGCCCAACGCATTGCAGTACTGCGTGACGGCAAACTGGTCTGCGTCGAGCCGATGGCCAATTACAACAGCGAGCAACTGGTGACCTTGATGGTCGGCCGCGAGCTGGGCGAGCACATTGATCTGGGGCCCCGTACCATCGGCGGCCCGGCCTTGACGGTGAAAGGGCTGACCCGTGCGGACAAGGTCCGCGACGTCTCCTTTGAAGTGCGTGCCGGCGAGATCTATGGCATCTCCGGCCTGATCGGCGCCGGCCGCACGGAATTGCTGCGCCTGATCTTCGGTGCCGACCTGGCCGACAGCGGCACCATTGCCCTGGGGGCGCCGGCCCAAGTGGTGAGCATTCGCTCGCCGGTCGACGCAGTGGGCCACGGCATCGCCCTGATCACCGAAGACCGCAAGGGCGAAGGTCTGCTGCTGACGCAATCCATCAGCGCGAATATCGCCTTGGGCAACATGCCGGAAATTTCCGGCGGTGGTGTGGTAAATAGTCGCGACGAAACCGCCCTGGCCAAGCGTCAGATCGACGCCATGCGTATCCGCAGTTCCAGTCCGGCACAGTTGGTGTCCGAATTGTCCGGCGGTAACCAGCAGAAAGTCGTGATTGGCCGCTGGCTGGAGCGCGACTGCTCGGTGATGCTGTTCGATGAGCCGACCCGTGGCATCGACGTGGGGGCCAAGTTCGACATTTACGCCTTGCTCGGCGAGTTGACCCGCCAGGGCAAAGCGCTGGTGGTGGTGTCCAGCGACCTGCGCGAGCTGATGTTGATCTGTGACCGCATCGGCGTGCTCTCTGCCGGGCGGTTGATCGAGACCTTCGAGCGCGACCGCTGGACCCAGGATGAATTGCTTGCCGCCGCCTTCGCCGGCTATCAGAAACGTGACGCGCTGCTCAACGATACAGTGCTTAGGAATGCCCAATGAAAACAACAACTTCCCCCGGTAAAGCGGGCGGCAATTTTTACGGCCTGGGCACCTACCTGGGGCTGGCGGGTGCGTTGCTGGCGATGATTGCGCTGTTTTCGGTGCTCAGCGATCACTTCTTGTCCTACGACACCTTCAGCACCCTGGCCAACCAGATCCCGGACCTGATGGTGCTGGCGGTGGGCATGACCTTCATCCTGATCATCGGCGGTATCGACCTGTCGGTGGGCTCGGTGCTGGCCCTGGCGGCGTCGGCGGTCAGCGTGGCGATTCTCGGCTGGGGTTGGAGCGTGTTGCCGGCCGCCGTGCTCGGCATGGGCTGCGCCGCGCTGGCCGGCACCATCACCGGCTCGATCACCGTGGCCTGGCGGATTCCGTCGTTTATCGTGTCCCTTGGCGTACTGGAAATGGCACGCGGCGTGGCGTACCAGATGACCGGCTCGCGCACGGCTTATATCGGTGACTCCTTTGCCTGGCTGTCCAATCCGATCGCCTTCGGGATTTCGCCTTCATTCATCATCGCTTTGCTGGTGATCGTCGTCGCCCAACTGGTGTTGACTCGCACGGTATTCGGCCGTTACTTGATCGGTATCGGTACCAATGAAGAAGCCGTGCGTCTGGCTGGGATCAATCCCAAACCTTACAAGATCCTGGTGTTCAGCCTGATGGGCCTGCTGGCGGGTGTTGCGGCGCTGTTCCAGATCTCGCGCCTGGAGGCGGCGGACCCGAACGCCGGGTCCGGCCTGGAACTGCAAGTGATCGCGGCCGTGGTGATCGGCGGCACCAGCCTGATGGGCGGGCGCGGCTCGGTGATCAGTACGTTCTTCGGTGTGTTGATTATTTCGGTATTGGCGGCTGGCCTGGCGCAGATCGGTGCCACCGAACCCACCAAGCGCATCATCACCGGGGCCGTGATTGTGATTGCCGTGGTCCTCGATACCTACCGCAGTCAACGCGCCAGTCGGCGGGGCTGAACCATGGCGACGATTAAGGATGTGGCAGCACTTGCAGGTATTTCCTACACCACCGTGTCGCATGTGGTGAACAAGACGCGCCCGGTCAGCGAGCCGGTGCGCCTCAAGGTGGAAGCGGCGATCAAGCAACTGGACTATGTGCCCAGCGCCGTGGCGCGTTCGCTCAAGGCCAAGACCACCGCCACCATCGGCCTGCTTGTGCCCAACAGCCTCAACCCGTATTTCGCCGAGCTGGCCCGGGGGATAGAGGATTACTGCGAGCGTAATGGCTATTGCGTGATCCTCTGCAACTCCGACGACAACGCCGAAAAGCAACGCAGCTATTTGCGAGTGTTGCTGGAGAAGCGCGTCGATGGCTTGATCGTGACCTCGGTGGGCGGCGACGACAGCGGCCTGGCCGCGGGCTTGAGCGCGGTCCGCACGCCCATGGTGATTGTCGACCGGGCGTTGGACGGTATTGATGTCGACCTGGTGCGTATAGATCACGAGCAGGGCGCCTACCTGGCGACCCGGCATTTACTTGAACTGGGCCATCGGGACATCGCCTGCATCGGCGGCCCCGGCCATACCCGCGTGGCACAAATGCGTCTGGCGGGGTATCACCGCGCTTTGCGCGAGGCGGGTATCGACGTTGCCGCCAATCGCACCCTGGAAAGCGACTTCACCAGCACCGGCGGTTATGCCGCGGCAGTGAAGTTGCTGGCGGAAAACCCGCCGAGCGCGATTTTCGCCAGTAACGACATGATCGGTTTCGGCGTGTTGCGTGCGGCAGCCGAGCGCAACATCCGCGTGCCGAGCGAATTGTCGGTGATCGGCTTCGATGACATCCAAATGAGCCGCTATGTGTACCCGGCGCTGACCACGGTCGGGCAGTCGATCGTGCAATTGGGCGAGACGGCGGCCGAGTTGTTACTGCGACGAATTGCGACCCCCCAACTGCCGATCGATCAACGCATCGTGACGCCGAGTATTGTCTTGCGTGAGTCGACGGCGCCACTTGCCGGTGTGTTCGCCCAATACCGCTGAACCGAATTGATGAGTACTGATGTATGCCAGCAAAAGTAGTGGTAGTAGGCAGCTTGAACATGGACCTGGTCACCCGCGCCAGCCGGTTGCCGCGCGCCGGTGAAACCCTGATCGGCCAATCGTTTTCCACCGTCCCCGGTGGCAAGGGCGCGAACCAGGCCGTCGCATCGGCGCGGCTGGGGGCTGAGGTGGCGATGATCGGCTGCGTCGGCTCTGACGCCTACGGTGTCCAATTGCGCGATGCGTTGCTGGTCGAAGGCATCGATTGCCAGGCCGTTAGCCGTGTCGACGGTTCCAGCGGTGTGGCGTTGATTGTGGTGGACGACAGCAGCCAGAACGCGATCGTGATCGTTGCCGGCAGTAACGGTGAGCTGACGCCCGCTTCGTTGCAGGCGGCTGATGCGGTGTTGCAGGCCGCCGACGTAATCGTCTGTCAGCTTGAAGTGCCGCTGGAGACCGTCGGGTATGCGCTCAAGCGCGGGCGTGAACTGGGCAAGACGGTGATCCTCAATCCGGCCCCGGCCAGCGGTCCTTTGCCGGCGCAGTGGTATGCCTCGATCGATTACCTGATCCCCAACGAAAGCGAAGCCACCGCCCTGAGCGGCGTGACGGTGGACTCCCTGGACAACGCCAAGCTCGCCGCGGCGCAGTTGATCAAGGCCGGCGCCGCTAAAGTGATCATCACCCTCGGCGCTCAGGGCGCGCTGTTCAGCGATGGCAACCGTTTTGAGCACCTGGCAGCGCCCAACGTCAAGGCGGTGGACACCACGGCTGCCGGCGACACGTTCGTCGGCGGTTTTGCCGCAGCGCTGGCCCATGGCAAAAGCGAAGCCGAGGCGATTCGTTTTGGTCAGGTGGCGGCCGCGCTGTCAGTCACCCGCGCCGGCGCGCAACCCTCTATTCCTACGCTGCACGACGTTCAAGGTTTTGTGCCCTCATGAAAAAGACACCGCTGCTCAATATCGCCCTGTCACGCCTGATCGCCTCCCTCGGGCATGGCGATATCCTGGTTATCGGTGATGCGGGCCTGCCCGTGCCGCCGGGCGTCGAGTTGATCGACTTGGCCCTGACCCAGGGCATTCCCGACTTCATCAGCACCTTGCGCATTGTGCTCAGCGAAATGCAGGTGGAAAGCCACGTGCTGGCCGAAGAAATCCTGCTCAAGCAACCGCCGGCGCTCAGCGCGCTCAATGCCCTGACCGACCAGGCGGCGCTCGGCGAGCGGCGTCTGCTCAGTCATGACGCGTTCAAGCAACTGAGCCGCAGCGCGCGTGCCATTGTCCGCACGGGCGAGTGCCAGCCTTATTGCAATATCGCACTGGTGTCCGGCGTCACGTTCTAGAGTTTCCCAACGACAAGGAGTGTTTCATGCCGCGTAATCATCCAACCCTGAGAAATCTGTTCCGGAGTGTTTTGCTTTTGTCCGCACTCACCGCAGTGAGCGCCCAAGCGGCGGAAAAAATCGACCTGATCATCGACACCGACCCTGGTGCCGACGATGTAGTGGCCTTGCTGTTTGCCATGGCCTCCCCGGAGGAGTTGAACATTCGGGCGCTGACCACCGTCGCCGGCAATGTGCGCCTGGACAAGACCTCGCGTAACGCGCGCCTGGCTCGTGAGTGGGCAGGGCGAGAGGACATCCCGGTGTACGCGGGCGCACCGAAACCGCTGCTGCGCACGCCGATCTACGCCGAAAATATCCATGGCAAGGAAGGCATCTCCGGTGTCGCCGTACATGAGCCGAAAAAGGCCCTGGCCGAAGGCAATGCCGTTGATTACCTGATCAAGACCCTGAGCACCGCCAAGCCGCACAGCATCACCATCGCCATGCTTGGCCCGCAGACCAACCTGGCGTTGGCGCTGACCCAGGCGCCTGAGATCACCCAGGGCATCAAGGAAGTGGTGGTGATGGGCGGCGCGCACTTCAACGGCGGCAATATCACGCCGGTGGCCGAGTTCAACCTGTTCGCCGACCCGGTAGCGGCCGAGATTGTGCTCAAGAGTGGCGTCAAGCTGACCTATCTGCCGTTGGACGTGACCCACAAGGTGCTGACCAGTGAAGCGCGCCTGAAGAAGATCGCCGACATCAACAACAACGCGAGCAAAGTCGTCGGCGATATTCTCAATGAATACGTCAAAGGCGATATGGAGCACTACGGCATTCCTGGCGGCCCGGTGCATGACGCCACAGTCATCGCGTATCTGCTCAAGCCTTCGTTGTTCAACGGGCGTCAGGCCAATATGGTGGTGGACAGCCGCGAAGGGCCGACCTTTGGCCAGACCATCGTCGATTGGTATGACGGCCTGAAGCAGGAAAAGAATGTGTTCTGGGTTGAGAATGGCGACGCCCAGGGCTTTTTCGATCTGTTGACCGAGCGCCTGGCGCGCCTGAAGTAAGGTGATTGCCGGTCGGTGCTCGCCGGCCGGTGCTTAATCGCGCCCGGGGTTGTGTGCGCCCATGTGATCGGCCGGGTATTTCTCGAAAACCTGGCCAATGAACGCTTGCGCGGCCTGGGTGCCCAACTCCTTGACCAACAGGTCGATACCGATGATCGCCAATTCTTCCGGGCTCCCGGGGCTGTAGGAACTCTGCCCTTGGGGCCACTTGGCTTTGATGTCGGCTTGGAGCGTTACGGTGGTCATGGGTGTCTCACGAGCTGGAAGTACGGGGTGATGCGCTAAAACGCGGTTCTTACGTCGGCAGTTAAGCATTTTGTACGGCGTTTGGCACTGCTACTTACGCATGAGGTATTTCGAAATGAGGCAAGCAGTGTGCGACACTGTCAGCCTGTTTTAATGACCGGGGAACACCGCGTGCAGATCGACTTGAACAACCCCGAGAACCTGACACTTGCCGCCGTGCGCCAACTGCTTGCCAGTGCCAGTGACGATGAACACACTCAATTGCGAGTCACCAGGGCAGGTATTGCCTACATCTCCTGCGGCAAGGCCGTCGGCGGCGTCGATATCGATGGGTTGCTGTTTCGCCTGGAAACCTGGGCCAAGGGCTCCGGTTACGTCGGAAACGTGGCCGCCAGCGATGAGGTCTGGGTCACACAGATTTTCAATGCCTTGAAACAGAACTGGCCTAAGCCACCGTTTGACTACATCGACATCTACTGAATTCGTTCATATCTGGTGACGATTGATCGGGCGAATGCCTGCCCTGAGTCAGGCAGACTTGCCAGCAGGCGATTTACGTCTTGAAACCAATCCGCCTGATCGCTGTCGCACGATCTCTGTCCATTTTTTATCATAGGAGGCTTCATGCCTTGGAAGCTCGCATCATTCGGTACTTTGTTGGCGGCACTCGCGTTGGCGGGTTGCAGCACCCCGGGTACCTCTGAGCCAGCCAAAGATGCCGCCGTGACCGATGCCGGTCATAGCCGCTGTGAGGCGAAGGCCGCCGAGTTCACGATCGGCCAGAAAGCCTCGCCCCAGTTGCTGGAGCAAGCGCGTACCCGTGCCGGTGCGCAGAACGCCCGAATTCTCAAGCCTAACGATATGATCACCCTGGAATACCGCTCCGACCGCCTTAACCTCAACACCGACGACAACCTGGTGATCACCCGGGTCAATTGCGGCTGATAGCCACAGGCTTTTGCCGCGCCCATAAAAAACCCCGTCACATGGACGGGGTTTTTTTAGCTCAGCGGAGAATTACTCGCCGCGAACCTGTGCAGCTTGCATACCCTTTTGGCCTTTCTCAGCCACGAAGGAAACGGTTTGGCCTT
>Ga0208645_1000253_pt1 | contig 66852 bp, 60 predicted proteins | sample VirMetDEL_Sep_01_FD_184519 | JGI IMG/M metagenome (GOLD analysis project Ga0208645, IMG submission 184519) | Aqueous microbial communities from the Delaware River and Bay under freshwater to marine salinity gradient to study organic matter... | ecosystem: Environmental > Aquatic > Marine >... | reverse complement strand
TTTACGGGTTTTACGGCGTTTGCTGGTGAATTCGGTATCGGCGAATGAGAGCTGGTTCATGTCGTTCGGTCATGCGGTAATGATCAGATGGGTATTGTCTCATATTGGAGACTTAATCGCAGTTTCCCTAGCCACATGGGGGTTGTACGGGGTTTGAACTAAATAAATAACCATCAAAATTAGGGTCTTGATGTTCAGACAATAACATAAGTGTATCTTTGACGTTTTCTAAGTGGCGCCACATTGCCATACGTGCGACATCGGGTTTTCTTTGTTGAATGGCCAATAGTATATTTTCATGATCGACTAGCCATTTTCTACGATAGGCTTGGTCGGTAATATGAGAGTGCAACTGTTTCCACATTGGGCTGTTTTCACGTCTTTCCCAAAGGTTTTCTACTAAGTCAACCAATACGCTGTTTTGGGTTGCTTCAGCAATGGCTAAATGAAAGAGTTTATCAGCAGCATGATCGGCATCCACTGTATCGATGTTTTGCTTTTCTAGCTCCAAAGCATCACGCATTTTAATAATGTCTTTTTTGGTCGCTTGAGTGGCCGCAAACTCAGCAACATGACTCTCAAGGAGCTGCCTTGCTTGCATCATTTCAAAAGGACCAACATCATCATTGTTTAAAGACTCTTCAAATGTATCTGATGATCTTATGCTAGTTGGTAGATTGAGAAGATAAATACCACTGCCTTTTCGGACTTCGACAATTTCCATTAATTCAAGCATGATTAATGCTTCTCGTAACAGGGTTCGACTAACGCCTAGCTGTTCCGCAATATCACGCTCTGGTGGTAACCGATCTCCTATATCATATTGGCCTTGTCTGAGCTCCTCGTATAACTTAAGTCCCACTTCTTGGTATAGGCGCTTTGGTTTTACAAGTGTATTTATCATAGCTTTCTACTTTATTTAAATTAGCCAGTAACAGGAAAAGATTAGGTATAGATATGCATTAAGATGAAGTAATAAATGAGCGACTCTTTTGATACCCATACACAATATCAAAAAGAGTCGCTTGATTCAGCTTATTTGTCGAGTGCTTTTATGGCCTCCACATAGGATGCAATAACGGGGTCGTTTGCAGCATCTTTATGCATCGGTTCAACGGCTTTAATAAAGGCATCCTTATCAACATCTAGAATTTCAACGCCCATTTTTGTTGCTTTGTTGAGCTCTTCTTCTGTGTACTCAGCCCAAAGTGTTTTCATGAAGGCGGTTGCATCTTTACCCGCAGTCAGTACTGCGTCTTTGTTTTTATCGGATAGGTTTTCCCAGGTTTTACTACTAATAACCAAAACATCTGGGATCATGGCGTGCTCATCTTGGCTGTAATATTTTGCGACTTCGCCATGTCGATAAGTCGTCACCGCACCAATATTGTTTTCAGCGCCATCGACGACACGTTGTTGAAGAGCGGTATACAGCTCACCAAATGGCAGTGGCGTAGGGGAGGCTCCCATAAGCTCCATCATTTTAATGGCACTTGGACTTGGTTGAACGCGAATCTTCATGCCTTTTAGATCGGCAGGGGAACGAACGGGTTTCGTTGTATAAAAATTACGAGACCCAGCATCAAAATAGGCCACACCAACAAAACCATATTTTTCAGATGAGCTTAAAATCTTTTGGCCGATATCTTCACTTTCTAGTGCGCGATAAAAATGCTCACGGTCTCTAAAAATATAAGGGATATTAAACGCGCCGTAAGCGGGATCGAATGACTCTAGTTCACTGGCATTAGACTTTGCCATGTCCAGAGCACCACTTTGTAACAGTTCCAAAGACTCACGTTGTGTGCCTAGTTGACCATTTGGATAAACGCGTACTTTTAAGTCACCATTAGTATTTTCTTCTACCTCATCGGCAAAGAACTTGAGTGCCTTATGGATGGGTGATTTTGTATCACCGTTGTGGCTTAACTTTAGCGTTTCCGCGAAGCTTACTGATGAGGAACCCATTAGGCCTCCTATCAGTAATGCTGAGGCAAAATGCAGCTTAGTTTGCTTAATATTTAACATTGTCAAAATCTCCGTTTTGGTATTTTTATATTATTTTTTACGTTTTCGGATGAGTAAATTGTGTCTTTGTGAGTTTGCATAATTGCACGCACATTAAATCTGGTCAACCAATTTAGTCTATTTTGTTGACCAGATTTGATGTTTGGTTCAATATGTTGTGGATTGATGGTGGTCATGTAAGATTTTTATCCCTTCTGGAGGTGGTAAATGACGAAATTTATTCGAGTGGTAGACCGCATATTGTCTACTGTTTGTGTCACGTTAATGGTAGCGCTGGTGGCGTGTGTGGTTTGGCAAGTGTTCTCTCGTTATGTGTTGGGGGCACCGAGTACGTCAACGGATGAGATGGCGAGATTTCTCTTTATTTGGGTTGGCTTATTAGGCGCAGCGTTTACCTTGGGCCAGAAAAAACACTTAGCAATGGACTTTATGTTGCTTGCGTTAGATGGGCGAAAAAAAGCGACCTTGCAATTGCTAATTACTCTAATTGGGTTGTTTTTTGCTGTGGTCATTATGGTGTTTGGCGGTGGTTCTTTAGTACTCAAAACGCTAAGTGTCGGGCAAATTTCACCCGTTTTAGGATTGGAAATGGGATGGGTTTATTCGGCCATTCCGATTAGCGGTGTTTGCATGATTCTCTATCTATTACGAGATCTTTTTGCACCAACGCAAGACTAAACGGCTCTACAGGCTAAGTAATAACGTCTTTTCGTTGCCTGATTCAGTTATTCATAAATTCTAATAATAAGGATAAAAAACGTGGAATGGTTAGTTGCACTTGTTTTGTTCGGTAGTTTTTTCACCATGTTGGTACTGGGTGTGCCAATTTCCTTTTCCATCGCGATTGCCTCGTTATTGTCTATCATGGTGTCGCTGCCTTTTGATGCGTCACTGTCGGTTGTTTCGCAAAAACTTGCTTCTGGTATGGATAGCTTTACTTTGCTAGCCATCCCTTTCTTTATTCTCGCCGGCAACATCATGAATCGGGGTGGTTTAGCTCTTCGACTTATTGAGTTTTCTAAGCTACTCGCAGGTCGTTTGCCAGGTTCTTTAGGCCATGTAAATGTGATCGCTAACATGCTGTTTGGTTCTATTTCAGGCTCGGCTGTCGCTGCCGCCGCCGCGGTGGGTGGCACTATGGCGCCATTACAGAAAAAAGATGGCTATGATCCGGTCTTTTCAACCGCTGTGAATATTACCTCTAGCCCCGCTGGTTTGTTGATTCCACCCAGTAATGCCTTGATTGTTTACTCTCTTATCTCTGGTGGTACTTCTATTAGCGCCTTATTTTTAGGTGGTTACTTGCCCGGTCTGTTAATGGGCGCCTGTGTCATGTTAGCTGTTGCCATCGTCGCGAAGAAGAAAAACTATCCTGTATCCGAGCGTGTGTCCCTTGCTGAGGCGGGAATTATAACGTGGCGAGCCGTCCCCAGTTTAGGTCTTATAGTTGTCATTATGGGCGGCATTATTGGTGGTGTCTTTACCGCGACGGAAGCTTCTGCCGTTGCTGTTGTTTACTCTTTGTTATTGGCGCTGATTTATCGCGAAGTTAGCCTAAAAGATATGCCGAATATTATTCTCGGTTCCGTTATGACAGCCGCTATGATCATGTTGCTGATTGGTGCGTCTATGTCTATGGCGTGGGCAATGGCCAATGCCGATATTCCTTATGCGGTGAGTGATGCATTGCTCGCTTTGTCTGATAACCCAATTATCATTTTGTTAATTATCAATTTAATTCTGCTTATCGTCGGTATCTTTATGGATATGACGCCAGCTTTATTAATATTTACGCCAATTTTTCTTCCTATTGCTTTGGAACTGGGCATCGATCCTGTGCATTTTGGCATCATTTTAACCTTCAACTTATGTATTGGTATTTGTACTCCTCCTGTGGGTAGCGCTCTGTTTGTAGGCTGTTCAGTAAGCGGAGTGAAAATCGATCAAGTTATTAAGCCTTTATTACCCATATTTGGATTGCTGTTATTGGCGTTGTTGGCGGTGACCTTCATTCCAGAAATCACCTTGTTTTTACCGTCTCTTTTGCTTGGTTACTAGTTTAGAAGCTTGCAGATTTTAACGATATTTGGAGATAAATAATTATGAAGCCGATTAAACATTGGAAGCTTCTTGGTGTTGAAAATAACCGTATAGACATTGAATGTGATGATCGTCATGTTTTGTACTTTTTCGTTCTAGAGTCCAACGTGATTCGCGTTTTGTTGAAAAAGAACAAAACCTTGCAGCTTGAAAACAGCTGGTGCATTTCCCCAAATGACGGCCTAAATGGCAGTGAAATAAACTGGGAAGGTCGTGACCGCATGAGCACGGAAGGGTTTTCTTGCCCTGATTTTAGCGTGGCTGAGCAAGGTGATCAGTTAAGTATTGCGACTTCTTCTCTTCGAGTAACTTTGTCAAAACCATTGAAATTGACATGGGAATACGCTGACGCTAAAGGTGAGTGGCACTATTTGGCTGCGGACCGTCACAGTGGTGCGTATATGTTGGGAGTGCAATCTAATGATATTCACCATTACATGGCCCGAGATTTGTCCGAAAAATATTACGGTTTGGGCGAAAAAACCGGTGATTTAAATCGCCACGGCTCGCGCTACCAAATGCGTAATATCGATGCGATGGGGTACGATGCCAAACACACCGATCCATTGTACAAACACATTCCTTTTTACATCACGAAAACGGAACAGGCGAGCTTTGGTATCTTCTACGATAACCTATCTACCAGCTGGTTTGATTTGGGTAACGAGCTGGATAACTATCATGGCTACTATCGTAGTTACCATGCAGAAGAAGGGGATTTGGATTTCTACTTCATGTATGGCGAAAAAGTTCTAGACGTTACCAAAACCTATGTGAACTTAACGGGGCGTACTATTTTTGGTCCTAAGTGGAGCCTTGGTTACAGTGGCTCAACCATGCTTTATACGGACGCTGAAAACGCGCAAGAACAGCTTGGTGACTTTATTAAGCATTGCGACAATCACAGCATGCCATGTGATTCATTCCAGCTTTCGTCTGGCTACACGTCCATTGGCAATAAGCGTTACGTGTTTAACTGGAACACCAGCAAGGTGCCTGATCCGCTTAAATTGACTTCAGACTTTCATCAAGCCGGTCTTAAATTAGCGGCCAACATCAAGCCTTGCTTGCTGCAGGATCACCCACGTTTTGATGAAGTCGCTTCACAACAGTTATTCATTCAAGACTCTGAGTTTGATGCGCCTGAATCCTCTCAGTTTTGGGATGATTCTGGCTCACATCTAGATTTCACCAATCCGAATACCATTCAATGGTGGAAACAGAATGTCACTGAGCAACTGCTTGAAAAAGGCATTGATTCTACTTGGAATGACAACAACGAATACGAAGTGTGGGATGGCAATGCGCGCTGTGTGGGGTTTGGTAAGCCAACGCCCATCAAGCTGATTCGTCCGTTACAGCCTTTGCTAATGATGCGTGCTTCCTATGAAGCGCAAACGGAGTTCGCTCCAAATTTACGACCTTATTTGATCTCGCGTTCAGGTTGCCCAGGCATGCAGCGCTACGTGCAAACCTGGAGCGGTGATAACCGTACCAACTGGCAAACCTTGCGTTACAACACGCGTATGGGCGTGGGAATGAGCCTTTCTGGTTTGTACAACCTTGGTCACGATGTCGGTGGTTTCTCAGGTGATCGTCCAGATCCAGAACTCTTTGTGCGTTGGGTACAAAATGGCGTCATGCACCCGCGTTTTACCATCCATTCTTGGAATGATGACAAAACGGTTAACGAGCCTTGGATGTACCCAGAAGTCACGCCCATTATTCGTGAAGCCATGACATTGCGTTACCGCCTGATGCCGTATTTGTACGATCTACTTTGGCAGGCACACAAAGATCATGAACCTATGTTGCGCCCGACTTTCTTGGACCACGAAGCCGATGTTCGTACCTATGAAGAAAGCGATGACTTCTTGCTAGGTAAAGATCTATTGGTGGCGTCTGTCGTAGAACAAGGTCAACGCACGCGTCCCGTGTATTTGCCTGACAATGGCGAAGGCTGGTACGACTTCCACCGCAAAACTTGGTATGCCGGTGGACAAGACATTACGTTACCTGCCGCGCTAGAAGAGATTCCGCTACTGGCTCGTGCTGGCAGTGTGATTCCGACTAGCGGCCGTATTGCTCATGTGGATGCTGAAAAAGACACGCAACGTCAGTTCCTTGTTTTCCCATTTAAAGGCGCAGGGCAGCGGGATCTATCCGTGTTTGATGATGATGGTCTATCAACGGGCTATTTAGATGGCAAATACCTAATGCTGAATATGACGCTGAAATCCGATCTTGAGCGCATCGACCTAATGGTGACCCAAGAAGGCGAATGGCAGCCCGCCTACAAAGAGGTGAGTTTTGTTCTGCCAGGCAGTGAGCAACGTCCTTTCTATGTGAACGGCAAGCGTGTTGAACGCTCACAACTTATCGCACTGAGCAGCCTTAAATAAGCTGAGGGAATGATATGAAAAACTTTATGACAGAAGATTTTTTGCTGACCACAGAAACGGCGAAGCGCTTATATCATGAATACGCCGCTGATCAGCCAATTTATGACTACCATTGCCATTTAAGCCCGCAAGAAATTGCCGAGAATCGCCGTTTCACTAACTTGGGGGAAATCTGGTTAGAGGGCGATCATTATAAATGGCGCGCCATGCGTACCGCAGGTATCGAAGAGCGTTTGGTCACAGGCAATGCAAGCTTCAAGGAAAAATATCAAGCTTGGGCGAAAACCGTGCCTCAGTGTATTGGTAATCCTATTTACCATTGGACGCATTTAGAACTGCGCCGTCCTTTTGGTATTACCGATGTGTTGTTTTCCCCTAAAACGGCCGATGCCATTTGGGAGCAATGCAATGAAATGCTACAGCAACCCGAGTTTTCAGCTCGCGGCATCATGCAGCAAATGAAGGTGAAAATGGTCGGCACCACAGATGACCCTGCGGACAGCCTTGAGCATCATAAATTTATCGCTAATGACAGCGGTTTTGATATTGCTGTCACGCCAAGTTGGCGTCCGGATCGTGCTTTTAAAGTCGATCATGTGGGTTTTAAAGACTACTTGAATAAACTGGGGAAAGCGGCCGACATCACTATTACTCGTTTTAGTGATTTGATCGCAGCTTTGGCTCAGCGCCTTGAGGTATTCGATGCACATGGATGCCGCAGTGCCGACCACGGTATTGAAATCATGCGCTTTGCCAATGAACCAAGCGAAGCCGACTTAGATGCCATTTTAACGAAACGAATAAATGAGCAGCCTTTAACCGAGCTGGAGATCGCGCAATTTTCCAGTGCGGTTCAAGTTTGGCTGGGCAAACAATACGCCAAAAAAGGTTGGGTGATGCAACTGCACATTGGTGCGCGCCGCAACAACTCTTCCAGAATGTTTAAGTTGATTGGTGGGGATTCCGGTTTTGACTCCATGGACGATCGCGCGTTTGCTGAACCTTTGTCGGGTTTCCTGAATGCGTTGGATCAAAGTGACGAATTGCCGAAAACCATCCTTTATTGTTTGAACCCAATGCATAATGAAATGTTAGCGACCATGGCGGGTAACTTCCAAGGTGGCGGCGTGGCAAGCAAGGTGCAATTTGGTTCTGGCTGGTGGTTTAACGATCAGTTAGACGGCATGCAGCGTCAATTGACGAGTGTGGCGCAAATGGGCTTGTTAAGTCAGTTTGTTGGCATGTTAACTGACTCTCGAAGCTTCTTATCTTATACCCGTCATGAGTATTTCCGCCGCTTGTTGTGCGACATGATGGGTGGCTGGGTTGAGCGTGGCGAAGCCCCAGCCGATATGGCGTTGTTGGGTGACATGGTGAAAGGAATTTGTGCTGAAAACGCCAAGAAATACTTTGGCTTTTAACAAATTTTTAAACTTAAGGAATCATCATGATCAAAATAAAGACAACAAATAGCTTATACGAACCTGAAAAGGTCGATGTCGGTATTGTTCACATTGGCTTAGGGGCTTTTCATCGTGCTCACCAAGCGGTTTATATTGAAAAAAATCTGAATCGCAACCAAGGCGGAGAGTGGGGCATTTGTGCGGTGAATATCCGTTCAAATACACAACTCGTCGACCAGCTAAAAGCTAATGGCTGTCGCTACCATATAGCCGAATACCAAGACAGCCAAAATGTGGAATTGCGAGAAGTTAACGCGATTCGTGATGCTTTGTTTGCAGGGGAAGATAAAGAGCCTTTATTCGCCAAGCTGGTTTCAGCGAAGACTAAAATTGTCACTTTAACCGTGACCGAAAAAGGCTATTACTTAGCGCCAGCCGATAAAACATTGCGCCAAGACGACCCGAGCATTCAGCACGATATCGAAAACCCAAACGCGCCAAAAACCGCGCCAGGCATCCTTGTTGAAGCCTTGTATCGTCGAAAAGCCTTGGGCTTACCGCCTTTTACTGTTTTGTCTTGTGACAACATGCCGAACAACGGTCATTTAACGCGCCAAGCCGTGTGTGGGTTGGCTGAACACCGTTCAAAAGCATTCGCTCAATGGATTCATGACCATGTCGCTTTCCCAAGTTCCATGGTGGATAGAATTGTGCCAGCCATGTCAGAGGCTTCTCGTGAGCGCTTGCAGAAGGAGCTGAATTGTCATGATGAAAACGCTGTGATGTGTGAAGCGTTTAGTCAATGGGTGGTGGAGGACAACTTCCCCCAAGGTCGACCAGATTGGGAACACGATGGTGTGCAAATGGTGAAAGACGTTCATCCGTTTGAAACCATGAAGTTGCGTTTGTTGAACGGTAGTCATTCCTTGTTGGCCTATGTTGGCTTGGCGGCCAAATACAAAACCGTGGCACAAGCCGTGGCGGATGAAAAGTTTGCCGCCTTGATTCGTCACTATATGAGCTTCGAAGCAGCACCGACTTTGGATTTGCCAGAAGAGGTGAAGGTGCATGAATACATTGAGAGCTTAATCAGTCGTTTTGCCAATGACAGCTTGCAGCATCAGTTGTCGCAGATTGCGATGGACGGATCACAGAAAATTCCTCAACGCTGGTTAAATGGCGCGGAAGAGCGTTTTTCTTCTGATTCAGACAGTGTGCTTGCGGCAACCGCATTAGGCGTGGCGGCGTGGCTATTTTATGTTCGTGGGGAAGACCTAGAAGGCAACACACATAAGGTGGATGACCCAATGGCGGACGTGCTGAGCAAGTTACACGGTCGCTGTTCTGAACCGGAAAGCTTGGTTCGTGAAGCGTTAAAACTGAACGATATTTTTTCTACAAAGCTTAGCCAAAACGAGAGCTTTTCTCGCGCTGTGTTGAGCGCTTATCAAATACTTATTACAAGCGGTGTCGTGGAATCTTTGTCATTCACTGACAAGCTATCAAATAACAACACTGCGAATTTTGGAGGATAAAATGGAACATACTTGGCGTTGGTTTGGACCAAATGATGAAACTACTTTGACAGATATTCGTCAAACTGGGGCAACAGGTGTCGTAACGGCTTTACATGAAATTCCTAATGGCGAAGTGTGGCCAGTAGAGGCGATTAAAGCGCGTAAAGAAATGATTGAAGCGCATTCACTACGTTGGTCTGTAGTGGAAAGTGTGCCAGTTCACGAAGACATTAAAAAGCGCACAGGCAACTACCAAGAGTACATTCAAAACTACAAGCAAACTTTGCTCAATTTGGCGGAATGTGGCATCGATACCGTGTGCTATAACTTCATGCCCGTGTTGGATTGGACGCGTACCGATTTGGATTACGAATTGCCTGACGGTTCACGTGCTTTGCGATTTGATCAAACCGCCTTTGCGGCCTTTGAGCTGTACATTTTAGAGCGCAAAGGCGCAGAAAATGAATACAGTGCTGAAGAAAAAGCACAGGCAAAAGTCTTTTTAGAAAACCTAAAACCAGAAGACAAAGACCGCTTGGTTGCAAACATCATTGCCGGTCTTCCTGGGTCTGAAGAAAGTTATACGCTAGAGCAGTTCCGTGAAAAATTAGATGAATACGCTGGTATCGATAAAGACAAGCTTCGTGAGCATTTAAAACTCTTCCTAGAAGAGATTGTGCCAGCGGCTGAACAAGGTGGGCTACGCTTGGCGATTCACCCAGACGATCCGCCGCGTCCGATTCTTGGCCTACCACGCGTTGTATCAGTGAAAGACGATATTGATTGGCTGGTGACTTCTGTACCAAGCCCAGTGAACGGTATTACCTTGTGTACAGGATCTTACGGTGTTCGTGCCGATAATGACCTAGTGGATATGGTAAACCGTTTTGGTTCACGAATTTTCTTTACGCACTTGCGTTCAACGAAACGTGAAGAGGTTGCGGGCAGCTTCCATGAAGCGTCTCACCTTGGTGGTGATGTAGACATGGTTGGTGTGGTTCGTGCACTTCTTGTCGAAGAGAAAAAGCGTAATGACAACAACGCTCCTAGCCTTATCCCAATGCGGCCAGACCATGGACACCAAATCCTTAATGACTTAGAAAAAAATACTAAACCGGGTTATTCGAAACTAGGCCGAATGAAAGGCTTGGCAGAAGTAAGAGGTTTAGAATTAGGATTGAAAAGCACGCTTTAATTTCACTCTTTATCTTGCTTGATACTAAATGCTTTTTGCCAATGAGGTAGAAAGCATTTTTCTCTTTCTAAACCACCCCTCTCTTTCTAAGCCACCCACCTCAGTAAGCCAGTAATATCAAGGCATTGGCTTTAGACTTGATGGATTGCATCTATACTGTATATAATTACAGTGTCGTTTCTCAGGAAGAGGAGGTTATTTATGGCACAGCCAAGAAGTCAACAAATCAGTGTAACGGATACGCCTTATTATCACTGTATCTCTCGTTGTGTTCGGCGAGCCTTTTTATGCGGTGAGGACCCCATCTCGGGCGACAGTTATGCGCACCGTCGTGGTTGGGTTGAAAAGAGATTGTTGTTTTTAGCCAGTGTCTTTGCTATCGATGTTTGTGCTTATGCTGTGATGAGTAATCATCTTCATGTTGTGTTGCACATCAACCTGGACAAAGCCGCACAGTGGTCGACATTAGAGGTATTGCAGCGTTGGCATAAATTGCATAAAGGTACTTTGTTTACACAGCAATACGTACAAGGTGAGGTTCTTTCTGAGTTTGCATTGTCTTTAGTAGAAGCGTCGGCTGAAACGTTTCGAAATAGGCTGATGGACATTAGTTGGTTTATGAAAGAACTGAATGAACCGATTGCCCGCCAAGCCAATGCTGAAGACAATTGCACAGGAAGATTCTGGGAGGGCCGTTTTAAGTCTCAAGCTTTGTTGGATGAAGCTGCGTTAATTGCTTGTATGGCTTATGTGGATCTTAACCCTTTACGAGCCAACATAAGTGACACGCCAGAAGATTCAGATTTTACGAGTCTAAAGAAACGAGTGGATTCTGCTAAGAAGCAGCAACAGCCAAAGAGATTATTTCCTTTTATTGGTAACCCAGGAGAAAATAGGCCAGATGGCTTGCCTTTTCAATTACCAGATTACCTAGAATTGGTTGATATGACGGGGCGAATCATACGAGATGATAAACGAGGTGTGATAGAGGCGTCGCTACTGCCGATTCTTCAACGGCTCACTATTTCATCAGAAAACTGGCTTTGTATTGTCACACAATTCGGTGAAAAAACGGGGCATGTTGTTGGTAGAGAGCATTCAATTGCATACTATTGTGAGTCGCATCAACGACAACGAAAACCCCGAAAAAATAGTGCTCAGCTGCTAGTCTAAACAGTGTCTTAAATTCCGTCACACATCCTCGACTGATTTCCCGTCGGCCTTTCTGTGTCTCAAATTTGATTAAATGTCCCTAGTTTCCATTTTTTGGTCAATCTCACACGTTTTATTTGTTCAATAGCCTGACTTTGGTAAGAGAAGGGATTTTTTTGATTATATTGGTGGGTATTTTTTACAGTGCGTGTCTGGTTATTTCTTTGCGTGTCTCAGTATTTTTTAAGTAAAAAAATCCCCAATAAGTGAAAGGCTCAGTTATTGGGGATCTGTTGGTGATGTCACTGGTTTTTTTATGTTAGTTAAGCAGCAGCTTAATCAAATTCAACTTTGTTTGTTTTTAACATGGCGGCGCTGCTGGAATCGATTAATTTGTCTTGTTTTCTTTCGATGAAGAAAACTTCTAAGTTTTCGTTTTTGGCGATTTTGGCGCCTTCGTCAGGGCCAAGGCATAACATAGCGGTTGCCCATGCGTCACTGACTCTACCATCGGTTCCAAAGACAGACGCTGAGACAAGATCATGTTTGATCGGTTTGCCTGTGCTTGGGTTGATAATATGAGAGTACTCCACGCCATTATCATCAAAGTGGCGGTTGTAGGTGCCAGAGGTATCAAGCGTAATACCTTGGTAGTTGGTTACTGTCATGATTTTATGGATTTTAGGTAGGCCGTCTTTTGACGGAATGGGTTGTTGAATGGCAATGCGCCATTCGTCGCCATTTGGTTTGTGGCCTTTTACTTTCATATCACCACCAAATTGTACCATGTAGTTCTGGAAGCCTTTTGATTCTAGCACTTCGCTTAGTTTGCCGATCGTGTAGCCTTCGCCCATGGAGGAAAAATCAAGTTGTAAAAAAGGCCGTGTTTTGCGAATACGGTTACTGTTATCGTCTATTTCAATTTTATCTATGCCTAGCTCCGCTTTTACCGTTGCCAGCTCTTCGTTTGTTGGAACATGAAGCGTCGCTTTTTTAAATCCCCACAAATCAAACAGTGGGCCAACGGTGGGGTCATAACAGCCAGCGGAGCTTTTGTGAATGTCTTTAGATATCTTGATTAGGTCAATAAAATCCTGAGAAGCGGGTTGCCATGCCAGAGAGGGATTGGCATTAAATTCGGAAATATACGAATCCGAACGGTAGGTAGAGAGTTCTTTGTCAATCTGTGCAAGGGTAATATCGAATTCAGTTTGTACCTCGCTAGCTGGGGTGCCATCTTCCGCCCAGAAAAGCACTTGATACGTTGTGCCTTGAGCATAGCCTTCAACGCTTTCTATTTTTGGTGGTTCACTGCATCCCATTAGAAATGCTGTCATTAGTAGGGCACAGACTCCGCCTAAAGAAATGCGGTTAAAACGGTACTTTATGAATCTAGTCATGTATTTAAGCCTTGTGAAAAATCAGACACAACCATTCTAACAGCCGTTTGTGACGAACTCTATCGAACTGTTTTATCATCCACACTAATGTGCATTTTTTGGGTGTTTCAATGTTTAGTGGGGGATAATTTTATTGACAAATGGTTTTTTGCAACTATTATGACATCGATGTCATTTGAGGTTTTATGATTCATGTCCACCATTTACGATGTTGCGAAAATAGCCAATGTGTCGCCTAAGACGGTTTCTAGGGTGCTCAATAACGACGCACCTGTAGGTGAAGCAACGCGTTTAAAGGTGCAGGCTGCTATTGATACGTTAGGCTATGTGCCCAGCACCGCGGCAAGAGCCATGCGTTCTAATAAGTCAGGCTTAATTGGTGTGATCACTGGGGCAATTTCTCATAACCCTATATCAGGTCCGACAGGGTTGCCTGATTTGTTTATTTTGCAGGGTATTCAGACTGTCATTCAAGCATCTAGTAAAACATTGCTGATCGGTGATACTGGTGACGATATTAAGCTTGTAGCGCATTTAATTCGGACGTTTCAAGAGCATCGTGTGGAAGGCATTATTTATGTGGCAGATTATCACCAGCAAGTGAGTTTGCCAGTTCAGAGTAAGGACATGGCCATTGTGTTGGCCAACTGTTTTGATGATCAGCAAACACCTGCCGTGATACCGGACGATGAATGGGGACAGTATCATCTAGTAAAACAGATTCTCTCATTGGGCCATCGTAGAATTGCGTACTTAAGTCTTGATAAAAGCATGGTCGCAACAGACTTGCGGACAAAAGGTTATTGTCGTGCTTTGCAAGAAGCAAACATTGCTGTCGACGATGCTTTGATTGTTTGTGCTGACACGCTTGAACAGGTAGATAACAAGGTTTTACTGGAGAGGGCAGTTGATCATTTATTGTCCTTGTCTTATCCCCCTACGGTGCTTTGTTGTGGTAACGACAAAATGGCATTGAAACTTTACGGAATACTGCGGTCTCGTGGTGTTCGAATTCCAGAAGATATATCCGTAGCGGGATATGATAATTATTTGGCGATTACGGAGAGCTTGTATCCATCCTTAACCACTGTGGATTTGGCGTATCGTGAGATTGGAATGGAAGCAGCAAAGTTGTTGTTAAAACAAATTGATACGAAGCAGTATCAATCGTTGGCAACGCCTAGCTATGTTGCAAGCCCGGTTGTATGGCGTCACTCTGTGCAGCCTCAGTCTAGCTAGGTGAGATGTAGGCTAGGCGGTTTTATCCCTTGTTAATTTTAAAAAGACACTCGTGTCTTTTTAAATGCCCCAAAATGACATCGATGTCATTAAATGTTACCCCTTTGGAGACGTGAACGATGAAAACAAAAATAATGAAAAACGTACTATTGGCTTCGACTATTCCGTTATTGAGCATGGGCTCTATCAATGGCTTTGCGGCGACAGAATTGTCCTTGTGGTATCACGGTGCAGGCAATCCAGTAGAAGCCAAAATCATTGATCAAATTGTGGCGGATTTCAACGCCAGCCAATCGAATTGGAAAGTGGCGCTGCAAAGCTTTCCCCAAGAATCCTATAACGACTCGGTTATTGCCGCTGCTCTAGCGGGTAACTTACCCGATATTCTGGATGTAGATGGGCCGGTTATGCCTAATTGGGCGTGGGCGGGGTATTTACAGCCTTTGAATATTAATAGTGCAGCAATAGAAGACTTTTTGCCGGGCACAAAGGGTTACTGGGATGGCCAGCTTTATTCTTTAGGATTATGGGACGCTGCTGTGGCAATGATTACACGTAAGTCGACTTTAATGGAGGCTAATATCCGTATTCCGACATTAGCGCAGCCATGGACCTTAACCGAGTTTAATGCGGCGTTGGCGACGTTAAAGCAGACGGGTAAATACGATTATCCATTTGACCCAGGTTTGGCGTGGAAAGGGGAATGGTTTCCCTATGCCTTTAGCCCATTCTTGCAAAGTTTTGGTGGTGACATTATTGACCGTGAGAGCTATCAAACTGCCGAAGGCGTTCTCAACGGCGATGAGGCCATTGCCTTTGGAGAGTGGTGGCAAATGTTATTCCAAAAAGGGTATAGCCCAGGCAACTCACAAGACAGTGCGGACCGTGAAACCGGTTTAGTGGAAGGCAAGTATGCGATCCAATGGAACGGCAATTGGACGGCATTGAATATGCTAAAAGCGTTTGGCGATGATGTGTTGTTTTTGCCCGCCCCGGATTTCGGTCATGGTCCTAAAATTGGTGCGGCCAGTTGGCAATTTGGCGTCTCAGCAAGCACGTCATACCCGCAAGGTGCGGCGGACTTTATTCAGTTTGCCACACAAGATCGCTACATGACGGCATTTTCGGATGCCATAGGGTTAATCCCGCCAACCAAAACAGCCGCCGCAGCCAGTGAGCATTATCGACAAGGTGCTCCCATGGCAACTTTTTTTGAGTTATCGGCACAGCAGGCTGTGTTGCGTCCTGTAACACCGGGTTATGTGGTGGCCGCTAAAGTGTTTGAAAAGGCCTTAGCGGATATCGCCGATGGCGCGGATGTAGTGGATACGCTTGACAATGCCGCAGATGAAATCAATCAGGACATTCGTCGGAACCTTGGTTATGGCCACTAAGCCTGTACGTTTTGCTTATAAGCCTTACGTTGCTAGGTCTCAGGCAAGGTGAAATGCGCTCTGAAGAGTGTTCTGAATGAACGCTCTTCAGACGCCATGATGGATTAATCGTCTTAAAGGCAATTTAATTATGCAAAAAAATTCTTTGTCTCTAACCCAGCATAATCGCAGCGGCTGGCTGTTTGCTTTACCGGGCTTTGGTTTGATGATGCTGTTTATTGTTGTGCCATTTGTGTTTGCAATTGTGTTTTCCATGACCAATCAACGTTTGATTTCGCCCAATCCAACGCAATTTGTCGGCTTTGAAAACTATCGTCAATTGTTAAGCGTGAATCTCCTTGTGCTCGACCCTGTGAGTACTGAGGCGGCTGAGCTTAAGCAAAACGCAGACGGTACACTGACGTATCCTCGCATACGCACGTTTACTCGAAACAATCCAGATTATCCGCATTTGCAAGGCATGAAAGAGTGGTTTTCATGGCAATGGCAGGACAAACAAGTGGCTATTTTGGCGAGTGACCCTGTGTTTATGAAAGCCGTTGTGAACACCTTTCTCTTTGTGCTGGTGGTGGCGCCATTACAAGGCGCATTCGCTTTAGCCCTTGCCTTGCTGATTAATCAGCGCCTGAAAGGCATCAATGTATATCGGGCCATCTACTTTATGCCCGTAGTGGTGTCCATTGTGGTGGTTTCTATTCTTTGGCGTTTTATCTACGACGGTCAAAATGGCTTGCTCAACAATCTACTGCACAGCGTATCGTTTGGTCATCTTGCGCCAGTGGATTGGCTGGGCAACCCAGATACCGCACTAGGGTCTATTATGGCCATGTCCATTTGGCAAGCAGTTGGGTTTCACATGGTGATTTGGTTGTCAGGTTTGCAGACCATTTCTCCGACCCTGTACGAGGCCGCCAAAATAGAAGGCGCTTCTGGCTGGCAAACTTTTCGTTATGTGACTTGGCCAGGGCTTAAAAATACCGCTGTTTTGGTGTTGATCGTGATTACCATGCAGGCGTTTGCCTTGTTCGCTCAGATTGATGTGATGACCAATGGTGGGCCGTTGGACAGCACACAAACCATTGTGTTCCAAGCGGTTGAGAGAGGTTATGGCAAGCAAGATATCTCGGGTGGATCGGCGATTTCTGTGGTGTTGTTTGTCATTGTGCTGAGTATTTCTTTGCTTCAGCGTCACTTTACACGGGAGAAAAAATAAATGTCTCATTCCTCAGTAGATCATCATCGACTTCGCTTAGTAGTGCGTTACACCTTACTGTCGTTGATTGCTTTGATGTTTATTTTTCCGCTGATTTTTATGCTGGTGTCTTCGCTAAAACCGGACCACCAACTGTTAGCGGACACGGCATCTCTACGGGCTTTTTTACCGGTGGGCGAGATCAGTTTAGCGAATTATTACGGCGCTTTTGAACGCGCTCCCATCGTTCTTTTCATGATGAACTCGCTTTTAGTCACCGCAGTGACGGTTGTACTGAGTCTGTTTTGTTGTTCGATGGCAGGCTTTTCCTTTGTCTATTTAAACTGGCGTGGAAAAAGCGTGGCGTTTTCAATTATTTTGGCGACCTTGATCGTACCCTTTGAAACCATCGCCATTCCTATGTTGCTCATGGTGTCTAAACTGCCTTGGATTGGCTTTGATGGCCTGACTTGGGGGTGGTTGAATACCTATCGAGTACAAGTGATTCCTTTTATTGCCGATGGTTTGACGATTTTTTTGTTTACTCAATATTTTAAAGATTTACCGCGAGAGTTAATTGAAGCAGCGCGTGTTGAGGGCAGTAGTTGGTGGCAGGTGTATTGGCGCATCGTGATGCCTTTGTCTGGCCCCGTTATTGCGACGGCGGCGATTCTAAAATTTCTCGTCATGTACAACCAGTATCTGTGGCCCATCATGGTGACACAGCAAGAACAATATCGACCTGTATTAGTCGGACTACAGTATTTTTTCCAGCTCAATACCGCGTGGGGAGAGGTCATGGCGTACCTAACGCTGATTACCTTGCCTGTTTTGGCGTTTTATTTGGTATTGCAACGAGCGTTTATCGCGTCCATTGCCTCAACAGGCGTCAAGGGTTAATTTTTTAGGAGAGTTAATATGACAATAGCATTAAAAGATCAATGGATTTGGGACAGCTGGTATTTTCGCGAAGGCGATACGTGGCACGGCTACTTTTTAAAAGCCGACAAAGCGTTAATCGACCCAGAGAGACGGCATTTAAATGTCAGTCAAGGCCATGCTACGTCGACAGATCTTGTTCATTGGCAGCATCATGGTACTTGTTTTGCGCCAGCGCTTTCACCCGCATGGGATGATTCCACCACGTGGACGGGAAGTGTCGTGTGTGACGAATCCGGTTTGTACCATTTATTTTACACTGGAACCTGTTTGGCTGAAGACAGTCTGTATCAGCGCATTGGTCATGCTACCAGTACGGATTTACACCATTGGCAACGTGTGGGTGATGGTCTGTGTTTGGATTTAGTGGGTGAGAACGCTCCTTATTATGAACATCAGCATCAAAAGGGGTTTTGGCATGATAGAGCCATGCGGGATCCTTGGGTAATGAAGAATCCCAATGGTAATGGCTGGTTGATGTTTTTTACCGCCAGAGCCCCTGGTATTGATGAAGCCAATGCGGGCGGTGCGATTGGTTTTGCTACCTCGAATAACTTACACGACTGGACGTTACAAGCGCCCGTATTTGTGGGGGATTTTGGTCAATTAGAGGTACCGCAAGTGTTTGCGATTGGTGAGCGTTGGTATTGTTTATTTTGCACCTCTAGTCAACATTGGAGCGAGGCTTACGCGGAGAGTCAGGCGGGTAAGTTCGTCACAGGTAACCATTATCTTGTTGCGGACAGCCCAACAGGCCCTTGGCAGGTTGCCCCCGGTGCTTTCTTTGATGGCGACAACCCTTGTCACCGTTATGCGGCGCGAATCCTTGAAACCGAGCAAGGCCACTGCATCATAGGGTTTCACGATCAAAATCAGCATGGATTTGTGGGCGAAATCCTTGACCCAGTGGCGATTGAGGTGGATGCGGCAGGTTTATTAATCGTCAAAGACAATAAAAAGGATAACGACTCATGGCCGATGTGACACTACAAGCGCTGGTAAAGCGATACGATAAAACAGATATCATCAAAGGCGTGGATATCGATATCAAAGACGGTGAGTTTACGGTGTTTGTTGGACCATCTGGTTGTGGTAAATCCACTTTGCTGCGCATGATTGCCGGTCTGGAAGATATCACAGATGGCACGCTTTCAATTGATGGCAAGATTGTTAATCACTTGCAGCCCAAAGATCGAAGCATCGCCATGGTTTTTCAATCTTATGCGATTTTTCCGCATATGACGGTGCGGGAAAATATGGCCTTTGGTTTGACGATCTCGGGCATTTCCAAGCAAGAAAAAGATCAACGCGTTAATGAAGCTGCTAAAGTTTTGCAAATGGAGCATCTTCTAGAGCGTCGTCCGAGCCAGCTGTCGGGAGGACAGCGTCAGCGTGTTGCCATTGGTCGCGCCATTGTGCGCAACCCCAAAGTGTTTTTGTTCGACGAACCTCTGTCGAATTTGGATGCGGCATTGCGAATGGACATGCGCATGGAGATCGCCAAACTTCATAAAAAGCTCGCTGCAACCATGATCTACGTGACGCACGATCAAGTAGAAGCCATGACATTAGCGGACAAAATTGTTGTTTTAAAAGAAGGGCAGGTACAGCAAATTGGCACGCCAATGGAGTTGTTTCATCACCCTGCAAATCGCTTCGTAGCTGGCTTTTTAGGCTCGCCATCCATGAACTTTATTGACGTTGATGTATTGGCAATCGATGAGCATAGCATGACGCTGGGGTCCACTGTATTAGACCCTGTGGTATTGCCAAGAGTGGAGCAAGTGGTCAATGTTGGGCAAAAGGTGGAGCTGGGTATTCGTCCGCAATACTTACAACCTCAACATGGTGACGTAAAGGGGTGCCTTCATGGACGGGTGTCATTAACTGAACGTCTTGGAACCGAAACCGTGATTGATGTCAGTCTCGCGGATGGCAAAAAAGTCATTGCCGCCATTGGGCAGGATCAAGTCTTTCCGCTAGGCGAGGCAATCAGTTTGTCCTTTGACCCAGAGCGAGCACATGTTTTTGCGACGCAGTGAGGTGCCTAAGTTTCTTCTCAAGACTCGGGAAGTATGCCATTTCTGATGGCACCCGGTGAGGTGCCAGTCATGCGTTTAAAGGCTCGGCTAAAGGATGCGACAGATCCATAGCCGAGTCGATCGGCAATGTCATCCAGGGGCAGGTTGTCTCTACTGATCCATTGGCTGGCGAGGCGCATGCGTAGATTGCTTAAGTATTGTTGTGGTGTGGAATGGGTGAGTTCTGTAAAGCGTTCGGCAAAAACAGAACGCGATACCCCCATTTCATGCGCCATATCTGCGACGGTCCATTGTCGACCAGGGTCACGATGCAGAGCGGATAACACTTGAGACAACTTTGCATCACGCATCGCTTCAACCCAGCCACATACATTGCACCCACTTTCAACCCAACGACGCAAAATAGCGGCCGCAATCACATCGGCAAGTCGAGTTAAAATGACTCCATACCCAGGCCGTTTGGCCATCAACTCTTTGGTCATCACATCAAGAATAGTAGGGATTTGTGGATCATAATCAGGAACGGTTTCAATGTGCATGACTTCTGGTTTCAAATGCGCTAATGGGTGCAGCCAGCCTAAGTCGAACTCCATGGCACAACTGAAAATAAAGTTGTCTTTTGACCGACATATCTCGAGGTTGCAAGCACTAATTTCCGATGTGCCATCACACAAAGGGACTGTTTCAAACGTATCAATGCTGCACAGTGATACGCCTTCCTCGCTGTAAAGATCATGGGCTCCGGCACAAGGTATCAATACGGCATCACCGCAAGCCAGTTGTTGCACAGTACCATTTCGAGTTCGCAGAAGAGCCGAGCCTTGTCCGATAAAATGAAAGTAGGCTAATTTTTTATCTGATTCTTCACCAAATCGAAGCCCAAATGGCGCGGAAATTTCGACTCGTCTGTACTCAAGTCCTCTGAGACGCACGCCAGATAAAAGCTCATTTACCATATCGTAATGGGAGCTGTTGGTTGTGTGATGAGAGTGAGAGGGTGACATAGTACTCCGGACGATATGGTATAAATTTAAGACATAATGGTATATATCGTCTGGCTTGTCCATATTATTCTATCAGCATTATACATGCATTGATTTTAAGAGGACTTTTGATGACAAATACAGTAAATGGCTCTCCAGACATGGTACAAGAGGTGCCTGCTTGGGGGGCGGTAATTGCCATGACGTTAGGTGTTTTCGGCTTGGTTACAGCAGAGTTTTTGCCTGCCAGTCTTTTAACGCCCATGGCATCCGACCTTTTTATCACCGAAGGTATGGCGGGTCAGGCGGTTTCTGCTACAGCGATTTTTGCGGTAGTGGCTAGCCTTTTGACCGCCACCGTTACCCGCAAGATCGATAGACGATATGTCTTGTTAGGATTTTCGGTGTTGCTCATTATTTCGAATGTGTTGGTGGCGTTTGCTCCGAATTTCATTTTGTTGCTTGCTGGCCGTGTGCTGCTTGGTATTGCGCTGGGTGGTTTCTGGACCATGGCTGCCGCAACGGTTATACGTTTGGTGCCTGAAAGCAGTGTACCGCGCGCATTGGCTATTATGTTTAGTGGGGTATCAGCAGCGACGATTTTTGCCGCTCCACTGGGCAGTTATCTTGGTGGCCTGATCGGTTGGCGTGATGTTTTTTTACTGGCATCTTTGCTTGGCGTTCTGACGCTTGTCGTCCAATTTGCCACTTTACCTAGCATACCGCCGCGAGGAAGAGCAACATTAGGCACCCTTATCGCAGTGATGAATCGTCCACGAATGAAGTTTGGATTATTTGTGTTAGTGCTGATTTTTACGGGGCATTTCGCCTTATTTACCTATGTCCGACCTTTTCTCGAAAACGTCACTGGAGTCGCAACCGCTGGTATTTCGGGTATTCTGCTAGGCTTTGGTATCGCTAACTTTATTGGTACCCACCTAGCCGGCAGCTTAATCGGCCGATCATTGCGTCTCACCTTGGCTCTTATGCCGCTGGCGATGGGCTTAGCAGGCCTTGGCATGGTGAGCTTCGAAGGCGTTGTGCCCACAGCACTGTTTGTCGTCATTTGGGGAATGGCTTTTGGCGGTGTCCCTGTTGCTTGGTCGACATGGATTACACGCAGTGTTCCTGATGAAGCGGAAAGTGGCGGCGGATTGATGGTCGCTACTATTCAAGTGGCTATTGCCATGGGCGCCGCGGCAGGCGGACTTATCTATGATATCACTGGAGCGCTTGGCGTTTTCTCTATCGCTGCCCTGATTCTTTTGGTCGCTGGTTTGGCGGTCAGTGTGGGACTACGAACGGATTCAGTGACCTAATTGACGAATGGCTTGAGCACCCCAGTCACTTTGCAATGCCTGGGGTGTTCTCTGCTTCTCATTGACTAACTTTCTTGATTCTCTTTCATTCAGTTTACTAATAATCGCAAGCTGAGAATTGTGATATCGTCATTCGCCGCATGGATTTCAACGTTAAGGCTGATTATCAAGTTACCACACTCTGTTCGGAATTGGCGGGCCCTGTTTGCTCGAAAGCCTACTGGGAGAGCATTCAACAAGATGTAAATAAAGCCAGTTGGCTGCATAGTCGTACTCGACCAAATGCTTGGGATGAATGGCAAAAATCGCATCAAGTTGAAAAAAATATGCCGAGAAGTGAGCAACATTTTGATCATTTCTTTTACACCTTACAGGCGGCGCAAGATCAACTCGGCATCGCTATTGGCTCTACGCCCTTGGTTGCTGATGATCTACAAACACAGCGTCTCATTGCGCCATTAGGTATGCAGCCGACAGGGTATAGCTATGCTTTATTAACGCTTGACGACCCGAACCAAGATCCCAGAATAGCGGCATTTTCTAACTGGTTGATGGGGCAGGTTACGCTTTAAGCCATACGGAAGCCTAAGTATATTGATGCAGATTAATGTTTTTTGTTGGAGTATGACGACATGCACAAGATTTTTGTCTTTGGGACGTTAAAAGAAGGGTTTCCTAACTTTGGAACCAATAAGGGTATTCGTTATCGCGGTGATTTTAAAACCAAAGAACGTTTCCCTTTGTATCTTGTGGGTCAGCGTTTTTCACCTTGGTTGGTATTAAACTCAGGTGAGGGGCATCACGTCAGAGGACAGGTGTTTGAGGTATCAGACGATGTTTTAGCGGAAATGGATATGCTGGAAAGAATCACGGCGCCCGATGGTTATCGTAAGGTGAGTATGTCTGTTATTTGCCTAGAAACTGGCGATGAGATACGTGTCTTAGCCTATGGCAAACCACCAGAAATGCTTGAAGGTGCGCAAGTCATGCAGGAGCTCGCTGGCGAGTATGGTCTTGAGCATGCAGCGTTATATCGTAGTCGTTTGGCTTGATGGCAAAATCTAGATTTAGTTCATGCAATTCAATTGGGTTATCTGCTGAAAATAGCTTAGTAATTTGACTTGGTATCGTGTCATTGAGGTTGTTTATCTCTCTTGCCAAATTGACTTTTCGTGATGCTTCTGCGGTTTCTAAGAGTGATTGACTGATATGAGAGTGATTTGTGTAAACGCGGCTTTCGTTTCGTGATCTATAGGAGTGCTGAGCATTTCGTTCTTCATAATTTGCTCCTAATATGTTGCTTTGTATTACATAGCATAACAAATGAGCGGATATAGGGAACAAAGTACTATTATGAACGTTAGTTTATAGGTTGGGGGACTCGTCAAATGGGTGTCTTCGGCTTTCGATAAGAATGAACTATTAAATCATAACCCCATCCAGTTTATGGCCCTGTCCAAAGCCGTCATGCTCTCTGTCGTAATTTGTCATTCGCTGGACGCTTCCAAGCATTAGATAAGAAATCATTGTCTTTATCATCAGTCGCAACAGGTGGTTAATGCGCGTTCATTCATCACATTTTTTTGTCCACATAAGGAGCTGATCTGATGCAGCATTATTCAGGCTTTGGGTTGTTAAAGCACAGTTTTAGCCATCATGAAAATTGGCAGCGGGTGTGGCGTAATCCGACCCCGAAAAAGAAATACGATGTCATTATCGTAGGCGGTGGCGGACATGGTTTGGCGACGGCCTATTATTTGGCAAAAGAGTTTGGTGTGACGAATGTGGCCGTGATTGAAAAAGGATTCTTGGGTGGCGGTAATACGGCGCGAAATACCACGATCGTTCGTTCTAATTATCTATGGGATGAAGCAGCGCATTTGTATGAGCACGCAATGAAGCTGTGGGAAGGTCTGTCGCAGGACTTGAACTACAACGTGATGTTTTCACAACGTGGTTGTTTGAACCTAGGCCACACCTTGCAAGACATGCGCGACATTCAACGTCGCGTGAATGCCAACCGTTTAAATGGCATCGATGGTGAAGTGTTAGACACGCAGCAAGTCAAAGAAATTGTCCCCGTGCTGGACTGTTCTGATCGTGCACGTTACCCAGTGTTGGGAGCATCGTGGCAACCTCGTGCGGGTGTGGCGCGTCATGATGCGGTGGCGTGGGGCTTTGCCCGCGGTGCTGACGCTCATGGTGTGGATCTGATCCAGCAAACAGAAGTGGAAGATCTCATTATCGAAGACGGCACCGTTGTTGGTGTGCGTACTGCCCGTTATGGCGAAATTCGTGCCGACCGAGTGGGTTGTGTCGTCGCAGGGAACTCCAGCGTACTGGCCAAAATGGCGGGCTTTGAATTGCCGCTAGAATCTCATCCTCTACAGGCTTTGGTATCAGAACCCATCAAGCCAATCCTCGATACGGTGGTGATGTCGAACCAAGTGCATGGATACGCGTCGCAATCGGACAAAGGCGATTTGGTGATCGGGGCTGGGATCGACAGTTACAACGGCTATGGTCAGCGTGGTTCTTATTCCACTATTGAGCACACGATTCAGGCGATTGTTGAAATGTTTCCTGTTTTCAGTCGTGTGCGCATGAATCGCCAGTGGGGCGGCATCGTCGACACTTGTCCGGATGCCTGTCCGATTATCAGCGAGACACCTGTGAAGAATTTATTTTTCAACTGTGGTTGGGGAACGGGCGGGTTTAAAGCGACACCGGGTTCGGGTCATGTGTTTGCTGCGTCTTTGGCGAAAGGCGAAATGCATCCATTAGCAAAACCTTTTTCTATGTTCCGCTTTCATAATGGCGCGCTGGTGGATGAACACGGCGCGGCTGGCGTAGCACATTAAGCGGGCGAAGACCGAATTAGGAGAGAAATACCATGTTTCATATTTATTGCCCGCATTGTTGCGAATACCGTGAAGAAGAAGAGTTTCATGTGGCGGGTCAGGCACATATTGCCCGTCCATTAGATCCTGATGCTTGCACCGATAAAGAATGGGGTGAGTTTATGTATTTTCGCGCTAATCCGCGTGGCATTCATCACGAACTGTGGGTGCATGGGGCGGGGTGTCGTAAATACTTTAACGTCACACGAGATACCCAAACTTACGAAATAAAAGAAGTCTACAAGGTGGGTGAAAAGCCTTCTGTTGTAGCCGACCAAACGAAATAGAGGCGCGATACCATGACACAAGATTTGAGTAAGCAGTCTAATCGTCTCCTAGAAGGTGGCCGTATTGATCGCGCTAAACCGCTGACTTTTACCTACAATGGCAAACAATACAAGGGCTTCGAAGGTGACACCTTGGCCTCTGCTTTGTTGGCGAACGGCGTGGATATTGTTGGTCGCAGTTTTAAATACAGTCGTCCGCGGGGTATTGTCGCTGCGGGCGCGGAAGAACCAAACGCCATCATGCAAATTGGTTCTACTGAAGCGACGCAAATTCCAAACGTGCGTGCCACACAACAGTCGCTGTATGCGGGATTAGTGGCGAGCAGTACCAATGGTTGGCCCAACGTCGATATGGATTTGATGGGCTTGGTGGGGAAAGTGGGTGGAAAAATGATGCCACCGGGTTTTTATTACAAAACTTTCATGTACCCAAAGTCCATGTGGGAAACCTACGAATCTTATATTCGTAAAGCGGCCGGTCTTGGTCGCGCGCCAAAGGAAAATGATCCAGACATCTACGACAAGATGAACCAACACTGTGATCTGTTGATCGTGGGGGCTGGCCCAGCGGGTTTAATGGCCGCATTGACAGCCGCACGAGCAGGTGCTCGCGTGATTATTGCCGATGAGCAAAATGAATTTGGCGGAAGCTTACTCAGCAGCAAAGAAACGCTGAATGGTAAACCTGCGGCAGAATGGGTCAAGGACGTGGTTCAAGAGTTGTCTGGTTTTGATGATGTATTGATGCTGCCGAATTCTCAGGTCAACGGCTATCACGATCATAACTTTTTAACCATTCAACAGCATTGTACCGATCAATTTGCAGATCGTGCGCCGAATGGTCAGATTGCTCAACGCTTGCATCGAGTGCGAGCCAAATGGGTGATTTTGGCGACGGGCGCTCATGAACGTCCTTTGGTGTATGGCAATAACGATATACCCGGTTGCATGGTGGCGAATGCGGTATCGACTTATATTAATCGTTATGGCGTGGCACCGGGCAAGGATTTGGTGTTGATGACATCAAACGACAATGCTTATCGGGCTGCGCTAGATTGGCATGATGCAGGTCGTCGAGTGGTTGCTATTGTTGACTCGCGCAAGAATCCAAAAGGCACCTTTGTTGAAGCAGCGCGGGAGCGTGGTATCAGTATTTTGGTGGGTTCTGGCGTCATTGAAGCGCACGGCAATAAGCGAGTGACGGGCGTTTCTATTGCACCTCTTAACGAAGCCGGCGATGCCGTGGTGGGGCCTATCGTCAAGATGGCCGCAGACACAGTGGCCACATCAGGCGGCTGGAGTCCGGTGATTCATTTGTCTTGCCACACAGGAGCTCGTCCGGTTTGGAACGACGATATCCTTGGTTTTACGCCGGGCAAAACCTATCAAAAGCAACTGACTGCTGGTGCAATTAATGGTGCCTTTGCGACGAAGGAAGCCTTGTCTGAAGGTGCCAGTGCAGCATTAGATGCTTTGTCGCATTTAGGGCTCACTAAATCAGATATCGAATTGCCAGAAACGGAGGAAATAGTAGAGGGCAAAGCCATGGCTTTGTTCCACCTTCCTCATACCAAACCCACATCGAAAGCACCTAAGCAGTTTGTCGATTATCAAAACGATGTGACCGCAGCGGGTATTGAGCTGGCGTGTCGTGAAGGTTTTGAATCGATTGAGCACGTGAAACGCTATACCGCCATGGGCTTTGGTACGGACCAAGGCAAGCTAGGCAATATCAATGGTATGGCGATTGCGGCCAAAATGCTCAAGCAAACCATTCCTCAAACCGGCACAACCATTTTCCGTCCAAACTACACACCGGTGACGTTTGGTGCGATTGCTGGACGAGATTGCGGAGAATTGTTTGATCCAAAGCGCTACACAGCCATGCATGCTTGGCATGTTGAGCGCGGAGCAAAATTTGAAGACGTAGGGCAGTGGAAACGTGCTTGGTATTACCCTAAGGGCAATGAAACCATGCAAGAAGCACTCAACCGAGAATGTTTAGCGACACGTGAATCGGTCGGCATCTTGGACGCTTCTACGTTGGGTAAGATCGATATACAAGGCAAAGACGCACGAGAGTTCTTAGGGCGCGTTTACACCAACGCTTGGGCGAAATTACCTGTCGGTAAATGTCGTTATGGCTTGATGTGTGGTGAAGACGGCATGGTGTTCGACGACGGTGTGACTTCCTGTTTGGCGGAAAACCATTTCTTGATGACCACAACGACAGGCGGTGCCGCCCGTGTGTTGTCTTGGTTAGAGATTTACCACCAAACCGAGTGGCCTGAGTTGGAGGTGTACTTCACCAGTGTCACCGACCATTGGTCAACCATGACAATTTCTGGACCAAACAGCCGCAAGCTGTTGGAAAAACTAACAGACTATGATGTTTCCAAAGAAAACATGGCCTTTATGGACTGGAAGCCCATGACAGTGGCGGGTGTGCCTGCACGGGTGTTCCGAATTTCTTTCACGGGCGAGTTGTCATTCGAGATCAACGTTCAGGCCAACTATGGTATGCACGTTTGGAAAGCGTTATTTGAGCAGGGTGAAGAATTTAATCTAACGCCATACGGCACAGAAACCATGCATATTTTGCGGGCGGAAAAAGGCTTTATTATTGCGGGTCAAGACACAGACGGTTCTGTGCATCCGTTTGATTTAGGCATGTCTTGGGCGGTATCGATGCAGAAACCCTTTAGCTTTATCGGTAAGCGAGGCATGCAACGGGAAGACTGTGTTCGGGCGGATCGTAAACAGCTGGTGGGGTTAAAAACCCTTGACCCCAATGTCGTCTTACCAGAAGGCGCCCAAGGCGTATTGGATCCGAAAGCGCCCATTCCCATGCCAATGGTCGGGCATGTCACGTCTAGTTATTGGAGTGCGAATTTGAAGCGTTCCGTTGCCATGGGCTTTGTGAAAGGTGGCTTAGATAAAATGGGTGAAAAAGTCTTTTATCCATTGGCGGATGGCCGTGTTATTGAAGCGGAAATTTGCAGCCCAGTATTTTTAGATCCAAAAGGGGAGCGTCAACATGTCTGATGTCAAAGTAGAAGCGGTTGAATTAGCGCCAGTAGACAAGTTGGTGACCAAGCAATTGCCTGCGGCCGAGATTGTGGGGGAAAGCCCTTTGCACCACGCGGATCTTATCAGCGTGGCTGAGCATGGCCCGCAGGAAGGCGGTGTACACTTTCATGAACGTAAGCTGATGGGATTATTAACCTTACGTTGTTTGCCATCTGCAGAGCAGCAAGAAGTGATAAAAGCCTTATTAGGCGTGGCATTGCCAATGCAGCCATTGACGTCAGTAACAGCGGATGATTCACCAATAGGTAAGGTTTCCGTTCGCTGGGTATCACCAGACGAATGGCTCATTATTGTCGCGGGTGAGCAGGCTTTTGAATTGGAAACACGTTTTTTTGAGCAACTAACGGGGCATTATTCATTGGTGAACATCAGTGGCGGCACAACGATTTTTGATGTGTCTGGCTGTCATGTGGTCGACATGCTGAAAAAGTCGACACCAGTGGATTTGCATGCGAGTGAATTTCCTGTCGGTAAAGTCGTGTCTACCGTGTTTGCCAAAAGCGGGGCAATGATTTGTCGTGTGGCAGAAGACCAGTTTGAATTAGTGGTCCGTCGCAGTTTTGCCGACTATCTCTGGTTATGGATTCAAGACGCCAGTCGAGAATACGGTTTGGTCGTTCACCACTGACGACTATTCATCCATTTGTGTCATTCACGGTTTGGGTTGGCCACTGTTGGTGGTCAGCCTGTTTTGTGACGTAAACAGCATAAGACAATAAGAGACTATTTTATGAAATCAAAAACCGCGCCTTGGATCTTTACCGCCAGCTGCCCCAGCATCATAGGAACCGTCGATGTTGTGACTCGATATATGGCGCAAGCGGGCAATTATATTGACGAAATCCATTCTTTTGATGATAGAGAGTCTGGTCGCTTCTTTATTCGCATAGAATTTTTGCCACAAAATGTGGACTTTAGCGAAGCCGCTTTTAATGCCGAATTCACAGCCCGCGCGGCAGAGTTTGATATGGATTGGTCGTTAACAGCGCCCAATCACAAACCCAAAGTGGCGATCATGGTGTCTAAGTACGACCATTGTTTGAATGACTTGTTGTATCGCTTTCGCACCGGTCAGCTAAACATCGATGTTACCGTGATTATTTCTAATCATCCCGATTTGGAAGACCTTGCTAAATGGCATGGCATTCCGTACTACCATTTGCCAATCACGGCTGACACTAAGTTAGAGCAAGAAGCGCAAGTGCGTGACTTGATCGAACAATACGATACCGAATTGGTCGTACTGGCGCGCTACATGCAAGTGCTCTCGCCGAGCATGTGTGAATACCTTGATGGTCGTGCGATCAATATCCATCACTCACTGCTGCCTGGCTTTAAAGGCGCTCGACCCTATCATCAAGCGTGGGAAAAAGGCGTGAAAATGGTCGGCGCAACCGCGCACTATGTGAACAACGACCTAGACGAAGGCCCGATTATTTCCCAAGGCATTCAAGTGGTGAACCACGCTCACTATGCTGAAGACCTCATCGCCAAAGGCCAAGACATCGAACGTGTTACCTTGTTTAATGCGGTGAAATGCCACGTGGAAAAACGTGTGTTCTTGAATGGCAAACGCACCGTTGTGTTTGGTGGGTAGAGATTTTTTAAAGTATTAATTTATCTTTTCAGTGTTAAGGTTGGGTTAAGAAATGAGTGCTAATGTATGTTGGACTACTAGTTTTAGTAGTATTTCATACTGGAGAAAAAGCAATGAATGTTAGTTCAAACATGAACTCTTCACTTGTGAACGGGTTAAGTCTTCCGAAAGCAAATTATTCCGTACAAGAAGCGAGTGAGCCTGTATCTGCCCCCGAAAATGATGGAGACAGCGATGACTTCAATATCAGTCAGACACAAATAAGTTCGCCGACTACTAATTTGAGTGGGCAGGTTATCGGACAACGTATTAGTGTGATGGCTTAATTGCTTTTAGTAATTTTAAAAGTCGCCATATTTTGCCTTTTAGGTATGGCGATTTTTACTTTATTTCTTCGCTATCAGTAGTAATGTCCTCTTAGAAAATTTGGTCTATTTTTGTTTTTCCTACGTATTACTTGTAATAAATTCATTTTAAGAGACACAAGAGGTCAGTTTTGACGATAGCAAAAGTGTGTGTGGCGCTGAGTTCTTTATTGCTCGTTGCTTGTACGAAGGTTGGGTTAGGCGTTGCCAATTTACCTAATGCATTTAGTGATACCGAGACGACAAAAGATATTGCTTATGGTACTGAGTCCTGGCAAAAACTAGACATTTATGTTCCGCCTCATTCTTCAGGTCAATCCCTTCCTGTGGTGGTTTTCTTTTATGGTGGTAGCTGGAAAGACGGTTCGAAAGACATGTATCCCTTTATGGGAGAAGCCCTAGCAAGCAAAGGCTATATCGCGGTGATTGCCGATTACAGCAAATACCCGCAGGTGAAATTTCCTACCTTTGTTGAAGATGGCGCTAAGGCAGTGGCCTGGACCTATCGGCATATAGCTGATTACCAAGGCGATCCAGAACGTTTGTTTATTGCCGGACATTCTGCTGGCGCACACATCGGTGCCATGATCACGGCAGACAAACAATACTTGCAAGCTGAAGGCTTAACGCCTTCTATTATCAAAGCCTTTGCTGGCTTATCGGGGCCATATGATTTTGTGCCTTACGAAGAAGACTATATGGATATGTTTGGCCCACCAGAAAATTACCCAAATATGCAGGTAACGACCTTTATTGATGGCAAAGAGCCACCAATGTTACTGCTTTGGGGCGCTGACGATACTATCGTGGGTAAAAGCAATATGGACAAGTTAATCGCCAAAATTCACGCCGAGCAGGGCATGGTGGAAAGCAAAATCTACGACGGTGTCGGCCATGCCGACATGGTGTCTAGTCTTGTGTGGTTCTTAAAAAGCAAAGCACCGATTTTAGAGGATGTGGATGCGTTTTTTCGGCGTCACAATTCATCAGCATAAGCATTCCTTATGAAGATGATTCCCAATTCTATGGTTAGAGTGTTTTTTAGCAGCCGTTAAGTTTAGTATACTCGGCTCTTTCCCCCGACACATTGCGAAGTACCCTTTTATGACGGAATCCAGTTTCAGCTTAGATTTGGCCGCTGAGTTAAAGGCCATCGTAGGAAATCAATACACGCTAACCGATGAAGACAAGACCAAACCTTATAGCCAAGGTTTTCGTCTTGGTGGTGGCAAGGCCTATGCGGTTGTCCGTCCTGGAAGCTTGGTAGAGATCTGGAAATGTTTGCAAGCCTGTGTGAAAGCCGATGTTATCATCATTATGCAGGCAGCCAATACCGGACTGACGGGCGGTTCAACACCAAACGGCGCGGACTATGATCGTCCTATCGTCATCATTAGTACCATGCGTATTGACGACATTCAGTTGCTAGACCAAGGTAAACAGATTGTCGGTTTTGCCGGCAGCACCTTGTTTGGTTTAGAAGACACGTTAAAACCCTATGGTCGTGAACCGCATTCTGTTATTGGTTCTTCCTGCATTGGTGCCTCTATCGTAGGTGGTGTGTGTAACAACTCTGGCGGTGCCTTGGTGCAACGTGGGCCAGCCTATACAGAAATGTCCTTGTTTGCCCAAGTCACACAAGATGGCGAACTGCAATTGGTGAACAACTTAGGCATTGAGTTGGGAAGTGATCCAGAAGAAATTCTTACCAATCTGCAAAACAAAACCTACCAAGAAAAAGACGTACAGTTCCCAGAAAAACGCGGTTCTGACAACGAATACCACGAGCGTATTCGAGACGTTGATGCAGATACTCCATCACGTTTTAATAACGACCCACGTCGTTTGTACGAAGCATCTGGTTGTGCGGGGAAATTGGCGGTGTTTGCCGTGCGTATCGATACCTTCCCCATTCCTGAAAAGTATCAAGTCTTTTACATTGGCACGAATGATCCCGCGGTGATGGAACAAATGCGCCGTGACATGTTGTCTACCTTTAAAAATCTTCCTGTGTCAGGCGAATACATGCACAGCAGCAGCTATGACATCAGTAAAAAATACGGCAAAGACAGCTATTTGGTGATCGACAAACTGGGCACCAAATACATCCCGAAAATGTTTGCTCTAAAACGAACGGTAGACAGATGGGCTGGAAAACTGAAATTCATGCCGAACAAGTTTTCTGATCGCGTCATGCAATATGCCAGTCAGCTTTTCCCGAACCACCTACCAAAACGCATGGAAGACTTCCGTGAAAAATACGAGCACCATTGGATAGTCGAAACCAGCAATGACGGTGTCGCGGAAGCACAAGCCTATTTAGACAACTTCTTTAAAGAGAACGAAGGGGACTTCTTTGCTTGTACTAAGCGTGAAGCAGATCAAGCCATCTTACATCGCTTCGTGACCGGTGGTGCTTTGACTCGTTACCACATAATGAATGGCAAAGACTTGGGTTCCATCATGACCATCGACGTGGCCTTCCCACGAAATGAGCGCGATTGGTTCGAAGAACTACCACAAGACATCGAAGACAAAGTCGCGGTGAAAATGTACTACGGCCATTTCTTCTGTCACGTCATGCACCAAAACTACATCATGAAAAAAGGCGTTGATGCCAAAGCAGTGAAGAAGCAAATTCTTTCTAGCTACGACGCTCGCGGTGCGGAATACCCAGCCGAGCATAACGTAGGGCACGAATACATGGCGAAACCAGCATTGCGCGAATTTTACCAAAAAACCGACCCAACCAACAGCTTCAACTCAGGCATCGGCGGCACCAGTAAATTGAAAAACTGGCAAGAACTGAGCGACGCACACAAAGGCTGTGGTTGTCATAAATAAGCGTTAGAACAAGAGTAAACGCAAAAAGCCGAGACGTTTCTTTTAAAGATGTCTCGGCTTTTTTGTTGATAGGTTGTTTGCTTTGAATAGTTTATTTGTTTTGTGATTTGAACTAGACATATTGGCAATGATTTTATCGGCTTTTGCCTTTGCTGCTTCTTGTTCTTCTGGATTAATTTTCTTTCTAAATTCTTTTAGTGATTTTGTCATATGGTAATCACCCTTTAGTTAAAATATGCCACTGAGCTAATGTCACTTTTTCGCTCGCAGTTAAATCATTTAGTTTCATCGTCGTCACCTAGCAATATTTCATGTCTAAGAAGTATAAAACGATTTAGACTAAATGTAACTGATGACAAATTTTACCTCGCTATCACACATTTATATCAATCTGACACGAAGAACAACTGTTACATAGGATGAAAACGACCATGTCCAACTACGACAAGTTAACGTCACACTACCAAACACTCAGCCATTTTAACCACGCTCAAGCCATGCTGGGCTGGGATGCGGCCGCGAACATGCCATCGGGTGGCAGCGAAGCACGTTCCAACGCCATGGCGGAATTATCGGTTCACATTCATCGACTATCGACACAACCCCAACTAGAAGAATGGTTTGGCAACGCTGAACAAGAATCCTTAAGTACAGAACAACAAGCCAGCCTACGCGAGATGAAACGCCAATGGCAGCAAGCGACCATAGTTCCAGAAGACTTAGTACAAGCACAATCCATCGCGGGTTCTAAATGCGAACATGCGTGGCGCTCCCAGCGTCAAGAAAACGACTGGACAGGCTTCGAGAAGAACTGGAAAGAAGTTGTCGCTTTATCTCGTGAAGAAGCGAAAATCCGTGGCGAAGCATTAGGTCTTACGCCTTATGACGCCATGCTCGACAAATACGAACCGGGCACCACAACTGCGTCGCTTAATACTTTGTTTACCGATGTGAAAACCTGGTTACCAGAACTGATTGAAAACGTACTGGAAAAACAGAAATCGGAATCCATCATATTGCCATCAGGCACTTTCTCCACCGCGACTCAAAAAGCCCTCGGCTTAGAAGTGATGAAGTTGCTGAAATTCGACTTTGACCGTGGCCGACTAGACCAAAGTGTTCACCCATTTTGTGGCGGCGTACCAACCGATGTACGCATTACCACCCGCTATAATGAGCAAGATTTTGTACAAGCCTTAATGGGCATCGTTCATGAAACAGGCCACGCTCGCTACGAACAAGGCTTGCCAAAAGCGTTTGCCGGATTACCCGTCGGCGAAGCCCGCTCCATGGGCATTCATGAATCTCAGTCGCTATTCTTTGAAATGCAAATAGGGCGCAGCAAGCCGTTTATCTCTCACTTGTCACGACTGTCAGCAGACGCTTTTAGCGCACACAATGACCCTGTGTTTGCCGAAGACAACCTCTACAAAATCTACACCCAAGTAGAAAAAGGTTTCATTCGTGTCGACGCCGATGAACTCACGTATCCCGCTCACGTCATCTTGCGTTACGAAATCGAACGCGACCTGATCAACGGCGTAATAGAACACACAGACGTACCCGCATTGTGGGACGAAAAAATGAAAGCCGCCCTTGGTATCTCCACCAAAGACAAATACAAAAACGGCTGCATGCAAGACATCCACTGGACAGACGGCGCTTTCGGCTATTTCCCAAGCTACACACTTGGCGCCATGTACGCCGCCCAATACAAAGCCACCATGATACAAAAGGTCGACTTCGACGCAGCTATTCAAAGTGGCGACCTAAACCCAATCTTCCAATGGCTCAGCGACAACATCTGGTCACAAGCCTCGCTTCACACCACAGATGAACTCGTCAAACGCGCCACAGGCGAAACCCTAAACGCCGCACACTTTAGAAAACACCTAGAAGGGCGGTACTTGTAATCCATTTTGCCCTACACTCATTAAACCAATGAACGGTAGGGCACGATGAGCGAAGCGTAATCTGCCGTTGTTCGTAAACGCATAACTCATAAATACTACTGCCAAGTCTCTTCCCCTTTCTTCAAGGGGAAGACCGAAGATGGGGTTCTGAGCCTCCAGCCTCTACAAACATAACCCAACCCGTAGGGCACGATAAGCGAAGCGTAATCTGCCGTTGTTCGTAAACGCATAACCTATTAAATACTGCTGCCAAGTCTCTTCCCCTTTCTTCAAGGGGAAGACCGAAGATGGGATTCTGAGCCTCCAGCCTCTACAAACATAACCCAACCCGTAGGGCACGATAAGCGAAGCGTAATCTGCCGTTGTTTATAAACACATAAGCTATTAAATACTGCTGCCAAGTGTCTTCCCCTTTCTTCAAGGGGAAGACGGAAGATGGGGTTCTGAGCCTCCAGCCTCTACAAACATAACCCAACCCGTAGAGCACGATAAGCGAAGCGTAATCTGCCGTCGTTTATAAACGCATAAGCTATTAAATACTGCTGCCAAGTCTCTTCCCCTTTCTTCAAGGGGAAGGCTAGGATGCGTTTTTTCATCTGACCCTAAATTCATAAATTCAAATTAGTCGTTGCTAGAATAATGGTTAAGTGTTAAAAATGTTTTATATGAATTTATTTATAAGCGTTTTTCTAAATAGTTTTTCTACCACCACGACCACAAGGTTGCTTGGGGGGTAGTTGCTGTTTGATAAAAAAAGCCCTCTGAGCGAATCGCCAGAGGGCTTTTTTATGTCTATTTCTTGCTATTCGCTCAGAGTTTTTCATTAAAGACCTTTATTTAGGAGAAAGGTATGAAAACTCATCGCGAACTCGCGGAACAACTTGATCTATTTCATTCAGAACAGCAGGCACCTGGGATGCTATTTTGGCACCCCAATGGCTGGCATTTGTTTCAAAATATTCAAGAACATATGCAGCGCTGTTATCGTCAATATGGTTTTAAAGAAGTACGTACACCACAGTTTATGAAAAAAGATCTGTGGCACATATCTGGCCATATGGATATGTATGCAGAAGATATGTTCTTTGGCGGTGAACAAAGCGGCGACCAAGAATACGCTTTAAAACCAATGTCTTGTCCTGCCCATATACTCATGTATAAGCGTGGTGTGCACAGCTACCGAGATTTACCCTTGAAACTGTTTGAATTTGGTCTGGTGCATCGCAACGAATCATCGGGTTCATTAAATGGTTGTCTACGATTGCGGCAGTTTACTCAAGATGATGCGCATGTTTTTTGTGCATGGCCGCAGGTTAAGCATGAGGTTGGTCAGTTTCTGAAACGTGCAAAACAAATTTATAGCAATTATGGATACCAAGCTTTAGAAGTGAAAATCTCTACTCAACCAGAGCAAGCTTTAGGTGATGGAGCTTCGTGGCAACGAGCAGAAGAGATACTAAAAGAAGCTTGTCTAGCAGAAAGCGTCTCTTTTGATATTCAAGTGGGTGAAGGTGCTTTCTACGGACCGAAAATCGAATTGGCATTGCGAGATGCTATAGGGCGAATTTGGCAATGTGGCACAATCCAGCTGGATTTCAACTTACCTGAACGCTTTGGCTTAGAATTTAAGAATGATCAAGGGGAAATGGAACAACCTATTATTTTACATCAGGCGGTCTATGGTTCGATAGAGCGTTGGATAGGGATATTACTCGAAGTCTCACAAGGCGCATTGCCAGAATGGATACACCCTCAGCCAGTGGTATTAGTCACAGTGAATGATTCCGTTATCGCCTATGCCAATAAAATACGGACTGATCTAGAACAGCAAGGCATTAATGTCTTATGTGATTTTGGTGACCGCTCCGTTGGCCGCAAAATAAAGCGCAGCTTTGAACTTAAAATTCCTAATATCGTTATTATCGGTGAACAAGAAGCCCAAGCTGGAAAGCTCTCTGTTCGTCGTGGGAAACAGGTTGAAATCATCAAAGAAAGCGAACTTGTAGCATTTGTAAAAGGGAAACAGAACCTGAACCTAGTATAAAAGGAGTACATTATGACTAGTGAGACCAGATAGGCCGCTAAGCAATTAGCGGCCTTTTAAATGAACCAAACATTTAATAGGACACCCATGTTAATAAGCCAGTAAAATCAAGGTTTTTAACGTGGGTGTCTTGTAAAGCTCTTGTAAAGCTTCTAAAAACCCGATAACCAGCCTTTTAGTGGTTAATTAGCCCTTAACGAAACGATAAAAGATGAATTTTTATATAAATTCTTTCTCTGATGAAGATGGTTTTGTATGATGAATATCTGTTTTTAATGTGGGTGTCTTAGTAAGCTGTCCGAAGATGGGGTTCTGAGCCTCCAGCCTCTACAAACATAACCCAACCCGTAGGGCACGATAAGCGAAGCGTGATCTGCCGTTGTTCGTAAACGCATTACTTATTAAATACTGCTGCCAAGTCTCTTCCCCTTTTTCAAGGGGAAGATGGGGGGTTATGAGTCTTAAGTTTCTTCAATTCCCTAAAAGTCTTATGGTTTTACTAGGATTTTCATAGTATTGTCAATTTAGCGTAATTATGAGATTAGATAAAACATTGGTAAAAATTGTTTGGGCGATACTTGCACGAGATAGAAAATATCAGACTCAAACGGCCTAAGTTTAAAAGAGTGATATACCAAGTTTTGCTTAGTAAAAAAGAGTGATGGCAAGATAGCGGAATTTATCAGGTATAAAAGCTAAAAAGCTTTATTAAAAATCCGAATAGATAGCTGCAAAGCGCTTCTTGTTATATCTTGATTTTGCTTGTAAAAATCGGGGTATCCATAGATGTTATGCCCTATCAGGAGTAAGTAAATTTGCAATTCATTCATAATGATTTAGGTCAAAGGAAAGCGGGCGAAATTGTTGAGGTTACTTTAACAAGTGCAGCTAATGTTCGTCTAATGAACAGTTCTGACTTCAATAGTTATAAAAGTGGAAGACGACACCGCTATATTGGTGGCTTAGCAAAAAAATCACCTTTAAGGCTTCAGATTCCTAGTTCTGGTCACTGGCATGTTGCTGTTGATATGCAAGGATTGAGGGGGAGTACTAGAGCATCTGTACAAATGCTGCCAGGTGCACTTCCCGCAATTCAAGATCGTCCACTATCGGATGTTCCAAGCCTAGTTCGTGACAATATCCCCCCTCCGGCAGAATCAGGTGGGGAGACTCATGACGTTTTTATTTCGCACGCATCTGAAGATAAAGATGATTTTGTTCGTCCTCTAGCGGGTGCGCTTATAGCTCAAGGGCTGAATGTTTGGTACGACGAAATGACGCTTAGAATTGGAGATAGCCTGAGACAAAAAATAGACAAAGGACTTGCTAATAGTAAAGTAGGACTTGTTGTTCTATCACCTTCGTTCATAAAGAAAGGCTGGACAAACTATGAGCTAGATGGAATCGTTACTAGAACTGTTTCGGGCGAACAAGTTCTTCTCCCAATTTGGCATAACATAACAAAACAGCAAGTAGTAGATTTTAGTCCCTCAATTGCAGACAAGGTCGCTCGCAGCACAGCTACTCATACAATTGAAGAGATTGCTTTAGAAATAGCTGAACTAATAAAATCAAAGGTATAACAAACATCTCAATCGGACAGTTTTTTTCTACGCGCTTTTGTGAATTCCGCTTCGCTACATTTTCCCACAAAAGTACTCCACAAAAACTGCGCGGTTACATGGGCGTTATGTTTAAGGAAGTTATGAACTTTATCCAGCAATTATCAGTAACAGATCAAGTTAATATTGGGGTGGCAATTCTCACGTTAATTATTGTGCCGCTGGCGGTTTATCTTTATAAGCTATTCACTAATCCGAAAGACTCCATATTTTTAATGAAATAGAAAGCCATTTTTTGAAGTTGAATCCTCAGTTAAAGCCAAGAAATATTTTAAGTGAAAATGGAAAAATATCATTTTCCAATATTATGAATGTTCATAAAGAAATGTTTCAAGGAGCAGAATTTCCAGCTGGAGTCCTTCGAGATAGAGAGGTTGAAATTCTATCAAGAGAAATAGCATTTCCTCTCGGCCTTGAGCAAGGCACTCATCTTGCTTCTGATAAAACCACAAAAACAAATTTATATACATCTACCGAGGTAAAAAAAGCACTTAAGAAAGCAATTTCTATGTGGAATAAATATGCTCCTAAAAAGTCAAGAATGAGTCAAAAATCAAAAATCGAATTGCTTTCTAGGTTTCATACGTATTTTCAAGCCATACATCCTTTTACTGACGGAAATGGTAGGATCGGAAGGTTTTTATTATCAGAACAATGTTCATTTCTTTTTGAAAGAATTGTTGAGTTTTCGCCAAATAAGAAAGAGCAATGCTAAACAAGACACCCACACAAACTTGACGATTTCTTTTTGTGCTGTATATTTAACCAGTACATTTCTTATGGAAGAGGGATTTCGTCATGCCAAGAGCCAGAAGTCAGCAAATTAGTTTACAAGATACGCCTTACTATCACTGTGTTTCACGCTGTGTTCGTAGGGCGTTTTTGTGTGGCGAAGATCCTGTCTCTGGTGCAAGCTTTGAGCACCGCCGTGGCTGGGTTGAAAAGCGTTTGTTATTTTTAGCCAGTGTCTTTGCTATCGATGTTTGTGCGTATGCGGTAATGAGCTGCTAAACAAGACACCCACACAAACTAAGCTGCTAAACAAGACACCCACACAAACTTGACGATTTTTTTCTATACTGTATATTTAACCAGTGTATTTCTTATGGAAGAGGGATTTCGTCATGCCAAGAGCCAGAAGTCAGCAAATTAGTTTACAAGATACGCCTTACTATCACTGTGTTTCACGCTGTGTTCGTAGGGCGTTTTTGTGTGGCGAAGATCCTGTCTCTGGTGCAAGCTTTGAGCACCGCCGTGGCTGGGTTGAAAAGCGTTTGTTATTTTTAGCCAGTGTCTTTGCTATCGATGTTTGTGCGTATGCGGTAATGAGTAATCATCTGCATGTTGTGTTGCATATTAATGCAGAAAAAGCCGCGAAGTGGTCTACATTAGAGGTTTTGCAAAGATGGCATAAGTTACATAAAGGCACCTTGTTTACTCAGCAGTTCGTGCGAGGTGAGTCATTGCCTGATTATGCTATGACGTTGGTGGAATCCTCGGCCGAAACCTTTAGAAATCGGCTTACGGATATTAGTTGGTTCATGAGAGAGCTGAATGAGCCGATTGCTCGCCAAGCGAATTTTGAAGACAATTGCACAGGAAGGTTCTGGGAAGGGCGCTTCAAATCTCAAGCGTTGCTTGATGAGTCTGCACTAGCGGCTTGTATGGCCTACGTTGATCTTAACCCACTGAGAGCAAAAATAAGCCAAACACCCGAAACCTCTGAGTTCACTAGCGTTAAAAAACGCGTCGCCGCTGCTAAACATCAAAAGCAACCAAAAACGCTTTATCCTTTTGTCGGTAACCCCAGAGAAGACATGCCAGATGGTCTACCTTTTGAACTATCAGATTACCTTGAGCTGGTAGATATGACAGGACGAATTATCCGAGAAGATAAACGTGGCGCAACAGATGCTTCACTGTTACCGATTCTTCAACGACTCAATATATCTTCAGAAAACTGGCTCTGTATTGCGACAGAATTTGGCGCAAGAACTGGTGCTGTGGTTGGTGATGAACAATCTATTGCTCATTACTGTGATTCAAACAAACTAAATAGAAAACCAAGATCTAGTCATAATCGATTACTCGCCTAGGTTAATTTCACCATTCATACACTTTCTTTATTTACTAATCATGTATTAGTAAATTCACTCGCCTAAAAATCCAATAGCCAGCCTGTTTACCAATTAATTAGCTATTAACGAATCGATAAATGATGAATTTTATATAAATTCTTTCTGTGATGAAGATGGTTTTGTATGATGTGGCTAGGTTTTTAATGTGGGTGTCTTGGTAAGCTGTTTAATGTGGGTGTCTTGGTAAGCTGTTTGTTTTGTATGATGTGGCTAGGTTTTTAATGTGGGTGTCTCGTAAAAGTCTGTAAAAGTCTGTTTACCTTGGGAAACGAGCTGTTATGACTCGTTTCCAAATATCAAAACAGGATTGGAGGAATGAAATCAGACAACTCGTCCAACAGTTATCGAAGAGGTCTAAGCATGCGTAATTTTGTGGGGATACCTCAGGGTCAAAGTAAAATTAAACCAAAGAAACACACTACCGCCAAACAATGCCGCAAAAAATACTGAGTAAGAACAGAACCATTTTTTCGTTATACTCTGATTTCTTTCCGGAAGTTAAGCGCTAAGTATAAGGAGATTTTATGTATCTTGAATCCGAAGAGCAGCTCAGAGAACTCTATGGTTATGCAAAAGGGCGTGCCAAAGATAAGCAGTTGCCTTCCTTAGAGCGTCACTCCTGTAACTTTCTCGCGCATTCTCCGTTTGTGACCATTTCTACCTACGCAAAATCCGGCTCTGTTGATTGTTCTCCTCGTGGAGGAACCCCGGGATTCGTAAAAATTATCAATGACAACTGCATTATTTTACCCGATGGGAAAGGGAATAATCGGCTTGATAGCCTTGTTAATATTATCGAGACGGGGCAAATCGGGTGTTTGTTTTTGATTCCTGGTGTTGATGAAACGCTTCGAATTAACGGGCTTGCTCGTATTTCAACTTCACCTGAATATTTAAGCTTGTTTTCTGACGATAGAAACCCACCCAAAACCTGTATTGAGATCACCATCAAAGAGGTGTTTTTACATTGTGCTAAAGCGTTAATGCGCTCTGAACTTTGGTCTTTAAAGGCGCAAATAGATAGGGCGGATTTTCCTACGATGGGGGCGATGATTAATGACCAGCTATCCATAAAGGATGATCCCGAATCACAAGAAGATATGATTGCTCGATACAAACGAGATTTATGATTTTTCAGTGTGGCGAGAATTGCTGCCTAAAATACACATCAGCCACTGCTAAGAAATATTATCTTCTCTATCTTTGCTGAGTTAAAATACCGACTCAGTTCGTACTTCACTACATGAGATTTATAAATGACCGCATTTGATACCAAAGTGGAAGAGTTGATCGCTAAGCATCCTCGCTTAACCAAGGATGAAGCCATCAAGATCGTCACTGAGAAAAACAACCGCAAGAAACAGAAAAGAAACGAAAGATCCAATAAAGGCAGCGTGAAAAAAGGCGAGTGACACTTTGTCAGTACGTGGTTTTGGCGTGGTTTCCTAGTACCGCCTTGGCGAAATTGAACAGCAGAAAAAGGCCCCTTTGTCAGTTCGCACAAAGGGGCCTTTTGCTTTGTGTCGCTTAATTTGCCATACGGCTTGCATCGAATATTTCAATCCAATAGCCGTCGGGATCTTTAATGAAGGCAATATTATTCATTTTGCCATCGCTTAGCTTTTTCTGGAATGGCACTCCTAAGTCTTCAAAACGCTGGCATGCGCCTTCTAGATCGGGGACATGAAAACCAATGTGACCAAAACCACGAGGGTCGCTGTTACCATTGTGGTATTGCGTGTTGTCTGGGGTATCGCCCCAATTATGGGTCAGTTCTAACATGGCTGGGCGACCAAAGGTTTGCGCCGTTCGTTCTGACTCATTGTCACTGATATCAGAAAAATCTTCACCGTGAGTCAGAAAGTACAAACTGAATTTCATGTCTGGAAAATCGAGTTTCTTTAATAGCGTCATCCCCATCACTCGGGTATAAAAATCGAGTGTGCGCACAGGATCGGCAATGCGTAACATGGTTTGGTTGAACACAAAGCCATTTGTTGCGGGGTCTTTTTCTTCACACAGGCCTTCGGCTTGATCAAAATGACGACTCATAGTGGTACTCCCTTGTAGTCATGAATGAATAGTTTAGGAGTTGGGGGCTAGCTGAGAAATTCCAACCCCTTTATGACGTTGATGAGTGTGTCATCGTTTTATCAATTCATGGCTTTTGTTTAGCTGATATTCGTCAAGGTCGTTGGCGAGAAACAGATTACCTGAATAATGGGCTTTTGCTTCATGATAAATGTCTGCGATGGAAGGGGATACGTTCGGGTTAGCTTGGTAGCGAGGGCTAAAATGCGTTAGCACTAAGTTTGGGATCTTGGCTTGCTCGGCAAAGGTGGCTACCCGTTCGGCATCACTGTGGCCATAGCTGTTACCCGTTTTTGTAACGATGTCTTTGGTATAGGTGGCTTCATGAACCAGCACACTGGTGCCATGACTTAGTTGAGACAAGCGTTCAGGTTGGTCGTTGTCGCCTGCAATAATGATTTTTTGCGGGTTTTTATCGCATAGCAAATAGTCTTCACACTGGATTCGTTTGCCGTTGAGTTCGACATTTTCTCTCTTTTGTAACTGTCCCCAGAGCGGGCCTTTGGGGATGTTGTCTCGCTCCAGCTTGTCTGTATCCAAACGCGGGTTGGTGTCTTTTTCGGTAAAACAGTAGGCATAAGAGGGGACTCTGTGAGATAGGGCCGCGGTTTCCACGCGCACCTTTCTGAACTCGACAGACGGCAGGTCATCGGTTGAGATGAACTCAATGTCAAAGGGCAGATATAATTGTGTATGTTGCTGGGTGGCCTCGACCCATTCTTTCACGCCACTTGGTGCCATAATTTGCAATGGCTCCTTGCGCCCATTCATGGCGGCACTTGCGACTAGACCTGGCAAACCATAACAATGATCACCATGAATGTGGGTGATAAAAATGGCTCGTAAAGCGTTGATCGACAAATTGGTATGAAGGATTTGATGCTGGGTGCCTTCGCCACAATCGACAAGATACCAGCCGCTGCCTCTTTCTTCACGCACGGCGATGCCAGTGACATTGCGAGCTTTAGTGGGAACGCCTGATGAGGTTCCAAGGAAGACAATATTCATTTTTTACCTTAATACATAAAAGACAGGAGACGTGTGCGTCTAAGCCTAATGTTTTCAAGGGGAGGCGGCAAGATTGCGTTTTCTTTCAGTATTAATAAGCGTATTAAAAGCACGTATTAATAAGCCACCCACCTTTAGAACGCCGTCATATCAAGGGATTGGCTTTTTAATGTGATCAATTGCCCACGTTCGATCATTCGAAGAACGGTCTCACGGGTCGGTATCGTATTACTTGTCGCACTTTTATTATGACAACTCGCTGTGTTCTGTCTCTGGTCATGGGCTTGAAGGGCGTGTTAAGCTGGTTTTTGACTATTATATTGAGTAAGGAAGTCACTGTGGACATAGATGAAGACAAAATCAATGACGCTGCGCTTGCGCTTTTTACTAAGGATGCCGGAAAGTGAAATAGGACGTAGACAAAAAACGGACACGTCATCGGGTCCGTTTTCTATTCTGATGCTAACGACTTATGCCTCTGGAATGTGCTCAGACAAGGCTGTATAGGCTACAGTAAAGGCGCTTTCCTGGAAAGCGCGTAGGCCCGTTGCTTTGAACGGAATGGGCATTGGGTTATGTTGTAAAATCTCCTTCACTTTGGCACCGCTGAATAAATCCACTTGAACGGTGTCAATCAATTGAATCGCTGCTTCAATTTTAAAGCCAATCGCGCCGCCAGCGAATTTGCCTTTGGTTGGGCGCTCACGAATAACGACTCGTTTTACTTTGTAGTCTTCAAACAGTTTCTTCAGTGCAAACTGAAATTTGCGCACGCTTTCGCTGTCGTTTGGGTTGTTCAATGTGTGTCGAGTTTGGCGGCAATCCGGAATTTGAAAGAGTCCATCCTGTTTAGACATAAGGCAAAGGATGACTTCGCTGCCTTTGATTTCGATACCACAAGTAATCATAACGTTATCCTGAATAGGGAATTTCGCGCATTATCGCATACTTTATTCCCATCTAGCAGAGTAAAAAATACTGCTTGTTGAAATGGAAACACGTCAGATCTAAGGTGAAAGTGAAGGCTTGTGGTTTATTACACTCTTTTCATTTTGCCGTCTCTTATTTTTACAATGAATAATGTACTATTTCAAAATATTATTTTGTTAAATTCATTTTATCGACATTTTCTACTGTAAAAGCGTCAAAACAGGATTTTTACTCTAGAAGTGTTTTTTTAACTTTGACCGTTTTTTAACTTTCAAGCGGTTTTTACTTTTAACTAATAGGGCTGCATAAAATGACTGCTTCCTCGCCAATGGGCATTCCTCGTCCCCAGGTGAAATCTTTAGATGAAATTCTTCCTCACGAACCTTTGTTGATGATGGGCGCGGGCCCTGTTCCTATTCCTGAGCGTGTCGCCAAGGCCAATTCTGTGGTGATAAACCACCTTGGTAGTGTGATGGCGCAGGTGATTGGGCAAGTTAAGTCAATGGCGCGTTATGTATTTCAAACAGAGTCTAAATGGGTGCTTGGTGTAGCAGGGCCCGCGTCAGCAGCGATGGAAATGGCGGTGGCGAATTTATTGCAACCGGGCGAACGAATTCTTTGCATTAACAATGGCTTTTTTAGTCATCGCATGGCGGAAATGGCGACGCGTATTGGTGCGGATGTGCATGAATTGCATGTTGGTGCCCATGAAGCGGCGGACCCTGAGCGTGTTCGAAAGGCCATTGAAGAGACACGTCCAAAAGTATTGACCTTGGTGCAAGGTGAAACATCGAATACGGTGTTTAATCATTCCCTAGAAGAGATTACGACGATTGCCAAATCTTACGGTTGTTTAGTGGTGGTGGATGCGGTCTGTACATTGAGTACCATGCCATTGAAAATGGATGCTTGGCAGGTGGACGTGGTAATCACGGGGGGGCAAAAAGGGTTGTCTTCTATTCCGGGTGTGTCTCTGTTGGTATTCTCCAATGAGGCATGGGCGGCGGTGAAAAGTCGTACTAAGCCAACGGCTCAATGGTGTTTTGATGCGCAGCTTGCTGAGAATTTTTGGCACAATGACGGCTATCATTATACGGCGCCTGTGTCTGGCATCATGGCTCTGCATGAAGCCTTGAAGTTGGTGTGTGATGAAACATTAGAGCATCGTTTTTCCCGTCATTTGCGTTGTTCTAAAGCCTTGCAAGCAGGTATTGAAGGTATGGGATTGGAGTTATTTATTCCGCCGTCTTCACGCTTGAATTCGGTGGTAGGGATTAATATTCCTGAAGGCTTAACCGCCCCCAAAATTTGTCGACATATATCAGAGATGTACCGCGTTGAAATCGCAGGCTCTTTTGGTCAGCCTATTGTGCGCATTGGGCAAATGGGTGAGCAGTGTCGCGAGCATAATCTGTTTCGTACTCTGCACGCGTTGGGCAGTACCATGCGTGATTTGGGAGTAAAAGTCGATCAACCCAACGGTATGGCGGAAATGGAAGCTTATTTGCAAAAGATTCCGCGCAACGCTTATCAGGTGCAAGTGGCTTAATTAACTATAGCGTAATCATAAAAGGCGCTTATTTATCCTAAGCGCCTTTTTGATCAGATGCCTTTGGCTTTTTGTTTCGGAGCCAAGGGCATTTTTTTGTTTGGCATTAGGCTAGCAAACAGGGCACCTGCGGTAATGAACAGGCAGGCGATGATTTGTTCTGTGGAGAGTTGTGTTTCGGTGAAAAGCCCAAGCCACGCCGTGGATAGGGCGGGTGCGGTATAAGACAATACGCCAAGCAAGGATAAGTTGCCTTTTTTTACGCCAAAGTCCCAACAAAAAAACGCGATGCCAACCGGTCCAAAGCCGAGACCTAAAATGGCGATCCATGTGCTGGCGGGAAACGTGGTGGATGACGCCCAGTCTTGGGCTTCCAGCATAAGATGCGACGCGCCTGCCAGCAGCGTGGTGATGAGGCAATACCAGAGTACGGCGCTGGAAGGAACGCTCTGAAAACGTCGATTTGCCACCGAATAGCTTGACCAAATGAAAGCACAGGCGAACGCCGCTGCGTATCCTGTCCAATGGTAACGAGTGTCACTGTCTATTGTTACGAGCTGTGCTTTTGATTGCAGCATGATGCCAGTACCAATAAAGGCAACCACGGCGCCAACCAAGTGTGTCCAAGATAATGCACTGCCCTTGCTCATGCCGGCCATTAAGACGATCAATAAAGGCCATAAATAGGCGATGAGTCCCGCTTCGACCGGTGGTGCGTGTTGGAAGGCATAAAAATAGCAAAGGTGATAAAAGTAAAAGCCTAATCCCCCCATGATAATCGCGCTTTTTGGGGTGTGTTGCCATGACGCTTTAAGTTCGCCTTTCAATAGATACACAATAAAGAAGAGTAAGCTGGCGACACCAAATGTTAGCGTAAGCAGTAACAGCGGCGGCACTAAATTGGCTTGCGTGGTGAAGAGGGCGAGGCTGCTCCATAGCAATATAGCAATACTGCCAATGAGGGTGGCTTGTGTATTGTGTTGTGGATTATGTGCGGTCATCTTGTTGTTTCCTAAAACCTGTTCTAGTCTAAATAAGCAACAGATTACTGTGTCTGATTGTTAAAAGCATTGTCAAAAATACGCAATGTGTTTTGGCAAAAATGCGTTTTTTACCATAATTCTGTCAGAAATATGGTTTCTGACAGGGTGGTGACAGGTTTGACAGGTAATGTTTGTTCATCGAGTTTTCTAAAATAAGCATTTCAGAAACTCGAATAGCTAACAACAAAAAAAATAACAAGCAGGAGATAACCATGCTTAATACCCTTTCTTTGAAGTCTATTCTTATTTCTGGTGCTGTCGCACTGACCATCGCAGGACAAGTTCACGCTTATGAACCCGCTCGTAGTGCGGAATGTATTGCTCCAGCAAACCCTGGTGGTGGTTGGGATTTTACTTGCCGTAGTGTGGGGCGAGTATTAGTTGACCAAGGATACTTTAAAGGCAATGTTCAAACCGTCAACATGACTGGTGCTGGTGGTGGTGTGGCTTACGCGCACACAATCAGTAAACGTGACAAAGACGATAACCTAATTGTTGCTGCTAGTACGGCGACAACCACACGCCTTGCTCAAGGCCAATTCCCTGGTATGGATTCCAAACAAGTTAAATGGATTGGAACCTTGGGTGCTGACTACGGTATTATTGCAGTAGGCAAAGATTCAAAATACACCACTTTGACTCAATTGTTAGATGCGTTGAAAAGCGATCCAACGTCTGTGAAGTTTGCTGGTGGTAGTGCGTCTGGTGGTTGGGACCATTTGAAAGTTTTGATGACTGCGCAAAAAGCGAACGTGGGCGATCTGCCTAAAGTGCGTTATTTGGCTTTCAGCGGTGGTTCTGAAGCTTTAGTTCAAGTGGTTGGCGGGCACGTTGATGCTTTCACTGGTGATATCTCTGAGGTAAAAGGCTTCATGGATTCTGGTGACTTGCGCGTTCTAGCGGTGCTTTCTGAAGAGCGTTTACCTGAACCATTCGCTGCTATTCCAACCGCGATGGAACAAGGTATTGATTCTGTTGCACCAAACTGGCGTGGTTTTTATATGCCAGGCAATTCAAGTGCAGAATCTTACGATTGGTGGGTTAAAACCATGGACGAGCTTTACCAAACAGAAGAATGGAAAGACATCATGGCGAAAAATGGTGTGATGCCGTTCCACAAATCTGGTGAAGAGTTCACGCAATTCGTTAACAACCAAATTTTAGACATCCAAATCTTATCTAAAGACATCGGTTTGATTAAATAATTTTTGAACCGCTATTTGGAGGGGTATTTGTTTTTATACGGTGCCCCTCCTGTTTTTACTTGTTACTCACCCTTTGATTTACTGACACGGAGCAGAGACATGCGTATTAACGATCGTGTGTTTGGCATGCTGATGCTGATACTTGCCGTTGCTTACGGCTGGGAAGCGATGCAATTCCCCATTCCTTTTGGTGGACACGAAAGTGTCGGACCTGAAACCTTTCCTATTATGCTATCAATCATCTTAGGTATTAGTTCTATCTACATGATTGTTCGTCCTGATCCGGATGAGAAATGGGCGCCATCTGCTATGTTGATCGAGCTTACTATCGTGGTGCTTTCTATGCTTGCTTTTGCATGGGCGATTGAGCCAATCGGTTTTATGCCTGCCGCTGCGCTTGTGGTGAGTTTTTTAAGTTGGCGCATGGGGGCGAATATAACTAAGAGTATTATTACGGGTGTGGCAAGCTCTGTGGTTATCTTCTTCCTTTTCAATACTGTGCTAGAACTAGCACTGCCTCTAGGTCTATTGGAGTTTTAATATGGAGACTATGAGCTTATTAATGCAAGGCTTTGCCGTCGCATTAACGCCAGAGAGTATTATGTTTGCGGTCATTGGTGCCATATTGGGTACTTTGATTGGTGCTTTACCGGGTCTTGGTCCTGCAAACGGTGTGGCTATTTTAATTCCGTTGGCATTTAGTTTGGGTTTGTCTGCTACATCTTCTCTTATTTTGTTGACGTCTGTGTATGCCGGTGCCATGTATGGCGGTCGTATTTCGTCTATCCTGTTGAATATTCCAGGTGATGAGCCTGCCATGATGACCTGTTTAGACGGGTATCCGATGGCGGTAAAAGGTAAAGCGGCTGAGGCTTTGGCGATTTCTGCGATTGCTTCTTTTATCGGTAGTTTCATTGCAACCGTTGGCTTGGTTATTTTGGCGCCCATTTTAGCGAAATTCGCCTTGAGATTTGGCCCGTCTGAATACTTTGCCTTGTTCGCGTTGGCCTTTGCAACGTTAGGTGGTATTACTGGTAAGAACCAATTTAAGACGCTTATGGCGGCGGCTATTGGTTTGATGATTGCGTCCGTGGGGATTGATATCTCTACTGGTGTTCAGCGCTTTACTTTTAATTCGCTTGAGTTGTTTGAAGGTGTTGATTTCATTATCGCGATTGTGGGGTTGTTTGCGATTAGCGAGTTGTTGTTTTTCTTGGAGCGTCATGCTGGTGATGGCCTCAAGCAAGTGGCAGTTAATAAATTAAAACTTACTGCAAAAGACATTATTCAAGTATTACCTGCTTCCTTGAGAGGTGCGGTATTGGGCTTTATTGCTGGTGTTTTGCCTGGCGCAGGCGCGTCTTTGGGGAGCTTTGTTAGTTACACCTTGGAGAAACGTTTTTCCGATAAAGGTGAATTTGGTAAAGGTGACCCGCGTGGTGTCGCGGCTCCTGAAGCGGGGAATAATGGCGCGGCGTCTGGCGCACTTGTGCCTATGTTGACGCTTGGTGTGCCTGGTAGTGGTACGACAGCGGTGTTGTTGGCGATGTTGATTTCACTAAACATCTCTCCTGGCCCGATGTTATTCCAACAAAACGCAGACCTTGTTTGGGGGGTTATTGCTGCCATGTTCGTGGGTAACCTTGTGCTCTTGTTGCTCAACATTCCCATGGTCGGTATTTTCGTTAAACTGTTGAGTATTCCACCTAAGTATTTGATGCCGATTGTGACTCTTGTGGCATCTGTGGGTATTTATTCGGTTAGTCACAGTGCGTTGGATTTGTATTTCATGGTTGGTTTTGGCGTATTGGGTTATATTTTCCGTAAGGTTGATATTCCATTAGTTCCTATCATTTTAGGTATGCTGCTTGGGCCTGAAATGGAGAAAAGTCTTCGTCATGCCCTTGTGCTTTCTGATGGCGATTGGTCTGTGTTGTTTAATAGTGGATTGAGCATTGGTCTTTGGACTGTGGCGGTACTTGGCTTGATTTTGCCTATGATTGTAGGTCCCATGGTGCGTGCTAAAATGGCAAAAGCAAAAGTGTCTGAAAAGGACGATTAGGTCGACATACTATTCGGTACTATTGTCTACGCTAAGCGGTTACTATTAATACGCAAAAATGAAATTCGAACAGTTTAGGCTGTTCGAATTTTTTGCTTTTTATGATTTAAGATTTTTAATATTTTATAAAAAATAATAACGATATGGCTGACGTGTTATGCGAATTTTAGTGGTAGAAGATACTCAGGTTCTAGGGCAAGCGATCTGTGAACGATTAACGAGCTTAGGACATGGCGTGGATTTGATGGGCGATGGTAAAAAAGCCGATGAGCTGCTGAGGTATCAATCGGTCGATTTGATTTTACTAGACCTGAACTTACCTGGATTGTCCGGTTTGCAATTGCTGCAAAAACTGCGTCAACGTGATGACGACACCCCTGTTCTTATTTTAACGGCTCGGGACCAAATAGAGGATCGCATCCGTCTTTTGGATGAGGGCGCAGACGACTACCTTACTAAACCTTTTGATTTTGGCGAGCTTGAAGCCCGTTGTCGTGCCTTGCTGCGCCGCAAACAAGGCTATGCGGCGAATGTGACCGAACATGGCAATATTGTGGTAAACAGGGACAGCCGACAAGTGTTTATTGAGGGGGAGCTGACTGCGATTACCAACCGAGAGTTTCGATTACTGGAAATATTTCTTGGACACTTGGGGCGAGTGCTCAGCAAAGATGAAATCACTGATCATTTATTTAATTTCAATGAAACCCCAGGTCCTAATGCGATTGAGCTGTATGTTGGGCGTTTGCGAAAAAAAATGATCAAAGGGGATTTAGTCATTAACACCCTAAGAGGCATTGGTTATGTGGCAGAAATCGCTCGACCACCAAAACCTCAGTGAAGAAGAGGAAAAACGGGCATTAGCTAATGCGCCTTCTTTGCGTTTTCGTTTTATTTTAGCCGGTGTTTTGGTCATCGGTATTATCGCAGGTTTGGCGATTAATTTGATTTTCGATTACAGTCAAAAGCTTGCGGATTTGTCTTATGATCGTCTGTTGCGTAGTGCTTTGCTGCAGATAGACGAGAATGTCAGTTTGATTCGTAATGAAGTCAGTATCGACATTCCTTGGTCGGCCTTTGCAACATTGGCTCAGGCTGATGAAGATCGTGTCTTTTACAAGGTGGAAAGTTTAGAACAGGGCTTTATAACAGGCTATCAAGATCTAAACAGTACGCCACCTAAGCCCCCCGTGTTGGATCAAATACAGTTTTATGATCAAGAGTATTCGGGAGAGTTAGTACGATTTGCGTGGTTAGAGCGCAGTCTGACAGACCCTGAAACGTCACAAACCGTCCGTATTGTGCTGGGACAAACTCGATTATCACGGGAAGCCATGTCAACGGCGGTGACGCAGCGTGCGGTGGAAGTAGTTGTGTTTATTGCTTTGGTAGCGCTTACTCTGATTGCCATTGGGAGTCATTTAGTGCTTCAGCCTTTGCATCGTATCGAAAGGGCATTAGAAGAGAGAGCCATGGGAGATCTAACGCCCTTAGACATTAATACGCCAAAAGAAACGCATCACCTTAAAGTGGCAATTAATCACTTTATGGCCCGTTTACAGACTAACTTAGAGCAACTGGAAAATTATACCGCCGATGCGGCTCATCAATTGCGTACCCCTTTGGCCAGTTTAAAGGCTTTGGCTGAAAATGCGCGAGATAATACCTCGGGTGACAGTGCGTCACCACAAGCACAGCAGCAAGCGTTGGAAAATATTGTCAAGCAGTGCGACGCATTGAGCCAAACGGTGACCTTGTTGCTTAATCAGGCCGTTGTTTCTCATCGTCTACAGACTCATCGATTGGAGCCCACTAGTTTACTGGAACCTATTCGGGCCTCGTGTCGTGCTCAGGCAGTAACCGCATTGCATCAAGGGGTTCAGCTTTCCCTCGATTGTGATTTGAGTGACGCGGTTGTGTTAGGGGACAGTTTTTCGATTCAGCAAATGATGCAAAACCTCATTGAGAATGCTGTTCGTTACAGCTCATTGGGCATGAACAATGCGACGGAGGTAATTGTACAAGTGAGTGCCTTTGAGCGTTTTTATCGAATCAAGGTCATTGACTATGGCAATGGCATTCCTGATATAGAAAAATCGCGTGTGTTTGAGCGTTTTTATCGTGGCCGTTATGATATTGCGGGCAGTGGGGTGGGGTTGGCGATGGTGAAAGACATCGTTGATCATCATTCGGCTAGAATCGAGATCTTGGATACGTATCCCAAAGGAACGACCTTTCAGGTGGATTTTGCCAAATTTATTTTTAATGAGGATACCGTATGAGATCCGTTGTGGTTTTTCTTTTTTCTGCCTTATCCATGATGCCTTTTAAGCTCTGGGCTGCTGAGCCTGTATGGTTTGGGAATGCGAACGCGCCAAGGGTCTTGGCAATTGATTCTGCGATGGATTTAGCCTCGTTTGAGCCTATTTTGAAGGCTTTTGTTGCGCTTCATCCAGATGTGCGAGTGGTGTATCGTGATGTGAATACGCTGGAGTTGTATTACTTAATCATTCAAGAACAGAAGCATCCTGTTGCGAGTTTGGCGATTAGTAGTGCTATGGATCTGCATTTGAAACTGGTCAATGACGGTTATGCGCAGACTTATCAGTCTGATTTTACAGATAATTTGCCGGATAATTTTAAGTGGCGCAATCAGTTGTTCGCTTTTTCGATTGAGCCGATTGTGATGCTGGTCAACAAGGAAGCTTTTCCTGGCGATTTGCCTGACGATCGACAATCACTCTTGCAGACGATTCGACAAAATGAAAAAACCATGACGAAACGAATCGGTACTTACGATATTCGTGAGAGTGGCGTAGGTTATTTGCTGGCCAGTCAAGATGCTCGTCAGGCGGATGTGACCTGGGGACGATTGTTGGAAGCGTTTGGCAGTCATGATGTGCAAACTTACTGTTGTACACACGATATTATTGACGATGTGGCTTCCGGTAAATTGGTATTGGGTTATAACTTGCTTGGTTCGTACGCGTCACAACGCGCGCGTGACGATAGCCGATTAAAAATGATTCTTCCAAAAGACTATACATTGATGCTGATGCGTGCGGCTTTGATTCCAAAAGGCGCGCCTAATGTGGCCGATGCGGGTGTTTTTTTAGATTTTCTTTTATCTGATCAAGCCCAAAAAATGATGCAAAACCAAGGTTTATTATTCCCCATTCGTCCAGATATGAATAATGCGAATGACCCTTACGTGGTGAGCGCCCCAGGGCCAACAGGGGTGATTGAGTTAGATCAGCAGTTGTTGGTAGGGCGGGACTACGCTAAGCAAAAACGTTTTATTCGCAACTGGGAAATGGCGCTGGAAATCAGCTCAGAAGATTAGTGTTTCTCGCCTTGGTGGCTTTTTCTAATGTGTCCTGGTGTAGTGTTGAAGTGTTTTGTAAACAGTCGAACAAGGCTGCTGGCGTCGTTTATTCCCACCTTCTGCGCAATATAGTCTAAGCTTCTGTTACTTGAGGTTAGCCATCGTTTGGCCTCTGTCAGGCGGCGCTGTTGAAGGTATTGTTTGGGTGTCATGCCAAGATGACGTTTGAACAAAACGCTGAGTTGGCTGGGACTTAAATGCACTTCTGAGGCCAGTTCGGCCAAACTCCATGATTCTTGAAAGGCGTGGTCGAGTCGTTGTTTTGCTTTGGCTAATCTCGCGTCAGCGCGAACGATTTTTTCTTGCGGGATGGGCAATAAGTGTTCCAGCAAGTTAAGCGCCAGATGTGTTTTTAGTGGGTTGGTTTCGCCAATTAGGCTGGATAAAAAAGGCAGGTAGGCTTGAGCTTGATCGCTTAATTTGACAAAAATCGATGCGCTTTCAAGCTGGTGGTTCCAAATTGGTAGAGCATTTAACACCAAACACCGGTTGTTTTCTCGGGCTAGGTGAGTGTGAGCAAGATGTGTTGAGATAAGACAGGCTTGGCCGAATTCAACAGCTTGTTGTTGATTATCAACATCGAGGACGAGCCGGCCTGAAAGCGGTAGTACTATTTGTGTGTGATGATGCGCATGAGCATGAGCGGTATCTTGGTAGGCGATTACTTCTATTAGATCACGCATCTTTTGTTCCTTGTAAGCCGCTTTTACTTGAATGGTGAATAATATTACAGAAAGTATAATGATCTGCTAAATACTTTAAGATAAAAATAGTAAGAGCTAAACGAATAAACTCAAAGGCGATGGCCCTAAGGGAAAAAATGCGTTACCTACTTGTGTTGATGTTTTGCTGTTTTTTGCCCAGTGCTTGGGCTGATATGACCTTGAGTATTGTTGATCAAGATAATCTGCCTGTTGTAGACGCGGTGGTGACGGTTTCCAAAAACGTTGTGGGCACACCGAGCTCGGTCGCTGTTATGGATCAGGTTGATGAATCCTTCGTACCACGCGTGATTGTGGTGCAAAAAGGCCAATATGTTAGTTTTCCTAACAGTGATGATATTCGTCATCACGTTTACAGTTTTTCAGAGCCTAAGACCTTTGAAATTAAGTTGTATAAGGGTACTGACGTTGCCCCAATTTTGTTTGATAACCCCGGTCTTGTTGTACTAGGCTGCAACATACACGATGACATGATTGGCTACATTATCGTGGCTGATAATGCGCTTACCTTGAAAACGGATAAAAATGGCCAAGTTCGTTTGCCAGTAAAACAAGGTGATAAGGTGTTGTTGTGGACTGAAAGGTCGATTGATGGTGCGAATGCACTGGAGTCTATTGATATCACGAGCGACACAGGGCAAACCGTAACATTAGAGCTACTGCCGCCCATTGAGGTAATAGACCATAGTTCGCATAAAGGGTTTGGCAAGAAAAAATGGTAAAACGACGTTTTTGTCTACACTTTCTAGATATAAAAGTAGGAATAAATGCGTGGAAAACACTTTAAAACAGTGATGGTAGGTGGCATTTTTTTGTGTGCTACTCCTCTTATGGCAGCAGAGGGGAAGTTGCTTGCTACTGCAGGGCTTTCGCAATTAGAAGGCAGCGGTGGTGGTGGTCTTGTGCCTTGGGCAACGCTTGCTGGATACGATGGTCGTGATGAAACAGCAGCGTCATTATTTATCACGGATGTTAATGTGACGGATTATCGATTGACGTCGATGGGCGTGGCGACGAGTTTCTATGACCGAGTTGAACTGAGTTATACCCAGCAAACTTTTGTTCTACCGGCATCTTTAGTGACAGGGCTTAGTCTTGATTCAGAAGAGATTAAGCAAGATGTTATCGGTGTCAAAGTGCGTCTATATGGTGATGCGGTTTATTCTCTTTACCCTCAGGTCAGTGTCGGCTTGCAACACAAGCAATTAGATAACGACTTCGTTGCTTCTTATTTGGGGGCAAAAGACGACAGCGGCACGGACTTTTATGTTGCCGCGACTAAGGTGCATTTAGGGGCCGTTGCGGGTTACAACCTTGTTTGGAACTTAACTGCTCGTGCTACCAAAGCAAATGAAATGGGGTTGTTGGGCTACGGTGGGCCTGATAACGGCGGTTACCAAGTGATGATGGAAGGCAGTATCGGTTTATTGCTTTCACCTAATTGGGTCGTGGGCATGGAGTATCGCCAAAAACCAAGTAACCTCTCTAGTGTTGAAGAAGACGATTGGAAAGATGTATTTGTCAGTTACATGCCCAACAAAAATGTTAACTTCACGGCGGCTTATGCGGATTTGGGTACGGTTGCTACGCAGAAAAATCAAAAAGGCGTTTATTTATCTATGACGGGGTATTTATGGTAAACCATCTAAAAACCGCACTTCTGATGATGAGTGTATTGCTGGTTGCTTGCACGACACCAACGAAAACGCCGATCAGTTTATACGATGAAATAGGTGGACAGCCAACCATCGAAGCCATTACCGATAATTTCATTGACGAAATTAGCTTTAATAAAGACATCTATCGTTATTTTGAAAAAACCAATATCACACGCTTTCGAGAGAAATTCATCGAGCATTTGTGTGTCGATACGGGAGGCCCCTGTACTTACACTGGCGATACCATGCTGAAAGTCCATCAGGGACAGAAGATTACTGAAACTGACTTTAATTTGACCGTTGATTTATTGGTTAATGCAATGAAAAAAGCGGGTTTAACTTATGCTCAGCAAAATCGAGTATTGAAGGTGCTTGCGCCGATGCGTGGTGAGATGTTGTATAAGTAATCGAGGTTTTAAAATAGACATTATTCAGTAATGGATATTGTAATTTGTATATAGGTCTGGGTGAAGACGAGTTATTGAACGAATTGGATTACTCCTGCTTTTTTCGGCTGAATGGTTTCCAAATAAGAGAATAACCCCTCCCCTTGGAAGACATAAGGGGAGGGAAAAAAGCTTTGGTCTCATTGAAGACAAAAGGGGAAGGGACTAAACAAAAAAGGCGACTGCGAGTCGCCTTTTGGTTTTTCTAGTAAGTGGGTTGGTCACCACGCTTGACCTGCATGCGGCGTAAGAATTCCGACATGATTTGCATGTAGAGCTCGTCACCTATGTATTTGTCTTCTACGCCACGGTCGATGCTTGGGTTATCGTTGACTTCGATAACGTAGCCTCGTCCGTTGATTTCTTTTACGTCTACGCCATACAAGCCTTCACCAATTGGTTTGGTAGCGGCAATCGCGGCTTGTAATACACGGCGTGGCACTTCAAAGGTAGGCAAGGTATCAAAGCCACCACTTTGGCTTTTACTGCCTGTGTGTTGGTAGATTTGCCAGTGATTTTTCACCATGTAGTAACGGCAGGCAAAAATCGGTTTGTTGTTCAATATGCCGATACGCCAGTCAAATTCCGTGTACAGATACTCTTGTACCAATAGCAAAGACGATTTTTTAAACAGAGTATTTAGGCTCTCGGTTAAAGCTTCGCGATTTTCTGCTTTAATCACGCCTTTAGAAAATGCGCCGTCAGGTATTTTTACGACCATCGGGTAGCTGATTACGGCTTCTAATGCGTCTTCTACGTTGCTTTCACCTTTATGAACGATGCGTGTTTTTGGGCAAGGCACTTTGTGGGTGTTAAACAAATCGGCTAAGTAGACTTTGTTGGTACAACGCATGATGGATTGTGGATCGTCCATTACGACTAAACCCAAGCCTTCGGCCTTTTTCGCAAAGCGATAGGTATGGTGGTCAATGTTCGTAGTTTCACGAATAAACAAGCCATCGTATTCCGGTAGGCGCATGATGTCTTTCGGGCCAATAAGGTCGACATGAATGCCAAGTTGCTTGCCCGCTTGGATAAACTTTTTAATAGCCTGGTCGTCGCTGGGTGGCATGGCTTCTTCAGGGTTGACCAGAATAGCCATATCAAATTTAGCGGCACGCTGGATGCGGCCTTTGCTCCATACTTTGTTGCTGAACGCTTCGAGTGACTCTGCGAAGAGTGTTTCTTCGGCTTCAGTTAGTTTGCTCTGTGACGTAGAGAATAGGGCGGTGACTTGCCACTCTTTGCGGAATTTTAAGGTCACTTCGAGCACGGGGCTTGGGAAGCTTTCGAATAATTTGCGGGCAAACTCTTTCATCTCTGGATGAACGGTTTTACCAAAAACACAGTGGAATTTCATTTCCATAGGCGCTTCTGGTTTCGCGAGTTTTTTGGCTAGCAATGGCAGCCACTGTGAGATCTCAAGCTCATAAAGATCTTTTTTGCTTAGGTCATTCAGTACGCGTACAGATGGCATAACGTGATGACCACGGCTTTCTGCTAATAAAGAGCAGTAGTAGCCGTCTGATAAGTATTTGCTGTTTTTACAAAGATTGATGATTCGAGTGCGGCCTTGGCTTTTTGTTGCAGCCAAGTTGAGGTACTGAGTAAAGGTAATGACGCGGTCGCTGGGTAAAAAGGCTGACCAATCTTTGGCTTGATCAACAACAATGTACGTCTGTGACATTGGCTTTATTTTTCCTTATAAAATAGCGCGTTAGCGCGCTTAATCGCCTACTATTGAGGCGCTTTGGTGCTTTTAGACACCCTGATTTTGTGCGGATAGTGCGCTTGTTTTCCTGTATTAACAATAGACTAATATAAAAAAATAAAAAGTCTTTTTACTGAAAATTTGGTCTATCTTTTGCTATCTTTTAAATAGATTTCGCCCTAGAATGCGCGAAAATTTCTCTATTCTCTGGGTTCCTTGCTGTATTTTGCATGGATTTAACCGCTAACCAGTGGACGATTCTAATGGCTTTCTGCCCTTTTGAGGCGATGTAATGAGCACCAGCACTTCAGCACCTATTTATATACGTTTGGCCAGTTTAGATGACTTAAAGGCTTTGCTTGTTTTAGAGGGTAAGTCGTTTAGTGGGGATCGTTTGAGCCGTCGTAGTTTCCGTCATGCTATTACGAGCTCTGGCTCAGCTTTGTTTGTGGCTATGAGAGGGGAAGTTGAGTTACTGGGTTACGCTTTGTTGCATCTTCGCCAAGGAACGCGTTTAGCGCGCTTATACTCTCTTGCGGTATCCCCAGAGGCACGAGGCCTTGGGATTGGTAAATTGTTAATCCAAGCTTGTGAGAAAAAAGCAGTCAAAAAAGGCAAGATGCTGCTGCGTTTGGAAGTCAGTGATGTGAATCATAATGCCATCGCCTTGTATCAGAAAATGGGTTACAAGGAGTTTGGTCATTATGATGCTTATTATGAAGACCAAACGGATGCCATTCGTATGCAGAAGCGTTTGCGTCATGCGGGTGATGAACAAACGACACGCGCGATGCCTTGGCTAGCTCAAGGTACGCCATTTACTTGCGGTCCTGCTTCTTTGCAAATGGTGTTGTCTTCGATGCACCCAGATTACCAGGCAACGCCAAACGATGAATTGGAGATTTGGCGCGAAGCGACGACAATTTTTATGACCTCTGGTCACGGTGGCTGTCATCCTATGGGGTTGGCTTTGGCTGCGAAAAAACGCGGCTTGTTGGCGGATGTTTGGTTGAGCGAAGAAGGTCCTTTGTTTGTAGACAGTGTGCGCAATGAACTCAAGAAAACAGTGATCACTCGTGTACACGAAAATTTTGTCAATCAGTGCGAAGAGGCGAAGGTGCCCTTGCACTATACCGCTATGCCGTTGACACAATTAATCGAAGCGTTCGATGAAGGTGCTTTGGCGATTATCCTGATTAGTACATATCGTATGGATGGTAAAAAGTCTCCGCACTGGGTGGTGATGTCTGGTTACGACGAGCATTGTATTTTGGTGCATGACCCAGATTTGGACGATGATAAAAAATTACCTGATGATCCACCAAGCCCATTGGATTGTCAGTTTGTGCCGATTGCGCGAGATGAGTTTGAAAAGATGTCGCGCTTTGGGCAAAGTCGTTTGCAAGCGACTGTGGTGTTAAAAACACAATAAATAACGGTTTTTTCTTTTCTATTTTCTGCTTTCGCGGTCGTCAATTCACGGCATCTTCTTCTCTTTGGGGGAGGAAGGTGCCGTTTCGTTTTTTATTCTGCACAAAAATCCAAGCGCTTGTTTTTAAAGACTGTCATGATGTATTTCATTGATCTGAAATAATGTGATTTAAGGAGTTGTTTGATGAAGGTTGCGTTTACCAGTGACAATATTGCCGGTGCATCGGATTCTGTTTTCAAAGCCATGATGGAGGCCGCGCAAGGTGATGCCATGCCGTATGGAAATGATGACGGTACAGCGCAAGTCACGCATATGTTGTCGGAGTTGTTTGAGTGTGATGTGGATGTGTTTTTGGTGTCCACTGGTACGGCTGCGAATGTATTGAGCATCAGTGCCTTAACGCCACCTTGGGGCAGTGTGTTGTGTCACTCAGAAAGTCATTTGTTAAATGATGAATGCACAGCACCAGAGTTTTATACGAGTGGGGCACGTTTTGTCGGTATCGGTGGCTTAGACGCTAAGATGGATCCAACTCAGTTAAAAAAGTTAGTGAATCAGAAAGTCGGGGATGTGCATTCTTGTCAGCCATCTGTGATCAGCTTGTCGCAAGTCACGGAAGTGGGCAGTGTGTATTCCTTAGAAGAAATACGAGCCATCACCGATGTGGCGAAATCCGTTAACTTGCCCGTTCACATGGATGGGGCACGTTTTGCTAATGCTTTGCTTGCTTTAGATTGTACGCCAGCGGAAATGACTTGGAAGGCTGGTGTGGATATCGTATCTTTTGGCGCGACAAAAAATGGCGTGATGGCGGCTGAAGCCATTGTGATTTTTAAGTCCTCTCTAGAAGCGAAAGGTATTTCCAGTGAAAAAGTCGCGAAGGAGTTAGGTTATCGTCGTAAGCGCGGTGGACATTTGCATTCGAAAATGCGTTTGTTGTCATCGCAAATGATTGCGTATTTGACCGATGATTTGTGGCGTTCCAATGCGGCTCATGCTAATGCCATGATGACTTTGTTGCAAGACGGTCTGAGACGTGTTCCTGGTGTGAAAATCAATACGCCTGCTCAGGCCAACATGTTGTTTTGCACCTTGCCTGCTGGCATGGCGGAGTATTTGCTGAAAGAAGGTTTTGCCTTTTATGGTGGTCGTTGGGAAGAGGGCGTCATTCGTTTGGTTACCTCTTTCAGAACACCACAAGCAGGAGTGGAGGCGTTTATTGTCTCAGCACAGGCCTTTGCCGAGTTATCGTTGTCAGGAACGATAGCTTGACGGCGCAACACCAAAGGCTTGTTTAAAGGCTCGGTTAAAGTGGCTTTGGTCATAAAAACCGACATCGTTGGCGATGTCGGTGATTGCCGCATTCGGGTTGGCTAATTGCGCGCAAGCTCGTTCTAATCTTAGTCGCATTAGCCAAGCGTGCGGTGCGAGCCCCGTTTGTTTTTGGAAGCGTCGGATAAATTGAAAACGCGTTAGTCCGCACAATTGAGCAAGGCTGTTGAGTGGTATTTTGCTGGATAGATTGGCTTCGCAATAATTTCTAATGTTTTGCATTTGTCGCTTTGTTAGGCCAACTATTTCTTCGGTCAGCGGTTTTTTCTCTGCTGCAAACAGCAAGTTTGAAAGCGCGTTGGTCCATAAAGTGTCTTTATGAAGCTGGCTGGCGTGTTGGCTCGGATCTAAAACTTGTGCTAGCTGTAAAAATGCGCTGTTGTGTGTGGGCTGGTCGAGTATCGATGGTGCAAGCTGAAGATTGGTCTCTCGTTCTTGGCTGTCTAACAGGGCAGTTTGCATTAACTCTGCAGGAACTCGAAAGGTTTTTAAATGCCTTGTTGTGCGATTTCGACCAAAACCGTCGTGAACTTCTCCCGGTGGCATCAGGCAAACTTCTCCAGGAACTAGGTCCAGTGTTCTGTGCTGAACTTTTTGATGTTGAGATCCTTGAGTCACGAGCCCTATGTGGTAGTCCAAATGGTAATGTGGTTGAAAATGAAACTCTGTGAGCGTTGCCGCACTGATGACTAAGCCTGGCAGCTCTTCAATATGTTGATAGTGAAAGGATTCCGTGCTCGACATCGTGCAAAGATCTCATGGTTTGTTTGGATAATTTGGTATTGTTGGTGACTTTTGTTCATCAACAGTGCTTACTATGGTAACGATAAACGTGTCGTTCGGCTTGTATTTTTGTGCGTGGTGATTTTTGCCATTGCCGCTAGAATATGAGTTGGTCGTGTTTTTTTAATGATTAAGGATGCATTGTTATGGAAGAGTTGCTTGGCTATATATTGAGCGTGCAAACACTGGTGCTGGTACTGGTGGTTGTGTTGCTAAAAAATTCAATCAAGTTTGTGCCACAGAATCAGGCGTATGTTGTTGAGCGTTTTGGTAAATATCAATCCACGAAAGAAGCCGGGTTGAATTTCATCCTTCCCTTTATTGATCGCATTTCTGCCGATCGTACATTAAAGGAGCAAGCTGTTGATGTGCCTGAGCAAAGCGCGATTACCAAGGACAATATTTCTTTGCGTGTGGACGGGGTGTTGTATTTCCGTGTTTTGGACCCTTACAAAGCGACATATGGTGTAGAAAATTATGTTTTTGCCGTGACTCAGTTAGCGCAAACGACCATGCGTTCTGAGTTAGGGAAAATGGAGCTGGATAAAACCTTTGAAGAGCGTGATGTACTGAATACCAATATTGTGGCCTCAATCAATGATGCTGCAGGTCCTTGGGGGATTCAGGTGTTACGTTACGAAATAAAAGACATTGTGCCACCACAATCCGTTATGGAGGCAATGGAAGCCCAAATGAAAGCGGAACGTGTAAAGCGTGCGCAGATTTTGGAATCAGAAGGTGATCGTCAAGCGGCTATCAACCGAGCTGAAGGTGAAAAAGCGTCTGTTGTCTTGGCGGCGGAAGCGGATAAAGAAGAGCAAGTGCTGCGTGCTGAAGGTGAGGCTAAGGCTATTGTGGCCGTTGCATTGGCACAAGCTGAAGCGCTGCGTAAAGTGGGTGAAGCAGCCGCGACCGAAGAAGGGCAAAAAGCCATTCAGCTTGATCTTGCAACGAAAGCCATTGAAGCCAAGCGTGCCATCGCTAAAGAGTCGTCTGTGGTATTGTTGCCTGATGGGGCGTCTGATGCCGCTGCGGTGGTCGCGCAGGCGATGACGATTATTCAAAAAATGTCGAAAGGAAATTAATGATGGATTTCTTTGCCAATAATCTAGCCCAAAGCTTATTTGTTATTGGTTTGATTCTTTTGGTTATTGAGGTAACCGTGTTGGGCTTTTCAACCTTTGTCTTGTTTTTTGTTGGCTTAGCGGCAATGGCAACGGGAGCGTTATTGTTTATGGGTATATTGCCCACTAACTTGTTGAATGCTCTGTCAAGCACCGCTGTACTGACTTTGCTTGCGGCGCTTTTGCTATGGCGTCCTTTGAAGCGCATGCAATCTCACGTGAGCACGAAAAAGGCGAGAAGTGAGTTTACGGATCATCAATTTGTGCTAAAAGAAGCCGTGTCGCCGACTCTGTCTCCCAAACATCATTATTCCGGTGTGGAATGGGCGCTGGTGAGTGAGGAGTATATTGAGGCTGGCACAAAGGTTGAAGTCATTGAAGCTGAAGTGGGTAAATTGCATATTAGAGCGATTTCCCCAAACTAAGCCGCTTTACTTTTGTTGAAAAAACGCCAAGTTGGTCATGCGCCTCCTTGGCGTTTTTTGTGTTTGAGACGACGTTAAGCCTTAGGGGTGCCTTAACGAAGAATGAGTAAGGGTATATGGCTTTCGATAATCATTTTACTGGTGTTGCTACCAACAAAAAATTGTCTAAGCCTTGAATGCCCATAGGCTCCCATTGCCATCAGCTCTATTTCATTTTCATCTCTATATTGGGTCAATGTCGAATAAATCTTTCCTGGTATGATGGAAGCGGTGACATCAAAGCCTTCTTCTTCGAGAAGCTGTTTCGCTCCATCTAATTTATGTCGTCTTTCCGTAGTATCTTCTCCTGCCATTACTAAATGGCATGGTAATCCGATCAGTAACGGGCTTTGGGCGATTCGTGCGATGGCATTATCCGCTGCCTCTCTACCATCGTAGGCGATCATAAAGTTGTTGGGAGATTTGAATTTACCCACACTGATAAGAATGGGGCGTTTGGATGTTCTAGCCACGCGTTCTATGTGAGAGCCAATAGTATGGGCATCCATGGTGTGATGGCTGCCAAGACGTCCCACGACGATCAGTCGTGTTTCTTCTTCTAAATGCAGCAAGTTGTCGACCAGGTCCCCGTGACGTTGAAGTAATTCGAGTTGCTTCGCACCGGCTTTTTGAGCGAAGTCTTTCGCGTTTTCGAGTATCAATTGACCGTGTTCGAACGCTAACTTTGCGCGTTTCTCATCAAGAGCGATGAGTTCATCGAGTAAATGTTCTCGACTTCCCAAACCAATCGAGCCTGAAAGGTCGTCATCGGTTCTAACGGGTTCTTTTTCTAAAGAGTGTAATAAGGTTAATGGTGCTCCCATTTGTCTTGCGGCCCAAACTGATGCCGTAGTGACGTATTCAGACAAAGAGGATCCATCAATGCAGGCGATTACGTTCATCATTGTCATACTCCCTATTGTTATTTTAGAGCCTCAATAAGACTTTGTTACTAGGATTTTCTCGACATGTTTAAGAGTAGTTGAAGAAATCTATTTCTTCCGCTTTTGATCAGAAGGGCGAAGAGTCTATCTTGTGTAATGAAAAAAATACCCTGACTGTACCAAGGTACAATAGCGACCTTGCTTCTAATTTCCTATCTTGTGAGTAATCATAAAATCATTGCGTCTTTTTTAAGACACTTTTAAAGACTTCTTTTCTAGGGAAAATACCATGAGCGACAGTCAAGTTTCATTTGCAACACTCGGTACTGCGATCGGCTTTATCACAAAATTAAGTGGTTCTGTTACGGTTCAATCGATTGATGGACAAGAGCGAGTGGTTAAAATCGGAGACCCGATTTTCTTTGGAGAAACTGTCCTAACGGGAGGCAATGGCAGTGTAACGATTGCTTTCATTGACGGTACGGAAGTTGTGATTGGCAGTGATGCCGTCGTCGAAATTACCGATGAGGTTTATAACTCTGGTGATAATGCTGATCTTGTTGCCGATTCATCTGCCGATGTCGATGCACTGCAAGAAGCCATTCTTGCGGGTGATGACCCGACGCTTATTCAAGATGCGCCAGCAGCGGGTGAAGCGCAAGGCTTTGAACAGCAACGTGTGGATGTTGATATTGATCGGAATGACAACAGTGCATTACCTACATTTGGTAATGACACATCCAGCGCATTGCCTACTTATGGTTATGACACGGACAATGGAAGTGGCAGTCAAACGGGTCAAAACCAATACTCAGCTCCTTCTAGTTCAAGCAGAACGCCCACTGAGACAACATCAACAGTGTCTCCTACCGCAGCCGTTGCAGGTAGCGTGACTGTAAATTCCATAACCTCAGATGACATGATCAATGCAACCGAAGCAACGAGTACGATTACCGTGTCTGGTACGGCCGTTGGTGGTGATATTTCTCAAGGTGATCAAGTTGTATTGGTGGTCAATGGAACCACTTACACCACGACAGTCAGTGCTACCGGTACTTGGTCTGTTGGCGTTGCAGGCTCTGATTTAGCGGCAGATACAGAATTTGATGTGGTTGTGACGTCCACTAATAGCTCTGGTGATACAGTTGATAGCATCGGTACCTCAACGCATACCGTGGATCAAAGTGCTTTGCTTGTTAACCTTGATATCGATCCTATCACGGAAGACAGTACCATTAATGCTGCTGAGAGCAACGCTACTGTTACTGTCACGGGCACAGTTACTGGTGATGCATTTGAAAGTGGTGTTGTTACTCTTGTTATCAATGGTGTTAGTTATGAAGCACAGGTAGAGAGTGATGGCACTTGGTCCGTTGATGTGGCGGGCTCAGACCTATCCGCTGATACAGATCGTATTGTTGAAGCCAGTGTGGTTGTTTCCAATAACATTGGACAACAAGGAACAACAGATACAACTGAAAGTTACCTCGTTAAAACAGGTTCAAGAGCAAGTATTAGCGTCAATAGTATCACCTCTGATGACGTTATTAATGCTGAAGAAAGTGAAGGTAGTGTAACGGTTTCTGGTCGTGTCGGTTTTGATGCATCCGCTGGTGATGTCGTTTCTATGACCATTAACGGTACGGTTTATACAGCGGTCGTTTTAGCGAATAAAACTTGGAGTGTAGAAGTTGCAGGTTCTGACCTTGCTCAAGATACCTCTTTCCAAGCCAGTGTCACAGGGCAAGACAGTGCGGGCAACTCTTACAGTGCCACAACAACGTCAACTCATACGGTAGACCTTGCAGCAGAAGCGGGCACGGTGACAGTGAATGCGATTACGTCTGATGACGTGATCAACGCGACAGAAGCGGCAGGCACAGTGGCGGTGACAGGTACGGCGGCAGGTGGCGACATC
>Ga0208645_1000252_pt1 | contig 66881 bp, 84 predicted proteins | sample VirMetDEL_Sep_01_FD_184519 | JGI IMG/M metagenome (GOLD analysis project Ga0208645, IMG submission 184519) | Aqueous microbial communities from the Delaware River and Bay under freshwater to marine salinity gradient to study organic matter... | ecosystem: Environmental > Aquatic > Marine >... | reverse complement strand
TGAAGGTGCTAGACTTAAAGTAGCAGAGGGTGCCTCTAAAAAGTTAGGCCAAAAGAAAGCTCAAGACAAGAGAACTGACATAGCTAAAGAAGAGTTTTTAGCTTTATTCAACATGAACCCTGATGGATCTGACAGGGGCGGAACTAGCGGCGATGGTGCTATTAGAGCTTTTATAGTTCAAATGGCTCAGCTAGAAGCTAATCAACAATTAAGAATAAAGTCTTTATCAGAAGGAACTTTTTCAGACGCAGCAAGAGCTAGACTAGGTGACGGTAAAGGCTTAATGGCCTTTAATAAAGATACCGCTGAAGGTAGAAATGATAGAATAGAACGAGTATTTGCAACGCTACCAACAACAGATATGAGCGACGCTAGCATCGATAACGTTTTTGACAATGTGTATGCAGAGTCTACGCTACCAGATCGAACTGTTAATTCTATAAAAAACGAAGTTAAATCTCTTGTAAAAGATTTTAATACAGTAAACGAAAGTCTAAAAGATCTTGGTGGTTTTGCTGAGTTTACAGGTAAAGATGTTAAAGATTTTTTTATTGATGCGTTCTTTAATAACAACTTCAACAAAGGCATTAAGAAAAACTTAATGGAAATAATGCCTAAAGATGAAAACGGAAAACCTGTAAATCCTGGCAACAGAGCTAAAGAAACTGAAGGTATAAATAAACAAAGATCTTATCTAGTTAACGCTACAGCTAAACTAGCTAAAGAGACAAGTCCTGAAGAAGCTGCCACAAGAGTTATTAGTCAACTAATGCCTATGTACGCTGGTATGACTAAAATAGGCGATGGTGGTAAAACAGTCGCAGAACCTGGCGGTGAAGTTATTGACACCCCTAACTGGGAGGGTGAAAACGGACTTAAATGGAAGCGATATAAGAAAAAAGACAAGCTACCTAAAGGTAAAAAAGTTGGTGACATTAAGCTAGATAAAAACGGTAAAAAAACAGCTAGAGAAAATAGACAGCAGGTTACAACTGGTAAAGCAGATTTTTTAGCGTTATTAAACCAAGGTCTACCACCTGGATTTGAAGTTACATCTCCAAAACAAGGTACGTATATATTAAATAAGCTTGATGGCTCTAGCGTTAGACTAGATGTTACAATGCCTTCTGAATCTACAAAAGGATTTTTTACTTCTTTAAAAAGTAAAAGCTTAGCTGATATATTTAGAACAAGAAAACAAAAATCTTTAGAAGCTAGACAAGAAGTAAAAAGATTATTAGACGACGCTTGGGCTAAAGTTCAAGATTCAAACGATAGTTTTGACGCGGCTGATTTTGGTTTGCTAGTAATGTCGTTAGGTTCGTCTATGGACGCGCCGCTAAGAAGAGCTGCTTACTTATCTAGAACACCTAAAAACTTTGAAGAGCTTGCTAATAGGCTTGGAGAGAAAGCGCTAGGTAAAGAGTTTCAATATGAACATCGTGTACCTAAAGAAGAAGTGGCTGGTAAAATAATACAGTCATACATGCAGAACAACACGCTTGATATGTCTGTGTTTGACGGTTATACTGTAGATATTATTCCAAAGATAATGGATAAAGCTATAGATAATACTAATCATAAATTTACTACTAGACCCGACGGGCAAGAAAGAGTTTTTAATGAAGACACAGCTATAGACGTAGCTAAAAACGCTACAGATCAACAGATAGCTGACTTAGCGCCGTTGGTGAGTATAGATCCAGACGCGCCACTAGAAGTTGGTCAAAATTTTATAGATATTATTAAAGCTCTTAGGCAGCCAGGCGTGCCTTCATTTAACGACATGCAAAGACTAGGCGAAGGAGTTAGATCAGGCATGTGGTCTAAAGAAACTACATCTAGAGGTATGTCTGCTTTTGATTTTGACGAAACACTTATCATGCACGGCGACAACTTTATAATAGCTACAGATCCTGCTAGTGGTAATGAAATAAAAATAAGCTCAGGTGACTGGCCGTTAAAAGGCCCTGAGTTGATGCAGCAAGGTTATGACTTTAACTTCGATGACTTTATAAATGTTAGAGGCGGTGTTGAAGGACCGTTGTTTCAAAAGTTTAAAAATAGAATAGCTAAGTATGGTCCAGAAAACAACTATATACTAACAGCTAGGCCTATGGAGTCTGCTGTGGCTATACATGGTTGGTTGAAAAGCAAGGGTGTTAATATACCTTTAGAAAATATAACCGGGCTGGGTAATAGCACCGGAGCCGCTAAAGCTCAATGGATGCTTGACAAGTTTGCTGAGGGCTATAATGATATGTATTTTGTTGATGACGCTTTACCTAACGTTGAGGCTGTAGCAAATGTTATTGATCAGCTAGATATTAAAGGTAAGTCTGTTCAAGCTAAAATGAAGTTTAGCAAAGACAATCCAAATCCTATTGATGACATGCTTGAAAGAAATAAAGGCGTGCCTGTAGATGAAACTTTCAATAGGGTTAAAGCTAGAAATAAAGGCAAGCAAAATAGAAAAAGACAATTGTTTATACCGCCTAGTGCAGATGACTTTGAAGGCTTAATGTATTACAACTACGGCAAAGGTAAGCAAGGTGATGCTGATGCTAAATTTTTTAAGGAAAAGTTTTACGATCCATTTAACAGAGCTGATAGACAACTAGACATGTACAAGCAGAAGCTTAGAGAAGACGCTATGAAAGTTTCAAAAGCTTTGCCTGACGTATCTAAAAACCTAACTAAAGAGTTTGAAAATACTGGCTACACCAACGAGCAGGCTATGCGCATATACCTGTACGATAAAAACGGGCACAGCGTACCCGGTATATCTGAAGCAGAACAAAAAAGAATAGCTGGTCAAGTAGCTAAAAACAGAGACATGGTATTATTTGCTGGAGCTATTGAAGCTGCAGTAGGTGTAGACGGTTATTTAAAGCCAGAAATTGGTTGGAACGGTAGTTCATTTAACGGTGATATATCTGACGCTGCTAAAATAAAGCGAGCTGAGTATATAGCTGAGTGGCAAGAAAATGTTGACAACTACTTTACAGAAGAAATGTTGAACAAGCTTGAAGCTGTTCACGGCTCTGCATATAGAAGTGCTCTTGAAGATACGTTGGCTAGAATGAAGTCTGGTACTAATAGACCTACGATAAGAAACAAAACAGTTAATGCTTTCTTAGACTGGCTAAACGGATCTGTTGGTGCTATTATGTTCTTTAACGCTAGGTCAGCGGTGCTACAAACTTTATCTACTGTTAACTTTATAAATTTTGAAGACAACAATATATTTGCAGCTGCTAAAGCTTTTGGAAATCAAAAACAATACTGGAAAGATTTTTCAATGTTGTTCAACTCTCCAATGCTCAAGCAAAGACGTGGAGGATTACAGTCTGACTTAAACGCTTCAGAGCTTCAAAGGCTAGCGGAAAAAGGTGGAGTTAGAGCTGTGGTTGGTAGACTACTTGAGCTTGGTTTTGCACCTACTCAAATTGCAGATAGCTTTGCTATATCAGCCGGTGGATCTACGTTTTACAGGAATAGAGTTAATAAGTATGTTAAAGAAGGTATGAATCAAAAGCAAGCTGAAGAGCAAGCTTTTGTTGACTTTCAAGAAATAGCAGAGGCTACTCAGCAGTCTAGTAGACCAGACAAAATATCTCAAGAGCAAGCATCAGTGTTAGGTCGTTTAATACTAGCGTTTCAAAACACGCCAATGCAGTATAACAGACTGATAAAGAAAGCTGCGTTAGATTTAATAAACGGTAGAGGAAACACTAAGGCTAACATATCCAGAATACTGTACTACGGTGCTGCTCAAAATATTATATTTGCTAGTTTGCAAAGCGCGTTATTTGCAGTAGCTTGGAACGACGATGAAGACGAAGAGTTTCTAGATACTAAGACAGAGCGTATAGCAAACGGAACTCTTGATTCATTGCTTAGAGGATCTGGTATATACGGAGCTGTATTGTCTACAGTTAAAAACACTATAATGAAGTACATGTCTGAAAGAGAAAAAGGCATGCAAGCTGACAATGGTAGAGTTTTAGTTGAGGCTTTAAATGTGTCTCCACCTCTTGGCTCGAAGGTTAGAAAGTTGTATTCAGCTATGACTACAGACAAGTGGAACAAAGGTGTTTACAGTAAAATACCTTTAACAAATGTCGACAATCCTATATGGGATGTAACGGGTAATTTAGTTGAAGCCTCGTTTAACGTGCCTCTAGCTAGAATACAAAGAAAGTTGTCTAACCTAAAAGCAGCAATGGATAACGACAACGCTAACTGGCAGAGGCTAGCTTTGTTTGCTGGATGGGACAAATGGGGTTTAGGTATTGATAGGCCTGAAGAGATTGAAGAGGCTAGGCAGGAAGTTAAGCAGGAAAGTAGAGATCAAAAAAAGAAAGAGCGCAAAGCAAGAGAAGCTGAAGTAAAACAAGAGCAGGAGGAAAAGTATTTAGAAGATCAGAAAAACGAAAAAGAAGAAGACAAAAAACCTAGATGTGCGGCAGCGACAAAAAGCGGTAGCAGATGTAAAGGCACACCTGTTGACGGAACATATTGTACTATACATACAAAAGTAGAAAAAAGAAGTGATGGTAAAGAAGTACAATGTAAGAAAGTAAAGTCTGACGGCAAGCGCTGTAAGATGCAAACATCAAGTAAATCAGGATTATGTTATTATCACGACTAGCAATTATATTATTATTGATTTTAACCTCTTGTGCGGCGACTAAAAAGTGTTGCTCACAAGTGTTAAAGAAAACATTTAAGTTCTCTACGTTTTACATAGCAGCGAACGGTAACACATCTTTAGCAGATAGAGATATATATTCTGTAAAAGATGGATCTGTGTTATACGATACGGTATTTACTCCGTTTGATTACTCATTAGTTATGGGTATACGTAAAATTAAAAGATTTGGTTATGAAGATATAACTAAGTTTAAAGATGGCACAGAATCTGCCTATGGTGACGCTGCTAGTGTAGGTCTATCACCGTTTGAATATTTATTTCAAGCAAACTATAAAAGACAAGAAGGTGTAGAATATCTAGATCAACATCATTTTGTAAGATATGTAAAGCCAAAGTGGCTTGCTAAGGTGGAATATATTAAAGATGGCTTTGCAGACATAGAGTATTTTGAAAGCACGCAGCGATTAAGATTAAACGGTAATAAAAAGCTATCGTTTAACATCGGAGCTGTTCAAAGACTTGCTGAACCATACGGCTTTGATCCACTAGAACAGTGGCAGCTTGAAAACAACTACTTGCATTACACGTGCTTAGCTATTGAAGAAGGTTATTCAGTAGATGTATACGAGAACGAATATAAAGATCCTGATGGTAACATAGTAGCAACTAGCGCTGATGTTTGGAAACAAGTTGTTATACCTGAGGTATTAGAAAATTATGTAGAAAAGAAGCGTAACGAGCTAGCTAATCAGTGGCAACACTCGCTAGTCGTTGGCTTTGATTACTATTATTATAAAAAGAACTTTTGGCTACACGGCTGGGGTAACCTAATGCCTTACCACTACGACGATGGCAATGAGTTTTCATATCACAACTTTAATGACGGTGAACAGTGGTATGATTATTCAGGTGGTTTAATCGTAGGCGCTAAAATAACTAAACATTTAGGTATGTTTGTTGAAGGTAAATATAACAAGTACTGGAATCGTGAGTGGTACGATTTTAAGTGCGGTATCAACTATGTAATATTCTAGAGTATGGCAACTGAAATAGGTAAAGAAACAAAAGTAAAATTAAGTTTAGAAACAATAATATCGTTAGGCGTTGTGCTCGTGATGGGTACAGGCATGTGGTTCACTTTGCAAGCAGATATAGCTGAAGCGAAGGAGCTACCAGCACCAATACCGCCAGAGGTTACGCGCATGGAGTTTCAAATGAAAGACGAAATGATACGTAACACTATCATGAACACTCAAGAAGACGTTACAGAAATTAAAAAAACTCTTGAGAAAATAGAAGATAAGCTTTATAAGTAATGAATAAGTTTACTAAATTTTTATACGCGCTTATAATTATAATCGCTTTTACTATTGGCGTAACCTATAGTCAAGTTAAAGTAATACACTTCAACGCTGGCTGGAACGAAGCTAACGATGTTGAATGGTTTAACAAGCTGTCAGACGCTGGCAAAAAAAGCCTAAGTATTGACAACGCTGATACACAAAAAAAATACGCTATTGCTATTGTACCTACTATCATTGTGTTTGACGAAGGCGAAGAAGTAAAACGTTTTCAAGCTGATCTTAGTTTTAAAATGGTTGCTACAAGAGAAGAGATACAGGAATATATTGATGAACTTATAATAAGTAAATTTTAATGAAGTATTTAATTACACTATTATTTTGCATTAACATAGCGCTTGCGCAATGTCCTAACGGAACATATCTAAACATCGTTATAAATCCAGATCAGTATCCAGAAGAAACTTCATGGGCTATATTGGACTACAACTTAGATACTGTTGTAACTGGCGGTCCTTACGATAACATTATAGATTACTCTCCACAAGTAACTCAGCTTTGTGTACCTAATGGTGACTACGAATTTGTAATAAGTGATACCTATGGAGATGGCATGCAAGGTAGCCTATGGGGTGGGCAAGATGGCTCGTACTACTTAGTAAGATGTAATGATACTATAGTTGAAATAGACTCGGCTAACTTTGGTTTTGTTGCTTACCATGGGTTTACAGTAGATGACTGCGCTCCGCCACCGCCTATATACGGTTGCATGGATAATAGCTTTGTAGAGTTCTTGCCAATAGCAACTGTAGACACAGGGATGTGTTTCACAGAGAAATTATTTGGCTGTACAGATTCGCTTGCTTATAATTACGTAGACTCAGCTAACACAGATATACTAATAGATAGTTGTACGCATACATTAGAGCTTACAGACTTAGCTGGCAACGGTTGGGCTGGAGCATATCTACAGGTGTTTCAAGGCAACAACTTTTTAGGTATATTTACTCTTGATAATGGCTTTGACACTACGTTTACATTTGAGTTAAGCGTAGCAGAGCCTGTGCAAGTAAAATTTAATATAACACAACAGTCACAATTTACGTCAGTGCAATGCGGTTATAGTTTATATTCTGATGAGCACGTGGCTATTAATGCACCAGGAGGATTTGCTAGCCCACTAGTTCCTTTTGTTAACGTGGTTGGCGTGCCTTACTGTGGTAATAGTTGTATCGATAGAGTTTATGGTTGTACTGACGTTTCAGCTTTAAATTACAATGCCGTAGCTAACACTGACGATAATACCTGCTACTATGTAACAGGCTGCACGAATCCTATATACTTAGAATATAATGCTAGCGCTGATTATGATGATGGTAGCTGTAATACTTTAGTTGTGTTAGGTTGTATGGATAGTACAGCTTTCAACTTTGACTCAACCGCAAATGTAGAGCTAGCAGGATCTTGTATACCTACAGTGTTGGGTTGTATGAACGAGTTTGCTTTTAATTACAACCCACTAGCTAATACGCCTGACACTTGCGTAGCTATTATAGAGGGCTGTATGGATATTACAGCTATGAACTACGACTCGTTGGCAAACGTAAGCGATAACTCTTGCATTTATTATGCTTACGGCTGTACAGATGTAACAGCGTTTAATTACGATCCGCTAGCAAACACAGACGATGGTAGTTGTATAGAAGTATTCTATGGTTGCATGGACGCTACGATGTTTAACTATGACCCTAATGCAAATACAGACAATGGTAGTTGTATACCTTTTTATTATGGATGCATGGACAGTACCGCACTCAATTACGACGATGATGCTAATACTGATAACGGCTCATGTGTTTATGCTATTTATGGCTGCAATGACCCGACTGCTATTAACTACGATCCGCTTGTTAATGTACCTGACTCATCGTGTGAATACTCTGCTGGTTGCGCTATTGGTGATGTCTATACTTTACCTAATGATTGCTTTGCTTGGGTTATAGAAGTAGATGAGTATTGCTGCGATCAAGAGTGGGATCAAGGCTGTGTTAGCTTATATCAGTATTGTGTTGATGGTTGGACAGGCCCTACAGACTTAATTGAATTTAGAAATGATCTAGTTACATATCCCAACCCTACAAGTGATTATATATACGTAAGTAAAAAAGTTGATCTTACAGTGATTAATATGCTGGGGGATATACTTATACAAAAACAAAATATAAATGCCTTAGATGTTACGAAACTAACCCCTGGCATATATACTATTATAATTAAACACAACAACTTAATAATTAATAAAAGAATAATTAAAAACTAAAATTATGGCAACAGTAACACCAACGTTAACTATTTCCAGCACTGACGCTTTAGTAGACACACTGTCGTTGAGTGTAACAGCTGCATTGAATGTAACTGGACAATCTCAGTACGGAAAAAAACTAACTACAGGATCGCTAGTGGCTTTAGCTGAAGCATCAAAATTTGGCGAGTCAATGGTTTATCTTAAAAACTTAACTCCTGATAGCGCTGGAAGAGAGTCTGCTCCTAAAATAATAGTAGCTTTTGCTAGTGCAGACGAGCTAATTATAGGAAAAGATGAGTTTGCATTATTTCCATGGGATGGGACCGCAGACTTAAAAATTAAAAACAACGGTACTGGCACAGCGCCTTACTGTGAGTTTGCGATATTTGAATTTTAAAAAAACAATATAAAATGGCTACATTAACAAAAACATTAACACTAACATCTCCTGCCGGGGACTTGTTGTCTGACTCACTAGCTTTATCTATGACTAAAGACGTTACAATAAACGCCGGTAGTACGATGAAAAAATTTAACTTAGCAACAGACACGAACACAGTTGTTGCTACGGCTGACGGACAAAGTATTGTTTATTTAAAAAACTCTACAGGCTCAACTAGAACTATCACTATATTTACAGATCCAGATGACGATGGCGATAACGATGCTACTGCTTTAATATTAGAAATATTAGACGGCGAGTTTGCTTTATTACCAGCTGGTTTAGATCACGCGCTTGTTGCTAGATCAAACAGTGGTACTGGTATACTTGAAGTAGGAGTATTTACTAAGGCGTAATATGCAACTTGAGGTACTAAGATTTAGTTCTCAAATAGACTCAACATCAGGACTTCTTTTCGAGTTAACAGACATCGGGAAGAAGTTCTTATGTTATACGCTAGAGGACGAACGTCGAGCTCTAAAAGTTAGAGGCGAGACGCGTGTGCCAGCTGGTACATATAAAATTGAATTAAGAAATGAAGGTGGGTTTCATCAAAGATATACTAAAAAATATCCTGGTTTACACCGTGGTATGTTACATATCACTGATGTACCTAACTTTGAGTATATTCTTATACACACTGGAAATACTGACGAGCACACTGCTGGCTGCCTCATTGTTGGTGACGCGCAGGAAAATAATCTCTTATTGCCAGATGGCTTTGTTGGTAAAAGTGTTAACGCTTATAAAAGGATTTACCCGAGCATTGCGAAAGCTATAGCAGACGGAGAAGAGGTGACAATCACCTACGTTGATTATGATTAAATGGATAGGACAACATATCGTAAGTTTAATAGCTAGGTTTAGAGATGACGTATATCTTGAAAACTTAGCTGAGACAACTCAAGATCATGTTGTTGGTATCGATAGTGATGGTAAGTTATACAAGCAGGATAGAGGTACTACAGATAGTTTCACAGTTGAAGATGGCGATACAACAGACGTTGTTATATCAAACGGTAAACATTGGAAGTTTGTTGAAGGTGGTGGTATAGATATAAACTGGACAGATACTAGCAACGGTACTTCCTCAGATGAATATGATCTTACGTTTACTTTAAGCAAAGGTCTTCAAGATCTTTTAATAGATGCAAGCCATATAATTAGAGGTGTTGCTGGGTCTGACATTCTTATTCAGTCTTCTCAAGACATTAATCTTCATTTAGATTATGATCAAGCGTCGACAGCTGGCACTCACTCTTTTAAAATAACAAACGGTGATGGTAACACTATATTTACTGTAGACGAAGATGGTAATATAGTTACTAGAGGAACCATTACAGCGCAAACAGCTGGAGGTGTTACTAAATACCCATCAAAAGGGTCTGCTGGTAACTTATTAGTAGATAACGCTGGTGCTATTTCAACAAGACCTGTCTCTGATTTAAAAACAGATTTAGCTTTAGCTAAAGCAGATGTAGGTTTAGGTAGCGTTGAAAACAAGTCGTCAGCTACTATTAGAGGTGAGATTGTTGACAGTGATATACCTAGCTTAAATGCTAGCAAAGTAAACGCTGGAACATTTGACGCGGCTAGAATACCTACGTTAAATCAAAGCACAACAGGTAATGCGGGTACGGCAACAGCGTTAGCAACAGCAAGAAGTATTAATGGTGTAAGTTTTAACGGGACTAGCGACATAACTGTTACTGCTGCTGGTTCTACGCTATCTGATCTTGTGCCTGTAGCAAAAGGTGGTACTGGAGCTAATAATGTTGGTGGCGCTAGAGCTGCACTAGGTGTAGATGCTGCTGGCACAGATAACTCTACTAATGTTACGTTAACTGGAACACCTGATTACATTACAATATCAGGACAGCAAATAACAAGGAATCAAATAGACTTAACAGCAGACGTTACAGGTGCCTTACCAAGAGCTAATCTTGCTACACAAAACGCATATCAATACATAAGCTTTACAGGTAGTGCAACAGTTCCTGCTGATGGCGATTGGATTACAGTTTCTGCTAATGGTATATCTAACCACACGTGGAATACAGACTTAGGTTCTGGCGGAGCAACAGTGGGTAGCTCGACAGTTACAATACCTACTGGCGCTATTTGTCAAGGTATTATAGTGCCTTACGATTGTGTTCTTGTTGGGTATTCAAGCTTAATAAGAAGTGTAGGTAATTATCAATCTAAGGTTGGCTTAGCTGTTGGTGTACCAACATACAATGACTTTGCAACGTTTGACTGTACGTTAAGAGCTTACAACGCCGCGGACATTAGTGCTGGACCTGACAGTAATTATAGTCAAAGACCTGTTAGAGCAGATTATTTATCAGCTAATCACTCTATGTCAGCTGGGCATGTAATATTTCCTTTGATAGGAAGTGTATCTAGTAATTCAAGAACCGTGCAGTGGAACTGTACTTTAGTTCTTAAAACATTATTACCGTAATGGCAGATATAAAAACAATGACACAAGAGCTGACAGATATGTCGGCAGATATAGAAGAATCAATGCTTAGTGGTGATTACCAAGATGTTGTAGCTATACTAAAAAAAATTATAGAAAAGCTAGATGAATTAACAGAAGCACAAAACGCAGAATAATATGGCATCACTATTACTCGACATAGACAGCAACACGAATCAATTTGTAGATTTAAAATGCATAGTATTTAAGAAACTGCTTGTAGCTAATGCCGACAGTGAAGCTATCAGCATTGACTTAGCTGTAGGAAAATCCAACAGCGCTGGCGCAACTAGTTTAACAGAAGGTGTAAACGTACTACAGGCTATAAAAATCCCAACAGGTGTAACCTTATGTATAGAAGGATTAGACTTTACAGGGCTTATAGATAGCACTGCTATAACAGGAGCTTTAGAAGGAGATGATTACACTCTTTTGATTAGGGCTACAGCCACAGATAAGCTTTATAATATATTTATAGATTATTAGTATGGCGTTTATAATGGAATCACCTCTAAACAAGAGGAAAAGAAAAAGAAAACCAGACGTTAGAAAAACTATAGGTCCTGGTAAAAACTTTAATAAAGCAAAGTCTACTGGCACTGGCGGTAAAGCTGGTGGGGGTATGACTGAAAAAGGCGTTAAAGAATATAGACGCAAGAACCCAGGAAGTAAACTTAAAACCGCTGTAACAACACCACCATCAAAACTAAAACCAGGTAGCAAAGCTGCTAAGCGTAGAAAATCATTTTGCGCTAGATCAAAAGGTTGGAAAAGTAAAAGAGGTAAAGCTGCTAGACGCAGATGGAACTGTTAAATAAATAATTATGGCATACAAAAACTCATTTTGTAAAACTGGTAAATCAAAAGGTGGTTTACGAATGAACAGAGGACCTTTAAAGTCACACTGTTTTAAGAAAAACTATACTCCAATGGGGTTTACTAAAGAGCTAGAGCAAAAAGCTGAAGCCGGTGAGCTTAATAAAAACTTCACAAAGGCTATCATGGATAACAAAGGAATGCCAATGAACGACAGGAGTGGCATGTTAAATTATGGTACGTCGATGAGAAAGGTTCATGAAAATAGCATGGCAAAAAAATACACCGCTGACGATGAAAAAAGTAAAGCAGGTCTTGACGCTATTGGTGAACCTAGAGGTAGAGCTTCTGAGTTTACTAGAGGAAGAACATCTCGTAAGTATAAAAAAGCAGAAGAATTAGAGCTAAGAACAGCTGAAGCCGCAAACGAAGGTAATGAAAGAAGAGCTAGACGTTTAGCTAGAAGAGCTGCGCGTAAAAGAAGACGAGCTGATAGAAGTAGAAGTGCTCAAGATGTTATGGCTACTGAGATGTTTGCTAAAGGATATAGCGAAGACAATAGCGCTTTTGATGATCCTAAAAGCAAGCATTACATAAAGCCATCAGGCATGAACAAGAGAAGCTGTGGTAAAAAACGTAGAAAATAATGGCAGAATATAATATAACACCAAGTAATAGCTCTTTAAAAAAAATTAGTGGAGCTTGCAAAGCAGCTGCTAAACGTAAATTCAAAGTTTGGCCTAGCGCTTATGCTTCTGGCTGGGGTGTTCGCTGTACTAGAGCTGGTGGACCTAGTAAGTTTGGTGGTGGCAAAAAGAAGAAGTAATGTTTTTTAAATTAAAAAATAACACAATAAAAGAAGTTATATCTGAGCTTAAAAAAGCTAGTAAGACTCATGCTGGTCAAGCTAAAAAGCTACAAGGCGCCTTACCTAAACGCATGGGTAAGTTTAAACACTCTGACGCGCCTGACGCTAAGGGTAAATTTAAAAGCTTATCAGCATCAGGTTTAGCTAGTTGGATGATTAAGACTAGAAAAGGTAATTTGTCTAAAATTATTAGTAGCTTAAACCAGCAGGTTGTATTTAATAGAGGTAAAAACCCTAGCTACGCTAAAAAAATGAAGACAACTATGAACATAGTTAGAAAACGTTTAGGCAAAGATGAAAAAAAGAAATAATGGCTTTTAAGATGAAGGGCTTTAAGGCTCATGACATGTACGAACCTGATACAGGTAAAAAAGTAGTAGCTGAAACCCACAAAGAGCACGTAGATCTTGGTGAAAAAGGATATACACACGAACCTCCTACTAAAAAAAGAAGTAAAGTTAAAGGCGGAGGCACTAAAAAAGTATGTCTGCCAGCTTCTAAAGTTCGACGCATGAGCAAGTCTGAAAGATCTAGAGTTGTTAGAGCTAAACGTAAGGCGGCTAAAGGCGGTAAGTATAAAAGATCTAGTAAGTCCTTTGTTAAAGGCGCTAGAAAAAAAGGAGCTACACTAAGAGACTGGTTTAAAAAAGAAAACTGGGTACAAGTTGGTAACCCAAGTAAAAAGTGTGGAGAAAAATAAAGGGGCCGAAGCCCCTTTTGTTTTATGCAGCAACTGCATTTTTCATTTCTTGAACTTCAGTCCTAACTTGTTGGGCTAAGTTCTTAACATCTTGCATGTTCTTTCTTACTCTAGTTCCAGCAGACTTATTTCCGTGGTTAAACTTTTCTAAGTCTTCAATACCTTTTTCAAGGTTAACTAGCATTTGATTGTACAATTTTGTTACTTCGTTCATAATAAATATTAAATTAAATTAAACTACTTCACAGTTTCCACCAGCACAAGCAAGCTCGCCTGATAGATCTGTGTTGTCATCTAGCTCAACCACCTTGGTTAAGTCTACATTAGATAACACTTTAGACATTTCAATAAACTTAGCTTCGTCAATGTCTTCAAACGGAGCCTGCGTGTATGTACCTCCATTATAAGGCAATACAGATAAACCGTTGTAATAATCTTTATTTAACCACATCCACTCACCAGCAGCTTCCCACTCATTATCTTTCAACGATATTGTTGCAGACACGTTGTGTGTGTTACTACCTTTTCGGTGACCTGGCTTAACCCACTCAGTAGCTACACGTTTAACACGTTCAAGTGTATCAAACGGTGACTCAGTTCTAAGTATAGAGTTGTCAGGTGCTTTTTGTGGTACAGATATAACGGCTGTATCATGAGGTCTAAAATATTCATCTTCAATTAAATCAGGGTGATTATTATTTAGATACGTATATATAGCCTCGTTCTTTCCTACGCGCATCCTACGTACATAATAATCATTATGCCATGCATGAATACCCGAAGATGTTCCTAGCACTAGAGAAGTTGTCCCTGCAGGTTTTACAGTTGTACATCTAGCGCTTGGATTTATATTTAGTAGCTTTGCTACTCTCGTGTTTTCTCTTTTCACTATACTTGCAGCTGCCTTCATATCCAGCTGGAGCACAGCGGCACTCCCTATTCCTGTCATTGACACACCGATAAGCGCGTCTTTTTCTGTTGTCTCTCTCCATATTTCTCTTAGATAATGAAAGTCAGTATAACTAGCTTGTAGTGTACCTATAAATGCTGCAGCTTTAACTCTAGCGTTTAAATCATCTTGACTTTCAAGATCAGATACATTAACCTCACATAAGTTACAGAACTGAAACGGACGCAAAGCTATTTCACAACACGGGTTTGTACCCCAGTCTTTGTCGTTGTTTAAGTATATACCAGGTTCGCCTGCACCAGACAGTTCAACACGTTTCCATAAATCCATAAAAAACTCTTTAGTTATTTTATGTCTCATAAGTACAGCTGAGTTATTAGCACGACCACGTTGTGGATCTGTTTCCCACCAGTTACCTGACTTACAGCTTATCATATCATCATCAGTTGCTGTAAATAATGCTATTAAAGCCGCACGTCTTATGCCGCCAGCAAGGACAGCATCAGCAATATGACAAATAATATCGTGAGTCTCAATAGAGCTGAGAGTCGATCCGTCTTCTTTCGCATTTAGTATACCTTCTATTTTTATTAAACATTCTTTTAATGGCTGTGGGCCTGGTGCTTTACCACCAGACGTTACAAGTCTTGCACCTTTAGGTCTTATGTCTGTATAATCAAAGTTTATTTTTGACGTACGCTTATCACCAAGATAAGACTTAACTAAAACTTTAACAGCATCAGACCAGCCTTCAATACTATCGCCAATAACAAATCGTCTACTACGTTTGTCAAACGGCTTAATAATAGCCGGTAGCTTTTTAATGTGGTGTTGTTGTACTGAGTAGCCTACACCACAGCCAGACAAAAGTAAAAACATTATTTCATTAAAAGCGTCGACACTATCAGCAGGCAAATAACTACAGTTGTATAAGCGATTAGGGGATATTTCAATAGGCTTACCTGCAAACTGCAACGATCGCATACTTGGTAAAACTTTTTTATTATACACAAACTTATATGCTTCATCTATTTGGTCTATTAGGTTAGGGTATTTCTTTTTGTGCATTGCTACATTACGATCTACAAGCTCTGCCCAAGTCTCTCTACGATTAAGCTCGGGCATAAACTTAGCATACTTCATGTGCACAGTAATATCTGATAGTATATTATTCATTAATTAGTTTTTATAAATAGTTAAACAAATGTCTAAGAAACCTAGATATATTACATGATTGTCTCTTAGTTCTTCTCTGTATGTTCTCATGCCGAACAATAAGCCTGGAAAAGTTCCAAAGCTTAATTCCCAATTATCTTTCATTGTGATTTTAGTATTAAATTAATAGTTTCATCACAGTCTTTTTGATTTTGGGGTTTATATAAAGTTACACGAGGTAAATTCTCTTTTACGTACTTTTTAAACATTTTCCATCGCATTGGAAAACTTTCGTTAGCACGGCCTTTACACTCGATAATAAAGTCTTTGCCGATAAAATCAGGCGTGTACTTTACTGGTAGTATTTTCTTGTTACCACGATCTTTATATTCACCTTTACCATTAGACTGTTTTTCATAACAGCTTTGGTTAAACTCAAAGCCTTCTTGTATTACATAAGTCTCGCCTTCGTATCTAGCTTTTAGCTTAGCTTTTTTCAGGGCTAGATACATATATCGCTCTAGCCCTGATGCAAACTGTATACCATCAACTACGACCTTCTTAGCTCGTACAGGTCCACGTTTTTTAGATCTCTTCTTCATCATTAAATCTTTGTATTAAAGCTTCTTCTGATAAATCACGTAGTTCTTCGCGCGCAGCCTGAATATATAAGATAGCATCCATTAACTCTTCTTGTATATCGTTTAAGTATGCAGATAAGTCTTTAACACCAGATGATCTTTCATCGTGCAATGATTGACCATACTTAGTGTAGCCAACATTAGACCTTTCAACAAACTTATCAACTACGTTTTTAACTACTGGATCTCTAAAGCCGTAAGACTTTCTTGCAGCTATACCGTTTTTACCGTCCATTATTTCTCTGTCGCTCATATTAATTATCTTTTACAAATGTTCCGTTAACCATTTTACCTGTACGCTTACTAATAACGTTGTAAGCTTCTTGTATACACTCTTCAATAGGCACGCCGCATAGCTCAGCCAAGTTAGTTAATACAACTACAGCGTCGCCAATACCATCAATAATTTGTTCAGTGTCATTTTTAAGTATAGCTCTACCGATCTCACCAGTCTCTTCCATTAACTTAATGTACTGTGTTTTAGGATCGCCTTTATCGTACAAGCCTCTTTCGTTAGCCCAAGCTCTAATACAGTCAAATATTTCTTCACCACAATCATCGCACGCTGTACTACAGCTGGTGAATTTAATTGTATCTCTATGAGGGTCGTTGTTGTCAAACCATCTAGCAAAAGCTTTATTATACACATAGCATCGATCACTAGTATACTGTGATGATTTAACGTTATCCATTATCCATCGTATTGAAGACTCTGTTACCATAACAGGGCCAGCGATTGTTTCCCAAGACTTACCGAGGTTATCCATAAGTCTGCCTTTTAGTTTATTGACCGGGCAAGGAAAAGTTGTGGTCATTTCAGTTACATTTATATCCATATTGTTTAATTCTATAAAATTGTTATTAAATAAATCTTTATAAAGCTGTCGATCAACTCTATAGCCGTGGCGCTCTTGCAAATACAGTTCACGCTTAGATATATAATCTATATCGTCAGACATTTCTAGTATTTCATACTCGCCAACGTCGTATCCTTGTTGTTCTTCAACCCTGTGTTTAATGTTATTTGTTACACCGATTTTAACACCGGGTATGTGATAAATAGCATACATCATAAGTGGTAGTTTCTAGTTTTATCTTCTGGTAATTTGTCGTTGTACAAGTGCAAATTGTGTGCATAGTGGTAATATACGCCAACTGGTATATTTAACTCGTGAGCAACTAGCATTTGTAAGTTTGAAAACTGATACTGATCATTACAGAAACCGTACCAGAGATCATTAGATCGCATTAGAACAGACATATCAAGCTTGCCATGCAATATTGTAAACTGTACAGCGTATGTACATGGAGTATCATTATTATATAACTGTCTTTCTTTGCCATCAAATATAGATATTGCAGCTTGCCTAGTGTCAGGGTTTTGTCTTAACATACTAATAACATTAGACAATTGATCTTCTCTATCCCATTGATAACCGTAGTTAGAATTAACAAAGCCTTGATCGTTAGCCATACGTTTCCATATAGCAGGTACTTTACCATATATGTCTCCTAGCTTTTGAATGTATGGTTGACCTGAAAGATACCACTGCCATTCGGCTTCAGCATATTCAATAGACCAATTGCGCTTAACTTTACTGTCTTTAATATCATTTAAAGCAGGGTTTTCAATATAAAAACCAGCATTAAATAATGCTTTAGTTCCAGCAAAGTCTACACCGTCGCGTACAAGACGCCAGTATAAATCATGAAAAGCATCGTTAGCTGTTTTAAAACTATGCATAGTGTTTTCCATTTATTGTATACCATACTTTTACTGCGTTAGGATTTTTAATTTCCGACAGCATAAATGTTTTACCGTTTCTAGTTAACATTACCGTTTTGTTATTTAGTATTCTTATTGTATTTGTCATAGTAGTATTTATAATATTCGATTTGTTTTTCTAATACTTCCTGCTTCTTAAAGTTAGGGCTAAAATTTGATTTACCATTGATTATTATCTCAACGCAGAACTCTTCGCCAGGGCCTGAAAAGCCTTGACTGTGTACAACACAACAAGCTATGCTATTGTCAATACACCACTGTATCATTTTAGATTCTAATTTTGAAAGAGGTCGGAAGCCTGGTTTAAAAGGTCTTCTCTTTGCCATCACTCCCAGGGCATTGGTTCAGTCTCAGCTTCGGTGCCAACGTGTGGTACAAAGCTACCAGAGCGTGGCTCCCATGTAAAGAAAGACTCAGCTCCGTTTTCACCGAGGTTTTGGAACTTAACTTTAAGCACTTTAACCTTAGTTGTTTTAGCATCGTAATCTCTGTGAACTAGTAAACCATGATAACTAGCATCGTACCACTCACCACCGCCTTTAATGTTATACATCGTTGGCTCTTCCATCTTACCATCTTGGCCTTTGTACATTTTAGTAGGGTGTGCAACAATAAATGTTAGTACATCATACTTTTTACAGAAAGCTTCGATTTTAGCTAGATAATCCATTGTATAACGGTTAACGTCATCTGAGTGTGCATTAACATCTCTAATCTTATTAAATGGATCAAGAACTAAACATTTAATACCTTTACGTTTAACAAGCTCAGCGCCTTTACGTAACACCGCTTCTAAATTGTATTTATCCATATCAATAAAGAAATAGTTGTCATTAACATGATCAGTAACTTGTTCCCATTTATCACCGCCAATATCGCCTACAGCTGGCATATCTTGCCAATGTTTACGCATTAACTTGTGCGCGTGTAAATACACTGGTTGGTTTTCTGGACTAGCATACGCAGTTTTCCAACCGTATAGTTGATTATAGCCCACAACCATCTGGTCAACAAAGTCAGACTTTCCGCTACTAGGTACGCCGGTAACAGTAATAAACTGACCGGTGTAAGTAGAGAAAATACTATCAAAGTTTTTAAGTCCGATTTGAAAGCCGGGTTTAAAGCCGTTTTTAACAAAATCTTTAAGCTCATCTTCTATATCTTTTAATGTAGACACACCCTCAAGAGGTACAGGCCTAACGTTATCAATTACATCTCTAAGCTTTTCAGCTCCGTACTTAACTAAATAATCGTTTGCGTCTTTACAGTCCTCGAAATCGACTAGATAACAAACCTCAGCACCGAGCCTACGAATAAACTCTTGTTTTAGCGCTTGGCCAGGTTCATCAGCATCAACTGCTAATATAATCTTTTCTTTGTCATCAAAATAGTCTATGCAATTATCTAAATAATCAAGGTTGTTTGAGTTTAACGTAGCACCGTTAGGTACTGATATAACGTTTTTAACTCCCGCTTCGTGCATTGCAAGCACATCCATTTCGCCTTCAACTATGACACAAGCGTCATAACCAATAATACTATTGATGTTGTAAAATATTTTTTCTGCACCTTTGTACAGTTTAAAATTCTTACGGCCATCACGGTATTTAACGTTTATGAGTTGATCGCTTATGTAATAGTTAAATTGAATTGTATTCTCAGATTTACCTGTCTGTGGCATATATTCTTCACCTGTGGTAACTTTTAAGTCACGAAGGGAAGCTGATGATATACCACGTTCTTTAAACCAGTCTTCAACTTTTTCACTTATACGATAAGTAGAGGCAGGCTCAGGCTTAACATAAACCTTTTCGCTGTTTCCTTTACGCTTATAAGTGTGAAGTTGAAAACTAGTATTGCAGTTATGACAGGTACCAAGACCACGTTCCCAGTCGTAAGAAGCGCATTTAGCTTTCTTATTTTCAGGTTTCCTAGTGTGAGAACACGTAGGGCATACACCCTGCGTCTTCCCAACTTCTAGGCCGTGTTGATTGAACTCATCAATCAAAAATCCATTGATCTCTTTATCCTGTACGTTCATCTATTAAAACGGTAAATCTTCTTCAACTGCAGGCGCTGGTGCAGCTGGTTGATCGTTTCGTGGTGCAGTGTCAACGTTTGTACCGTTAGTCCACACAACTTTAACATTGCCAAGGTATGTCTTCGGCGCCTTAGCATCACGCTCTTCTTTTGTTTGTTCAACAACAACTGGGCCTTGATTACCAAACTGATCAGGCTCGTCGTTAAGCGTAATAGTTATTGGTAAATACTTACCTTTTTTACCGACATAGATTTTGTCTTTCGGTATATCGTTGAGGTTGATACTTGTTTTAATAATACTTGCCATTTAGTAATTATTTAATTGGTTAAACATTCTTTTTAATTGATCTTTTGTTGCACCGCCAGATCTCCGCAGGTTGTCTACTGCTTTAACGTGGCTTTGGTTTGCATAAAAATTCTTTTCAGATGTTTTCATTCCTGTTACATCGCATACTCTAGTTTTAGTTCTAGGCATTGGTTTATAGGGTTTTAGTTAATAAATGTTGCTTATGATCAAAATTATCTGTTTTATAGAACAGCTCGTACGCATCACAAGCTTTGCGCACTTTGTCTTCACCTCGTTTATAAAACTCTGGTGAACAATCGAATAAACCTATTTGACGAGTTTCTTTGTCGATTACAATGAATAGCATTTCGTATCCAAACAGGGTTGAGTATATGAAGGCTTGACTATCATAGTTGTACTTGCTAGCAGACCATTGGAACCTATCAATATCGCTAGTTGTCTTTAGGTCGATAACAAGTTTTTCTTCGTGGTTAATTATGTCTGCTTTACCTTTCCACATTTGACCGTGGATTTTGCCAACACGTGGCTCTTCATATTCTACTTCATTTAATACTGGTTTAATTAAGTCTCTACAAACATCATTGTCCATAACAGCTTCAGTCATAAGTACAGTCTTATCAACCTCGTGCTGCAATAAACACAGCTCGCCGTCAGATATTTCTTTGTACGCTTTAGTATTACGAGTTGTAGCATCGACTATTTTAAACCTGTTTAGCTTGTCAGGCTCAAGTATTGCGGTATGAAAATAACCGCCAACTAAAAACGCGGGGCTACTAGGTCTTGGCTTATGCAAGTCTTTAGGATTTTTCAACAACGTTGATATATCCGAATTGCTTAGAAACTGTTTACCAAAGTCACCGTAGTAGTGTTCGTCGTCTCTTAGTTTATTGTAAATTTCTTTTGTCATTACGCTAGTTGTTTAATTTGCGTTGGCGTTAATTCATATTTCTTTTTAATAGCATCAACTGATCCGCCGCCTTTTACAAACTCAATAGCTTTATTCATTTGCTCTTTTGTTATCTTAGCTTTTGGCTTTTCTGTAACTTGTTTAGCTTTACCGTGAGTATTTGTAGCGTCAGCGTCTTCAGTATCATCAATTAAGAATAAATTACCGAGAGCATACTTTTTAGCATAGGTAGAGGCTGCGCCAAACTGTTGAGCAGTCTGCATACCTTTTTGTTGAAGATCAACACCAACTACAGCTGTAGCGTGTATTGAATCTTTACCGTCACTTATCGTAGCGGTTGTTTGTATCATGGGCATAGGCTCTGCAGCTATTAGCTCTTCTGATACTGTAACATAAATATTGTGTTGTAATAAAAATGGCTTAACGCCTTCTAGAATGTCTTCAGCTTTACGAAAGTAGTATTTCCCAAAGCTATTGTACGAAGACTTTTTTGCTTTTAACTTAGTCTGAACATCAGCTAGTTTTTTGGTTAATTCTATCATTTGGTATATGGTTTAGTTATATATATAATTACACAAGAAATATCATATTTAATGATATAACTTACAGGTAGTCAACCACTTGCGAGTGGTCTAGCACTTGTTTAAGCTTGTTAATAGCTTGCTTTTTTAGCTGCGAAACACGCACATAAGAACTAACGCCGTTCATGTCTAAATACTGCGCTATTTCTTTTGCAGACTGTTTGTCACAGTTAATTCCATAACTTAATCTTATTACATGATATTCTTTTTCAGTTAAGTGCTTTAGCATTACATTTCTAAGCTTGTAGCTTAAATTTTCTTTTTTCATAGGATCTTCAGACTCGTCAGGTATTTGCATTACCATACTTTCTTCATCACCTACTGTAGCATCTATACTTGAAAATATAGAGTTAAAATATAACTCTGAGTTTTTATAGTTTTCAAAGTCACCACGTATTTCATTTAGTTTATGCTCAGGTATACGCATACCACTACGGTTAGCATCGGTAGCGCGTCTAATAGCACCACGTATACGTTTAGCTAAATAGGACTTTATTGTACGCTCAGGATCTTTTGATGTTAAGATCTGCTTCCATACTATTTTATCTACAGCTTTTATTAAGCCTATGTGGCCAAATTGTATACGATCAGATAAAGATACAACGCCATTGGCAGCATCGCTGTCTTTAAACTTGCGAGCTATATTTTCTACAAGAGGTAAAAACTTAATAATAAGTTCATCTCTAGTATATTCATTAAATGGTTTTGTTTTTGGTTGTGACGCTTTAACATCTTGTTTGTATCTACTAAAATTATTTTGATTATACTTTTTCATATATCTTTTTTAGTTCAATGTTTAGTAATTCTTTTTCTCTACGTAAGTCATCACACATGACGCGATATACTGTACGACTAGACACGTCTAAAAGCTCAGAGAGCTTACGTATCGTTATCTTTTGTTTGTTGTCATGCATATCTATCATACATGCATATACATCATCAGAACATATCCTAGGGCTTTGACCTATTAGCTGACCTACAATAGATAATTTTTGTTCTTTTGTCAAGCCAGTGAACGGTTTAAATATTACTTTACGTAACTTGTTTTTTGGTGGTCTGTCAAGATCAGACATGCTAACCTCATATACAACTTTGTCTAGTAAACGTTCTGATACGTTGAAACTTACAAAGCCATTTGGCTTGTGTACTATATATTCTGCTAGAGCTGTAAAGTCGTCTGGTGTAAGGTTAGGATTTAAATACCATAATACAAGCAAATGCCATTTCAGCGATCGATACGTAGTAATCTTTGCTGACGATCTAAATAGCTCGTAGCATTGATGTGTACCGTCTTTATAATACATAAACTCTTTAGTTTCAATATCTGGTTTATCAGATACTGGGTGGCGTCTATATATCATACGCTTATTGTTGAGGTATGTTAGGTTTCTTTGTGACATAAGCCTGCTACTATTTATTCTTAGAGGCTGCTGTCACAGCCGGTTTTAACGATGCTATAATAATTCTTTTAGAATTATCATTAGGATATTTAATTTTATTAAACTCTTTAATGCGGTTTTTTAGTTTTTTATTCATAATCACGTATTGCTTTAAATAATGGATGCCTGTAACTATTAGCTTTTGTACGCTCGAAGTATGTGAACGTAGCTTCTTTGCCAACCCATGATTGCATTTCTTTGAACATTGTTTGTAACTTTTTGAAATTGTCCATAACTGGCATACCGAACTCGTTGCCATCAGCATCGATAGCCATGAACTTACCGATTGTGCCTTTACGTTTGCCTTTACCTTCAACCCAGTCAGTGATTGTAGCTTCAGCATCGTGAAAGTCTTTGAACTTACGTAAGCTATGTGAACGCTTACATTGATATTCAGTATTAAGACGTAGTATAGAGCCTTCGTAGCCAGCTTTTAGATTAAGATCTTGAAAAGCATTAGCTTGATCGTTACTACATATACCTTTAGTTGTTTGAACTATTTTAATACCGTATGTTGGCTTTAGATTTGTTTGTAGCCACTGTATACGATCAGCAAATAATAATGACTCATCTACAATATCGTAGCAGTGAAACTGTACAAGCTTGCGCGACTCAGCTCTGTCCATAGGAGTTGGCTTTTGTTTACGCACACAAGATATAATCTTTTCGAAGTCATCGCGTAACGCGTGGTTGTATAGCTCGCCGTCGAGTATAACATCAGGATTGCCTGCAAAGAATGGCTTTAGACTTTGTAATATGTGGTCAATATTTAGCCACTGTTTACCTGTACGTGAATATGCTACGACTTTATCTCCATCTTTGTGAAATTCTTGTTGTATAAGACAACGTACGCCGTCAAGCTTTGGTTGCATAAATACAGGTTTGGTATAATCTATTGGTTTATCGCTAACAGGGTATGCTAGCATTGGTTTTTTTCTCATCATAATTTATCTAATATAAGGTTTATTTTATCAATATGCTTTTTTATAGCGGCACATTTTTCATATTCTTCGCGTTCTTCATAAAGCGCAGATAGTGTCATTAGCCTAGCTAACTCACCTAAACAATGATCTTCATCTTCATCTGCATAAAAAACTAAATCATCTCTATTTTCTTGTTTTGATATGCCATAAATTCTTTTAGTCATTTCATCTGCTAGCATTAAAACTAGCTTATTTAATGTTTCGTCGTTCATATTATCCATTAGCGTTCGTATTTAGTTTGTATTTATCTATAAGATTACTTGGCTCACCAACAAATATACACTCGTCTTCTTCGTCTTGCCAAGGTCTAGTCTCAAATATACTTATCCAAGTTGTTTTTAATGGAGCCTGCCATATATAATATATAAACTCTACATCACTACGATTTGTATCTAGACTGTCTATTTCTAAAGGTACAGCATCAGCGCTATTGCCGCCTAGCAAAGTTGTAGCTAAATCTACACCTAATCCTTCGGGATAACCGTCGTGATGCTTATAAAACTGCGCGTGAAATTTTTCTGGATGCTCGCTAAACGTTACTCCTTCTTCACGTGTAGCAAATCTAACTTGTGCTCTAGTCGACATAAAACTGTACTTCTTCGTAATAAGCATTCTGCATACCTTCGATCAGCGATCTACCGTTAGCGGTATGAAAGCCGTAGCTGTGTGTATGCAAAGCATCTATTGGTTTATTTTGTAGTAATAACTGCATAAGTGCAAATGAGTCGTAATCAACTTCATCTGCTATATGGTTGATAGCTTCTGCTAACGCCATACAGTTGTGTCTTGGCTTAGAGTTTAACTCTTGCCTAATGTAATTTTCTACTTGTTCTTTTGTTATATTCATATTATTTATATTGTGATTTAGACATTCTGTAGCACTCGTACAGAACGTAGGTTAAAAATAGCGCTGCGTACATATTAGTCTAGTAATATCATATAAGCGCTTGCATTGTTTTTTCTAAACCAGTCAAGACCTTTGCGTAAGTCTGTTACTAGTGTATCGTGATGCATACCCATTTCGCACATATTACTTGCGCCGATAACGAAGTCATACATACTTAATTCTTCTGCATTTAGGTAGCAACTGTCACCGCCGAAACGGTTAGTTACTTCGGCTCCTTCGTCATAGACTTGACCTTTGAACCATTTTGGTAATTCTACTTTTGTCATCTTCTTTTTTTATTTGAAAGTTCTGTTAATTTATCTAGTAATCTCATTGCTATGTCCATAGAGATCTCGTCTCTGTAATACATATCGTATATTAGTCTTCGCATAACTCGAATAATTCTGCTAGTGTCATTTCATCTATTTGTTCATCTGAGTACCCTAACTCCTTGAGCTTAGGTCTCATAATTTCCCATGGACTATTCATCTGCAATAAAAAATGTTTCACCAAAAGACCAGTCGTAACTAGACAGGCCGCCGTAGCTTTTGTCTGTAAATTGTATAAGATCTTTTGCTTGGCCAATAGTTAAGTGTGACCACAAGTAGTTGTCTTTCAAAGAGCTAATTACACTGCCGACTAGCGATGGGTATGCGACTGCTTCTTTTTCTAGTATTTGTTTATACTCCGGTTTGAGTTTGTCATATAATGTACTCATATTAGTCTTGGTTTTCTTCGTTAGTATCTTCATTAGCTTCAGCGAACATTGTGTATAATTTTTCGCATATTTCTCTAGCTAACTCATCAGCATTGTCAAATTCAAAAGACTCACAATGTACCCTGCCGTCGTAGTCAAGACCAAAGTCAATACTGTAGTTGTCAGTGTCACTGAAATCGAAATTGCCAATACCATACTCAACGCTTTCTGTTAGCTCGTCAAACTGTGCCATTGTAAGCTTTGGCTTGTTTAAGTCTGTTAGTTGTTTTTTAAGTGCATCGATTTGACTTCGATACGCATTTTGCTCTTGTACTTTGGTGTCAAAAGCTGCTTGCAAAGCTTCGATCTTTGCTTGTAATTCTGTTGTAGTCATAATGGTTTATTTAATTGGTTTATTATATTATCCGTTAGTGTTCGTATTTGTTTTGTATTAGTCTTCTAAGTCATGAAACTTTTGTAGCTTTTCTACTATAAGAGGGAAAGCTTCTTTGTAATCCATGTAGAACTCGTCGTCATCTTTGTTTTCTAAGAGCTCGTATAAGCCCTCATCTATAGTTTCTAACGCTCTATTGTATATTTCATCTATAACGTCTTCTAGTCTAACTAGTTTGCCGTTAAATCTTGTGTCTTTGTAAAATGCGCTCATGATAAATTGTATCTTTGTCCGTTAATAATTACTTTAATGTCGTCTACTGGCGTAGATTCTGGGTCTACAATATCACCAAATGGCAATCTGTTACTTGGCTGATTGTTATAATCTCTTAAATAAGCCTCTTTTAAACACTCAATAACATAGTCGTTAATTAAGTATGTAGGCTTTTGATAGTAGTTTTTGATAATAAACTTAGCTAAGTATATTAATCGCTCTTCCCAGTTTGGTATAAGTATACGCTCTACATGCTCAAAATGATAACCGTTTGTACCCGCTGGTTGCTTTTTAGTTTTGTTAATTTGGTAAGGACTTGAGTTGTACTCGCTCACATTTCTAACGTAACCTGCTTTGTAAGTAGCAAAACGTAAAGGTTTTGGTATTAAACTTTGATACATTTGCTGTATTGGTAATTCAAATACTTGCGTACCGTTTTTACGTTGACGCTCTGTTGTAATCTCTTTGATACCTAGTATCTTGAAGATGGTCATAGCTTCTCTAGCTGACCTGATTTCTGTTGACATATACTCCATATTATTCAAATATATCTAGTTTAGTTAATAATTCTTTTGTGTATTTAGCTACAAGTCTTTTTTTGTAGTTCATCTCTAGTTCTAACCTGTACTTTTTCTTTGTTTGATGTGCATCACAGTAAGCTGTATGGTTACTTTTATTTTCAGGTGCTGCTGAATCGTAACTATTAAAGTGAGTAATGTAGTCTATAAAGTTAGTACTTGTACCTGTAAATTCAGCTATCTCTTTATGAATAGCGTACATTTCATTTGCTTTTTGTTCAAGGTAAGCATCAGCTTTACGCCCGAGTTGCTTTTCTATTTCATTAGTGTTTTTCATAATTCAATTTTAATTTTAGTTATAGTGTCATCGCTATGCGACATCCAGTGACAGTCTGCTAGTCTATGACCTTGATTTATTATAGCGTCTTCAAAGTCGTCTACGTCTAATAATCTGTCGGCTTCTATAGTGTACTGATATACTAGTCCGTCACCGTAATCTAATACTGTTAATATAATCATAGTTTTTAATTTTAGTAGCTAGTGAGGAATCGAACCTCAAACTCGTCAGTTGTACCTTCTGGTAAACCAGCTCGTGAAAACGTCTACTGATTCATACCGTACTCCTATACCTAGCTTGTTTAAAACGAGGTGGCCAAGTGAGTAAGATGACTTTCGTTTCCTTTCGGACCCACACGTCTACACATCTCACGCGCCACGCTCGTATATTATTGTGCCCAAGGGTGGAGTCGAACCACCAATTAACCAACGTTGCTAGCTACCGATTTCCGGTGGGCCGGGTTGCGGTTGTAGCGACAAGGCTCTATTTTTGTTTAGTTGTTACGAACGTTCTATCAACTCCGATGTACTCATCTTCAACGTCTAGTGCTACGTAGTAACATCTTCCCACATTACCATAGATTTACTGTTCACCTTGTACTTGGGCTATATTTTATCTAAGACATGTGCCGTAACCTTTACGACGACTTGCCTTTGCTATCGCAATAGATTGTGCTTGCGATACTATTTGTATTGTGTTACCTGTTTTGTGGTTAGTGATTGGAGCTGACGCTACACGCTCGACGCCACTACAAGGCACACATGTTTTATACCCGTATTTTTGTCTAACTGGGTGTACGGGTTCACCACATTTACAATAATTTGCCATAGTTAATAGTCTTTTGTCATATTAAATTCAATTATATTATCCAATGGTAATCGTATTTATTTTGTTAATAAGATACGCCTTGAGTGATAAGGTTGAAGGCTATCATGCCTACCATCGCTAACAAGCCACCTATCATTGCTAAATCTGTGTGATTAAATTTTCTCATAATTACTATTTTACGTTTGGTTTTGAAATCCATATTTGAAATACTTTTTGTTTTGCTGTAAATTTATACTGTTCGCCAAAAGCATCATATTGTTTACACTCCGCTTCGTCTTGACCTTGCTGAGTACATATTCTACGTTTGTCACCTTGACTATCGTTTAGCGTTACAATAATATCTTTAGCTCCAGTATATTTCACCCAATGATAATTAGAATTAAACTTTCCAATGTAAAGATATTCTAAATCATCATAGTCAACGATATTGTTGTACAATACCATTTCGCTTCTACCAAATATACTTTTAGTAGTAACGTCTATGTATTCTGTTGTTTGACTTTTAGCTACATAACCACCTAGTAGTAATGCAACTGATAATGTTATTTTTTTCATTAGTAAACTTCATTTAATTGCAACTCGAACAGTTGACCATCACCATTTTCTACAAAGAACTGCGCTTTGTACATATTTTCGTGTAATAAGTATACCGCTAGGTCGTCGTGACCTGAAAGTTGCATGTTAATGTTTCCTTCGATTAGACCTTGTGATACCTTGCCCACTTGGTCTTTTAGGTTTTGAAAGCCTTTTACTTTTCTACCATCTAGCATAGCATAAAACTCATACTCGTCGTAGCGAACGTCATCAATACCTGGTAGATTTGCTATGTTTACAACATAAGCAACGCCAAAATCAACTGTAAAACTAGTGTCGAGACCAGTACAACTTGATATTGCGGTAGTTTTAACGTAGTTATCGCTCATAATTTTGACATTACAAGCATCAAGCAAGTCTTGCTCGTACTGCTCTTGTCTGCTTTCGCAAGAGGTTAGCGCGAGAGTAGCTGCTACTGCCGCTGCTATAAATTTGTTATTCTTCATAAATATGTCGTTTTAGTGCTACTAAATAATAGTAGATTAGTAAATACACTGCTAAATCTATTGGAGTCATCATAATTCTGTAGTTCCGTTTTTAACAATTAGTTCTTCAAGCCACTTGTCGAACTCTTCGTGATTAATAGTATTTGTTTGATTCATCTTCTTCAAATTTTAGACAGAGTGATTCATAGTATTCGTCTTCACTAATCCACTCGTTAGTTAATTTATTCTTGTAATATTCGCCTGCGACTTTTATTATTGAGTCGTGATTGTGTACTACTTTTACTTCTTCGCTATCATTAGCGATATAGGTTTTACCTATTTGTTGTATTGTAATTTTCATATCTATATTTTATTATATTATCTATTAGTAATCGTATTTAATTTGTTATTCCCATGAGCGACCTGCTTTGCGGTCTGCCTCAACTAGTTGTTTAACACATTCACCCCATGAGTCATTTTTACGTTTACGCTCGTCGGCACCTGCAAAATAATGTTTTGCATATTTGATACAGTCTTCTAACGTTTGCTCGCACACACCTACGTATGTACCATACTTGTCTGTTAGTTCTAGTTTGTACCAACCACCATCTAGTGCTTTGATTATAATTTTTTCTTTATTCATAATTGTAATTTTTAGAAGTGTAGGTGGAGTCGAACCACCGAGTAGATTTGCACACACTCAACCATTTACACTAGTCTTCTAACTGAGCTTCTTTAGCCCAAGTCGGAATATTATTCGATGAAGTATAGTTACCGTATTTTTGGAAACACTCCATTGTCTCTAATTTCTCTTGATTAAGAGCATAGACACCATCGTGGTCATACTTGATGACATCACCTTTTTTGTTGGTGAACTGAATAACAAGTTCTTTACCAACCATTGCTTTTGAGATTACAAATCTCTTTTTTTCTAGTACATTTGACATAATAATTTAATTTAAAAAGTTAATAGTTTTAGTTAATATTTCTTCTTTTTCTACCATACTACAAGTATCATAACCGAACTCTGAGTATATTTCTTGAGCTAACAAGTCTTGTATCTTGTTGAAATATGTTACTTGTATATCTGTATCGCCATATTGTTTAGCGTGCAAGTAATGTAGTTTGTATTTTTGTAATGTTTTTTGCATATCTTTATATATATTATCCATTAGTAATCGTATTTGTTTTGTTTATCTTTTTAGTCTATAGTTTAAATCTTTATTTAAAGTATGAGTATCAACATTGTAAGATTTTAGTGCAAGTTTATTTATATAAACATAGCCTTTTGCTTTGAATTGGTCAGTTAGAGATATTTCTTGATAGTAATCTGGTAACTGATGAAGTTGAAAAGGTATATAAGTGTTATTGTTTAATTTGATAATGTTAGTTGATTTAGAAATTTTTAAGTGCATAGTATATTATTTTTATAGTTTAAATTCGTATATATTATCTAATAAGCATCGTATTTATTTTGTTATGCTTTATCAACTATTATTAAATCATAGTCAGGATTTTCAGCAGCTCGCTTATTCATTAACTCTACTAAGTTTTCAATAGAACCACCTGACGCTCTCCAGTGAGTAAAGCCACTTGGACCTTCAGTAGACACAGTAATTTGTTTGTAGTCTAACTCGACAAGTATTGATTTATCTACTGGTGTATTTGAGTAGTCATAGTTCATTAACTGCTGCTTAAGTAATTCTTTGTGTAATCTAGTTTTATTCATAATAGTATTTTTTTATAAGTTAGAAATTATTATTAGTGCTGTTAGCTGAATAGTAATAAATACTGTTTGTAGAATCAGCGTGTTTTTTTTAGAGTATTTATTTGTATTTTGCATAGTCGTATATATTATCCAGTTAGTAACGTATTTAGTTTGTAAAAGTAGTTGTTTTGTTTAGTGAATGAATTTGTTTATGAGTCATTCCGCTCACTCTCTTCACTTACAATTATAGTTTCAATATATTGTAGTAAAACTCCGAGTGTTATTAGTATTGTTAAGTCGTGTATTATATGTATCATAAAAGTGTGACATTAGGTTATTAAGTAGAGTATAGTAGTAGGCAAGTGTCACTGTTTATTCAGCAGTGAACTCTCTTGCGAACGTTGGTAAGTTATTACTGTTAGTGTAATTTCCATATTGTTGAAAGCAATTCATAGTTTCAAACTTTTCTTGATTAGCAGCATATACTGCATCGTGATCGTAAGTATATGTTTCACCTTTTTTGTTTGTGAAAGTTATAATTGCATTTTGACCGATTAGTGATTTAGCAATAGTAAATCTGTTTTTAGTTAATTTCATAATAGTTTAATTTAATTTAGTTATTTAATTTATTTTAGTTATATATATTATCTGTATAAAGTAGTATTTAGTTTGTATTATTTTCTTTTTTGTTTTGCTAATTCGTTTCCAATAATTTGAATGTTTTGAAATAAATGTGAGAAAAATGTTTTCATAATATAGAATTTAATTTGTTTGTTTATACATATATATTATCTAAAATCGCTCGTATTCGCTTTGCAAACGAAACGAAATGAAAATATGAAGGCGGGGGCGGGTAAACGATTTGGCTTTTGTGAGGGAGGAGGGGGAGGGGGTAGGTGGGGCTACGCTATACCCCTATATTTATAATGCACTTTTTTAAGTGATACTATAGTCATGACATATAAAATGAATGGCCCTCTGTTCTTCAACGACCCTGACAATAAGAAGGAAGTACGTAGAGAGAACAAGCAACTCAGAAAAATTAAGCGTTTAAAAAAGCTTGAAGCTAAAGGCAAAACTGATACTAAAAGATACCGTAAGCTAAAAGAAAAAGTTTACAATCCTTTTCCTAACGAAAAATAAATATGGCAAAAAGACTAAAGAATAGAAGCATGTCTATGTATCGCGGACCATTATCTAAGATGATAGACGACGCAGTAAATGATCGCATAGCAGCTCTTAAAAAGACAGAAGGAGAAGAAGAAGATATGATATATGACATGTCAGGTGTAGAAGGAAAAACTAAACATGTTGAATTTGATTCAGATGACACTAAGCTTTCGGATGATTGGTATGCACAGAACACTAGCTACGGAAGCGAAGAAGAGTTTAAGAAAAACTTAGGTCAAGAGCAAGTAGATATTGCAGAAAATAGAGAAGCGTCTAATAGGTTTTACAACGATGCAAACAAGGTTGATTTTGAAAACATGAGTGACATACAGCGAGAAACCTTATCAAGTATGTACGGAAAGCAAGTTGACAACTTAGACGTATATGAAAAAGACGGTAAGTTCTACGTTGATCAAGGAACTCACATGGGTAACGAAAAAGGATTTACTAATCCAATTGAAATAACAGACCCTGCTTTTCAAACGCCAGATCAAGCTTCTGCACAAGCAGGAGAGCAAGAAGCTCCTCAAGGAGGAAATCCAGTAACAGTAGCTCAACTATTCAACGTTAATCCAGAAACAGTTACTACAAATAGCGAAGACAGAACTTTGTTAAGTCAGTTTAGCGAAAGCAACCCAAGCTTTGACTGGATGCAAGACGAAAAGAAAGTGCAGAAAGCTCGAAAGTTGTATGAAAAATACAAGAAAAACGCAACTAATTCAAGAGGTAAGAATATAAGTTTCTTTGAGTATTCAATGAAACATCTACCTCAGAAAGTGCACGGTGGAGAAAAAGGAAGCTTAAACGTGTCTGCTAAATCATGGGAGACTAAAAACAAGCCTGGCAAAGAAGGTGGTAGCGGTGAAGGTTTACAAGGTGGGTCTAAGTCAAGTGTGACGGCTTCGTATGTAAAAGATAAAGGCTCTTGGAGAGACGGCGTAAGAGAAGCTTCTGAAGCACCTGATCCAGCTCCTACAAATAAGTTGAAGTACGCTAATCCAAATCATGTGCTCAACAAAAGAACAATGTCATTTAGAAGAAAGCGATGAGAACTAAAAGAATAATGCATGGTAAAAGGCGTAAAAGATCTAGCTGTTTGAAAAAGACAGAAGAGATTAAAATAGCGATGCCAGAACCTAACTACGCTCCTACTGAAGATACTAAGTTTAATCCAATGGATCAAGCGTCTAGCGGATTATCACAAAATAAAATGAATATAGAACGAGATAAACAATAAATTATGGGATTAAAGAACAAGCAAACAAGATATAAGAAGCTACCAGGCGTAGGATGCTCACCTACAAAACTTTTCGGTATGGGATTAGTAGGTAAAGCAGCACAGGCTATAGCTCCTGGAGCAGTAGATAAGATGAAAGGAACAAAACTTGGCGGTATGCTTGGTAAATTCATGGGAATTTAAGGTGACTATACTACCGTAAACTAATTATTAACCAATACATAAACCAAAATGACGTATTTGTATTACAAAACTAGTACGTGGACCGGAAATCCACAAATTAACGACAAAACCAAGGGCCAATGGGAACACCTTGCAGACAAAAAGAACTGGAGAATTACCCAATTACCCAACGGTTACTACCAAACAGAGGTAAATCACCCTGGTGACGCAGAAAAATGGTCTGACGTTACACGCAGAGAAACTTTAGAAGGTGCAGAAAAAGCCATTGATGGCTCAATTGAGCACTTTGAAAAGAAACTAGAGGCTACAAAAGGGCCTAAGGTGGTAAAAACTTTTGAAAAATAAGTAGTAATTTAATTTAATTTAATATAATGGAATACAATCTCCCTAGCGAGATCGTCAAAGACCTTAATTTTGGCGATGAGGCTAAAAATCGCGTCATTTCTGGCGTAAACAAACTAGCAAAAGCAGTAAAATCTACACTCGGTGCGTCTGGTAAGTGCGTAATTTACGAAGATTCGCGAGGTAACCCGGTAATTACTAAAGATGGCGTTACTGTGGCGCAGTCAGTAGTGTTATTTGACCCTGTAGAAAACATCGGAGCTACGCTTATTAAAGAAGCTGCTAGCAATACAGTGCGTGAAGCGGGTGATGGTACGACTACCGCCACTGTTTTAGCAGAATCAATACTTACACATGTCTATAACTCTATGGACAAAGCTACAATTAGAGAAATAAAGCAAGGTATGCAGTCTGGTCTAGACAAAGTCATGAAATATTTAGACTCCATCAAAATAGAAGTAGACTCTGACATGCTTAACAACGTAGCTACTATCAGTTGTAACAACGATAAAAAGCTTGGAACGATTATAGCAGAAGCTTATACGTCTGTAGGTAAAGACGGTGTTGTGCTTATGGAAGGTTCTGGCACAGATGAAACTTACGTAGACACTGTAGATGGTATACAATTTGATTGCGCACTAACATCTCCACACTTTGTTACTAATACTGACAAGCAGAAAGCAGAGTTAGATAATCCTCTAGTGTTGATATGCACGTCTGAGATACCTAACATGCGTAAGATACAGAATATACTAGAGCATGTTATCAAGCAGAACAGATCACTATTAATAGTAGCGCCAGTATCTCAACAAGTTAAATCATCTTTATTGATGAACAAAGTAAAAGGTAATATTAAAGTAAATATTATTGACTTACCAGGATTTGGCCCTACTAGAAACGACACTTGTCAAGATCTAGCCATAATGACAGGTGCTACTCTATTTAACGAAGAGCTAGGTGATGATTTAGAAATGATGTCATCAGATCATCTTGGTGAAGCTGACTATGCAGAAACAGATGATAAGAATACTGTTATAACGTTAGATGTTGATGTAGAAGCTATAGGTGAACGCATCGATCAAGTAAACAAACAAATCGCAGATGAGAAAAATAGTTTCATTAAAAAGAAGCTGGAACAAAGATTGTCTATGCTATCGGGTAGTGTTGGAATTATCCGCGTTGGGGCAAACTCTAAAGTTGAGCTTAAAGAAAAGAAAGACAGGGTCGAGGATGCGATTTATGCTACAAAGGCTGCGTTGAAAGAAGGTATAGTACCAGGGGGCGGCGTTGCCCTCCTTAATGCATCTCAAAAAATTTCGACCGACGATGTCGGTGAAGAATTACTACTCAAAGCTATTAGAGCTCCTTTTGATACTATATTAGCTAACGCTGGTATATTTATAGACAAAGAGTCTGTAGATCATGAAGGTTATGGAAGAGACGCTATAACTAGTGAACGTATTAACATGGTTAAATCTGGTATCATAGATCCAGTGCTTGTAACTAAATCTGCTTTAAAAAACGCGGTGAGCGTAGTATCTACTATTATCTCTGCTGATTGTGTAATCTCAAACGTACGAGTAAATGAAAGCAGTTAATCATTACGTAGTAGTAGATCGTATAAAAGAAAAGCCTGTAACAAAAGGTGGGCTTATACTTGATGAAGTTAGAGACGAAGAGATCAGATACTTCAAAGGTAGAGTTATTTCTATAGGTAATCTAGTAGAAGTAATTAAACAAGAGGATGTGGTGTGGTATGATAGACACGCTGGCCATGTAATAGAATATGACGGTAAGTTTTATTTTGTTATAAAGTCAAGTGATATTGTATTAGTAGATTAAACATAAACTATAAACCATAGTCCTTAAACTTAAAATCACAATCAATTAATTATTAATCATTAAAAATTTTAAAAATGAAAAAATTTTTGTATTTTGCTTCTGCAGCAGCTGACTCTGACGCTGCTACTGAAGAAGTAGTGTGTTTTCCTGCTGATCAATTATCTCACCTTGAGATGGCAACAGCAACTCAATTAAGAGTTTATTTTGAGTCTAGTCAAGAAAATGACGCTGACTCAGGTATAGATGCAGCTCACGCTGTACTTACTATTACTTCTGGTAAGCACAAAGAAGTTATTGAAGCTATTACTGGAGCTATTGCTAGCGCTAATGCTATTAACGCTCCTATGATTGTTGTAGCTGACAGTGAAAACGGTGTATTTATTGATTCAGGTATTACAGCTTGCGCTTCGATTGCAATAGTTGATGCTTCGTAATAAATGCGATTAACATCTCACGATTTACGTGAATTACAAATCCTTAAGTACTACAGGCTCACAAGGAAGTGGGCCTGTAAGACTTACGGGTTAACAGACGCAGACTTAGAGCTCTTAATATATTTAGACTGTAAGAAGCGTTTTACAAGACAAGAATTTATAGATGGTACTTATACCATGAGCTGGGATAAAACCCGGTGGGACAAACTAAGAAAGCTAGGCTGGATAGAGGTGTGGCGTCATCGAAATCGAACTACGATTAAGTACAGCGTTTTTAAAACTTCTTTTAAATGCAGCCAGCTAATAAGTAGAATATACAGGATCTTACTCGGAGAAGAAGACTTGCCAGTATCAGATCGAAGCGTGTTCTACAATAATAAGTCATATACAGATAAAGTTTATAATAAAGCTATTGACGATATGATAAAAGACCCAACAAGATAATGGCTTTTAAACTAGGTAGCAAACGAGGTAATACTGATAACAAGTTAAACATAGGTGGAAAATCCAATGTTGTAGGTGGTATCAGAGTAGAGTTTACCGAGCTACCAGAAGGTATTATGGGTGAAGCTCACAAAGAAGGAGTCATATACATTAATGACAATATTGAAAAAGACAGTGAGCAATACAACAGAGTTCTACAACACGAGATGAAACACATGGTTCACATGAAGCTCGGTAGAGTAGATTACGACGATAATTATGTTTACTGGGATGGCGGTGCATACCCTAGAAAAGATGGTTATATAGAATACGAAGGTGAAATGTACCCTGAAGGCGATATAGAGTTGCCGTGGGAATTTAAAGATTAAGTTATGCCATATAAAATGAACAGACCGGAAAACAACACAGTTGCTCCGGCATTAAAGAAAAATCACGGTGGTTATCACAAAGGACAGGTTAACGACGCTGAGGTTGAAGAAATGAATGATAACATCGCTACTGGTAAAGGTCCAGCTAAACCTAAAACCATTACAAGTGCTAGGCCTAAGCAAATAGACGTAGACGAACCTACGTTAATAGCTGCTGACGGTACTAATTCTACTGCACCTACTTTTAGCGATTTTATTGATGAAGAAAAAAACAAGCGAAAAGATCCTGACTATAAGAAATCAAAAAAGATAAATAAAAAACTATTAGGATAATGATAAACAACTTAATAGGAGGTTTATTCGGTAAAATAGTAGACAATGCAGAAGGCATACTTGACAAAGTTGTTACTACAGACAAAGAACGCGACGAAGCTAAGCTTGCTCTTAAAAAGTTACTTCTTGATGCAGAGCGTGAGGCGTTTGCGAAAGAAGTCGAAGATCGCAAGTCTGCAAGAGATATGTATAAAGACGATGCTATTATTCAAAAGGTTCTAGCAACACTATTTACAGTAGCATATTTTGGTATTACATTTGTAATGTTTAATTATTTTGTTACAAAGTCAATAGACTTAGGTGAATTTGAAATAAGCTTTATATCGACGATATTTGGCGCTATGAGTGCTAAAGTAAATACAATAATAGACTTCTTCTTCGGTGGAAGCTCAAAGAAAAACGAACAAATAAAAGAAAAATAAAATGACAGCTTATTTTACAAGAGAAATAAAACCTACGATAGCAGCATCAAAACAACACGCTGGTGGCTTTGGCTCAGGAACGATAGTCTTTGATTGGACAGAGTTTAAAATTCCTAGCGGTGGCGCTAAGTTGATTGGCGCTAGCATTTTAGTAAGGCCAAAAGGAGATGCTACTCCAACAGCAAACAATGTTGCCTTAGGCGTTTTGTTTAGCAAAGGATCTTCAACTGGAGCGCCAAGTTCTTTAGGTGCAGTTCAAAGTGTTCTTGAAAACACTCCTAGAAACGACTACATGGGCGTAATGGAGTTTGCTAGTGGAAACTTTGGTCCAGCTACTGGTAAAGGAACAGTAGTGGCGCAAAGCAGTGGAGCTAGCGGATCAGGCAGTTTTACTCCAATAATTTTTAGTCAAGAAAACGCAGTTCATAGATCTGCTTCAGAAGACACTTTTTATATAGCAGGCTTTTCTAACGGTAGTTTAGATTTCCAATCTATAAACGTAATTAATGACGCGGATATAAACAGTACAACACCTACAGCTATAGTAATGGCGGGCAGCAGTATGGATGTTAGAGAGCATTTTATAGCTGGTGATATTCTACACGCGCAAGACGATGTTCTTCTTGGAACTGTAGCGTCTATTGACGACGCGGCGACAGGGCCAATAAATCTAACCACTGCAACTTCAGGAGCTGGTGATGCTACGACTGTAGCTAACGGAGATACAATTTACAACATACACCCGGTTAGAGTGTTATTACACTTTGAAAAATAAACAAAATTAACTTAAATTAAATTAAATTATGGCAAAAAGAAAAACTCCAAAAACTGTGGAGCTAAAAGCTCGTGCAGAAAAAGTAACAGATGAACAACTCTCTAAAATGAGAGAGGTAGTTACTGCAATCAACAAAGCTCAAATGGATATAGGTGTGATAGAGGTTCGCAAACACGAAGCTCTTCACGCTATTATACAAATGCAACAAGTTGTTCAAGAACTTCAAGCGGAGTTCAAAGAGCAGTACGGCACTAATGATATTAATATAGCCGATGGCACAATTAAATATAATGATGATAACAACGAAGCTGATAAGAAAGATAACGATAGGTAAGGATTATAAAATAGATGCTATGCATTACTCTGTAGGCCAAGAGGTCTACGGAGGGCATATCATTTGTGATATTCTTGAAGAAGAAGAAAAGTATTCTATATACATTAGAAAAGGTAAAAGTGTTTTGCCGTGGAAAGACTTTAATAAGAATATGGCTATATCTGTTGAATATAATCTTGAGTATTAATGAAAAGCCCATACTGTTTTGTAGTTGAGCCCGTTGGCGAAAGATACAATAACGTCAAAGACGTAGAGGGTAAGAGCCTAATAATAAACACAGAAATATACAATCATGAGTTTGTTAATCGTAGAGCTCGTGTTATCTCTTGCCCTATTGTTGGGGATTACGATATATTACCAGGTGACGAAATCATCGTACACCACAACGTATTCAGAAGATGGCACGACGTTAAAGGAGAAGAAAGAAACAGTAGATCATACTTCAAAGACAACAAGTACATAGTATCTCCAGATCAAGTATTTTTATGCAAAGATAAACCAATGCCTGGTTATTCTTTTGTTCAACCACTTTCTAACACAGACAGCTACAGCAACGAAAAAGAAGATCCTTCAAAAGGTGTGATAGTATATAGTGACGGCACTTACAAAATAGGTGAAGTTGTAGGCTACACTCCTTTTTCTCAATACGAGTTTATAATAGAAGGAAAAAGACTTTACAGGGTGTTAAATAAATTTATTACAATTAAATATGAGCATAAAGGAAACGAAGAAACGTATAATCCTAGCTGGGCGTAAAGCTGTTGATGAGTTAATTAAGGTTGCTCAAGAGCAGATTATAACCAACACAGAAGACGATGTGTCTGCTGATAGATTAAAGAACGCCGCGGCTACTAAGAAGTTAGCTATATTTGATGCATTTGAAATCCTCAACCGCATACAAGAAGAAGAAAATATTCTGGAAGGAAAGACACAAGAAGAAAAGAAAGAACGAGTATTTAAAGGCTTCGCGGAAGGCAGATCGAAATGAGTTACGAACAAAGCTTATATAAAATTGTTGAACCAGTTAAGAAGACTACTATAAGTCGACTTAACAAAAAACGTAAATGGGAATATGGATACAATAAAGAAAACAATATCATTGTCATATCAAAAACTGGTAGAATTGGCGAGATCATTGAAATACAAGGGTTGCAAATTGCTTTGCCGTTGGAACCAGTGCAAGTGCACTCCAATGAACTAAACAAGTGGAAAAGGCTTGAGTACCCTAAAGAGTTAGGTAAGTTAAAAAGTATATTTGACTGGAGAAACTATCCTGAGGAATTAAAAGAAAAGTGGTACGATTTTATTGATGATGAATTCAAAAATCGTGAAGAAGGCTTTTGGTTTAACAATAACGGAGTGTCTACGTATATAACAGGTAGTCACTACATGTATCTTCAATGGAGTAAAATAGATGTTGGAGCTCCAGATTTTAGAGAAGCCAACAGGCTGTTCTTTATATTTTGGGAAGCGTGCAAAGCTGATAGCAGGTGCTATGGCATGTGTTACTTAAAAAATAGACGTAGTGGTTTTTCTTTCATGAGCTCAGCTGAGACTGTTAACTTAGCTACTATATCGAGTGATGCTAGATATGGAATACTATCAAAAAGTGGTGCTGATGCTAAAAAAATGTTTACCGATAAAGTTGTACCAATATCTGTCAACTATCCGTTTTTCTTTAAACCGATACAAGACGGTATGGACAGGCCTAAAAGTGAACTTGCTTATAGGGTTCCTGCAAGTAAGTTTACGCGTAAAAAAATTACTGCAAACGAAAAGCAGGAAGAGCTGGTTGGACTTGACACTACTATTGATTGGAAAAACACAGGCGATAACAGCTATGATGGAGAGAAGCTTAATCTACTAGTACACGATGAAAGTGGTAAGTGGGAGAGGCCTGATAATATTCTAAACAACTGGCGAGTAACTAAAACTTGTTTAAGGCTAGGTGCTCGTATAGTTGGTAAATGCATGATGGGATCAACGTCTAACTCGTTAGATAAAGGTGGTGATAATTTTAAAAAGCTCTACAATGACTCAAATGCTAAAAACAGAAACCGTAATGGACAAACAAAGTCTGGTTTATATTCTTTGTTTATCCCAATGGAATGGAACTTTGAAGGATTTATTGACGAATACGGACAACCTGTTTTTAATAGCCCAAGTCATGATGTACGAGGACCACATGGCGAACTAATAGACGTAGGTGTTATATCGCATTGGGAAAATGAAGTTGAAGGTTTAAAAGGAGATCAAGACGCTTTAAACGAGTTTTATAGACAGTTTCCAAGAACTGAAGAGCACGCGTTTAGAGATGAGACAAAAAATAGTCTTTTTAATCTTGTGAAAATATATGAGCAAATAGATTACAACGAAGGTATAACTAGCTCAGCAGTTTTAAACACTGGTAATTTTCAGTGGGTAAACGGCATAAAAGATACATCTGTAGTTTTTACTCCAGATCCTAACGGTAGATTTAAAGTTAGTTGGGTTCCGGATTTTAACTTGCAGAATAATGTTATAATTAAAAATGGAATTAAGTATCCTGCAAACGAACACATGGGCGCTTTTGGCTGCGATAGCTATGATATTAGCGGCACTGTTGACGGTAGAGGATCCAACGGATCTCTTCATGGACTAACTAAGTTTAGTATGGAGTCAGCTCCAGCAAATACTTTTTTTCTAGAATACATAGCAAGACCACAAACCGCTGAAATATTTTTTGAAGATGTGCTAATGGCGTTAGTGTTCTACGGCATGCCATTGCTAGCAGAAAACAATAAACCAAGATTACTGTATCATCTAAAGCGTAGAGGATATAGAGGATTCAGTATGAACAGACCAGATAAAGTTTGGAATAAATTATCTATTACTGAAAAAGAAATAGGTGGTATACCGAACTCTAGTGAAGATATTAAACAAGCTCATGCTGCTGCTATTGAAATGTATATCAACGATCACGTTGGGTTAATGGAAGATGGCACTTATGGAACAATGTATTTTAACGAAACATTAAACGACTGGGCTAAGTTTGATATAAATAAAAGAACTAAGTTTGATGCCGCGATAAGTTCTGGGCTAGCTGTTATGGCTTGTAATAGACACTTGTATAGACCAGTAAAAGAAAGAAAAAGAAAACCATTAGGCTTTTCGTTTTCTAAATATAGTAACGATGGTGTAAACTCTAAAATAATTAAAAATTAAATATGGCTTACAGAAACACTAACAATTTTCCAAGTCAGGTAGTACCTGATATAGAAAAAATAAGCTATGACTACGGTCTAAAAGTTGCACAAGCTATAGAGAGCGAGTGGTTTGATAGAAACGAAGATGGAAACATACGTGGCAACGGAAGGTTCTATAGTAATAAAAATAACTTCCACAACTTAAGATTATATGCTAGAGGCGAACAGTCTGTACAAAAATATAAAAACGAGCTATCTATAAATGGTGACTTAAGCTACTTAAACTTAGACTGGAAGCCTGTTCCAGTTGTACCTAAGTTTGTAGACATTGTTGTTAACGGTATGGCCGAAAGAAACTACGATATAAAAGTATTTTCTCAAGATCCATACGGTGTAGCAAAGAGAACAGAATACATGGAGAGCGTTCTTCGTGATATGAAAATGAAAGAGTTTGATGCTGTAGCTAAGCAACAGTTAAACATGGACTTTGCAGAAAACGATCCTGAAACTTTACCCGAAACAGAAGAAGAGCTAGAGTTACACATGCAGCTAACCTATAAGCAAGCTACTGAGCTAGCGGAAGAGCAAGCTATAAACGTGTTACTACAAGGCAACGACTACGAGCTTACTAAGAAAAGGCTTTACTATGACCTAACAGTTTTAGGTATGGCTGCTGTGAAAACAAACTTTACAAATTCAGAAGGAGTAACTATAGACTACGTTGATCCAGATAGAATTGTTCACTCTTACACAGAGTCTCCATATTTTGATGATATATACTATGTTGGTGAAGTTAAAACAATTCCAATTAACGAGTTGGTAAAACAGTTTCCACACTTAAGCCAAGAAGATCTTGAAAATATACAGCAATATAATAACAGTAGAACCTACGAATACAATAAAGGTAGAAGAGATCAAGATATAAATCAAGTTGAAGTATTATACTTTAACTGGAAAACTTATATGAACGAGGTTTACAAGCTAAAAGAAACCTCAACAGGTGGAGAGAAAGCTATAGAAAAAGACGACACTTTTAATCCACCTACAGACATGCAAGGTGGCTTTGCTAAACTTTCAAGACAAATAGAAGTTTTATATGAAGGAGCTATGATTATTGGTTCTGACAAACTTTTAAAATGGGAGATGGCTGAAAATATGATTAGGCCAAAAAGCGATATGAGCAAAGTCAAGATGAACTATAGTATTGTAGCTCCGCGCATGTATCAAGGTAGAATAGAAAGTATCGTTAGCCGTATCACTGGTTTTGCAGATATGATACAGCTCACACACTTGAAGCTGCAACAAGTTATGGCGCGTATGGTACCTGATGGTGTTTACTTAGACGCTGATGGCTTAGCTGAAATAGACTTAGGTAACGGTACAAATTACAATCCACAGGAAGCTCTAAACATGTTCTTCCAAACTGGTAGTATAATTGGTAGATCGTTTACTGCTGATGGTGATCCAAACCCAGGTAAAGTTCCTATACAAGAAATATCAAACGGTAAAGGCGCTGGAGCTAAAATGCAAACGCTTATAGCAAACTACAACTACTACATGCAGATGATCCGTGATGTAACCGGATTAAATGAAGCTAGAGATGGTAGTACACCAGACAGAAACGCTTTAGTTGGTGTTCAAAAGCTAGCGGCTGCAAATAGTAACACAGCGACAAGACACATACTTCAAGCAGGTTTATTCTTAACAGCCGACGTTGCAGAACAAATATCTTTGCGTATATCTGACATAATAGAATACTCTCCAACTAGAGACGCTTTCTTACAACAAATAGGTGTACACAACGTGGCTACGCTAGAAGAAATGGCTGACTTACATTTGTATGACTTTGGTATATTTATAGAACTAGCTCCAGACGAAGAAGAAAGACAATTGCTAGAAAACAATATACAAATGGCTTTAGCTCAAAAGATAATAAGATTATCTGATGCTATTGATATTAGAGCTACTAAAAACGTAAAACTTGCAAACGAACTTCTTAAAATAAAAGAAAAAAAGAAGATGGAGCAAGAGCAAGCAATGCAACAGCAGAACATACAAGCGCAACAACAAGCTCAACAGCAAACAGCTCAAGCGCAAGCGCAGGCTGAAATGCAAAAACAACAAGCTATAACTCAAAGTCAAATACAGTTAGAAGAGGCTAAAGCAGGTTTTAAATCAAACAACTTAAGGCAAGAAGCTGACATTAAAAAAGAATTAATGGAAGCAGAGTATCAATACAACATGAAGTTAAGAGCGCTAGAAGCTGAGTCTAAAAATCAAATAGAAGACAAGAGGCAAGTGGCGGCGAGTAAAAAGTTTGAGTCAGCAGGTAATGATGAATTAAGTACTGGCTTGAACATGAATCAGTTTTAATTATTATATTTTATATTATGGAAGAAACAAAAGAAGTACAAGAAGAAAACGTAACTAAGGTAAGCTTGAAAAAGAAACCAGAAGAAACAGTTCACAAGGTGGACTTAAACAAAAAGGACAATGCTGAAGAAGGTACAACTGACGACACAGGAGTGGTTGGAAGCGATGAAGCTACCGACGCCGCACCGCAACAAGAAGAAGTACAGGCGGAAAGTGAAGCACAAGAAACTCCAGTATTAGAAGAGGTTACAGAAGAAGAGCCTCAAGAAGAAAACGAGGAGACTACAGAAGAAATGGTGGCAGAAGAAAAGCCAACTGTAGAGCTCCCTGAAAACGTTGAAAAGCTAGTTGAGTTTATAAACGAAACAGGTGGTACTGTTGAAGATTATGTTAGATTAAACCAAGACTACAGTCAAATGGATAATTTAACAGCGCTAGAAGAGTACTACAAAATTACAAAACCTCATTTAGATGTTGAAGAAAGAAAGTTCTTAATGGACGAAACCTTTAGCTATGATGAAGAGGTTGATGATGAAAAAGATATTAGAAGAAAGAAAATAGCCCTCAAAGAGCAAGTTGCCGAGGCTAAAGCCTACTTAGACAGGCAAAAGTCTAAATATTACGAAGAGATCAAAGCTGGATCGAAGCTCACTACAGAGCAACAGAAAGCAATTGATTTCTTCAACAGATATAACAAAGAGTCTGAAAGCGCAAAGCAAACGCAAGAGCGCAACCAGAACGTGTTTAACAAAAAGACATCTAGTCTTTTCTCTGATAAATTCAAAGGTTTTGAATATAACTTAGGAGAAAAGAAGTTTAGGTTTAATGTTAAAAACGTTGATAGTGTTAAAGAAACTCAAAGCGATATTGGTAACTTTATCAAAAAGTTTTTGAATAAAGAGGGATCAATGGAAGACGCCGCAGGTTATCATAAAGGTTTATATACCGCTATGAACGCAGACGCTATAGCTCAACACTTTTACGAACAAGGTAAAGCTGACGCTTTAAAAACTTCTGTTGAAAAGTCTAAGAACATTAATATGGATCCAAGACAAACTAACAGAGAAGTTAAAGTTGGAGGCGCTACATATAGAGTATTAAGTGGAGAGTCTACTTCAGACTTTAAAGTTAAAATCAAACGAGGTAGAAAATAAATTATTAATCCATTTAAAACTAATTAAAAATGGCAATTACAAATCCAGGTCCTGGGCATTCCGGGACTACAGGTAGTTTAAATAGTGTAGCTGCTCCAGTGAGAGCTACATTGTCTTCAAACTACATTGACTTTACGAGCGGCGCTGGCAACGACTGGGCGCAGCAGTATTTACCAGACCTAATTGAAGCTGAAGCTGAAGTGTTCGGACCAAGAACTATTTCAGGTTTCTTATCTCAAGTAGGTGCTGAAGAGTCTATGACTTCTGACCAAGTTATTTGGACAGAGCAAGGTAGACTTCACTTATCTTACACGGGTACAATTAACACTGCAACTGGTGAGTTAACTATCCAAAAAGATATTGACGGAAACGCTTTAACTACTACTCACGGTATTAGATTAAACGATCAAGTTATCGTTGCTACTTCTGAAGGTGTAATCAAGTGTTTAGTTACTGACGCTTTAGTTGGTACAGCTGACAAGGTTACTGTTAAGCCTTACGAAAAGGAAAACATTGACGACGCCGCTGCATTTTCTGTTGGTACTGTAGCTTGTACAGTATTAGTATATGGTTCTGAGTTTGGTAAAGGAACAGCTGGCCAAGGATCAGCTGCTGAAGGTGCTAAGGCTGTAGAGCCACAACACAAATCTTTTAGCAACAAACCTATCATCATGAAGGATTACTACGAAATCAACGGATCTGATGTATCTCAAATCGGTTGGGTAGAAATCGCTGGTGAAGACGGACAAAATGGTTACTTATGGTATTTAAAAGCTGAAGGCGATACTCGCTCTCGCTTCACTGATTACTTAGAGATGACTATGATGGAAGCTGTTAAAGGTGCTAACGTTGCTAACGATGTTAACGAAACTTTACTTAACGGAGCTGGTGAGTCTTACGGTACTGAAGGTTTATTCGCTGCTATTGAGACTCGTGGTAACGTTACTACTGGTGTTACTGGTGTTAACGCTGCTACTGACTTAGCAGAGTTTGACGCTATCTTAGCAGAGTTTGATAAGCAAGGTGCTATTGAAGAGAACATGCTATTTGTTAACCGTGCGACTAGCTTAGCTATCGACGATATGTTAGCTTCAATGAACTCTTACGGTGCTGGTGGTACTTCTTACGGAGTATTTAACAACGACGAAGATATGGCGTTGAACTTAGGTTTCTCTGGATTCCGAAGAGGTTCTTACGACTTCTATAAGTCTGACATGCGATACTTAAACGACAAAGCTACTCGTGGATCTATCAACGATAGAGCTGCAGGCTTTGGTATCCGTGGGGTTGTTATTCCTGCTGGTGTATCAACTGTATACGATCAAACATTAGGTAGAAACTTAAAGCGTCCGTTCTTACACGTACGTTATAGAGCTTCTCAAATGGACGATAGAAAAATGAAAACTTGGATTACTGGATCTGTTGGTGGAAACATCACTTCTGATCTTGATGCAATGCAAGTGAACTATCTATCTGAAAGATGTTTAGTTGTTCAAGGTGCTAACAACTTCATGTTAATGAAGTAAGCATATTAATTAGGTCGGGGCTTCGGCTCCGATCTTTTTTTTTAATTTTTTATTATATTATATCATGGCAAAAAAGCAAACAAAAAAAGCTGAGGTAGCACAGCCAGAAATTAAAGCTACAAATGAAACGGTAGAAGTGGCTGTTAAGCCGCAACCTAAAAAACCTACTTGGGAAATAAAAGATAGAGTTTATTATTTAAAACAAAATAGATCAGCTTTATCTTATTCAATGAAGTCTTCAGGTATATATTACTTTGACGAAAAATTAGGGTACGAAAGAGAGTTAAAATATTGTGAAAATCAAAGAACTGTTTTCGTAGACGAAATGCAAGGCGATCAAAGGCTAGCTCACATTATATTTAGAAATGGAGCGCTATACGTTCCAAGAGAAAAAGCAACTTTACAAAAGCTATTATCTCTATATCACCCAATGCGTGATAAACTTTTTTACGAGCACAAGCCTGTAGAAATAGCAGCTACTGAGCTAGACTACTTAGAAATGGAAGCTGACGCTTTAGTTTTAGCTAGAACACTAGACATTGACAAGATGGAAGCCATAATGCGAGTAGAATTAGGTTCTAAGGTATCAGAGATGAGTTCTAAGGAGTTAAAACGAGATTGTCTAGTATTTGCAAGAAGAAACCCAGGTTTGTTCTTAGAGCTAGTTCAAGATGAAAACGTAGAGCTTAGAAACTTTGGTATTAAAGCTACTGAACTAGGAATTATAAAACTATCAACTGATCAAAGAAATTTTAATTGGGGATCAAATGATAGAAAACTAATGACTATTCCTTTTGATGAGCATCCGTATTCTGCTTTAGCCGCTTGGTTTAAAACAGACGAAGGTATGGAAGTGTATTCTAATATAGAAAAGCAACTAAGTATGTAATTACTTTATAGAAGAGTAACCACTCTTCGGGGTGGTTACTTAACTATAAAAGATAATTAAATGGTAAGTGTAGATACAGTATATCAACGTGTACTAGCATTAGCAAATAAAGAGCAACGAGGTTACATAACTCCACAGGAATACAACCTGTTTGCAAATCAAGCTCAGATGGAAATATTTGAAGAGTATTTTCATCACTTGAATCAATATCTTAGAAATCCTGGAAATCAATCAAACTTTTCAGATTCTGTAGACTACATAGAAGACAAAATAAGTAGGTTTCAAGTTCACAACCACTCTGTAGCTGCAGCCGTTGTAATAGATCCAGAAACAGGGCAGCCTATCGCCGGCAGTACGTATGGTCATATATTGCCTAACGACGAGACAATGTATAGGCTGACTCGAGTAGAGTTTAACAACGCAACGGCTCAACAAACTACAGCTCAAAAATACGACGATCAATTAAGAAGTGTTTATGCCGCTCAAGTTCATAATGGATCTCCAGTATATATTAGATCTTTTGGTCCTACCGCAGCGGGAGTTACAACTCCTCCTTCGGGTGTTTATAATTCAGGATCAGATAACTTTATTAGATGTTACAATCAGTCTGGACTTTTTGGAGGTGTTATACAGATAGGTTTTATACGAACTCCTAAAAAAGTTAATTGGGATTATGTTGTTGTAAACGAAAAAGCTTTATACAACGCTAACGGAGCTACAAACTTTGATCTACATCCGTCTGAAGAAACTAACTTAGTATATAGAATACTACAACTAGGTGGTATAACTATTAACAAACCTGGTCTAGCAAGTTTAGCTAAAGCTGAAGTTGTAGAGCAAAGCAATAATGAAAAATCATAATGGCACAACACACTCCACAACAGGTAGCTAACTACTACAATAATCCGGCTAATTACGGAACATTTCAGTATCAAAACTTATCAGCTTTGGTTAATACGTTCTTAGCCATGTACGTTGGTGAAAATAAAATAATATCTAAAGTAGATAGATCTGACGTTTTCTTTTTTGGCCGTAGAGCTATGCAAGAAATGAACTACGATATTCTAAGATCTAAAAAGACTTGGGAGTTTACACTAGATAATAGAATGTACATACCTTTACCTCATGACTTTGTAGGTTATACAAATGTTTTCTACAGCGACGGCTCTGGTATTAAGCATCCACTATATCCTGTTAGAGAAACTCAAAATCCTTACAGGCCAGCAACTAAAACAGATGATCCAAAAGAAAATGATTTGTGGTGGGATGTAAACGGTATAGATGCTTTAGGTAGACCGTTTCCTCAACAGATACCAGAGGACGACAATGTTATCACGCCTAACTTTCAAACTACAGCAAGCCACGAAGATCAAGTAGCTGACTTTAACTACAACGATGGTCACTCTGAGTTTGCTTTAGGCCAAAGATATGGATTATCACCTGAGCATGCGCAGATAAATGGTAGCTACTACTTTGACCACGCTAGAGGAAGATTGTACTTTGGTTCAGGATTAGTTGGATCAAACATAATATTAGACTATGTTACAGACGGAACAGGTAACGACTCTGGTGAACCTGACAAAATAAAAGATAGCGTTATACATAAGTTTGCTGAAGAAGCTTGGTATAAGTGTGTAGCATACTACATAGTTTCAACAGGATCAAACTATAGTCCTGCAACAATACAAATGTTAAAAAAAGAAAGATTTGCTGAACTTAGAAAAGCTAAACTAAGATTATCTAACTACAAGATAACAGAGTTTATGCAGGTGATGAGAAACAAATCTAAATGGATAAAATAAGATATGCCAGAATTTAATAGAAATTTTGCACAAGGTAAAATGAACAAGGACCTTGATGAGCGCCTTGTTCCAGCTGGTCAATATAGAGACGCCATGAACATACAGGTTTCTACCTCAGATGGTAGTAACGTAGGTTCACTAGAAAATATATTAGGTAACGTAGAACTATCTACAAACTTAATACCAGAAGGTGGTTACTGTGTTGGATCTATAGTAGACAACGAAGTTAACTGCATATACTATTTAGTAGCTGGTAATGAATTTACGCATGCTGGCGGTAACAGAATAACTAAAAACTATATTGTAAAATACGATATAGATGAAAACAACTTTACGTTTGTTTTTGTAGATATATATAGAGTTACAACAAATATAGTTTCTACAAACACTGTGAGTGCGCCAGTTTTTGCTACACCAGCTCCAGCAGTCCAAGTTTCTAGTAGTGCAGGCATTAGACCTGGCATGAAAGTTAGTGGTTATGAAATAAAAAATGTTGTTGGTAACGACTTGCTACACGGTGTTAACAACGCGTCTATAGCTTTAGGTCAACAAACAATAGCTAACACAAGTGTTTTAGGGTTTAACAAATTTACAGATATTACAGCTATAAACATTGTTGAAGACTTGTTGATGTATACTGATGATGTAAGTGAGCCTAAAACTATAAACATAAAAAGATCTATACTTGGAACAGGTTCTGATGACGACATTTTAAATACAGCTGGCGCTGGAAACTCTTCTGAGCATCACACTAGGCTAGTTAGTAAAAAAATCGATGGATCTTTTATTAATGATGGACTTGAAATAGTAAAATATTTTGATCAAATAAATATTGATGTTCCAGTATATTCTGAATTAGAAAATAATACTACTATAAGAAAAAGTCCTTTAACCCCACCAACGTTAAGGATGTCTTCTACTAATGATGATAGACCTTTACCAGTAGCAACTCAATTTAATCCAGGCGTAAACATTGTAAACGTAGGTGGTGGTAACACTTTTAATCAAAACAATCCTTTTGTTACACCAATAGGTCCTTTTGGCGCTGCATCTGTACAGTTTCCAACTAACGTAGTTGGCACTGGCACTATAATAAGTAATGTTACTTTTGACGACGACGTATCTTACTTTGAAGGAGATTTTATATTAATGACATCTGAGTTGAGTCAAGATCCAACGGCTTTTACAGACTTTGACATTAGAGCTCAAATATTTAACACATCTATTTTACCTTCAGGGCAAGTATCTTATGACATACAAATAATGTCAATAAGTAATGACTTGGAAAATGTAGGTAGCTTTTACGTTATACTAGAACAAGAAGATGCTTTGTTTGAGTTTAAGTTTCCTAGATTTTCATACAGATACAAGTATGTAGACGGTCAGTACTCTCCTTTTGCGCCTTTTTCTGAAGTAGCTTTTCTTCCAGGGCCTTTTGATTATTATCCTAAAGAAGGTTACAATCAAGGTATGGCTAATAGATTAAGAAGTTTATACGTAGAAAACTACGCGCCTTTACCTAGTCATAGACCTAAGGATATAACTGAAATTGATGTACTTTACAAAGAAGACAAATCAACAACAGTTTATACTGTTAAAACTATAAAGCTAGAAGACGGAGCTCCACTGTGGCCTACGTCTGATCCTTTTTCTGGATATGCTGTTTTAGCTGATGGTAGCGACTTTCAAGAGAGAGGTAGCTTACGCATAGAATCAGAGTTAATACACGCTGTAGTTCCAGCAAATCAATTGCTACGCCCTTGGGATAATGTGCCTAGAAAAGCTAAAGCTCAAGAGGTTTCTGCTAATAGACTTATATATGCTAACTACTTACAAAATTACAATTTATTAGATTCTTCCAACAAGCTCATTAGCCCAGAAGCTGGTCTTAAAGTAAAATCTCTGTCTTATGTAGATCAAAGCTTAGCGGTAGAGATACCTACTAAATCTATAAAAACACAAAGAACTTACCAGCTAGGTGTTGTTTATAAAGATGAGTTTGGTAGAGAAACACCAGTATTAGCAGATAAGCAAGGAGGTTCAATAACAGTTTCAAAAGAGTTCTGCGCTAACTCTAATAGTTTTGTAACTTCTATTAATAATAACGCTCCTACCTGGGCTAAGTCATTTAAGTTTTTTATTAAAGAAACTTCTAACGAATACTACAATTTAGCGATGGACCGCTGGTACAATGCTGAAGATGGCAACCTGTGGATTTCTTTTCCTTCATCAGATAGAAATAAAGTAGATGAAGAAACATTTTTAGAATTAAAGAAAGAGCACGACGGGCCAACCCCTATAGTAGAGCCTGCTAGATATAAAATACTAGCCATTGAAAACGAAGCTCCTCAAGATATAAAGCTTGATAGAAAAGTACAAGGAACATTATTAAATGGATCTACCACTACCGCTGGAACAACTACTTTAGACGACTTTTTTGGACAAACAGGTACTGGTATAGGCTTTCCGGGACAAAACGAAGTGTTTTTTTACGTAAGAATGAATCAGTTTGATACAGCTTTTGATACTACTTCTAACAACCCCGTGACCGCTATAGCATCAGAGTGCTCTGTTAGGTTTAGAACTATAACAGGTTTAGCCACTCAGTATTACGATATAATTAGTATAGAACTAGGTAACTTCTTTGGTGGCGGTGGAAATGACGGGTATAGAATAAATTTAGAAGAACGATTAGGACCTGAGGTTAATTCAGTGTGTGGTTCAAGTTGGGCAAATAGAAACCCTGGATTACAATTACAAATCGTACGCAACGAGTATATTGATAAGCCAGAGTTTGACGGTAAGTTTTTTGTTAAAGTTTTTAAAGATACTACGTTAGAAAACTTTATTATGGTTTTAAACGATGATAACCTTGTTGTTGTTACAGCGTATGGCATGCGTTATCTTCATACTTATGACGAGCAAACCGGTGGAAGCGGTGGTGTTCTCAACACAAATAACCAAGGCGCTGGGTATGGTGGAGGAAGCTTTCCTTTTTCTATATTTGGCAACACAAATAACGGCTACGTTAGATCAATAGCTGGATTAAATCATGTTCACCCATACAACTCTAGCTACACTTGGGGAGACAACACTAACGCTACTTTGCCAATACCAGGCAACTTATCAGAGGTGTCTAATCAACCTAACAACGATAGTCCACCGTATACGTACGTGAATAACCAAAATGCTCCGCTAGGAGATTTTTTCTTAGCATCTAACGGTGGTGACTGGGGTATATACAAAGGTACAGCAGGATCTGTTGATGCTGGAGGCGCCCCACAATGGTGGGAGCTTTTGCTTCTTCCAATTTATCTAGCAGCTCAAGCTGGATTTGCGGCAGCAGACTTTATTAACGACAACAGAGCTTTTCAGTTTTGGAACAATTACTTTACAAGAGGTGGTCAAGCTACGCTATTTATTGATGATGCTTGGGCTTTGAGCTGGGCTCATGACCCGCATACTATAGAAGACGGTCTCAACCCTCAAGACTTTGAAGATTGGCACACCGCTCCTGATCAACAAATTACGCTGGCAGGAGGTCTAAACGGCGCTTTAGAAATAGCACCTTGGAACGGTAGTGCTAACGGTTATCAAAACGGATCTAGAGGTATATGGGGTAACAGAATGGATATATCTGTTACTGGTGGGTTTATAGGTCCAGATGATGAGTTTGGTCCAACAGGAGACTGGAAAGATGATTTAACCCCTGCAAGAATGGATTTTATGAATCCTGTTCATTTAAGAAAAGGTAGTAATACAGACGAATATGAGTTCATGAGACTTTTACTTTTACCAGGTTGTAAGTGGAAGTGGCAAGATGATCCAGATCAGACAATACATGAGACAGTAACTTCATATAGCCATTGGGGAATAACCAACGCTCAGAAAAGTGATTTACATTTAGGTGACAGCGACTATTGGGAGTCTTGGAACAGAAGACAAAAGTGGACTATAGTAGCAGACAGAACTATATACAACGCTAGAAGAAACGCTAATCATGATGGTAGCAGCACTACCAACTTGCAGATAATGGGTCCTTTCGATGATGGCGAAGGTTTTTCAAGTGAAAACCCAGCCGTTTGGGAAACAAAACCTAAAGAAGATATTGGCTTAGATATATACTACGAGATAAGCAGAGCGTACCCTATTGTTATAGATGAGACTAACGCAGAGACTGCAATACTACCTAACTTTGGTTCTCTAATAGCTATAGATAATACTTCTATACAACCATCATTAGTTACCGCAATGAGAGGAGAATATGCTGGAGGGGGATTTGTTGAGGTAGAAGTACAAAGCGCACAAGCGGTCGCGTCTGGAGATACGCTTCTTTTTGAAGACGGGTATGGTGGTGAAGTAACGCTAGTTGCAACACAAGCTTCGGTTGGATCTACTATAAGGGTTAATCCTAGGTTCCATGCCTCTTGGAATTCTATAACGCTACCTTGGCACAACTGCTACTCTTTTGGTAATGGTATAGAGTCAGATAGAATTAGAGATGACTTTAACCAACCAACAATACAAAACGGTGTTAAAGCATCGACTACTATAGCAGAGCAGTATAAAGAAGAAAGAAGATCGCAAAGCTTTATATTTTCAGGTATATTCAATAGTCTGTCTGGCGTTAATAGACTTAATCAGTTTATACAGGCTGAGCCAATAACAAAAGATCTTGATCCCGATAACGGAAGCATACAGAAGCTATTTACAAGAGACACTGACATAGTAACTTTCTGCGAAGATAAAGTATTAAAAGTTTTATCTGATAAAGATGCTTTGTTTGAATCTGGCGGTAACGCTCAACTTACAGCTGCTAATAGAGTTCTTGGTCAAGCTATAGCTTTTGCTGGAGACTACGGTATATCTACTAACCCTGAGTCTTTTGCGGCAGATAAATACAGATGTTACTTTACTGACACGCAAAGAGGCGCGGTGCTTAGACTATCAAAAGACGGCATGACACCTATATCAGACTATGGTATGAAAGATTACTTTACAGATACATTTAATACTATAAAAAACTTTAGGCTTATAGGTACTTTTGATCAAAGAAAAGATAACTATAATCTAACAATGTATGAAAAGCCTACGCAGCGAAAAGGTTATCCTAACGGTTTTTTAGCTAGTAATTTTCCAGCTACAACAGTAACATATAACGAGCAAGTTAAAGGTTGGACTAGCTTTAAAAGTTTTCACCCTGAAACAGGTGTAGGCGTTAATAATGATTATTACACTTTTGATAATGGCTCAATATGGAAGCACCACATAAACAATAGTAGAAATACTTTTTATGGTAGTTCATTTATTCCTTCTTATGTTGAAGTGTTATTTAACGATGCTCCTAGCTCTGTTAAAAACTTTCAAACTATAAAGTACGAAGGCACACAAGCTAGAATAAATAGACATGTAGATGACGATCAATATTATAACTTAAATTCAAAAGAAGGTTGGTACGTTGAGTACGCTAACACTGATCTTCAAGATGGTAAAGTTCCAGAGTTTTTAAACAAAGAAGGTAAATGGTTTAATTATATAAGAGGAGCTTGCACAGATTTTAACAACCTAGACGAAAAAGAGTTTACTGTACAAGGTATAGGTGAAGCTACTATAACACATAGCAACCCTGGAGAGTTAGCTCCACAACCAGTAAGAGCTGTAGTAAAAGACTTTAGCTCTAGCATAACAGGACAAAATTGGGATTAATATGGCTGTAGATAATTGTAACGTAACAGATTTTGATTATAACGTTTTTCAAGGAGATGTTGTTCCAGCTGGAATAGCTAATTTAACTATATCCGAGATTACAGGAGCTGCGCTAGACTTTACAGAGTTTTCTATTGGTGGAGCTGTGTTTTCGCAAGGCGGTTGGATTGGTGGTAACGTTGCAACTGAAATAACAAAAGTAGTTTTTACAAACAACAACGACGGCACTGTAAACGCGGCCGTATACCACACTAGCTTTGTTGTTAACAACTTCATGGAAATACGCCTTGACATTGATAGAAAGCCCGTGCAAGAGCACCCTCCAATAGCTAAAGGTTGCACGGATCCAAACGCTGTAAACTACAACCCGCTAGCAACATCTGACGACGGCTCGTGTTTTTATCCAAATAACGGTGGAGACGTTGATGCTAACGATCATGTTTCTTTAAATGATGGTAACGTTGTTTTCCACGCAAGCTTTGAGCTTCCAGATACTAAAGACCCTGTGGCAGTAGACGTTAGTTTAAACAAAGGTAAAGACGCTGATTGTGATTTAGTTTTGTATAATAAAACTACCGGCGATTATTATAGCTTTACAACTGGATCTTTTGCTAAAAAATACTCTAGCAGATCTAATACTAGTGATGGTTTAAAGAATATACTTGATATTACAGAGAAAGAGCTTTTAGAAGGAGGAGATTTTATTTATATACCTAAAAATATTTATTCGATTAACTTTCCAGCTATTAGTGTTAATACTGACTATAGTTTTTACGTTATCCCTAAAAACAACACTGTGTTAGCAGATGGAGTTCCTAGTGAAGAAAACCCTTACGAGTTTAAAAGATATATAGATACAACTATAACTTTAGCTTTAACAAGCTCTAGCCACTCTTCTAACTGGACTTTTGCCGCTAGCGATGTAACATTTACAGACAGGCCTGGTAAAAAGCCAAAAGCCTACACTCCTTTAGTTTGGCCTAGAGACATAGGTATAGAGCCTGATTTAAAATCATCAGACATGGACGGCCAGCCAGGTTACAAGTATTTTACTTTAACTGGAACTTTTGATCCTTCTGGTGGCGGTGGCAGTAAGTCAGCTAGCAAGTCTAGAGACGCTTATGTCACAGATATATCAACGCCTTTAGCTAGCCAGTACGATGAATATGAAAAAGACACAATAAACGTTAGACGAGAGCCTATAGTTGACGCTAGGGTTTCTCTTCACGACTTAACAACTACGTTTTCAGCAAACTCTTTAACAGTTAAAGGTTTGTTTAAAGTAGATAGATTTGGTAGAGTTAACGAAAGCTTTACTATAGCAGTAGATAATTTTATAACAGTAACATAATATGCCTCCTCCATTTACACTAACATTACAATTTCAATATACTATACAAGACTCTGTATCTGTAGGTGATATTGCTTACGCTGTGGTCGCTGTTCCAAACAGTGGCTTTAACGTTAACCAGCAAGATATAACTCAGCTAGGAGAAATAACAGCTATAGATAGAGTTAACAATACTATAACAGTTACTACAGACTTATATGTTAATCAACTGCCTACACCTAAACCTAATCCAGAAAGACCTGAGGTCTTATTTGTGTTGTTTAGCAAAGACAACTGTCACGAATACGGATCGATGCTAGGCTACTATGGTATGTTTAGATTTAAAAATGACTCTAATAAGTTTGCAGAGTTGTTTAATATCACTGTTGACACTTTTGAAAGTAGCAATTAAGTGTAACTATATTATAGTAAATTTAATTTAATGAAGCATATAGACGATCAAGCTATAAATAATCCATTATCAAAAGAAGATTTAAGGAAACAATTTATAGAACAAACAGAGAAGCTGGGTCTAAAACATACTTTTACTTTTGATGAAGCTTGGGAGATAGCTCAAGAAGTAAGAAAGAAGCAAGAGTATAGAAGACAAATAACAGAGCTGCACGAACAGCTTGAAAATGAAGGTGGTATGGTTGGTGAAGAGCTACACAAAGCAAATCCAACTAAACATACGTTTGCTGGTGGGTGTTACGTAAGAGAAATATATAATCCTGCTAACATGCTGCTAGTAACTAAGATACATAAGGTTGACCACCCATACTTTTTAATGAGTGGCAAAATGTCTATACTTACAGAAGACGGTATAGTAGACATCGAAGCTCCTCACCATGGAGTTACTAAAGCAGGCACAAAAAGAGTTATATATACTCATGAGCCTTGTACGTTTGTAACAGTTCATGCTACAGACAAGAAAACTCCAGAAGAAGTAGAAGAAGAAGTAATAGCAAAAAGCTTTAATGATGAAGCTGTTTGCTTAGATGAAATACAAAGTCTAACTGAAAAGCTAGGCTTAAACGTTGAATTAACTAAAAAGAAATAATATGTCATTTGTAGCAGTAGGATTAGCGGTTGCAGGTGGTGCAGCTAAAGCTATATCAGGCGGTATTCAAAAGAAGAAAGCTAAGGCAGCGGCAGCAGCAGCGCAAGCAGAGTTAGAAGCTCAAAAACAAGCTTTTAAAAACTTAGACACTTCTAATCCGTATCAAAACATGGAAAACACAATGGAAGATTTAACAGTCAACCAAGAAGAAGCGCAGTTTACGGCCGAGAAACAAGCGCAGTCACAAGCAAACATATTGGCGGATATGAGAGGAGCGGCTGGTGGATCTGGTATTGCAGCGCTAGCTCAAACATTAGCAAATCAAGGATCTGAGAACGCTCGTAAAGCAGCTATATCTATAGGCAAGCAAGAGCAAGCCAACCAATTAGCTGAGCGTAAAGAAGCTTCTAGGCTTCAAGGTTTAGAAAGAGAGGGCGATGTTATGTCTAGACAAATGGAAGCTGATAAAACAAAAGCGTTAATGGGTATGGCTGCTGACAACTATGCAAATCAACAAGCAGCTGTATCTGATGCTCAAAACTTAATGATGTCTGGTATTGGTGATATTGCAGGCGCTGGCGCTAGTTTAATCCCACAACCCGATTAAATATATAAGATATGGCAGAGAAAAGAGCAAGTATAAATTTAGGATTAGGTGCAAACGAACTCAATAGATTAAGCAGAGCTTCACAAGCGGCCGCTGGAGTTGGTCAGTTTAAGACTAAAGGTCTTGGTGAAACGTTAGGGCAAGTAGCTGTTGACAAAGGAACTGAGATGATAGAAGAGGCTGCTAAAGAAAAAGAAGCTTTAGAGAAAGAGCAGAAAGCAGAACAAGACAGGTTAGAAGGTAATCTTCAGACTAAGCTAGACGACTTTATTAGCGCTGGTTCTAACACCAATGAATATAACTTTGGCTATGACAAGCTTCAAGATCTTAGAAATCAGATATTAGAATCTACAGATGACAAAGAGCGCGCTGACTTGACGCGTGAGTTTAATATGTATATTGCAGATATAAAAACGCAAACAGCTAGCGACGTTGAATCTGCTACTGGGTTAAAAGATTTTAGCATGGATCCCCGAAAAAATAAATCAACGGTAAGTAGTGCTACTGATCAAAGAACAGTTTCGTTGTTAGAAAAGTTTTATGCTGGAGAGTCTCAAATATCTACAAATGAAAAAGGCGAAAAAGTATACACAATAGAAATACCACCGCCGGCGGGTTCTGCTGGACCGCCTGATGTGTTTACTGGTACAAGAGCTGAACTAGAAGAAATGACTGTACCTAAAGCTTCAGAGTTTGATTTAGCTATAGGCAATATGGCTAAAGCTGTAAAAGATAACGCAGGTTCTGGAGGATTTTTTGATGAAGCAGATGTTAAAAGACAAATAAGCAACAACTTAAATACAAAAGATTTTAAATCTTTGTTTGCAGACAAGCTTGATAGCACTGGCAGAAGTGTAATGGAAGATATATCTAGTGAAATAGACAACTTAACGTATCAAGAGCTGCTAAGCCCAGAAGAGTTAAATGAATTTAACATAAGCCCTGATGAAGGTGAAACAAACTGGTACGACAATATATCTCCAGAAGACAAAGAGTTTATGTTAAAGAAAATACAAGAAGATGAAAACATAGGTAGATCTGTATTAGAGAACTACTTTTTTAGATTTGTAGCTCAACAAGATAAAAAGTACTCTGACGCAAGAGAAACAACAACTTTAGAAACAGCTGGCCTTGAAGGAAGAGCTGCAAACATGAAAGGCTCTACTAAGGCAGGAGGAAGTAACAGACTAGCAAAATCATAATATGGATCAACAAATACTAAAAGATTTAGTTACAACATCTGTAGCTAACGACTACGATTACGATAAAGTTTTAGCTGCATTTCCAGAGCTAGAAGGTGTTGACACAGGAGTTATACAAGACTATGTAACTACCGCTGTTAATAACAAGTTTGATTACGAAAAAGTTAACAAAGCTTTTCCAGAGCTTTTTCCAGAGTATGCACCAAAAAAAGCCGAGACACAGGCGGATGCCACTGTGACGGAAGACGGTACGGCATCCACTTCGGACGATACTTCTTCGGCGTCGAACGTAGATGAAGAAACTCAAGCTATACTAGATCAGCAAGCTGAGTTTGAAAAACAAAATCCTCATTTAGCAAAAATACAAGAGTTAAATAAGACTAGAACAGAAAACAACGAGTCTATAATAGATCCAGAAGGTTATCAATACGACCACAAACTAGGTTGGACTGTACCTAGTGAAAGTGGAGAACCTCAAAAGGTTGATGATGACATGTCTAAAATTCTTGAAGAAAAAAGAGTTAGAGACAATGAGTGGGCTAAAAACGAAATGCCTACGGTCACAAAAGATTTAATAGGTACAGACGACGGTGGTTGGTTTTTTGGTTTTGGAGAATCAGGTTTAGATAGATTTGTAGCAGATTACTCTGAATACGGTTTTAGCTTTAGTAATCCAAGTAGCACCACTGATTCAATAACTGTTACAGCTTTGAATGGAGCTAGCTTAACCTTTGACGTAGATAGTTGGGTGGGCAGTAAAGACGAGAGAGTTGCGAGTGAAGTTGACGAGTTTATGAAAAAACACGCTACTAGAGGAGGTAACACAGCTGCAGAAGGTAACGCAGAAACTACGCGTGTGACTAACGCTCAAAAATCACAAAATAAACAAAAGTCATCTCAAGAAACAAAAGAATATACGGATTTAAAAAAACAAGTTGAGATTTTAGAGTCTCAAGAATATGTTGTTTCTGAAGAGGATAAAGAAGAAGCGTACAAAAAAGCAGAAGCTGAATATAGACAATCACTAAGCGGATATAGAGCTGATATAATAGATAAAAAGATGCAAGATCCTTTGGCTAAATCTATTATTCAAAAAATGGCTAACAAAGCTCTTGCAGAAAAATCACCAGAAGCGCTAAGAAAAAAGCTTGATGAACTAGAAAGAGGGCAAGTTGGTTCTGCAAGCTCTTCCGCTAGAATTAATAAGGCTAAGAAGTTGTATGCTGAAGCTATGGGGTTTAAAGGAGAAGACTTAAATAAGTTTTTAAATGCTAACCATAGCCTTGACTTTATAAATAAAGACTTTCAAAAAGGCACTGCGCCTAATGGAGAAGTGGTTAATTTAAAAGACATATACAATAACATAGGTAGTGATGATGAAGAAGTAAATGAAGTAGCTAATTCAATATTAACAGCTCAAAAAAATCGACAAACACAAAATAAAAACATTAGTCAAAACATAGAAGATCTTGGCGGTGGTTGGTTTAGAAAAGCTGAAACTCAAAAATTATTTGAAGATCAAACAGATAACCATCTAGCAACATTAAGCAAAGAAGAGCAAGAAGTTGTTTCAAGAATAGATAAGCTTAACGAAGCTTTTTCTAATAGTATAAAAGACGCTGAAGCTTTAAGAGGTAAAATTGATCCAGCTCCTATTAGAAAAAAAATAGAAGAAATACAAAGCAAAGAATATAAAACAGAAGAAGAGGTTGAAGCTGCAAATGCTGAAATACAAAAACTAAAAGATGAGTACCAAAGTAATGTAGATAAATATAATACATACATATCTGATAATAAAAATATATCAGAAGCTATGAGCTCAGCGTATAGGCAAATGCAAGATATTAACTTAGACCAAGGTCAGCTTGATATGTACTCCACTCTTATTGAAAAAAACCATCAGCTTGGAACGCAAGCAGGTAACGCTGCTTTCATGGGTGCTGTAGATATGATAAAAGGTTTAAATCAAGTTGCTTACATGGTTAATCCATTTGGAGAAATATCTGACTGGGCTATTGAAGAAGGTATAATAACTGACCCATATATAAAAACATTTATTAATGCTGGAAAATTAATAACTTCTCCAGACAGTATAGACTGGGACAACGACCCAGTAACACCAACAGCTAGAGAACAAGGTAAAAAAGTTTTATCAGAGTGGCAAACTAACTTTAGACAAAAAGTTCAAGATCCAGTAGCTTTTGGAGATATACAAAACTCTTCAGACGCAGGTGAGTGGTTTGTGACAATGCTAGGTGGTCAGCTACCTCAGCTTACAGCTATGGCTTTAACTGGAGGTACAGCTGGTTTAGTAATGATGGGAGGCTCTGCTGCTGGACAAAAGTTTGATCAACTAGAGCAAGAGCGATCTCTTTACAAAGACACAGACGGCGCTGAAGGAACAGACTACGGTTTTTGGAACATGTGGACAAATTCAATGCTTAGTGGTACGGCTGAAGGATTATCAGAAAGAGTTACGTTTGGCCAAATTAAATATGTAAAAGGAGCGCTTAGAGGAACTGTCGCAACGGCCAGAGAAGCTGGTATTGAAGGCGCGTCTAGATACCTTAGACAAAACGTGTTTAACAAAAGATCTCTACTAGCTACAGGTAAAGACTTTATTGAAGAAGGTGGATCTGAAAGTCTTGCCACTATAAGCGGTAACTTATTTGATATGGCTTCTGGCAAAGAAGGCGTAACTATATATGATGATGTTGCAGAGTCTTTCGTCTCTGGTGTAGCTATATCTGGTAGCATTAAATCGCCGGTGTTATTCAAGCACATGATGGCTCCTTTTAAATCTGTTTCTGCTAGCGATGCTATGGCAGCTAACAACCAAAGACTACAAGAAATAAAAAGACAGCTACACGAAGGTAAAAACAGTTTATCTAAAGAAGAGGTAGCGGACTTACAGTCTGAGGTGGGCGATATACTACATAAAAATAAAGAGCTTATAGAGATAGATGCTAACAGAGTTGATATGCTTAGCGACTCTGAAAAGTCTCAACTGTTAAAGCTAAATAAAAATAACTCTAAACTACAGGCAGAATATAACAGGATAGTAAACGATAAAACTACGCCAGACGATGTTAAACAAAGAGATCTTGATAGACTTAACGAAAGATATAAGAAAAACGAAAAATCTAGACAAGAGATAATAAATAAGTATCCTCCTTCTGATGTTAAAAAGCACCAAAAGCAACAACAGCTTTTAATAGATAAAACAAATGCCCAGCTTAAAAAGCTAGGAAGTCCTTTAAATATTTCTGTTAAAGAGGTTAGTAATAAGGAAATGCAAGAAAATCTTTCTCAAGATGAGTTTGGGCAAGGCATGCAGTCTGTAGAAGAGTTTTCTATGTTTCAAGACGGGCTTAAAGAAGCGGCTAACGATATAATAAATGATCCTAACTCTTCACCTAAGGACGTAGCTGAAGCTAAAGAAGTTTTACAGCAAGCTAAGGAAGGCCAAAGGCAAGGTGAAGCCGCTTTAGAAATGCTAAACAACACTAAGGTTTATGGAGGTATGATACCTACGTTTACTGGCGAAGGCAAAGACAGAAAGCTAACAGGCTTTCAAATAGAATTAAACCCAGAAGCTATTGGTGAAAACGGTAAGTTTAACACACAAGCCCACGAGTTTGTGCACGCTGTACTGTATAACACTATGAAAAACGACCCAAGTATTAGAACTGCTTTAGGCGACAGGGTTATAGACATGTTGAGCGGCGATGGAATTAAGTTCAAACCTGGAAAAGACGCGTTGTTTAACAAAAGGATAGCTGGATACAAGGCTGATAGAAGAGGAGAGGAAATAATAACTATAGCCTCTGAGATGTTAGCTGATGGAGATATAGAGTTTAACGACTCTACGCTACAAAAGCTTAAAGATTTTTTTAGACAGTTTGCACAGAATTATTTAGGCAGAGATATACAGCTTGACACGAGTCAAGACGTTAGAAACTTTATGAAGGATATGCATACTTCTATAAAGAACAATAAGCCTAACGCTGCTATTACTAGAATGATGGCTAAAGGAGCTGGTGGACTAATTGTTGAGCAAGCAAAAACACCACAGCAACAAGAAGAAGCTAGAGCTGAAAGAGCTTACTCTAAGTCTTTAGATGCCAACATTAAGAGTGATCCAGACTTGAAGCAGACATTTGATAAGTTTGTACAGAACGAAGATGGCAGCCCTAAACACGTAAGTCAAGACGCTTTTGCAGCTACTCCTGATTACACAGACGCTTACTTTGCTATAGTAGAAGGTAGAGCTTTAGACGCTTTGGTTCAAAATGACATGACGAAAAGAGGCCTACCGCCTGAAGCTTTACGTGAGTTTACTAGAAAAGTAAAAGAAGAGTTAGGTAGAAGATTTTTAACAAACTTCAACCTAGACAAAAATAATAGTTTGTTTGGTTGGTTAACAGGCGTATCTGGCGGTGCTGGTATGTCGATTATATACAGGGCTAAAGGTGACGTAATAAATCAGTACAAAGCAGAGCAACAAGCCGACACTACATCACTAGACAGAGAGGTTGGCGACAGTGGATCTACTGTTAGCGACTTAATGCAAGGTGAAAGAGATTCTTTGCTAGAACAACTAGACGAGCAGGATCTATCTATTGGTAGAAAAGAAGCAGTTAGAGAGGTTGTAAACGAGTTAAAAGCTAGAGAGGTATTCGAGTTTAACGAAACAACTAATAACGCGATAGACAAAGCCTTAGATGACGCTGACGTATCAATAGAAAACTTAACTTACAAAGGTGTAAAGCAGTTTTTAAACAGCGCTAAGAAAATAACAAGAGTAGACAAGAAAACAGGCGAGCTAGTATTAGATAAAAAAGGTAATCCAAAATTATTTAATCCCACAAAGGAATCTGACGTTACACCAACGGGCCCTCTGTATGGTGTGTTAGATGCTGTAGCAAAACACTTTGGTGTTGATGCAAAGAGAATACTAGCCAACCAAGACTTAAACGCTAAGCAAAGAAAACAAGCTCAACTAGAAATATTTGATAGAGCTATAGATGCTAATGGCAACTTAAATCAAGGTTTGATAGGTATACTAGCAGAAGGTCAAACTAGAAGTGGTGAGGCTACTGGAGCTGCTAATACTAAGCTTGGAGATTTATATGCTGAAGGCGCTAGACTTAAAGTAGCAGAGGGTGCCTCTAAAAAGTTAGGCCAAAAGAAAGCTCAAGACAAGAGAACTGACATAGCTAAAGAAGAGTTTTTAGCTTTATTCAACATGAACTCTGATGGATCTGACAGGGGCGGAACTAGCGGCGATGGTGCTATTAGAGCTTTTATAGTTCAAATGGCTCAGCTAGAAGCTAATCAACAATTAAGAATAAAATCTTTATCAGAAGGAACTTTTTCAGACGCAGCAAGAGCTAGACTAGGCGACGGTAAAGGTTTAATGGCTTTTAACAAAGACTCTGCTGAAGGTAGAAACGATAGGATAGAACAAGTATTTGCAATGCTACCAACAACAGACATGAGTGACGCTAGCATCGATAACGTTTTTAACAATGTATACTCGGAGTCTACGCTTCCAAGTAGAACTATTAACTCTATAAAAAACGAAGTTAAATCTCTTGTAAAAGATTTTAATACAGTAAACGAAAGTCTAAAAGACCTTGGTAATTTTGCTGAGTTCACAGGTAAAGATGTTAAAGACTTTTTTATTGATGCGTTCTTTAATAACAACTTCAACAAAGGCATTAAGAAAAACTTAATGGATATAATGCCTAAAGATGAAAACGGAAAACCCGTAAATCCTGGTAACAGAGCTAAGGAAACTGAAGGTATTAATAAACAAAGATCTCATTTAGTTAACACTACAGCTAAGCTAGCCGAAGAAACAAGTCCTGAAGAAGCTGCTACAAGAGTTATTAGTCAACTAATGCCTATGTATGCTGGTGCTTCTAAAATAGGTGACGGTAGTAAAACGGTTACAAAAGCTGGCGGTGAAATAATTGATACACCAAACTGGGAAGGAGAAAACGGTGGCAAGTGGAAGCGATATAAGAAGGGAGACAAACTACCTAAAGGTAAAAACATTGGTGACTTTAAGCTAGATAAAAAAGGTAAAAAAATAGCTAGAGAAAACAGACAACAAGTTACAACTGGTAAAGCAGATTTTTTAGCGTTAGTAAACCAAGGTCTTTTACCTGGGTTTGAAGTTACATCTCCAAAGCAAGGCACATACATGTTAAATAAGCCTGATGGCTCTAGTGTTAGACTAGTTGTTGAAATGCCTGCCGAATCTACAAAAGGATTTTTTACTTCGTTAAAAAGCAAAAGCTTAGCTGATATATTTAGAACAAGAAAACAAAAATCTTTAGAAGCCAGACAAGAAGTAAAAAGATTATTAGACGACGCTTGGGCTAGAGTTCAATCAGACGATAGCTTTGATGCGGCTGATTTTGGTTTGCTAGTGATGTCATTAGGATCGTCTATGGATGCGCCATTAAGAAGAGCTGCTTATCTATCTAGAATACCTAAGAACTTTCAAAAGCTCAGCAGTAAGCTTGGGCTTGATCAGCTAGGTAAAGAGTTTCAATACGAGCACGCTATACCTAAAGAAGAAGTAGCTGGCAAAATAATACAGTCATACATGCAGAACAACACGCTAGATATGGCTGTGTTTGACGGTTATACTGTAGATATTATTCCAAAGATAATGGATAAAGCTATAGACAATACAGGTCACAAATTTACTACTAGACCTGATGGTCAAGAAAGAGTTTTAAATGAAGACACCGCTATTTGGTTAGCTAAAAATGCTACAGATCAACAGATAGCTGACTTAGCGCCGTTGATGAGTATAGATCCAGACGCGCCACTAGAAGTTGGTCAAAATTTTATAGATGTTGTTAAAGCCCTTAGGCCAGAAAACACACCTTCATTTAACGACATGCAAAGACTAGGCGAAGGAGTTAGATCAGGTATGTGGTCTAAAGAAACTACATCTAGAGGTATGTCTGCTTTTGATTTTGACGAAACACTTATCATGCACGGCGACAACTTTATAATAGCTACAGACCCCGCTACTGGTAATGAAATAAAAATAAGCTCAGGTGACTGGCCGTTAAAAGGCCCTGAGTTGATGCAGCAAGGTTATGACTTTAACTTCGATGACTTTATAAATGTTAGAGGCGGTGTTGAAGGACCGTTGTTT